>Ga0207664_10002097_pt1 | contig 13108 bp, 12 predicted proteins | sample LARL83metaG_FD_184349 | JGI IMG/M metagenome (GOLD analysis project Ga0207664, IMG submission 184349) | Corn, switchgrass and miscanthus rhizosphere microbial communities from Kellogg Biological Station, Michigan, USA - LAR L8-3 metaG... | ecosystem: Host-associated > Plants > Roots >...
GGAACATCGGGACATCCAGCCCCATGTTGCCCGCACTGGCCACGATGACCACGCCGGGCCGCTCGTTGCGTATGGTGTCCACCGCGGTGGTGAACGCCACCGGCGCCTGGTTGTCCACCGTGCTGACGCCGAGCGAGGCGTTGATGACGTCCGCCCCGTCCCGGGCGGCCTGGGTCATCGCGTTGGCAACGTCGTAACTCGTCCCCATCCCCTCGGTGTCCACCGCCCGGTAGACGCTGACGGTGGCGGACGGCGCTAGCTGCTGAATGATGCCCGCGACGAACGAGCCGTGGCCGGCGCTGGGGTCGAGCAGGCCGTCGCCGGGGACGACCTGGCCGTTCTGCACCGTCACCGGGAAGACGTCGAGCGGGTCGCGGTTGTCGGCTGTCTCCGGGATCCCGGTCAGCCAGCCGTCCGTCCGGTTGTCGCTGTTGATGCCGGTGTCGATCACGGCGACGGTGACCTCGCGAGCCGGCGGGTCGCCGGGGTCCCACTCCCGGCGGGCCGCCGTTCCCCGTGGGTAGTCGTCGGCCTTGACCACGTGACCGGCCGTGACGACGTAGTTGAGGTCCATCTCGGCGCCGGTCGCGGCCCGGATCTCGTCGCGGTCCTCGAGCAGCTGCCTGGGCGTCCTCGCCGTCCTGTACCGGAGCAACGGCGCGGCCACCGGGATCTCGGGCCCGACTCGTCTGTAGCCGCGATCGAGAAGCTGGTTCTGAGCCTGCTCCCAGGGCTGCGGGCCCTCGCTGGAGTATGCGTCCCCGCGGGGGCCCGCCTCCTCCTGGGGGCCTGGCTCCTCCTGGGGGCCTGGTCCCCCGGGGGGGCCAACCCGGAGCAGCATCTCGCCGCGCGCCACGAGTATCCGGATGCCCATGTTCGGCTGGCCGGGCGGCGATCCGGGGTCGGGCAACACGTCGAACAGGATCGGAGGATCTCCCGGCACGAGGCCGGCCGTGGCCAGGCGGTCCCGGCGGATGTTGTCGATCCTCTCGTTGAGGCTGGCGTGCGGATTCATGCCGGAGTCGGTGAGGGCCGCGGACTGCGCGCGGGAACCCAGACTGTCTACCTGGCGCGGCCGAGGGCCACGGGGGTCCGGGTAAATGAAGGGGGTGGTCATCTGCGAATTCTCCTCGGCGTGGGGGCGGGTACGATTGTGACGCCTGGCGACCGGAGACGATCGGGCCTGCGACCATGGATGCTCAGTCCGAGAATCTCGTGCTGGAAGCGGAAGCGGCATATAACGGAGTCGTTAGGGATCCCACCAGATACGCGGATCAGATACCAATTTTGATCACGCGGGCGCGTGCCGCCGGGAATACGGAGGCCCTCGTCGTCGGGCTGCGCGCGCAGGCCTGGGCGCGGCACGCGGTGCTCGACAACGCGGCGGCGAAACAACTGCTGGACCAGGCGGCACGGCTGGCTCACCGCGAAGGGCTCAGCGAGCGCCTGGGGGATGTGCTGGTGACCCGGGCGGTCGCGCTGCACGAGCTGGGCCGGCGCGCGGAGGCACGCCGGGACCTGACCCGCGCCGAGCTGCTCGTCCTCGACGAGCGGCGGCCCGAGATCAACCTGCAATTGGCGGTGCTGGAGTACAACGCCGGCCGGGTCAGGGCCGCCGTGGCGCTGTATCAGCGCGTGCTCGCCGACCCGCTCTGTCCGCCGGACGTGTGGGTCAAGGCGGCGAACAACCTGGCCGTGGCGTACACCCAGCTGGGCCGGGCGCGGACCGCGCTCGAGGTGCTCGAACGGGCCGCGGTGCTGGCAAAGGACCAGAGCCCGCAGCTGGTCGCCATCATCACCAACAACCAGGCGTGGTCCAGCTTCCACGCGGGCGAGGTGGTGGAGAGCCTGCGCCTTTTCGAGCGGGCGGGCCGGCTCTACGCGGCCGCCGGGGTTCCGCTCGGCGAGCATTACCTGGATTACGCCGATGCCCTGGTGGATTTGCGGCTGCTGGAAGAGGCGCTCTCGGTGGCCCGCTCGGCGGCGGCCGAGTTCGAATCCCACGGGGCCCGCCTGATGGCCGCCGAGGCCCGGCTGCGGTGCGCCCAGCTGTCGCTCTCGCTCGGCGATACGAAGGCGGCACAGGCCGATGTAGACGTCGCCCTGGCGGAGTTCCGCCGCCAGCGGCGGACCGCCTGGACGGCGCGGGCGACGGTCGCCGCTGTCGAGGTGGCCGCCGCCGGGGCCGGGCCCGAGCCGAACGGGCTTCGCCGTCTGGGCCGGGCGGCGGGGACGCTGCAGCGGCTTGGCCTGCGGGCCGACGCCGTCGCGGCCCACCTGGCGGCCGGCCGGGCGGCGCTGTCGGCGGCGAAGCCGCAAACGGCCCGGCGCCACCTCACATCGGGAGCGAAGCTCGCCCGCGGCCAGGCCCTGATGGTGCGGCTGCGCGGCCACCTGGCGCAGGCGCTGGAGGCGACCACCGGCCGCGACAGCGGCGCGGTACTGCGATACTGCCGGGCCGGCCTGGCCGATCTGGCGAGACACCGCGCGGCGCTGCCCTCGATGGAGCTTCGCATGCTGGCCTCCGGGCACGGGGTGGAGCTGGGCCAGCTCGGGCTGCGGGAGCTGTTGCGCGACGCGCCGCCCGCCCGGCTGTTCTCCTGGATGGAGCTGACCCGCGCCGCCTCGCTGCTGTTCGTGGAGCAGCCGGTCGGGGCGGTGGAGGAGGAGCTGAATGCCTTGCGGGCGGTCGAGCATGAGCTGCGATCGGCCCGCCGTGAGGAGGGCCGGGAACCGGTGGGGCTGCTGGCCCGCCGGGCCAGGCTGGAGGCGAGGATCAGGCGCACGGCGTGGACCGGGCAGCACCGGCTGGCCGCCACGGACGAGCTGGTGGGGATGGGCGAGCTGCGGTCGCTGCTCGATGGCCGGTACCTGGCCGAGTATGCGGCGGTCGGGCACATGCTGGTCGCGGTCGTCATCGGCCCCCGCGGAGCGCGGCTGGTCAAGCTGGGGCTCGCCGAGCCGGTGTACCGGGAAACCGGCATGCTGCTTTTCGCCCTGCGGCGGCTGCTCCGGGGCGGCGAGTCCGGGGCGCAGGCGCGGCAGCGGGCCGAGCTCTCGCTGGCCAGACTGCGGCAGGCGCTGGTGACGCCGCTTGGCGTCGGGGACGACGTGCCACTGGTGGTGGTGCCGTCAGGGCCGCTTCACCGGGTGCCGTGGTCGGGGCTGCATACCGGGGAAATGTGCGTCGTGCCGTCGGCGACGTTCTGGGCCCGCGGCCGCCGCGCCGCAGCTTCCCCCGATGGCACCGGAGTGGCCCTGGTGGCGGGCCCGGGGCTGCCGGGGGCGATGGCCGAGGTCCAGGAGGTGCACCGGGCGCGTCCCGAGTCGGGCCTGCTGCTGCCCCCCGACAGCACGGTGCAGGCGACGCTGAACCTGATCTCTCACGCCGAGCTGGCGCACGTCGCGTGCCACGGCCTGCTGCGCTCCGACAACCCGCTGTTCTCCTCGCTGCTGCTCAGCGACGGCCCGCTGACGCTGTACGAGGTGCTCGCCTCCGGCGTCGTCCCCCGCCGGGTGGTGCTGGCCGCCTGCGAGTCCGGGGTGGAGCACAGCTACGCCGGCGGCGAGGTGCTCGGTTTCGTCGGCGCGCTGATGGCGAGGGGGACCGCGGGCGTGGTCGCCTCCACGATCCCGCTGCCCGACGGGGCCAGCGTCCCGCTGATGACGAGCCTGCACCGGAACATCGCGGCCGGCGAGTCGCTGTCAGAGGCGCTGCGGAAGGCGCGCGCGGGCGCCGATCTGGAACGCGCGGAAGACTACGCCGCGTGGGCCGGCGTCACCGCCTATGGCGCCGCATGAAGGAGCAGACATGCCGATTCCCCGCCGGGTAGGGCAGTGGAACAAGGTGGGCCTGAACCGCCTCACCAGGCACATCGCGCCGTGGCTGCCGGGCTTCGCTGTCGTCGTGCACCGCGGCCGGCGTTCCGGCCGCCGCTACCGGACGCCGGTGAACGTCTTCCCGGCCCGGGACGGCTACCTGATCGCCCTGACCTACGGCCCCGGCACGGACTGGGTCAAGAACGTCATGGCCGCGGGCGGATGCGAGCTGGAGACCCGGGGGCGCACCGTCCGGCTCGTGTCACCGCGCCTGTATCACGATGAGACCCGGCGCGGCATCCGCCCCGGCGAACGGCAGATACTGCGGTTGATCGGCGTTGCCGACTTCATGGCTCTCACCACCGCATCCGCCGGAAACCCGGGTACCGGCCCCTTCCCCGCAGCTCAGCGCGACTGACCATGAAGCTGCCGCCCGGGTACCGGAAAGCGTCGTGAGCGGAGGAGGATGGTGCACATGCCAGGGATCTTCACTGCGTACCTGCAAGTCAGTGACCTTGAGCGCTCACTGTCCTTCTACCGGGACGGGCTGGGGCTGGAGGCCGACTGGAACGACGGCACGCTGGCGGTGCTCCGCAGCCCGGGTAGCGCGGCGCATACGCTGGTCCTCCGCGAGGTTGGCAACGGCGCCGAGCGCCGCCTGGGCGAGGTCGGGGTGACCCGCATCGCGTGGGAGATGACCGACCCAGCCGATCTCGACGGTGCCGAAGAACGGCTGTCCGAGCACGCGGTGCACTACCAGCGCGTCCGCGAGACCGACGCCGACCGGATCTTCATGCGCGACCCCGATGGGCTCACCGTCATCCTGTTCCACGCCGGTGAGCAGGCCCCCACCGGAAAGCCGCCAGCGTCCCTCTACTGGTACCGCTGACGGGGCGCTGGCGGGGCCATCCCTCCACATGACCACCACGGCGCCGGCACGGCGCCTGCACCGCCGCCGGCTGGCCTGGGTTCTGGCGGATCCCGGCCAGCGGCCATGAGGACCCAGGAGATGAGATTGGCGGGGCAGGACAGTGGGGCGGGCGCCGTTTGGCTTCCAGCCGCGCCCGGCATGGTTGATACATGAGCCTCGTCCGATTGCTGCGCCGGATCGCCGTCACCGTCGTGGGCACCGTCATCCTCGCGGTCGGCGTGGTGCTGCTGGTGGCACCCGGGCCCGGCCTGCTCGTGATACTGCTGGCGCTGATCGTGTTCGCGGTCGAATACGAGTGGGCCAGGCGCCGTCTGGTGACCGTGCGGGACAAGGCGCGCTCGGCGGCCGACAAGGCCGCCGCCAGCCGCGTCGCGACGGCCTCCGCCGTCCTGTTCGGCATCGGTGCCATCGGCCTGGGCGCCGTGCTGGTCTTCACCGATCTGCTGCCCCTGTCCGGCATAGCGACCGGCGCCAGCGTTGCCCTGGGCGGCCTGACCGTGCTGGCCACGACGGCCTACAGCGTCCGGGAGATGCGGCGGGCCCAGAAGGCCGAGTCGGATCAGGCCGGGTAGGTGCTGACCAGGCTCCTCCCCCGGCTCACAGTCAGGCGAGGAGCGCCCGGCCGTACCAGTCGCCGCCGTGCCGGACCCCAGGGAGGGTGTAGAAGTAGCCGCCGCCGAAGGGCTGGACGTAGTCGATGAGCGGCTCGTTGATCAGCCGCGTCTGGACGGTCTCGAATTGCCGCTGCACACGTCACGCGGACTAAGGTAAGGCAAGCCTAAGTAGCATGTCTAGTCGCGGCCAGCGCGCCGAACGCGAGCTTGGGCTCCCAGCCGAGGCCCTGGTACCCGGTGCCGGGCCCGCCGGGCAGCATCTTCACCACGCCGTAACTGGCCAGGTCGAGGTCGCGGCGGGGACCGGGGTCGTGCACCAGCCCGTAGCCGGCGAAGGTGAACCAGAACGCGAGGTCCACGCCCTCGGCGGCGAAGATGCCGTCCAGCTCCTCCAGGTACCTGACCTGCTCGGACTCGTCGCGCACGTAGTCACCGTCCAGGCGCGGCGAGCCGGTGCTGTCGTCGATGCCTGTGCTGTCGATAATGGCCCAGCCCATGCCGCCGCGGTCACCGGCGCCGGCGTAGGCGCAGCAGCCGTACTCGGTGATCGCGAGCGGCTTGCCGTGCTGGAGCTGCTTGCGCAGCTCGGACCGGAAGGTGCCTGCGTTGCTCGCGTCGCGGTAGGCGTCGGTGGCGGCGATGTCGAACGGGCCCCAGTCGACCGGCTCCCACATGCCGGAGGCGTAGGTCAGCGGGCCACCGAACCGGCGGCGGGCCGCCTCGGCCGTGGTGGCCAGGAAGCCGTTCAGCTTGCCAGGCAGCGCGGCGTACGCGGCGTACAGCTCCGGCCCGCCGGACTGCAGGCCCTGGATCCGCTCATACACGGTGCCGCCGGGGAGGAACCCGGCCGCGAACAGCGTCAGCTCGCAGCCGGTCACCAGGACCACGTTCGCGCCGGCCCGGCGCAGGTGCTCGGCGCGGTCGGCGCAGTCGGCGAGCAGCGGCGCCAGCTGGTCGGTGGTCAGCTCGCAGGGGAACGGAGCGAACCACACCTCCAGCCCCTCGGCCGCGGCGAGCTCGCCGGCGGTGCTGAGCCGCCCGGGGTCGCCGCCGGAGATCCGCACGGCGGTGCAGCGCAGCTCCCGGGCGATGACGCTCATCTCGCGGCGGACGACGTCGGCGTCGAAGTGCTCGCGGCTGCTATGGCCGCCCGGGGAGAAGCCGGTGTCGTAGTTGATGCCCTTGCCGCGCATGGTGGTCCTCCTCCGGTCAGGACGCAGCCGCTTCCGCGTCAATCATCTTCTGGATGGGGCCGGCCGCGGCACCGCCGGCCACGATGGCCACGCCGATCGAGCCCAGCGTCATGACCGTGCCCAGCCACACCATCGTGGTGACCGGCAGGGTGTAGGCGCCCACCAGGCGGGCGCAGCACTCCGCCAGCAGCGCCAGGCCCCAGATCGTGCTGAAGGCCAGTTCGAGCCGGCGGAACCGGGCCGAGGCCATGGAAAGGCGGTCCCATGCAACTATCCGTTCTGCCTTTCCCCTGGTCATGTACGGCTTGAGCCCGGCCGACATGAGCGGGCGCCGCAGCATGACCGAGCCGAGGATGGCGAACGCGATGACGCTGCTGACGATCGAGTCCTTGGCGATCATCGCCCGCGGGTCGCCGGTCAGGAAGCTGATCCCGATGCCCGCCAGGTTGACGGCCAGCATGAGCACGGCGAGCAGGTTCAGCCTCCGGTCCGCCACGAGGCCGGCAACGGAGCGAACGGCGGGGCCGATGCTGCTCAGCGCCAGGGAGAGCCACAGGCTCACGCCGAACGCGTCGCGCAGCAGGTAGTAGGTGCCGAGCGGGATGCCGACGTCGATCGCCAGCGGCCGCAACGTCCCGGCCAGGTCGGGGCGGCGGTCTACGGGTGCCCGGCCGGCGGGGGCCCGGCCCGCGGGGGCCCTGTCCGCAGGTGCGCGGTCTGCGGCTTCGCCACCCGCGGGTGCGCCACCTGCGGGTGCGCCGCCTGCGGGTCCGCGCTCTGCGGCTTCGCCGCCCCCCGGTGCGCTGCCGGGGGGTGCGCCGTCTGCGGGAACCTGGCCCCGGCGGCCTGGCATCGGGGCGGTCTCCGGGTTCTGAATCTGTGTCGCTGCCATGGCCCTAACTTAGGTCTGACATAAATTTATGTCAAGACTAATCTTGTGTTCGACCTAGATTTTGGTAGGATGCTGGCATGGCACCCGGATTGCGCGAGCGGCGCAAGCAGGAGACCCGGCAGGCGATCTCGGACATCGCCACCGTGATGTTCGCGGACCGTGGCTTCGACGAGGTGACGATCGCCCAGGTCGCCGACGCGGCCGGCGTGGCCAAGATGACGGTGACGAACTACTTCCCGCGCAAGGAGGACCTGGTCTTCGACCGCGCCGAGGCGGTGATCCGCCACCTGGCCGACGTGATCGCCGCCCGCGCTCCCGGCGAGAGCATGCTGGCCGCGGTCCGCCGCGACTACGCCGAGGCCATCGCCCGGGCCGACGTCACGCTCGGGCTCTCCAGCCCGGCCTTCGCCCAGATGATCCTCAGCAGCCCGGCGCTGATCGGCCGCGTGCGGGAGATGCTGGACCAACGCGAGCAGGCGCTCGGCGACGCCATCGCCGCCGAAAGCGGGACCGACGGCCCGCAGCAGCGGCTCGTGGCGGCCCTCCTGGCCTCGGTGCACCGCGTGCTGTCCGCCGAGGCCAGCCGGCGCAGCCTGACCGGGCAGCCACGCGAGGAGATCTGCGCCGTGCTGGCGGACGAGGCCACCCGCGCGTTCGACCTGCTCGAGCCGTCCCTCGGCAGCTACGGCATCCGGCCCCAGCCGGCGTAGCCGGCCGCGCCGGGTCCGGTCAGTCGCTGACCTTCCAGAGCAGTGGCGTGCGGAAGCCCACGCGCGGGGTAACCATCACCGACGGGTCCTTGCCCACCACCTTGGTCGCCATGGCCCACGCGTCCTCCCAGGTTGGAACCGCATGGGCACCGACCAGCTGGCAACCCTCGACGTCGCGGGCGCCGGCGAAGATGATCGTGCTCGCCTGGTCGAGGATGAAGGAGTTCTCGTAGAAGACTGGGAAGGGGTGCAGTGGGTGGGCACCGTTGGAGAACCGGTACTTGGCGATGAGGTCCTGCCGGTTCAGGTACTCCTCCTCGTAGTCCTCCAGCCTCGCCGGGTCATGACCCAGCCGGTTGAATAGCTGGATCATCTCGCGGTCCGACGGCCGGAACCGCTCGTCGATGGTCCCGTCGCAGGGCGTCACGAGGATGGCCACGCCGCCCTTGCGCAGCGGCGGCCGGGCGCCGACGTACTCGCGGATCCGGCTGTTGATCTGCACGAGCGACATCAGCGGGTTGTTGCACGTGTCGTAGAAGATCCCCCAGTGAGCCGCACCGGACACGAACACGTCCACCTGGTTAGGGACGCCGACGATCTTCTCGCCGTCCGCGAGATCGAAGATCGGCTTGCGGATGGCGGCGCCGTCGCCGGCCACTACCTGGTCGAACTCGCCTCGCGCGTTGAGCGAGCCCTCGATGTAGAAGACCTTCTTGCCGGTGGCCTCCTCCACGAAGCTGGCGACGGCCTCCTTGTGCTTCATGAACTTCTGCTTGTGAACGTCAGAGGCCATCGAGTCGGCGTGCTCATGGACCCGGTAGGAGTGATGGGTCATGATGCTGCGATCACTGCCGATCCCCACTGTGACGCCCTGGCCGCCGCCCAGGTAGCCGCCCCAGATCGAGGGGAGCCCGGTCCAGCCGCTCATGTAGACGAGGACGTCGCACTCCACCACACAGTCGTTCATCTCGACCAGGTCGCCGAGGTCGGTGACGCCCAGATCGACCAGGTGCTCCCGGTCGGCCGCGTCGTGGGGGCGGATGCGGCTGCTGGCGAACCCGGTCGGCCAGAAGCGGTCGATGACCTCGGGCGGCAGAATGTGGTACGGCGACGGGTAGGGCGGATTGACGTCTTGCCCAGTCTTGCTGAGGTAAAGCTGGTCCCTGGTCACCTTGGGGTGCAGCCCGCCCGCGATGACCATGCGGATGTTCCGCTCGTCCACGCCGGCCGCCCGCAGTTCCTCGAGCACGACGGGAACGGCGTGCACGCTCACGCCCATCCAGTCATTGAGGATCAGCGCCACCTTGCTGGAGCCGTTCACCTGGTCGGCCAGCGGCGCGGTTCCCATCGGGTTCCTGATCGCGTCCCTGACCGCCTGGGGCACGTCGGCGAGCGCCGGCGGGATCCGGCTCTCCTCGGTGTTCTCGATGACGATGGAATCGTCGGGTACGTCGATCTCCCAGGGCGCTCCGAGTCCGTAGTCGATTCCGTCAACCTTCATGCAACTGCCCACCTTCGGTGTCAGGGGATGACGATTCTTCCCGCGTCATGCTCGTCATTGGCCGTGTGAGTTTCGCGGCTGCGGCGATGGCCGCCGCTGGAGCGTGAGGTTGTGGCTGCCCTGCTGGTACCCCTCGAGGTCCAGGGTCACGAAAACGAAACCGGCGTCCTTGAGCGCGACGGCGACCTCCCGGCGGCGCCCCATGACCAGGCCGAAGCAATCCGGGTCGACCTCGATCCGGGCCAGGTCGTTTCCCTGATCCCGGACCCTGACCCGGCCCGACAGCCCCATCTCCTTAAGGGCCGCCTCGGACGTCTCGATCCGCCGCAGCGCGGCCGGTGTCACCGGGACCCCGTAGGCGATGCGGGACGACAGGCAGGCCGCCGCCGGCTTGTCCCAGGTCGGCAGCCCGAGCTCGCGTGACAGCCAGCGGATCTCGGCCTTCGACAGCCCCACCTCCACCAGCGGCCACCGGCCCCCTCGTTCCCGGACTGCCTGCTGGCCGGGCCGGTAGTCGCCGAGGTCGTCGGTATTGACCCCGACCAGGATCTCCGCGGCCCCGGCCGCCTGGGACGAGATCGCCTCCAGGGCGTGCATCAGGGCGCTCTTGCAGAAGTAGCACCGGTCCCCGCTATTCCTGAGGTAGGCCTCGTCCTGCAACTCGGACGTCGGCACCACGCGGTGGCGCAGGCCGAACCGGGCGGCGAACGCGACCGCGTCCCGCAGCTCCGATCGGGCCAGGGACGCGGAGTCCGCGGTGACCGCCAGGGCCTGGTCGCCGAGAGCCTGGTGGGCCATGAACGCGAGGAACGCGCTGTCCGCTCCCCCGGAGAACGCCACCAGCGCTGAGTCCATCGAGCCGAGCAGCCGGTGCAGGCCGGCCAGCTTGTCCCTGGCTGGCCGCCCGGCCACCTGATGTGTGGATGCCCGTGCGGAAGAGCTCACTCCACCTCCACCTTTTCCCATGATCCCGGGGTGGTCTGCCCCCGCCACAGATGGGGGCGGGAGCCAAGGCCTGTATCGCCGACGGACTGGAAGTTGAGGCCAGCGTGCGCCTCCAGCGAAGTTCGGTGTATGGCCTGGGCAGACAAATCTCATAGACCGTTCTGTCGTGAGGGGAGCACCTGCCGATCCGCTGCGCCGCCTTGGCGCCGCGCCTCTCCGAGCACCTCGGCCACGGGCCGGCCGGTCAGCCGGGCGGCGGCCCGGACGTCTTCGTACTCGGGCTGGGCCGTAACGACCGTCTCACCGAGGAGGCCGCGCTTGACGCTTATCTCGGCGCCGCCGACGGACACGGCGATCTGATCCCGGTGCAGCGAGCGGCGCTGCACCGGGGAGACCCGCACGCCGAGGGTCGTGGTCTGCCTGAACATCGCCTGGCAGACCGCGTCCAGCACGTCCGCGCCGGCGAGCGCGCTGAGCACGTGGCCGGGGCGGCCCTTGCGCATCAGCACCGGGGCGCACCAGGCGTCGGCGGCCCCGGTTGCGTGGAGCTCGTCCAGCACGTCCGGCCAGAGGCGCGGGTCGAGATCGTCGATGGTGGCGTCGATCCGGTACATGCCCGCGCTCGCCCAGTCGGCCGGTCCGGCCGCCTCGCCGACGAGCACCCGGAGCACGTTGGGATGCCCGTCCGGGTCGGCCGCGCCGGCGCCGGTCCCGACGGCCAGCACGGTGCAGGACGGCGTGGCTCCCCAGGCCGTCGCCATCGTCGTGAGCAGCGCGGCGCCGGTGGGCGTGCACAGTTCCATCGCCGCGGGATGCGCGCTCAGCGGCGCGGCGGCGTCGGCGAGCATCCGCAGCACCGCTGGCACCGGGACCGGGACGATGCCGTGGGCCGTCCTGACCGATCCCGAGCCCGCGGCCACCGGCGACACCACCCGGGTGCACGGCTCCAGCAGGCCGAGGGAGTGCAGCGCGAGTGCGCACCCGGCCACGTCAGCGATGGCGTCGAGCGCCCCGACCTCGTGGAAACCGATCTCGTCGGCGGTAACGCCGTGGACGTCGGCTTCCGCGCGGGCCAGCCGGCCGAAGACGGCGACCGCGAAGTCCCGCACGTGGCCGGGCAGGCCGGCCCGGGACAGGACCGAGACGACGTCGGACAGGCTGCGCGTGGTCCCGCTGTCGGGGGCGTCCACCACGACCTGGGCCGCCCTTAGGCCGTGCCGGCGCACCCCGTTGAGCGTCACGCCCACCGGCTCGACGTCGATCCCGCGCAGCCCCGTGCGTACCGCGTCGAGGTCGGCTCCCGCATCGAGCAGGGCGGCCAGCAGCATGTCGCCCGCCGCGCCGTTGCTGGCGTCCACCCAGAGCGTCTTCACCGGGCCTCCCCGTTGGCCTGCGCCACCGGGTGCCGCCCGGCGCCCGCGGTCGCCCGGGCGATCCGCGCGGCGGCCACCCCGGCCCCGAAGCCGTTGTCGACGTTGACGGTGAGCACCCCGGGAGCACAGCTGTTCACGCAGGCCAGCCACGCCGACAGCCCGTCGAGGTTCCAGCCGTAGCCCACGCTGGTCGGGACCGCGATCAGCGGAACGCCGACGAGCCCGCCGAGAACCGAGGGCAGCGCGGCCTCCATGCCGGCCACGGCCACCACGGCATCGGCGGCGGCTATGCGGTCGGCCTGGGCGAGCAGCCGGTGCAGTCCAGCCACGCCGACGTCAACGATCATGTCGGGCTCGGCCCCGAAGACCCTGATCGTGGCGGCGCATTCGTGCACGACCGGCAGATCCGACGTCCCGGCGGCCACCACCGCCACCAGTCCCCGTAAGGGCGGCGGCGGGCCGAGGACCGCCAGCCGGCCCACGGGGTCGATCTCCGCCCCCGGCAGGCGCGCCGCACACGACAACAGCGCGTCCTCGGACAGCCGGGTGGCCAGGATCGCCCGGCCGGGATGGGCCTGGTGAAGGGCGAGGACGGAGGTCACGATCTGGTCGCTCGTCTTCCCCGCGCCGTACACGACCTCGGGGTCGCCGGTCCGGGTGGCCCGGTCGAGGTCCAGGCGCGCGAATCCGAGATCAGCGACGCCTGGGGACTGAGGTGCCGGTGATGCGGGCATCGTCCTCCAATCGCCAGCGACCGGGACGGTGAGGGGTCGGCCGCCGCTACCGCAGAGAATCTGCCCGGTGACGACCGGTGGTGCTCACGCTGCCTCCGGTCGCTTTATCGTATCGAGTCACCGTTCACCCAGCCAGGCTGAGAATCGCCGGCTGAGAATCGCCCGGCCCGGGGCCGTTAAAGGTCGGTGAGCTTGGTGTTTCCGGCGCGAAGGCGCGATAGCTGGATGAAATGCCCGGGATTGAGGAAGAGCACATTCATGTCCCCGAGCTCATCGATTGTCAGTCCCTGCGACCGGCGAATAAGGTAATCCGGATACTGGAATGATTCCTTCGCCCGCGCCCGCGCCCGCGCCTACCGCATACCGCTGGGGTCGTGGCCGAGCTCGGCCCGGACC
>Ga0207664_10002098_pt1 | contig 13107 bp, 10 predicted proteins | sample LARL83metaG_FD_184349 | JGI IMG/M metagenome (GOLD analysis project Ga0207664, IMG submission 184349) | Corn, switchgrass and miscanthus rhizosphere microbial communities from Kellogg Biological Station, Michigan, USA - LAR L8-3 metaG... | ecosystem: Host-associated > Plants > Roots >...
CTTACAGCTGGATCAACGGCCAGGCCGCCTGCCAGAACCAGTACCTGATGAACACCACTCTTGACCAGCGCTGGGGGTACCCCGGGTTCGTGACCTCGGACTATCAGGCCACACATTCGACAGTGCAGTCCGCAAACGCCGGCATGGACCAGGAGATGCCCGCCCCGCAGTATTACGGCTCGGCGCTGCAGGCGGCCGTGCAGTCCGGCCAGGTCTCCATGGCCACGCTGAACGATATGGTGTCCCGGATCCTGACCGAGATGTTCCAGTTCAACGAGTTCAACAACCCGCCGACCGGGTCGACCAGCACCACCGTGACCACGTCGGCGCATCAGGCCGTCTCCACCGCGGTCGCCGAGGCTGGCACGGTGCTGCTGAAGAACACCGGCGGCACCCTCCCGCTGCCGGCGAACGGCGCCGGCACGGTGGCGGTGATCGGCCCCGCCGCTTCACCGGCGCCGACCGACACCGGTGGCGGCAGCGCCTATGTGACCTCTCCCTTCAACGTGACTCCGCTGCAGGGCATCCAGGCCGCGGCCGGGCCGGGCACCACGGTGCAATACGCGCAGGGCCTGCCCACCGACACGTCCCTGACCCCGATCCCGAGTTCCGACCTGACCCCCGCCTACACCGGCACCAACTACGGCCAGACCTACACCGGCACCTTGACCGCGCCCGAAACCGGCACGTACGTGCTGGCCTTCAAAAACCCCGGCTCGTATACCGCCACCAACTTGTCCCTTGACGGGAAACAGATCCTCGTCAACCCGGGCACCCCGCCAGTGTCCACCTACTCGGTGGGCGTGGACCTCCAGGCCGGCCAGACCTACACGCTCCAGCTTTCCGGCGGCGGTCCGTCGGCCAACCTGAGCTGGGCCATGCCGTCCGAGCTGTCGCCACAGATCACACAGGCGGTCGCCGCGGCGCAGTCGGCCTCCACCGCGGTGGTCGTCGTGTCCGACGACACTGAATCTGAGGCCGCCGACCGGGTCAGCCTCAGCCTGCCGTCCGCCCAGAACGAGCTGATCTCCGCGGTGGCCGCGGCCAACCCGCACACGGTCGTGGTCATCGACGCGGGCGCACCGGTCGCCATGCCCTGGCTGAATCAGGTCGCTTCCGTGGTCGACGCCTGGTACCCGGGGGAGAGCAACGGCACCGCGCTCGCCGCGGTCCTGTTCGGCAACGCCGACCCGAGCGGTCACCTGCCGGTCACCTTCCCTACCGACCTTTCGCAGGTGCCCGCGTCGAGCCCGAGCCAGTTCCCCGGGGTGGACGGCCAGGTGCAGTACTCCGAAGGCATCAACGTCGGCTACCGCTATTACGACGCCAGCAACCAGACGCCGCTGTTCCCGTTCGGCTACGGGCTGTCCTACACGAACTTCCGCTTCAGCGGACTGAGCATCAGCCCACGGAGCTTGCAGAACGGCACGTCGAATCCCGGATCAACCGCCTGCGGGTGCAACGGCCAGTCGAGCCATCTCGTGACGGTATCGGCCACAGTGACCAACACCGGCCAAGTGGCCGGCTCGGACGTGGCACAGCTGTACCTGGGCGACCCGGCGTCGGCGGGCGAGCCGCCGCGCCAGCTCAAGGGATTCCAGAAGGTCACGCTGCAGCCCGGCCAGTCCACGACCGTGCACTTCAGCCTCACCGGCCACGACCTGTCGTACTGGAATGACGCGGCCAACGGCTGGGTGGTCCCCGACGGGACATTCGGCGTCTACGTCGGCGACTCCTCGGCGCTGGCCAACCTGCCGCTACGCGGCGGCTTCACGGTCGTGCGCAGCGTCGGGGCCCGGTACGCAACCATCAACGCCCCGGACGTCGTGAACCCCGGCGGCACCGCGACAGTCACCGTCAGCCTCGCCAACGATGGCGACTACGCGATGCCCCAGGCGCGCTTCAGCCTGAAGGCCCCGGCTGGCTGGACGGTGACCAGCCCGGCGCCGGTCACCATCGAACCTGGGCAGACGGTCAGCGAGCGCTTCGGGGTGACCGTGCCCGCAAGCGCCGAGCCCGGCGACAGCACTCTGACGGCCTCGGTCACCCCGGTGGCGGGCGTACCTGGCGACAGCCTGGTGGAGGCGTCGGCCACGGTGACCGTTCCGTACACCTCGCTCGCCGCCGCCTATAACAACACCGGGATCAGCGACAACTCCAATCCCACCGCAGCCAACTACGACGGCGTCGGCGACAGCTTCTCGGCCCAGGCGCTCGGCGCCGGCACGCCGACGGCACTTACCCCCGGCCAGCAGGTCACCATCGGCGGGACCACCTTCACCTGGCCCGCTGCCGCGCCCGGAACCCCGGACAACGCGGTCACCGCCGGGCAGACCGTCGAGTTGTCCGGGTCCGGGACCGACCTCGGCTTCCTCGGCGCCAGTCAAAACGGTGCCGCGAGCGGAACCGTCACCGTCCACTACACCGATGGCAGCAGCCAGTCCTACAACCTCAACATGGCCGACTGGTACTCCAACAGCCCGGCCGTTGGCAACCAGATCCTGGCTACGACCTCAAGCTGGAACGGCCCGCAAGCCCCGCACCCGGTGAGCGTGTACTTCGGCTCGGTGCCGCTGCAGCAGGGCAAGCAGGTAGCGTCGGTCACGCTGCCCATCCTGAACAACGCGGGGGGCACCACCGCCATGCACATCTTCGCCATGGCCACCGGAACCGGAACCCCGACGATCGGCGCGCCGTACTCGTCGCTCACTGCGGCCTACGGCAACGCCGGGATCAGTGACAACTCCAACCCCGCCGCGGCCGACTTCGACGGCACTGGAGACAGCTTTTCCGCGCAAGCGCTGGCCGCGGGCTCGCCCACCGCGCTCACGCCCGGAGGCCAGGCGACCTTTGGCGGGACCACCTTCACCTGGCCCAGCGTCGTCGGCGCGCCCGACAACGTGATCGCCGACGGCCAGACGATCGACCTGTCCGGGTCCGGGACAGATCTGGGCTTCCTCGGCGCCGGCGCGTTCGGCGCGGCGAGCGGGACCGGCACCATCACCTACACCGACGGCAGCGCCCAGCAATTCAGCCTCGCCATGGCCGACTGGTACAACAACGCGCCGGTCGCCGGCGACCAGATCGCCACCACCACGACCAGCTGGAACTTCTCGAGCAGCACGCAAGTCACGCACCCGGTGAGCATCTACTTCGCATCGGTGCCGCTACAGGTCGGCAAGACCGTCGCATCGGTCACGCTGCCGACCGTGAGCGCCACCGTCGGCAACGGCATCACCGCGATGCACATCTTCTCAATGGCGATCGGCTCGGGGACCCCGACTGGCGGGTAAGCGGCCGAGAGCACAGCGGCCGGATGCGGCCGCCGGGCCTGGGCGCCAGGAGGTGGGCGGTCGCGGTGGAACTCGCCGCCCGCACGTGTCCCCAACCGGGGAAGATATGCACCCGCCCGTCTTGGGCGCCGGCGGCGGTGCCCTGGAACAACTCCTGGGTATAGAAGTGGTCGTTGCCCCCTCCGACAGCTAGCTCTCCGCGAGCACGGCGCGGGTTTGGCGTGCGATCTCAATGTCCTCGCGGGCGGTGATGACCAGGGTGCGGACCGCGGCGCCGGGCGCGGAGATGTCGCAGTCCGGCCGGGCGGTCGCGTTGTGGCCCTCGTCCACGGCCACGCCCAGGAACCCCAGCCCGGCGGCCGCCTCGGCGCGGGTCTGCGCCTGGTGCTCGCCGATACCACCGGTGAACACCAGAGTGTCCAGCCCGCCGAGCGCCGCGGTCATCGCGGCGATCTGCGCGCGCAGTCGGTGCGCGTGCACGTCCAGCGCCAGCCGGGCGCCCGGGTCACCCCGGTCGGCGGCGAGCCGGACGTCGCGTAGGTCCCCGGAACCACCCGGCAGGTCGGCGAGCCCGGACAGGCCTGCGGAGTACTCCAGCCCGTCCGAGACCTCATCCACCGAAAGCCCACTGTGGCGCAGCAGCCAGACGATCAGCCCCGGATCCACATTCCCGGACCTGGTCGCCATGACCAGGCCCTCCAACGGGGTGAAACCCATGGTGGTGTCCACGCACCTGCCGTCCAGCACCGCCGCGAGCGACGACCCAGCGCCCAGGTGGCAGGTCACCACGCGACGTCGTAGCGCACTGCTAGTCCTGACCCCACCGCCCCGCCCATTGCCGGTAAGCTGCGCGGCGCGGCCAGCGGCGTACGCATGCGACAGCCCGTGAAAACCGAACCGCCGCAGGCCGAAACGCCGCGTCCACGCGGCCGGCAGCGCGTAAGCGGCCGCGGCCGCGGGCAGCCCGGCATGGAACGCGGTGTCGAAACAGGCGACCGCGGGCACTCCGGGCAGCGCGGCACCGACCGCCTCGATCCCGGCCAGGGTACGGGGCTGGTGCAGCGGGGCCAGGTCGGTCAGCGCGCCGATCCCGGTCACCACGTCGTCGTCGATCGGCGTGGCCGCGGTGAACCGGTGCCCGCCGTGCACGACCCGGTGCCCGGCCGCGCCGATGCCGGTCAGCCCGCCCAGGAAGTCGCGCAGGCCGGGGTCGTCGGGACTGCCGTCCCAGGGGGACAGGTCCGCCGACGCGATCACCTCGTCCGCCGGGTCCAGCACGCGGAGCTTGAGGCTGCTCGACCCGGCGTTGACCACCAGGACGCTGGTCATTGACCGTGGGGGCGCGCGTCCGGCCAGGCCCAGTTGGCCACCTCGGGCAGATCCTCGCCGTGTTCCCGGGTCCACGCCCAGTGCCTGGTCCGTGTGTCGACCATCTCCTGCCGCAGCCACGCCGCCGTCCGGCTCAGGCCCGGTACCCGGTCGATCACGTCCATCACCAGGTGGAACCGGTCCATGTTGTTCATGACCACCATGTCGAACGGGGTCGTCGTGGTGCCTTCCTCGATGTACCCGCGGACGTGGAGGTTGTCGTGGCCCGTTCGCCGGTAGGTGAGCCGGTGGATCAGCCACGGGTATCCGTGGTAGGCGAAGATCACCGGCTTGCCCGGGGTGAACAGCGCGTCGAACTCGGCGTCGGTCATCCCGTGTGGGTGCTCGGTGGTTGGCTGCAGCCGCATCAGGTCGACCACGTTCACGACCCGGACCCGCAGGTCGGGCAGCCGGTCGCGGAGAATGCTGGTCGCGGCGAGCACCTCCAGGGTGGGCACGTCCCCGGCGCAGCCCAGCACGACGTCGGGCTCAGCGCCGTCACCGTCGCTGCTGGCCCACTCCCAGATCCCCGCGCCCCGGGTGCAGTGCAGGATCGCGGCGTCCATATCGAGCCAGTCCTGGCACGGCTGCTTGCCCGCGACGATCACGTTGACGTAGTCCCTGCTGCGCAGGCAGTGGTCGGCGACCGACAGCAGCGTGTTCGCGTCCGGCGGCAGGTAGACCCGGATCACCTCGGCCTTCTTGTTGATCACGTGGTCGATGAAGCCTGGGTCCTGGTGGGAGAAGCCGTTGTGGTCCTGGCGCCACACGTGCGAGGTGAGCAGGTAGTTCAGCGACGCGACCGGGCGCCGCCAGGGCAGCCGCCGGGAGACCTTGAGCCACTTGGCGTGCTGGTTGAACATTGAGTCCACGATGTGGATGAACGCCTCGTAGCAGGAGAACAGCCCGTGCCTGCCGGTCAGCAGGTACCCCTCCAGCCAGCCCTGGCAGGTGTGCTCGGACAGGATCTCCATCACCCGGCCGTCCGGCGCCAGGTGCTCGTCGACCGGCAGGACCTCCTCCTCCCAGGTCTTATCGGTCACCTCGAGCAGCGCGCCGAGCCGGTTCGACTCGGTCTCGTCGGGGCCGAACACCCGGAAATTCGCGGCGGCGGCGTTGCGCCGCATCACGTCGCGCAACATCCCGCCGAGCACCCGCGTGGGCTCCGACATCCGGGCCCCCGGCGCCGGGACAGGGACCCCGTAGGCGCGGAAGTCTGGCAGAACCAGGTCGCGCAGCAGTACGCCGCCGTTCGCGTGCGGGGACGCGCCGAGCCGCAGCGGGCCTTCCGGCACTAGGCCGAGCAGCTCCGCCCGGGGCGCGCCCTCGGCGTCGAACAGCTCCTCCGGCCGGTAGGAGCGCAGCCATTCCTCCAGTTGCTGCAGGTGCGCCGGGTTGGTCCGGACCTCGGCGAGCGGCACCTGGTGCGCTCGCCAGGTGCCCTCGACCGGCTTCCCGTCCACCTCCGCCGGGCCGGTCCACCCCTTGGGGGTGCGCATTACGATCAGCGGCCAGCGCGCCCGCTCACCGCCCCCGCCACTGCGGGCACGCTCCTGGATAGCGCGGATCTCGGCGAGGCACTCGTCCACCACCGCCGCCATTTTTTGATGCATAACGGAAGGCTCGTGGCCGGTCACGTGCCTCGGCCGATACCCGTACCCGCGCAGCAGCGCGTCGAGTTCGTCTTCCGGAAGGCGGGCCAGCAGTGCCGGGTTAGCGATCTTGTACCCGTTGAGATGCAGGATCGGCAGCACCGCGCCGTCCCTGGCCGGGTCCAGGAACCGGCAGCCGTGCCAGCTCGTGGCCATCGGCCCGGTCTCGGCCTCCCCGTCGCCCACCACGCACGCGACGACCAGGCCCGGGTTGTCGAACGCCGCGCCGCACGCATGCGACAGCGAGTAGCCCAGTTCACCGCCCTCGTGGATGGAGCCGGGCGTCTCCGGCGCGACGTGACTGGGTACCCCGCCGGGAAAGGAGAACTGCCGGAACAGCGTGTGCATGCCCGCCGCGTTCTGCGGCACGCTCGGGTAGACCTCCGAATAGGTGCCTTCCAGCCAGGTGTTGGCCAGCGCCGCGGGTCCGCCGTGCCCGGGCCCGATGACGATCATGATCTCGGTGCCGTGGACGGTGATCGCGCGGGACAGGTGCGCCCAGATGAAGTTCAGGCCGGGGGAGGTGCCCCAGTGCCCGAGCAGCCGCGGTTTGATGTGCTCGGCGCGCAGCGGCTCGGCCAGCAGCGGGTTGGCCATCAGGTAGATCTGGCCGGCGGACAGGTAGTTGGCGGCGCGCCAGTAGGCGTCGAGGGTCTGCGCCTCGGTCTGCGCGCGGATGGCCTCCGGTTCGCCGCCTTCGCCGTTCATCGCCGTCCGCCTTCCCTGTGCTCGCTGGGTACCACGCAGCCATCGAACCCGGCTGGCGGGGCCATGTACAGGGCCAATGGTCCCACGGGCACCAGCGGTCACCGTGTCCAAGCGCCGCCGGGTGCAGGGGTGGGCGCTGGCCAGGGACCTGACTATCGCCAGGGTCGGCGTGCTGTTCTCGATGTGGGTCACCTTCGCCGTCGGCTACCAGGCCGTGTACCAGGCACTGGTGGTCGTCCTCGCCGGGGTCATCGTGTACGCCTTCCTCAGGGCGCAACGGGAACGGGCCGGCCCGGTGGCCGCGCCAGCGAACAACCCGCCGCTGGAGCCGTCCCCAGGCCGTTGATGACTCCTCGGCCGAGGCCGCCGTCCCGTCCTGGGATGGCGGCCTTACCTATCCAAGAGGCAGGTCCTGATGGGTGAATAAGTCCTCGAAGATGAGGGCGCCGAACAGCTTGGCATAGCGGATCAGGTGGATATCCCCGAGGTAGTTCTCGCGGACGTAGGCGTGCGCCGCCAGTCCCAGCTGGGTTGCCTTGGCCTGGTCGGCGAGCAGGAGGCGGACGGCCTGTCCGAATGCCTTCAGGTCGGTGGGATCAGGTAGCAAGATGCCGGTGCCGTCGGCGATCTGGTCGATGATCCCTCCGACCGCCGAGCCAATCACGGGCCTGCCCTTCCACATTCCCTCGGAAACGGTCAGCCCGAAGCCTTCTGCCAGGCTTTTTTGCGCGATGACGGTGGCGTGCCGCTGCAGGGCGTTGACCATGGCCGCGTTCTCGTCGATGTCGTCAAGCGGCAGCGTCACCAGCAGGATGCGTGCCCGCGCAGCAGGCGGCAGGTCGTGCCATTGCAACAGGCATTCCCCGTACACGGCCGCACCCTCCGGGTCGTCGGCCACGTCGCTGACCGCCGGGCCGGCCAGCATCAGGTACCCGCCACCGCCGGGCACGACGTGGTCGGCGAAGCCGCGCATTACCCCCGCCATGTCCTTGAGCCGGTCCCAGCGGGAGACCTGGAGCAACACAGGATCCTCAGGGCGGGGGCGGCCCTCCCCGGTGATGACCGCCTGCTCGGTGACGGTGCCGGAGTCGCCGTTGCGTCGCACGAAGGTGGCGGGTGCCTGCTGCGCGGCACCGTCGAGCACGCCGAGCTTGGCGAGGATAGCCTGCACGGTGGCGGCATCGAGGTCCTGGTTCTTGGGGGAGAACGGGTCGATCGATGGCGGGATGATCGAGACCTTGTCATCCGGCAGCCACGATGGCACGTATTCCCGGCGCGAGAACACATACCCCTCTGCCGAGCCCAGGTGCGGCCGTAGGAAGTCCCACCCTGCCCGGGTGGCGTCGTTCTCCCAGTCGACGCCGATATGGCAACGCCACACCACGCGGGCGCCTGCCCGCGCCAGCGGCCCGGCCAGGCCAGCGGTCTGCGGGTCATGGAGCAGCGCGACATCGCCCGGCCGGATCCGGCCAACCAGCTCCACCGCGTTGGCGCTCAGCATCCGCATGTAATGCTGGGCCTCCGCTGCGCCCAGGGGCCCCCCGGCACGATCACCGTGGATCTGGTTGTGCAGGCGTTTGGTGAGCGCGAAAAACTCGGCGTCGCCGGTGACCACAAGCCAGCCAATCGGGATGTCGAGATCGCTGACGTACCCGACCAGCACCTCCAGCATCTCAGCGACCCCGCCGCCGGTAGCGGTCGAGTTGACGTTCCAAATGGTGTGCCCGGCCAGCTGTCGCCGAACCTGGTCAGCGGTCTCGACCAGGCGCAGGTACCGCTGGCCGCCAACGATGGGCTCCAGCAGCGAGACAGGCCGCCGTGGGACTTCCACCACCTTGACCAGGCTCACGGCATCCCCTCCGTTCGGATCGCCGCTCGCTACACCGCAGGCACCGGCACCGCATGTGACGGCTTACCTGTAGCATGCCCCGCCACCGCGGCATCTGACCACGACCTCCGCTCGCCGGGCCCGGATTCGGCGGCCAGGTGGCCGTCATGGGCTCACCCCTCCGGACGCTGTCTCGACCTGGCAGAGCCGAAGGTCCCAGCAGGGGCGGACTACTGCCGGGGGATTGGGCACTGTGCGGCCTATGATGCCGATCAGATGGGCCGGCTCCAGCTACCAGAATGGCCGCCGGCCGCGTCACGAGACCTCTACAGGTCGCCACCACGCTGCCGTGTCTGTCGCCCCCGCCCCGGCCAGGACCTGCGGCCTCGCGAGGAGCTCGTCACGGCGCAGCCCGGGCAGCACCACGTAGTGAATCGATCCTGGCACCGACACCAGCGCGAGCACCCGCCACAAGGCACGTGCGTAGTGGTCGGCCCGCCGCGGCCCGTCCCACTCATACAGGCCGCGGTAGCGGCCGCGCTCGTCGTTGGCCAGCCACAACTTGGACACAAAGCCCGGAAAGCCGACGAACAGCGGGGTGTTGAGCAAACTCTCCCAGCGGAAAGCGGCGTGTGCCCAGCCGCGCACCGCCCGCAGCCGGAACTCCACGACGAGCACGCACGGGTCCTGCGTCGCGTCGCGCGCGACGACGGTTTCCCGGTACACCCGCGCCGAAGTCCCGTCGGCGAACCGTAGCCGCCTCCCCACCTGCTCAGTGGGAAGATGTACCCGGCGCCGCCACAACAGGCGTGCTGTGCTGGCGACACAACCGGTGAGCGCCCAGAGCGCCGCATCGTAAGCAAGCGCGGACTGGTCAATCTGGTCAAGGGCCGGCCGTACATTCATGGTCCACCTCCGTTGCTGACAGCGTGCTGCTGGTGGGCAGCACGCCGTTAACCCAGAAAAGGTCCGGGTCGTTCACTGCGTCTGCCCGTTCTCACATCAGCCGCCCACAGGCCGTCCAGGGCGGGTCTGGCCCGTGCCGCGGCCTGGGCTGCGGGCCCGGCGCCCAGCAGGGCCTCTGCCGTCGTTTCCAGCGCTTCGGCCAGCTCGATCAGACAGGTCATCGTCACAACCGCCGGGCGTGTCTCGAGATAGGAGAGGTAAGGCACGGAAAGGTGCGCCTTGGCCGCGAGTTCCGCACGACTCCATCCGAGTTGCTGCCGCCGGGCCCCGATGCGCCTGCCCAGGTCACCGGGGTTCGGCACGCTACCGCAGGACATCTGCCGCTCCCTCCGGTTTTGTATGTCCCTGTTGAGGAACACCTCTACGCCAAGGCTCGGCCGGGCTCGGGCTTACCGGCAGAGGCCCCCGACCCGTCATCGCGGGACCTTGGGCCCGTGTGGCTGACCCGAGACGGGACCTCCGGCCCCGTTCTCTCGTCCGCGACGGGGCGTGCCTCGCCCGCGACGGTCCTGCCGACTGGGCGGATGTGAACGGCCCGCCGGACGGGGCCCGCGCCGCGGTGGCCATGCGACAGGCACTACGTGCGACCCTCTGGACAAGTGCGCACCCGTGGACCGTACTTGGTCTCGTGGCAGAATCGTCCTGGCTTCTTCGGCGCTGGCGCCGCAGGTGACGATCCGGCCACAGGATCGGGACCTATGTCCCTGGATATCGGCACCCGGGCCGCGCACCCTGGAGATATGGCAAATGCGTTGAAGGCCAGGCGCCTGCAGGCCGGGAGACCGCCCAGCACGGCACGGTGTGACACGCATGCCCGCATCCTCGCCATCTTGGAACTGGTGACCGGGGCCGCGGCTCTCGTGGGCGGGGTGCTCCTCGCGGCCGTCCCGGACGGCTCGCTACTGCGCGCGGACCCGAGAGCGCTCACCGGCACCCCATTCGTGGACTGGCGCGTTCCGGGTCTGCTCCTGGCCACCCTGGTCGGCGGCGGCTTCCTATTGGCCGGTTATTGGCAATGGCGCAATCGCTGGCATGCCCGCGCTCTTTCGATGTTCGCGGGTGCGGGACTGATCGCCTTCGAGGCCGCCGAGGTGGCCTGGATCGGATTCCAGCCCCTGCAGACGGTGTTCGCGGCCGTGGGCGCGATCGTCATAGTGCTCGCGTTGCACAACCCAGGCAGCCAGCCATGACCGCGCCGATGGCAGTGCCGCACGAGGCCGGGCCCATCCAGCAGGAGTGGCTACGCCTGGCCACCGCCGCGGCGGACCCGCCCAAGTTCGCCCCGGCGATGATCGCTGACCTGCCCGAGCCGGCCCAGCGATGGCTGAGTCACGCGATCACGCCGGGAACTCCGCTCTGGCAGACGGTGGAACTGACGATGCACGGGCAGATCTGGCTCGGCCAGTGGCGGTCATTCACGGCCCACCAGATCATCGCCATGCCGCGCGGTTACATCTGGGCGGCTACGGCCCGAGTGGCCGGACTGCCTGTCACTGGCTTCGACCGACTCAGCTCCGGGACCGCGCAGATGCGCTGGCGGCTGTTTCACCTGGTCCCGGTGATGACCGCCGCCGGTCCCGACATCACCCGCAGCGCCTACGGGCGGCTAGCTGGGGAGATCGCGCTCATACCGACCGCGTTCCAGAGCGCCCAGTGGACGCAAGGCGAGCGCCCCGGCAGCGCGATTGCAACATGGAAGTTCGGGCAGGACACCGAGACGGCCGCGCTGCGGGTAGGGGGCGACGGCCAGCTCGTGGAAGTTGTGGTCAACCGATGGGGCAACCCCGGCGGCACGCCCTTCTGCCGCTGCCCGTTCGGAGTGTCAGTGGAGGAGGAGTCGCAGTCCGGCGGCGTCACTATTCCCTCGAGGTTCCGGGCCGGATGGTGGTGGGGCACGGAGCGGCAGGACGAAGGTGAATTCTTCCGCGCCTGCATCACAAGCGCCCAGTACCGGTGAGGGCAGGCTGCGGGGAGCGACAGAGCTCACCAAAGGCAGGTTCAGATCGTGACCGCACCAAGAGAAGGGTAAGGCGAGATGGGCACCGGTGGGGAAGTGGTAGCGGTTCACCAGCCAATTGACGTGGGGCCGGAGATGGCGGCGCTGGGCCGCTTCTACACCGACGTCACCTGGGAAGGGACCATCCGCGAAGGCGGGATGGGTCCGGGCACGCCCTCGATGACCGGCGTTGGGCGCGGTACCGTCCAGGCGATCCAGGATGGCCGCTGGATCGTCCTGGACTGTGAGCAGGACCAGTTCCTGCACGATGGCACCTTTGTGCTGAAGTGGCAGCTGCACTGGGTGTCGGGCTGGGATCCTGAACACGGCGAGTACCGGGCGGTGATGACCGACAACTACGGCCACGCCGAGGTGTACCGCGGGCGGATCGACGGTGACCGCCTGGTGTTCGAGTCCATAGAGGGAGCCGCGGCCAGGCTCCGGTTCACCTGGGATGCCACCGAGCTTGGCCGGATCACCTGGCGCAACGAAATGGCGGCGGGGGATGGGCCGTGGTTCCTGATCGAGGAATACCGCATGGTGCCGCAGTAACGCGGCGCCGCCCAGCCAGGTCCGGTCGCGCTTGGCATCCTCAAGCACCAGATCCCGCTGGTCCAGAATGGTGGCTGTACTGCTGCTTAATCGTCAAGGTCGACACAGACCAGCACCGTGCTATTGCTGATCTGCACGAGCTGGCCCGCCGCCTGGAAGGCACTGGGGTCACCGCAACGGTCCTGCATCCCAGTGGGTCTGGGCCGTCTCGCTGGCGGAGCTGGTGTCTTGCCTGGCTGCAACAGTGAGCCCGGCTGACCATCCAGGAGCGCGGCCATTGGCAGGCATATCGATGGCGCCGCTGTCGTGGCCGCTGCAGGCCAGGAGCCAGGCGATCAGGGAGTTGGAGTTCCACATCTCCCCCGCATGCAGTTCGTCGCGGCCCCAGTGTCGAGGTTCTGATGCGGGTCTACGCCAAGTGCGTGACCGGCCTGGAGGACGTGTGGATCAATCGCATGGACACCGCCCTGCACCTGGAAGATCCGGAACAGCCGAACTGATCTCTGGCTCGTGGAATCTGTCTGCGGTGGCGTTTCCCGACGTCAGATGACAGGGACCGAGCAGGGCCATAAAGGCCGTTTCGCCTGGCAGGAAGGTTGTTTTGGCAGCTAGCGATGGGTGCCCCCCGGCAGTGCCCCCCGGCCGTGTCCCCGGCAGGATTCGAACCTGCCCTCACGGCTCCGAAGGGGAATGCTGTTCACAACGATGACCTGGCAAAACGCACCGCCGGCCGTCCGTTGTGAG
>Ga0207664_10002101_pt1 | contig 13100 bp, 11 predicted proteins | sample LARL83metaG_FD_184349 | JGI IMG/M metagenome (GOLD analysis project Ga0207664, IMG submission 184349) | Corn, switchgrass and miscanthus rhizosphere microbial communities from Kellogg Biological Station, Michigan, USA - LAR L8-3 metaG... | ecosystem: Host-associated > Plants > Roots >...
ATGAACAAACCTTAACCGAGAAGACCAGGAGCAGCACCGGATCACGCCGGATAACTGTCTCGCCACGCGAGGTCGTGATCTTGTGCGTGCCATTCGCGTCGACGCTTGAGAAAGATATAGGTCCCCAGCGCTAATTGGAAAAAACCGCTCCAGAGAAGATATCCAATAGAAATAGCAGTCGATCCCCAGTAGCGGCCGCCCAGCAGCGTACTCGCTGCCATCAGGCTGGCCACCAGCACCGAGACAATGAGGAAAGGCTCCTTCTTGTGAGCCCTGAGGTATACCGCTTCACAAAAATACAAGTGGAGCAGGAGACTGGTTGCGAGGATCACTGCAACCAGAGGGATTGGCAAAACACGTCCAGCCAGCCCCGGAAAACGTATATCGACCATCCAGAGCAGCAGGAGCACAAGCGCATCGGCTACGAACAGCAGCCCGGTGGATTGCCGGACAGCTTTAAAGAAAAGCTTGTCCAGCGCGGCATACTCACGTCGCGCAACCATGTTCCCGAACGGTGACACTTTGGTATAGACCCACGAGTAAGCCACTGTGCCCAGCGCCGTAGCAATCGTTGTTGTCATGCCCATGCGCCCGGCCTCCCGGGCGCCCCTGTAGGCGAACAGGACAGGGTTGAACAGCGGCAGGATGAAGTAGGCGCAAAGGAAACTCACGGCCATACGCCACTGAAACGGCCAAATCTCGCGTGTCCAGCTGATGTTGTGGATACGTGTGTGCAGTCGCAGCAGCGGCAGCAGAAGACGTCGCCGGGAAAACAAAAAAACCACGCCGGCGGCGGCCTGCCCGCTGATCAGTCCGGCGGGCGCGAACAGCCCGTGATGCAGCAGAAACGCAGACCATGCCAGAACGCTGCCGGTGACCGCCTGGCGAAACCGAAGGTGGGCAACATCGGAGACGAAGCCGCAGCCTTCAATAAACGAGAACACCGGGTCCATCTGAAAGGTGAAGGCGGTGGCGAGCGCCACGCAGATCCACGGTAACTTCCAGGCAACCGGCTCACCGGCGTTCTTATGAACGGAGAAGAAGTACAGTCCGGTGACAAGGAGCCCCGCCACCATCAGAACGGCAGCGACCGAGTACCAGCGGAGGGCCTTCTGCAGAATCGACGCGAGCCGCGAACGCGCCACATCGCTGCCGGATATATCGCCCTGCGGAGAGATCTGCAGCTGGGCAGTTTCATGAGCCGCCAACTGCAAAATGACAAAAGAAAATCCGAGCTCGAAAACCGTCTGCAGCGCGATGAGGCTGGCAAACGTGTAGTAGTAGCCCTGTTCGGTTGGCGTCAGAAATCGGGCGATCAGGAGAATATTGACCAGGCCGCCGAGAATGCTCCAGCTGCGCGCAAGAACCGTGAATCCAACGGCGCGATCAATTCCAAGAGCATGTCGCAGGCGGCGCGAGCTCGTTGCCAGAAATGAGCTCACGAGATCGGCCTCAGTGCGCAAACCGCGGGCACTGCGGAGTTCCTTCCATGGATTGTCGCTGGAACGAGGAGCGGTTGAGACACCACAAATCAGCCTGCACGTACCCTGCGCTACCCGGGCGCCCGAACGGATTCAGCCCTGACCCTTGCCGGCGCGGCCTCACCACAATCCACGTTGCCTGGCTTGGTCAGGAAAGTGATCACAGTCTAGCACGCAGGTAATGGTGCACTTGAGCCATCCTCAACACCAGCGTTGCTCATCGGTAATACGCTTCTGTAGAATCCACTCCGGACCCAGCGGCAGAACGCGCGCCGTGATCGCCAATCGGAGAGATGAATGCCTCGACTCGAGGATCTGAAAATCAGGGTTTTTGCTGATGGCGCGGATTACGACAGCCTCATGGAGCTGTCGCGCAAGCCATACATCAAAGGCTTTACAACCAATCCGACGCTGATGCGCAAAGCGAACGTCTCCGATTACGAGGCGTTCGCGCGCAAGGTCCTGGCTTCAATCCAGGATCGCCCAGTCTCATTCGAGGTGTTTGCCGACGACTTCGCCGAAATGCGAGCCCAGGCGCTGGAGATCGCCACCTGGGGTCCGAACGTGAATGTGAAGATCCCCGTGACCAACACGCGCGCCGAGTTCGCGGGAGAGTTGATTCGGGAGCTGAGCGGGGAAGGCGTGGTTCTCAACGTGACCGCGGTTTTCACCCCGGAGCAGGTGCGCCGCATCGCCGCCGCGCTCAATCCGAACGTCGCCGCCATCGTTTCCGTTTTTGCCGGTCGCATTGCCGACAGCGGAGTCGATCCTGTGCCGATCATGCGCGAGTGCCGCTCTATCCTGGCTTCTCTGCCGCACGCGCAACTGCTGTGGGCCAGCCCGCGCGAGGTGCTCAATCTCTTCCAGGCCGACCAGTGTGGCTGCGACATCGTCACCGTGACCTCCGATATTCTCTGCAAACTTGCCAACATCGGAAAGCCGCTCGATCAGTTCTCCCTCGAGACCGTGCAGATGTTCTATAAGGACGCTTCCGCGGCCAGCTACACCATCGCGACGAAGTCTGCTGCGCGGTTCTGATCGGGTTACGGGCGGCGACTCATCTCTGCTGCAGAATGATGGCGCTCGCGGCAGCGAGGTTCTCCGCCACAAACTCAGGCTGGGGCTGCTCCGGACCAGCGACGCTCTCTTCGCCGGGGTTGACGATGCGAATCGTGTGCACCCCGGCGGCGAGACCGCATTCGACATCGCTGCGGCGGTCGCCCACCATCCAGGAACTTTCCAGATCCACCGCAAACTGATCGCGGGCCTGAAACAGGAAGAAGGGCGAAGGTTTGCGGCACTCGCACGGTCCCGAGAACTCCGCCACGACCCCGTGCGGATGGTGAAAGCAATAGTAGAAGGCGTCCACCTCGACCGCATCCCTTTGAAGAAACTCGAGCAGACGGTCGTGGATGGCGTGGAGCATCGCCGGCGAGGTCTTCGCTTTCGCGGCGTTCGGCTGGTTGGAGACGACGAACAGCAGAAAACCAGCCTCACGCAGTGCCCGCATGGCGGAGGACGCCCCCGGCATCAGCTGGAGCTGATCGGGCGAAAGCGGTGATTCCCAGGCCTGCGTCAGCGGATTGAGCACATTGCGATTGATGACGCCATCGCGGTCGAGAAAGACGGCAGGCCGCTTCAGAAGGTGGACTCCCATTTCATCTCGTTGGCCTTAAGCCGCGGATGGGAGACGATCAGGTGCCAGACGACAGCCTGAAACGCCTCAGCGTGGGGCGTTACCGTATCTGCGGACAAAGTGGGAATGATGACCACCGCGTCGCCCACCTCCGCCGTAAATCCCCCATCCCGGCCGACCACCCCCAGGATTTTCGCTCCCCGGCTGCGCGCCAGTTCGAGTGCGCGCACAATGTTCATGCTGACATTCTTTTCCCGGTTGCCGCCGCCGACGGAGAAGACGAAAATGGCATCCCCCTCGCGCACGCGGCTTCCGCGCAGCCATGCAGCGAAGGAAGTCTCCCACCCGTCGTCGTTCACGCGTGCGGTGAGTTCGCTCACATTGTCGGTGGGAGCATAGCTCTCGATGTCCGCGATCTTGCGGAAGTCATTCACCGCATGGGTGGCATTGCCGGCGCCCCCGCCTACACCTAGGAAGAATAGCCGGCCACCAGCCGAGCGAGTTTCGAGCAGCAGATCGATCATTCTGTCGACCTGCGCCTGATCGATTCTTGAAGCGATCGTGGCAGCTTCTGCCAAATAGCGCGCAGTGTAATCACTCATTCCGTTCTCCGTCGCTCCAGCGATACGCGAACTGATCGTGGCCGGCTTGTCCTAGCTGCGGGCCAGGACAACAGAGCCGTCGAAGTCAAAAGTAAAGTCCATCTCTGCGATCCCCGCTTGCGCCATCACCCGGCGCAGCTTTGGTCGATCCGGAGCCGAGAAGAGCAGAAAGCCGCCACCGCCGGCGCCCACCAGCTTGCCGCCGATGGCACCCCCCTGGGACCTTCCCAGTTCGTAGAGATCGTCGATCGTGCTGTTGCAGATGCCTTTCGAGCGGCCGCGCTTGCGCAGCCAGTGTTCGTGCATCAGCTCACCAAAGCGCACGATATCTCCCGCCTCGAGCACAGCCTGGATCTCCCGGCCAAGCTCCTTGATGAAATGCAGGCCTTCGATCATCTCGGCATCGCGCTGCTCGGATCTGGACTTTTGATCGTTCAGAATACTGGAGGCGCTGCGCGTCGTCCCAATGAAGAACAACATCAGCGAATCGCGCAGCTCCTGGATCGCGCCTTCCGTCATGCGCAGTGAATAGACCTGTACGGAGCCGTCCTGGTGGTATTCCTGGCAGAGAAGACCGCCGTAAGCGGCGATGTACTGATCCTGCTTTCCCACCGGTTCCTGCAGCCGGTTCATCTCGATTTCAACGGCTTCGCGAGCCAGCGCCTCCGGACCGACCGGATTCCGGCTGAAGGCATGCAGTGCATGAATGAGGCCGACCAGGAACGTGCCCGAGGACCCGAGCCCCGTGCCGGCCGGCACGTCGGCGATACTGACGATCTCAATCGGGCCGTGAATGTCGTACACGTTCAGAGCCTCCCGAATCAGCCGATGGCGGATCTGCGCACGGTCCTGAACAACCTCCATTTCGGAGTACTTCAGAATGTACCCGGGAAAAAAGCTGCGGTTCGCGCTGACGTATGCATACTTGTTAATCGCAGCTGAAATAACAAATCCGCCGAACTCCTGATAGTACGAAGGCAGGTCGGTCCCGCCGCCGCCGATGGAAAGCCGCAGGGGTGTTCGTGTGATGATCATCGTCTGTCCCCGATCCTCATCATGGTAATCGCCTCAGCCCTCTTTGCTGCGCAGGAATGCGTCCGTTTCAAGCAGGCCTGCTGGAGTCCCGATCTCGTAGAAGCGATGACTCACTTCGTACCCGGCGAGCTGGTCCTCCTCTAAGAGATTCTGGTACACCGTTGCGAGATCAAATACATCCTCATCGCTCCAGGATGCAAAGGCTCTTCCTTTGAGCAGGCCCAGACCGTAGTCGATGTAACGCATGTTCGGCGTGGTGTTCTGCTTGTCGTAGCGCAGAATCCGGCCCTCGGCAAATTCAACGTTGCTTCGGTCCCACTGATCGTCGTTGCGGAACACCGTCATGAGCCCGGTTCTTCCGCTGGCCATGAACGCGTCGTAAACAGGCTCGGAGTCGACTGGCAAATAGCTGTCGCCGTACATGACAAAGAAAGTGTCTCCCAGCAGAGGCAGCGCGCGCCGAAGAGCGCCGCCCGTTCCCTTCAGCGGAGATCCGTCGTACGAATACCGCACCGAGCAGCCAAACGCTGCGCCGTCTCCGACGAATGCCTCGATCTGCTCGCCCAGAAAACCGCAGCAGATCACCACATCTCGAACGCCGTTAGCCGCCAGAAGATCGAGCTGGTGGGCAATGAAGGGTCTGCCCGCGACCTCGATCATCGACTTGGGAACGTTCGCGGTGATCGGGCGCATCCGCGTCGCGAGCCCACCGGCGAGCAACGCCAGAGGCGGCAGCGGCTTAGACATTGCGCGTGCGATCATCCGAGGCAAGACTCAGCATAGAATCCCGCAGCGCCTCACGGCAGTTGCGCTGGCACCGCCAGCCGAGACTCCTGATCCGATCCGTATTCAGCCGTACGACCGGCACGTCGCCTTTCCAGCCGCGGTTCCCGCCGGTGTACTGATACCGCGGCCGCTGTTTCAGCCCGAGCACTTCAACCGCTAAGTCCGCTATTTCCGTCACCGTGATGTAATCGCCCGTCGCGACGTTAAACGCGCGGAAAGGCGCCTTCTCCTTCTCATGCGCGCACAGCACCGCCGATACCACGTCATCGACATGAATGTACGATTTGCTCTGCTGCCCATCGCCCAGGATTCGCAATTCGGTCGGGTCAGCCGCGAGCCGGCGGACAAAATCGAAACCCACGCCGTGGGTTTGCCGCGGGCCAACCACGTTGCCAAATCGGAAGATGCATGCCGTGAGCCCGAACATGCTGCAGTAACTGGAGATCAGTGCCTCGCCTGCCAGTTTGCTGGCCCCGTACGTCGAAACCGGAATCAGCGGGCCGAAGTCTTCCTGCGCCTCGGTATCCCCAATTTCTCCGTAAACTCCACTGCCTGATGCGTAGAGGATGCGCGATACGCCCGCACGGCGCATCGCCTCCACGACGTTGTTGGTCAGCACCGTGCCCTGGTAAAAATCGATCTCGGGTTCCGTTGCTGCCCGCGCGATGTCCGGGTTCGATGCCAGATGAATGACTGCGTCGTGCCCGGCGAGGGCATTCGTCAGAGCACCGAGATCTCCTGCATCAGCGCGAACACACCGAAGGCGCGGATCGCCGCGGTGATGTTCGCAATGCCACTCTCTTCCCGAGGAGAAGTTGTCATACAGCGTCACCAATGCAGTCTTCGGATCTGCAAGCAGCCGGTCCGTAAAATGGCTTCCGATGAAACCTGCACCGCCGACAATTAGAAAACGGGCCATCTCAGGCCGACTTAGAGACATTGGATATCCACTCGCAGGGGCCGGTAATGTGCCGCGGCATATTTAGGGGAAAGTTCACAGCGGCGGGCTGTACAGGACATAACTCTTTCCACGGATTTGGACATTCGGCGGCATCAGTACGAATGCCTACGAATATCTCGCCTCCGGAGGGACAGCCCTTCGCAATACATATTGGTACATGAACTTGCGCAATGCATGCGGCGCGAACAGCACCGGGATCCGGGCCAGGAAATTGAAAACCAGCCGTGGCAGGGAAGTGAATCCAATCTTTCGGAAGTAGCTCTGCAGCTTCAATTCATGCTGCATGAAGATGAACCCGCCCCTGCGCCGGATCATGCCGTTCCCGATTCTGGCCAGCACCAGCACTTCATCCAGATTGTGAAACCGGCTTCCGGCCAGCAACATCCTCGCCCAGAGCCTGTAGTCTTCCATGCGCCGGTCGTCCTGATAATTTCCTGCCTTCAGAACGGCAGCTTTGCGGAACATCACCGTCATGTGGTTCACCGGGCAGCGGGAGCGCGCCGTCCGCGAAATCTCGTCATGCAGCTCAGGCATTTTGCGAATCGACTTTGGCTGCTGCGGATCTTCGAGGAATTCGGCGATGCTTCCGCCGAGCAGATCGATTTCAGGGTGCTCCCTCAGAAAGTCCACCTGCCTCCGCAGACGGTCGGTGACGCAGATATCGTCGGTATCCATCCGGGCAATCAGTTCGCCCCGGCAGTGTTCCACGCCGATGCGAAGCGCTTCGCCCAGCCCCACAGGCGCCGGCAGTGCGACCTCAACAATGGGGAGGGTGGATTCGTGAGCGGCGATCACGGCTCGCAGCTCCGGCCCGAGCGGGTCCGTCACCAGAACCACCTCATCGGGCTGCAGCGACTGCCTTTCGATACTCTGAAGCGCAATATCGAGAAAGACCGGAGACTCTCTCAGGTAAACCGCCATCAGAACTGACAACGATTCTGATTTGCTGGCGCCGGAATCCTGCGAATTCGTTACCTGACCCATCTCTGTTCGATACGAAACACCAGTCTATCGCAATTTGCAAGAGCGCTGGCATCTGCCCCCGGTGACGACGGTGTGCGAAGCCGATGTTCCGCGGGGCGCGGCGTCGCTGGTCTCCTGTTCGGCACGGGGAAGCCCCTCTCGGCCCAGCGCTTTCGGCTATCGTTCCGCAACGCTATTCAAACCAGGATCGGATTGAGACATCAGCGCGCGGCTGCGGTGGCTTGCCTGGGTTCGCAGCGGATCAATTCGGCGCTGCAGCAATCGCACCACTTCTCCGAGTGCTGTTCTAAAGAGAAACACAGGTTACTTTTGGGTGTACTGTCGGTATCTTCTCACCTTCATATGAAACTAACATTGTTAAAATCTCGTCATCATTTCATACCTTGGGAAATAGTTCAGGATCCGGTGGATGCAGATCGAGTGTTCTTTTCCGCCTGCCGTTACCAGAGTGTTTCGTGTCCGAGCGTTGAGGCCCTTGATCCTCCCCCGCCCGCAGTCGCACTCGCTCATCGCCCCCCTTGCCTATCTCATCCTTCCTAACCTGCCTCTGCTGCTGATGCAGCACGTGCTGAGTCTAGTTCCCCATGGGTACATCAACGTCGAGTGTCTGCTGATTGGCCTTATCAGCCTCTTTCTGCCTCGGGTCATCATCTTTCTGCTGCTCGCGATCGAGATTACCGGGGCCATCGCCTATGCCATCTGCTACTCGTTCCAGTTCACGTTTGGCGAGTTGCTGACATCCGCCCACTTTACCGGAGCTTTGCCGCTGGATCGCAAGGTGGAGATCGCTGGCGCCATTCTCCTGGTCACCTCCGTCGCTGCCATCGTGGCGTTCGCTGTTCCGCGTCCGCGCAGCCGGTGGTCGGCCGTCGGCTGCATCCTTGCACTCATCATCTTTGTGAATGTCATCGACGCACTCGACGGTCAGAATCCATATAGCCCGAAAGATGTCATTCTGGTCTCGCGGCGCGTCACCGTGTGTCCGTGGCTGACGCTTGCAGTGCGTGGCCACTTCTTTTCATCAGTCGATGTCCGTTCCCTCTCTTCCCAGGACAAAGGGATGGAGTCGGCGTCTGCTCATGCCGTGAAGAGCCTCACCGCTCTGCCCGCGTCGGCACATCCGAACGTCGTGCTGGTGGTGGTGGAGTCCTGGGGACTGCTGAAAGATGCCGTACTCGCAAAGCCGCTGACCGCGCCCTATAACGACAGCCAACTCACTGCGGTGTACCAGGTGAGTTACGGATCGGTCCCCTTCGACGGCCTGACCGTTCCCGGAGAGGTCCGGGAACTCTGCCATTCCCATCTCGGATTCGGTGTATTCAGGGCTTCGCTCAGCGAAGCCGACGCCTGTCTGCCGGAGATGTTCCGCGCCCGTGGATACCAGACCCACGCGGTGCACGGCTACATGGGCGCAATGTTCCAGCGCGACCAATGGTACAAACGAATCGGCTTTGCCACAGCCAGCTTCGAGCCTGACCTCCACAGAGACGGCTTGCCGGGCTGCCCTGGAGCTTTTCCGGGGATCTGCGATAGCTCCATTCCGCCGTGGATTGGCGACCACTTGCTGGCCAATTCTGACGATGCGCCGCAATTCGTGTACTGGGTAACGCTGAATTCTCACATCCCGGTCCCGGTGCATCCGCACCTGCCGGGTGATTCCACGTGCGCCAGCCAGCCGGACCTGAGCAGTTCAGACGCGCTTTGCTCCTGGTTCCGCCTCGTCTTCGCGGTCCATCAGTCCATCCGCGACCTCGCACTCCGGCCAACGACCCGTCCCACCGTGTTCGTGCTGGTTGGAGATCACGCGCCGCCTTTCGCCACTCCGCAGCTCCGGGATAAGTTCTCGGATACCGTCGTGCCGTTCATCGTGCTCACGCCGAGACGTCTGCTGCAACCCGGGAAGGACCTCCAGGTCGAGAACGCCAGTCCGGTGCACAAGCTCAGTGCTGACGCCCGGCGGCCAGTCGCCGAGCAGCCCCACGGCAGCGGCGAATAAGCCAGATTTCTTCCCGCCGGCCCCGGTTCTCCCGCAGCTTTTGCCACGCGGCAAGTGGCTGATTTCATTAGCCTTACTCGGCCCGCCGAGCGTTACCGCCCAAAGCGGAAAGCCCGCAGGCGGCACGGGGGCATCCTATGTCCATCTCGGCGTTTGTGGCCGAGATGCTTGTGCTATGCCGAAAAAGAACTCTTACTTTTTCCTGTGCTGTCTGGCAGTTCTCGCATTCGTGCTGTCCGGCTGCAGCGTCTTCAACAGTAAACAGAACACTAGCGGCAGCGGCGGCAATCCCACGCCAACTCCCCCGGCAGCCACGCTGTCCAACTCCATCAACCACATCGTCGTGCTCGCGCAGGAGAACCGCTCCTTCGACCACTACTTCGGAGCGCTGCGCGATTACTGGGCCAAGAATGGGTATCCCGACCAGTCGTTCGACGGCCTGCCGCAGTTCAACCCGGCATCCGGGACCAACCCCCTGAACGGACCTGCTCCCACCAATCCCGGATGTGACCCCACCTCGCCCGCGCCGGCAGACTGTACCTACGACGCAAATAATCCGGTCACGTCTTTCCATTTGGTGACGCAGTGCGCCGAGAACCCCAGCCCCGCCTGGAACGAGTCGCACGTGGACTGGAATTACAGTGACGCGGTCGGCACGCAGCCCGCGGTCCTGAATGGGTTCGTCTGGACGGCCGCCCACGACTCGCGCACCATGCAGCCGGCCTTCACCGACACCGATGGCCTGCGTGCGATGGGCTACTACACCGGCGACGACCTGAACTACTACTACTTCATGGCCTCCAAATTCGCGACCTCCGACCGCTGGTTCAGCCCGGTCATGAGCCGCACCAATCCCAATCGCGATTATCTGATCGCCGCCACCTCGCAGGGCACCGTCTATCCGCCGGGAACGGACGCGCAGGACCAGGCGCCCCTCACCGCAAAAACCATCTTCGAGGAACTCCAGACCGCCGGCGTTACCTGGAAGATTTACGTCGACCCCCAGGGCAGCAACTGCAGCGGGCCGCCTTACGACCCCGCGTGCCTGCTGAAGCTCAGCTACGTCCAGTACTTTGCTTTTGGGCAGACGATCCCAACGAAGTACGCGCAGAACATCGCACCCATCTCGCAGTACTTCACCGATCTGCAGAACAGCACCCTGCCCCAGGTGGCGCTCATCGAGCCGGCCACTGACGCCGGTCTCGACGAGCATCCGTCCGATCTGGACTCGCAGCCCAGCAATGTCCAATCCGGAGCGCAGTACGTCTCCACGCTGATCAACGGACTCATGCAGAGCGCCTCCTGGAAGGATTCGGTCTTCATTCTGACCTTCGATGAAGGCGGCGGCTTCTTCGATCACGTGTCCCCGCAACCGGCCGTCAATCCCGATGGGATTACGCCCAAAGACCTGCAGCCCGGAGACGTTTGCACGAACTCCAGCGGCCCGACCTGCAACTTCACCTACACCGGATATCGCGTGCCGCTGATCGTTGTCTCGCCCTTCGCGAAGAAGAACTACGTCTCGCACACCACGACGGACTACACGGCCATCCTCAAGCTCATCGAGACGCGCTTCAACGTGCCGGCGCTGACCCAGCGTGACGCCGCGCAGATCGACATGACCGAGTTCTTCGACTTCACCAATCCCCCCTGGAAGACGCCGCCGCAGCCGCCGAACCAGTCCACGACCGGCGCCTGCTACGTGAACCAGCTGCCCTGAGCCATGCGGAGGACGCGCCACGTTCTCCGCAGGCGCTCCGCCATGCGCAGACTACAATGTCCCGCGTATGCGTCGCCTTGCTCAATCCGATGAGAGCTTCCGCGTCCTGGCTAATCGAATCGCCGGCTTCGCTGCCGATTATCTGCACTCCCTTCCCGATCTTCCTTGCTTTCCCGCCGACGCGCGCGGAGATCTCGTAGATCAGCTGTTTCAGGAAGAGCCTCCGCGGGAGGGAATCGGTGCCGCCGCCTTCGACCGCCTGCCGGAGGTCTTCCACTACGCCCGGCCCGCGTCGCCGCGCTTCTTCGGCTACGTCTTCGGCTCCGGCGAACCCATCGGAGTCCTCGGCGATTTCGCTGCCGGCGTTCTGCACCAGAACGCGACCGCGTGGCGATCCGGGCCCGCCGCCGCTACCATCGAACGCACCGTTATCGGCTGGCTGGCGGAGTCGGTTGGATGTCCAGGCTTCAGCGGCAGCCTCACGCTCGGCGGCTCATCGGCGAACCTGATGGGCCTCTGCATGGCGCGCGAGGCGAAGGCGCCCGCCAATCAGCATGGCACGCACGGCGGCATCGTCTACGCATCGACCGAGGCGCACATGTCCGTCGCTCGGGCCGCGGCGCTGCTCGGTCTCGGCCACGACCGCCTGCGTCTCATTCCGGTCGACGCTGACTTCCGCATGCGCATCGACGCGCTGCGCAGCGCGATCGACGAAGACCTGCGCCGCGGACTTCAACCGATCGCCGTCGTCGCCAGCGCCGGAACCACCGCAACGGGAAGCATCGATCCGCTCGCCGCGCTCGCCGATCTATGCCAGGAGTACGACCTGTGGCTCCACGTCGATGGTGCGTACGGCGCCCTCGCAGCCCTCGCAATTCCCGATCGCTTCCGCGGAATGGACCGCGCCGACTCGCTCTCTCTCGATCCGCACAAGTGGCTCTATCAGCCAACCGGCTGCGGATGCCTGCTCTACCGCGATCCTGAAGCGGCGCGCAAGGCCTTCTCGCACTCCGGAGACTACGCCCGCTCGTTGTCCAGCGATCCCATCGAGGGCTTCGCCTTCTTCGAAGAATCGATCGAGCTCAGCCGCCCCTTTCGCGCTCTCAAGCTGTGGCTCGCCCTGCGCTACTACGGCCTGAACGCATTCGTTGCATCGATCGCTGAGGATCTACGCCTCGCGCAGGTGCTCGCCGGCTGCATCGATGCCGAACCGGCGCTGGAGCGCCTTGCGCCGGTTGCGCTCAGCGCCGTCTGCTTCCGCTTCCGCGCATCGGCGGGTGATCTGAATGGCCTGAACCGCGACCTTCTCGACCGAGTCCTGCGCCGCGGCCGCGTCTACCTGTCCAACGCGGTCATCGACGGCAAGTTCGCCCTGCGCGCCTGCATCGTGAACCACCGCACGACGGAGGAAGATGTACGCCTGATCGTCCCGGAGATTCTCGCCGCTGCGCGGGAACTGAGCGCCGCCGCACATTGAGCCCGTCAGGTCCGGTTGAGGATGCAACCGAGCCCGCGCCGTCTATTCTCAGATCACCTGATTGTCAGCCTTCTCCAGCGTCGTGTCCTTCGCGGCCCGCGACCACAGCAGGCGGAAGTCCAACACGTTGTGCAGCGAAAAGTTCGGCTGCGGAGGTGCCGTGATCGCAAAGAAGTCCGCGCGATGCACGTCTTCGAGCCAGAATGCAGGCCGCGGATCCGGTCCCGACGGCGCGACTTCCACGTGCGACATCTCCAGATTTTTCAGGTGACGAATGAAAAATCCGTTCGAGGGCGTCGGCCCGAACCGCAGCAACTCCGGATATGCGTCCTCGATCTCCGGAACATGGATCGTGTGCCAGTCCGGCATCGGCTTCGTCTCCTCGCCCCAGCGCACGCGCATCGTGCTCGGCAGCCCCTGAT
>Ga0207664_10002104_pt1 | contig 13094 bp, 10 predicted proteins | sample LARL83metaG_FD_184349 | JGI IMG/M metagenome (GOLD analysis project Ga0207664, IMG submission 184349) | Corn, switchgrass and miscanthus rhizosphere microbial communities from Kellogg Biological Station, Michigan, USA - LAR L8-3 metaG... | ecosystem: Host-associated > Plants > Roots >...
GGCAGCGCGCCGCCCAAGAGCGGCATCAACGTGCTCGGCGGCTTCGCGCTCATTGCCAAAGACGGAACGCAGGCCATCGTCTGCCTCTCGTTCACGAACGTCGCCGCCACCGCGGCGAGCGCCGTCCACTTCACGTTTCCGCTCATAAGCGCCGGCGGCGAAGAGCTCGGCACCATCGACTTCAACCGGACGGGCCTGTTCTCGCCGAACGTCGCCATCAACGGCCCCTCCGACCCGGACGCCTACTTCAATCCGGGCCTCTCCAGCCGCGGCATCTTCAGCAACTGCGTCACGAGCAACCAGGGCGTTGCGGCCCTGCCCCTGCTCCACACGCGCTACGTTGCGTACAAAGTCGCAGGCGTCAGCTACAGCAACGGTTCTTCCTGGCCGTAGCCGCGGTCGCCGGCCGAAAAACCAGGGCTCGGTAAGCCCTGGTGCGTATTGGGCGGGGTCATGATTTCATCGAACGATCTTCGCAACGGCGTCACCATCCTCGAGAACGGCCAACTGTGGACCGTCATCGAGTTCTTGCACGTGAAGCCCGGCAAGGGCTCGGCCTTCGTGCGCACGCGCCTGAAGAACGTAAAAACGGGCTCGACCGTCGAGAAGACGTTCCGCGCCGGTGAGAAGTTGGAGCGCGCGACCGTCGAGACGCGGCAGATGCAGATGCTCTACAATGACGGCGACGGCTATCACTTCATGGATCAGGAGACGTTCGAGAACGTCACGCTGCAGCGCGACCTCATCGGCGACCCCGCCGACTTCCTCAAAGACGGCATGGTGGTCGACATGCAGTTTCACGACGGCAATCCCATCGGCTGCGACCTGCCGGCGCACGTCGAGCTGAAAGTCGAAGAAACCGACCCCGGCTTCAAAGGCGATACCGCAACCGGCACCACGAAGCCGGCGACGCTGGAAACCAGCGCCGTCGTGCAAGTGCCGCTCTTCGTCAATCCCGGCGACGTGATTCGCATCGACACGCGCGACCGCCGGTACATCGGCCGCGTCGGCACCTAACCGCCAACGCATATACATCACGCGTACTGGCTCTACGTCTGGCTCTTCGTAGCCGGGCTGGGCGCGAGCATCTTCGGCTCGATGGTGGGGCTCGGAGGCGGGTTCATCATCGTGCCGGTCTTGCGTTTATTCTTCGGCTTGGGGCCCGCGGAGGCGTCGGGAACCTCGCTCGCGCTGGTCGTCGCGAACAGCGGAAGCGGCGCGTTCACCTATCTTTTGCAGCGCCGTGTGCACGTGCGCATCGGACTGCTCATCGCCGCCGCCGGTTTTCCGGGCTCGATTCTGGGCGCGATCGTCGTCAAACATCTTCCCGCGCACGTTTTCGACTGGCTGTTCGCCGCGTTTTTGATGGCCGTTGCCGCCGACATCATCTTCAATCGCGAGAAACGTCTGCGCCACCGCAACGAGCACGCGGACGTGCGCGCCATCCTCGGTATGCCGTGGTACACATCGCTCGCGGCGGGATTCGCCGTCGGATTTATCTCCAGCTTATTCGGCGTGGGCGGCGGCGTCGTGCTGGTTCCCACGCTGCTGTACTTTTCGGACCTGCCGGCGCACGCAATCAGCGCGACCTCGCACTTCGGCATCGTGCTCACCTCGCCGGTCGGTCTGGTAACCCACTTTCTGCAGAACGACGTGGACTGGCAAGACATCGTGCCGCTCGTGGCCGGCGGCCTCATAGGCGGCCCCATCGGAGCCCGCCTCTCGCTGCGGCTCAAGTCCAACCGGCTCATGCTCTTCGTGGCCGCGGCCCTGATTATCGCGGCGTTTGCGCTAGTTTTACGCCACGTCATAGGGTAGGCGCGAAGACAAAAGAATAGCAACCCCGGTATGTATCCGCTCGGCGCTCTATCGAGCGGAGCCGGTTCAGTTACTGAACTGGAGCGGCTCTTTGAGATCACCCGTGACGTGCTCGGCGCAACCTCGCTCGATGCGGCGCTGAGCTCGCTTGCGCGCGGCGTGCAGGACCTGTTCGGCTGGCGCTTCGTCACGATGGTCGCGGCGGAAGAGCCGAACGGCGAACTGCGCCGCCGCGTGATGCTCGGGTATTCCGAAGACGTCACGCGAACGCGCCTCTACGAAAGCATCGATCGCGGCGCGTTCGACGACATGCTCAGCCAGGCAGTCCGCTTTTTCGAAGACTGCTACTTCTTCCCGGCGGAAAAAGAGGCGCACTGGGAGCGTTCGATCTACACCGGGCACGATCCGAGCTCGGCCTCTCGCAAATATCCGATGCAGTGGCACGAGCGCGATGCGCTGGTGCTCACGCTTCACGACCGCGACGGCGTGATGATCGGATACATGTCGCCGGACGGCCCGCTGAACGGCGAAATTCCGAGCGCACAGACGCTGCGCGCGATGCAGGTCTTCGTCAACCTCATGGGCATGGCACTGGAAAACGCGCGCTCGCAAAGCCGCCTGCAATACGAAGCGACTCACGATTCGCTGACGGGGCTTCCAAACCGCACCGTGTTCTCGTTGGAGCTGGCGCGTGCGCTGGAGGCGCTCGGGCGAAACGACGGCATCGATCGCGCGGTCCTCTACCTGGATCTCGACGAATTTAAATCGATCAACGATACGCTCGGGCATCTTGCGGGCGACGAGGTGCTCAAGGAAGCCGCGGCACGGTTACGCGCCGTCATGGACGAGCACTGCGTCGTAGCGCGCATGGCCGGCGACGAATTCGCCGTTCTGCTCGTCGAAGCCACCGCGACGCGAATCGCGCAAGTTCTCGATGTGCTGCATCAAACGCTGCGCCTTCCCTACCACATCGCTGGCCGCAGCATCGTCATGACCGCGAGCATCGGCGTCGCGCCGATCGACCGCCAATACGCCTCGATTGCCGAAGTGCTGCGCGATGCCGATACGGCGATGTACTTTGCCAAAGGCGAAGGCCGCAACCGCAGTGCGATCTTCACGCCGAGCATGCACGAGGCAGCGCTGCGCCGCCTCTCGCTGCGCATGCACCTGCGCAGCGCGATCGACGAGCAGCAATTCGTCGTGCTCTACCAGCCGATCGTTACGCTCGAAGGCGGCGGCATCGAAGGAGTCGAGGCGCTGCTGCGCTGGAATCACCCCGAACAGGGCTACCTTGCGCCGGCAGCGTTCTTGCCGCTCGCCGAAGAGATGGGTCTGATGGTGCCGGTTGGGCGTTTCGTACTCGAAAGCGCCTGCCGCGATCTCGAGCGGTGGCAGCGGCTCGCGCCGCACCGGAAGATCTCGCTCAACGTCAATCTCTCGGTGCAAGAGGTGCTTCAATCCGATCTTCCCGAGTTTCTCGCCGCCCTTCTCGAAAGACATCGGCTCGATCCGGGACAGCTCACGCTCGAGATCACCGAGACCTCGATTCTGCAGAGCGAGACGCGCGCGGCAGGCGTGCTCGCGCGTCTAAAAGCGATCGGCGTCGATCTGTGCATCGACGATTTCGGCACCGGTTATTCGTCGCTGCGCTACATTCAGTCGCTGCCCATCGACGGATTCAAAATCGATCAAACGTTCATCGCCGGAATCGATCAGCAGAAGGGCGCGCAGATCATCGAGATGCTCGTGCGCTTGGGCTCGTCGTGCGATCTGCGAGTAACCGCGGAAGGTGTTGAGACCTCGGAGCAGGCAGCTCGCTTGCTCGGCTTGGGGTGCGAGTACGGACAGGGGCTTCATTTCCATCCGCCGCTTGCCGCCGACACGATGACTGTTCTGCTCGAGGCCGCCCCGGCTTAGACCGAGCGCCTCGTGGGTAAGCATGCCCATGATGGTTGTTGATACAGGCGTCGCCACGACTCGTTTGGGTTCGCCGCGCAGCATGATCGAGCGCGGAACGATCGACACGACCTGCACGTACGTGCGCCGCTGGACGTGGCCGTGCGGCTGCGAGGGCGAGATCATCGGCGGGTCGCTCATCGAGATGACCTGCTGCCGGCGGCATAAGTAACTCGGCGCCAGCCGTCCAGAGATGGAATGAATTCAAACTGACGTTGGCACTTCCGTAGCGGGAGTTCCGTCCTTGTAGAATTTCTTGATCTCGCGTATTCGGGGGAGCGCCTCGTGAAACGCATGCACCAGTGCAGGGTCGAAGTGCGTGCCCGAGAGCCGATCGATTTCGGCTATTGCATCCTCGATCGCCCACGCCCGCTTATACGGCCGATCGGAAGTAAGCGCATCAAAGACGTCACTGACGGCGCAAAGTCGCGCACATAAAGGAATGTCTTCACCGCGCAGCCCGTACGGATATCCGGACCCGTCAAACTTCTCGTGATGCGAGAGGGCGATTTGCGCCGCCATCTGCAGCAGATCGGATTGGCTGTCCTTGAGTATTTCGTATCCGGCAATTGTATGCTGCTTCATAACGTCCCACTCGTCGGGAGTAAGTTTTCCGGGCTTGAGCAGTATGCGGTCAGGCGTCGCCACTTTGCCGATATCATGCATCGGCGTCGCCATGAGCAGCGTCTCGCACGTGCTCTCGTCTAAGCCGATCGCGCGTCCCATTTCGGCACTGAAGTGGCCCATGCGCACGATGTGCATGCCGGTCTCGTTATCGCGGAATTCAGCAGCGCGCATCAGGCGGTTGATTGTTTCTTTTTCGCGTGCGACGATGTCCTCGGTGGCACGCTGAACCTCGGCGGCAAGCCAGCGGGCGTGATCTGCCAGTTTTTTTCGGCCGTCCGAAAGCGCCAGCATGTTTCTCATTCGCGCTCGAAACTCGGCGATGTCCACAGGCTTGCCTAAAAAATCCGCGGCACCCAAATCAAGCGCGCGGTAGCGGATGTCCCGCTCGGTGAGCGCAGTAATCATGATAATCGGCACCTCTGCGTTATGACCGAGGCGCCGGAACGCTTCGATGAATTCCAGCCCGTTGGGCGCGGGCATGTCGTAATCCACCAAGACGACGTCCGGTTCGTAGCGGGCGCTCCACCCGAGCGCTTCGTTCGATGAGGTAAACGCGACGCACTCCACGCCTTTGAAGCTCCGTAATGCGTTGCGGTATATCGTCAAGTTGAGCTCGTTGTCATCGACCATCAAGACGTTCACGACTCGTACTCCAGCGACCGGATTGCTGCAGCGCGCGCATACGCGTCGTGCAAACGCGTAACAAAGGACGATACGTCGGAGTTGCCGCCGCGCAGCGCGCGTTCCAACTCCGCAGCGATCTCCGCGATCTCACGCGCACCGACGTTGCCGGCGGCGCCCTTTAATTCGTGCGCCAGGGCCATCCGTTGCGAAATTCCGGAATGTTCGTCGATCTCTTCGACAAGACGCAGCAGTTCGAGAAGCGCAGGGGCGAGAAAATCATCGATCGCGCGCTCATCGCCGTCGAAGAGCTCCCTCAGTCTCCCGATATCGAGCGGCTGCAGCGCGTTGCCGCCCGTCAGCACGTTTGCAAGCGCGTCCAGCGTCACCGGTTTTGCCAGATAGTCATCCATGCCGGCATCCAGGCACGCTTGCCGGTCTTGTGCGAGGGCGTTTGCAGTCATGGCAATAATGCGAACGCGCTTGCCGCTGCGCGACTCACCCCTGCGGATTGCCTTCGTCGCTTCAAAGCCGTCCATGCTGGGCATCTGGCAGTCCATCAAGACGACGTCAAACTGTCCGCTGAGCGCGGCTTCGACCGCTGCCCGCCCGTCAGATACGGCCTGCGCCGCATATCCCAGCTTGCCGAGTTGCCGCAGTGCGACCTCGCGATTGATGGCATTGTCCTCGGCGAGCAGTATGCGCACGCCGCTGGACTTGCGCGGCCCGGACTCATAGGCCGGTTCCACACCGGCAGGCGCCGAGGCATTAACGATGCAGTCGTAGAGCTGCGATTGACGTACGGGCTTTGTGAGATAACCGGAAAAGCCGGCGGCAATTGCTTCTCTGCCCCGCTCGGCTTGGTCGTATGCCGTGACCATGATGAGCCGCGTGTGGCTGACGTCTGCCGCGGCCTGAACCCGCCGTGCCAGTTCGAAACCATCCATCTGCGGCATCATGAGGTCCACGAGCACGACATCGTAGTGATCGGCGTCTCGTGCCGCCGATTCAATCATATGGCACGCCTGGACAGGATCGCCGGTGGCATCGCAACGCATCCGCCATGATGCCAGATAACGGGAAAATATCTCACGCGCGATGGGATCGTCATCGACGATGAGCCCGCGCATTTCCGCTAAGCTCGGGACCTCGCCGGGCTGGTTCTGCGCAGTCTTCAGCTTCAGGGTAAAGCTGAACGTGGATCCTGCATCCGGAGCGCTCTCGAGGGCAATGCTGCCGCCCATCAGTTCCACGAGAGCTTTGGATATCGAGAGCCCCAGGCCCGTGCCGCCGTAGCGCCGCGTCGTCGAACCGTCAGCCTGCCGGAACGGCTCGAACAGCTTCTCGGCAGTGTGCGGAGCGATGCCGATCCCGGTGTCTTTGACGGAAAAGAGCACGTCAACGGATTGCTCGTCTTGTCGAAGCACGTCGGCCGTAAGAACGACTGATCCGTCGTGCGTGAACTTTACCGCATTCCCGGCCAGATTCGTAAGCACTTGCCGCAGTCTTCCGGGATCGCCCAAAAGCAAAGCCGGAATCCATGGATTAACGTACGTCATGAGGGCGACGCGGTTTTGCGCCGCTTGAGCTGCGAGAACGCCTGCGATACCTTCGACCAGGGGAACCAGTTTGAATTCAACGATCTCGAGCTCGACGCGCCTGGCTTCGATTTTCGAAAAATCGAGAATATCGTTGATGAGTTGAAGAAGCGCCTGCCCCGATTCGTGAGCGAGGTTCGCGCAATGCCGCTGATCGGCGGTCAACGGAGAATGCGCAAGCAGCTCGGTCATACCGATGACCGCATTGAGCGGTGTACGGATTTCGTGGCTCATCGTGGCGAGAAATTCAGACTTTGAGCGTGACGCTTCCACGGCTTGCTTGAGCGCGGCATGCACTTCATGCTGCGCGAGCCGCCGCTCCGTGATGTCTCGAATTATGCTCACCATCAAGCGTTCGCCGCCGATCTCGACGCTTTGCGCAGCAACCTCGACGGGGAACGTCGATCCATCCTTACGCCGGTGCGCCGTTTCGAAAATAAGGGGCGTCTGCTCGGCGCGGTCCAACTCGGCATCGAGACGTTCGACCGTTTCCGGTGCGCGCAGGTCGCGTGCGTTCAGCCTCTCGAGCTCCTCGATGCTGTATCCATAAGCCTGTGCCGCGGCGGCATTCGCCTCAATAACCTTTCCATCACTACGTCTGATGAAAAGGATGATGTCGCGCGCGTGCTCGGCAAGAAGACTATACTTTCGCAACTGCATCTCGCGCTGATATACCGTCGCCGCCATATCGTGATACGCGCGCTCGAGTTCGGCGATCTCGTCCGAACCTTGAGGCGCCGGCCCAAGTTCGCCGGCGGCGGCGACTCGGCGTGTTTTTCTTCCCAATCGTTCCAAACGCCGCACGATGCGCTTACCCAGCGTGCCGGCCGCCAGGATTGTGAGCAATGCGCCCATGACGCCGCCGGCGACAATCGCCCAATCCAGGACCCGGTAGCTGCTCGCAAGACGCGCCCAGCGCACGTCAATCAACGCTCGTTCGGCATCGGCCAACGCCGCGGTTTGAGCCTGCCACTGGGCAACGGCCGTGCGGCCGCGCGCGGAGCCGAGAATCGCAAGCGCGGCCCGGCGATCACCCCGCTTTGCTGCCTCCAAGAACTGCTTCTCTAGGGCTAGAATCTCGCCGGCGAGGTCTGATATCACGACTGCGCGTTTTTCATTCGGACGGCTGTCCGCTACGTCAGAGCGCAAGCGCCTAGCCAGAACCGGAATCTGCGCTTCTTCCCGGCGAGCAGCTGCCAAATCACGCATGCTACGGTTGTCGAAATAGCGGGCGATATGCTGCTGCATCGACGAGAGCGATGACGTTATGGCTCGCGACTGGAATATCGCGTCGTCCGCGCGGCGCACGGCGCTCGAGGCCTGCTCGGTCTGAAACCGCAAGACTCCTATCAATAGAAGCACCAGGAACAAAAAACTCAGCGGCAACAGCGCCAAGCCGAACACTTGGCCTCGAATCGTCGAAAACCGGCGCAGCATCCTTACGCTCGCGTTTTGGCTTGGTCTCGGACGTCCAGCAGACGGCGTGCTTCGTTCAAGAAGCGCTCGGGGTTGATCGGCTTGGCGAAAAAGACACTTACGCCAACGCCATGTGCTTCGTCACGGAGCCGCGCGCTGTTCATCGCGGTGAGCATGATAATGGGAACGCCGCTGCGGCCGGGAATCGCGCGGAATGCCTTTACGAACTCGATGCCGTTCATGTTCGGCATCGCATAATCGGCGACGACGAGCGCGGGGGCGTTCTGCTGGCTCCAGACCAACGCTTCACCGGGATTGTCGAAGCATTTGCAAGTATACCCCGGCAATTTCGCTATAATGCGTTCGTAGACGCGGCTATTAACGGAATTGTCGTCGATGACCAAAACGTTCAAGGCGCCACACCCCCTTTTGGGCATATGACTTCTACCGCATCATTGCAGAGGACCGCTTCTACTCACGCAATCTTTACAATTCGAACTTTCTTTTGGGTCGGACATACTAACTCAGCTGCGTAGCAGCATGCGCGGCAATTCTCGCCGCAATCGCCGAGCAACGCGGTCCCTCGCGCATGAGGAACGGAAGATCGAGCCACGCGCGCGGCTGCAGCACAGCGCGCGCGGGACGCACCCATGCCGGAGAGATTTCGCGTTCGGGCGTATCGAGAATGACTCGAACGCACGCCACGCGCGGCGCCTGCAGCAGGCCCGTCTCCATATCGACGCCTGCGTAGCCTTGCGCAGCCCACCTCTTCCGCTCGGCGCCGTGCACGAGCGTGGCGCTCGTAACGAGCGGATCGTGCACGACCTCAAAGCCGAAGCGCAAGGCTGCTCGTGTCAACGCGTCCACGCTGGGTGCGTCGCATCGCAGTTCGGTTCCGTCGGGACGCCGCACGGACGCGGGAACCAGAACGGTTCCTGTCCGCAAGCCCGTGCGCAATCCGCCCGCGAGCCCACAGCTGATAACCAGCCCGTCGAAGCTCGTGTGCTTTTCCATGGCGATTCCGCATTCCACCACGGCAACGCCTCGCGGCGCAATGCGCCGCGCTGCTCGTGCCTCGACGCTCGTTGCGGCCACGATCGTGACTATGATGCGTACCCGTTTCGGCGGTACCACTCGACGGCGCGAACGAGCGCGCCGCGCACCGGTCCGGGATGAAACTGCAATTCACGCGCCGCTTTCGAGCTCTCCGCGAACATCCGCTCGCGCGCCATGCGTACGCCTTCAACCGGAACGAACGGCTGCGCGCTCTTCTGCAACCGGCAACGCGCCTCGTCGATCTCCGCAATCGCCAGCGCAAGCGCATCCGGCACGCGCCAGCGCGGCATCGGCCGTCCGGTAACGTCGGAAAGCAGCTGCCAAACCTCATCCAGCAGCAGATTTTCGCCGCCCAAGATATAGCGTTCACCCGGCCTTCCGTCACGCAGCGCAGCAACGTGCGCGCGCGCGACATCCTCGACCGGCACGAGATTCAATCCGCCGCGCGGCGGCTTCGCAAACATCTTTCCTCGCGCAAAATCGAGCACCATCTGTCCGGTCGGCGTCGGCTTCCAATCCCCCGGTCCCACCGGCGCCGTAGGCAGCAGTGCAACCACGGGAACGCGCCCCGCAAACGCCGCACGCTCCTGCTCGACTTTGGAATGGTGATACCCGTCGCCGCGTCCTTCCGGCGCAAAGTCATCCTCCGTGCACGGCCGCCCATCATGCGATGCCCCAAGCGTTGCCGAGCTAGACGTAAGCACGAACTTTTCGACTCCATTGACACGCGCAGCCTCCGCCAGACTCGCCGTGCCAACGACATTCACGCGATGCACCATATCCCGATCGCGCGGCGCAAACGAATACAACGCCGCACAATGCACGACATAGCGACACCCATCCAGCGCCCGCGCAAACGCGCCGACGTTTGCGAGATCGCCTTGTACGAGTTCAAGACGCCCCTCGATTTCACTCGGGGCCGCTCGCTCGCGCTCGCGGTCGTTCGATGCCTCACGGTGACAATTTCGAACGAGCGCCTTTACGTCGTATCCGGCGGCTAGTAATTGGCGGAGAACGTGCGCGCCGACGAACCCGCTGCTGCCGGTAAGAAAGACGTTGTCAGCCATCCCGCCAGAGCCGAGCGACTGCTCTAATGCGCGAGGGCCGCGCGAATGCTTTCCTTGATGGAAGCAGTCGTCTTTACGACGGCCGTAGGTTCGTAGCCGCAGTGAGCCATGCAGTTGGCGCATTTTTCGTGCTTGCCGCGGCCGTACTTGTCCCAGTCGGTGTCTTCAATGAGTTCTTTGTACGTTTTGGCGTAGGCCTCGTCCGACATGAGATAGCAGGGACGCTGCCAGCCGAAGATCGAGTACGACGGGATGCCCCACGGCGTGCATTCCATGTCGATCTTGCCTTCGAGGAAGTCGAGGAAGAGCGGGCTGTGATTCAAACGCCACCGCTTGCGGTTGCCGTTCGCGAAGGCCTCGCGGAAGATTGCGCGCGTCTTTTCCACGCCTAAGAAGTGCTCTTGGTCCGGCGCTTTCTCGTAGGCGTAACCGGGTGAGATCTGCATCGAATCGACTTGCAGAACGTCGTTCAAATAGTTCAGCACGTTCCGCACGGTCGACGCGTCGTCCGGATCGAAGAACGTCGTATTCGTCGAGACGCGGAAGCCCTTGTCTTTCGCGACCTTGACGGCAGCCACGGCTTTGTCGAACGTGCCTTCGCGGCAAACAACCTGATCGTGGCGGTCGCGCAGACCGTCGAGGTGGATCATCCACGTGAAGAGCGGATGCGGCTTGAATTTGTCGATCTTCTTCTCGAGCAGCAGCGCGTTCGTGCAGACGATGACGACTTTTTTGCGCTTGATGAGCTCGTCGACCAGGCGCGGCAGCTCTTCGTACACCAGCGGTTCGCCGCCCGCGATGGAGATGACAGGCGCGCCGCACTCCTCAATGGCGGCGACGCAGTCTTCCACCGATAGGCGCTTGCGCAGAATGTCGTTCGGGTACTGAATCTTTCCGCAGCCCGCGCACGCCAAATTACATTGGAACAGCGGCTCGAGTTCCATGACGAGCGGATACTTTTTCTCGCCCTTGATCTTCTTGCCGAAGATGTACTTGGCGATCTGCAGTTTCTGTGCGAACGGCGTACTCATGATGAAACGGTTACCTGTTGCCTTCCCGAGAGCGTACCTGCATCGCTTTTCGCGGCGGCGCGGTCCATCGCCAGCGCCATCGTCGGAAAGAGATGCCGGTACATATGGTAGTTCAAATAGAAGTCGCGCGGGAAGCCCGTACCCGTGAAGTACGGCTCGTCCCACGTGCCGTCGGCTCGCTGGCGCGAGCGCAGGAACTCCAGGCCCCGCTGGGCGGCCGAATGCTCGCCCATGCCCGCCCATTGCAGCGTCATCACCGCCCAGGCCGTCTGCGAGGGCGTGCTGGTGCCGATGCCGGCAAATGACTCATCGACGTACGAGTGGCAGCTCTCACCCCAGCCCCCGTCCGCGTTCTGCACGGAGATCATCCACTGCGTCGCGCGTTCGATCATGTCGCGGCCGGCGTGGAGTTGTGCGAGCGCCGAAACGACGCACCACGTGCCGTAGATATGGTTGACGCCCCAGCGTCCGAACCACGACCCCCACGGCTTCTGCGTCTCGCGCAGATACTTCAAACCGCTTGCGACGTACGGATCGCGTTCGTCGCGTCCGAGCATCGCGAGCATCTCCAAGACGTGCGCGGTCACGTCTTCGGTCGGCGGATCGATCATCGCGCCGAAATCCGAGAACGGCATGCGATAGAGAATCTCGCTGGTGTTGTCGCGATCGAACGCCGCCCACGCGCCGTTGCTCGAACGCATCGCGAGCGTCCACGTCACCGCCCGATCGACCGCATCACGCGCCGTTTCCGGCACGGCGCCCTCGAGCAGCGAGCACACGATGACGGCAGTGTCGTCGATGTCGGGATAGATGTCGTTGTCGAACTCGAACGCCCAGCCGCCGTTGGGAACGCCTTTGCAGCGAACTTGCCAGTCGCCCCACTGATCCGCGGATATCTGCTCCCGGAGCATCCACTCCACGGCTTTGCGCATCGCCGGATGATCGGCGCGCAGTCCCGCTTGATAGAGTGCGCGAATCGCCCAGGCCGTGTCCCAGACCGGCGACATGCAGGCCTGAAAACGCCAACCGGTTTCGTCCGAGAACGCAAAACGCTCCATGCCCTGCAGGCCTTTGCGCATCACCGGATGGTCGACGGGATAGCCTTCGAGATTCAAAGCGATGAGCGAATACACCCACGGCGGCTGAATGCCGCCCCAGCTGCCGTCGGCTTCTTGGCGCTCGACGACCCACTCGATCATCTTCTTGCACGCGGCTTCGCGCCCGGGCTTGATGGGCGAGCGTTCGTAGAGTTTGAGCGCTTTGTCGACCCACCACAGCCAACCGTGGCCCGGAACCTCGTGCATGCGCTCGTGCGTGCCGGGATTTATTACTTCGCTGATGTCGACCCCGAGCTCGCGAACGGGACGGCGCGCGATGACGACGCAGAGCGGTCCCACCGTTCCGCGCGCCCAGCACGAGAAGTCGTACAGATTGAACGGCATCCACGGCGGAAACTTCACGATCTCCGGCGGCATCGTCGGAATGCCGTCCCACGGATACTTGCCGAAGAGCGCCATCCAGATCTTCGTGAACACGCGCGCGTCTGCAAGTCCGCCGAGTTTACGGATGACCTCGAGCGCGCGGCGCATCTCTTCGCGAGACGGATCGACGCCGAGCACTTTGAGCGCGACGTACGCTTCGATCGTCGTGCTCAGATCCGCGGGGCCGTCGTAGTAGAGCGCCCACGAACCGTCCGTCCGCTGGTGATGCAGGATGTGGTTAATCGCCCCTTCGCGGATCGGTTCGTCCGAGATGCCGAGAAAACGCAGCAGCAAGACGTGCTCGGCCGTCATCGTGACGTTGGTCTCGAGCTCGTCGGTCCACCAGCCGTCCGGATGCTGATGCTCCAGCAGCCACTCGACGGCGCGGCTCAGATGCTGCGTAATTTTTCACCCTCCAGTAGG
>Ga0207664_10002106_pt1 | contig 13091 bp, 10 predicted proteins | sample LARL83metaG_FD_184349 | JGI IMG/M metagenome (GOLD analysis project Ga0207664, IMG submission 184349) | Corn, switchgrass and miscanthus rhizosphere microbial communities from Kellogg Biological Station, Michigan, USA - LAR L8-3 metaG... | ecosystem: Host-associated > Plants > Roots >...
GCGGGAAGCCGTTCATCTCCTTCGACGATCAGGCCGAAACCGACAAGTTCCTGGCGATTTGGAACAAGTACGCGCTGGCGGGGAAATCCGCGCGGTGAGTGGACGTCGCCTAGCTCTCGGATGCACGCGGGCGGCCGTAGCTCAATAGTAGAGCTGCCGCTTCCCAAGCTATTACCGTGAGGCCGTAAGATGGCTACAAACGCAACGATGATGGACGAGCCAACGGCGCGGGCTATTCCGCAAGTTCGTTGAGCTCGATCAGAAAACGGTCGGGGTCGTAGATGTTGGCCTGGAGCCGGCTGGTGCCATTATCGATCGCCTTGAGCGGCATTGCGAACGTCACGCCGTCGGCTTGCAGCCGCGCGCAGAGCGTTCTTAAGTCGGAGACCGCAATCGCGATGTGGCCGGTCCACGGTTCGACCGCTTGTCCATCGGTGGCGATCAGTTCGAGCACCGTTGTGTGGGCCTCTTCACCATAACCCACGTAAGCGATGTTCCGGCCACCCGCCGGGTCGGCACGGCGGCGCAGGACCCGCATGCCGAGCAGGCGGGTATAGAAATCGACCGATCGCTCGATATCGCCCACGGGCAGCATCGTGTGCCGTATGCGAAACCGGATTGGATTCGTTGCTGCATCGCTCATCTTACCCTCCGCGTGCCGTTGTCATTAAAGCCGACTGCGCAGACCTCGAAAAGAGCGTGGGTTCGGCGGAAAATCGGGAGCAGGAGAGCACCCCGGGGCGGCTTGCCCCCAACCGCCCACTTCCACTATAAAATCCGCTAGTCTCCGGCCAGTTGCCGCGCGCGGGCGTAGCTCAATGGTAGAGCTGTAGCTTCCCAAGCTACTGACGAGGGTTCGATTCCCTTCGCCCGCTCCAAGTCTCGCTTTCGGCATCGCGGCCGCGCGGATCGACGCGCGCCGCGGCCGCAAAAGGAAACGATGACCGCCCCATTCGCGAACACGACCCAGCGGCATCCCGACACCGCCGGTGCGTTCGCGCGCGTCGCCGTCTCCGCGCGAGGCCGCCAGCGATGAGCGAAGCCGCGACGACGGGCGGCTTCGCCGCCTTCCGCCACCGCGACTACACGTATTACTGGCTCTCGCGCTTCCTCTCGACCATCGCCATGCAGATGCAGGCGGTGGCGGTGGCGTGGCAGGTCTACGAGATCAGTCACGATGCCTTCGACCTCGGCCTGATCGGGCTGTCGCTGTTCCTGCCGGCGATCGGCCTAGTGCTGGTGACGGGCCACGTCGCTGACCGCTACAACCGCAAGACGATCATCCAGACCTGCCTCGTCGCCGATTTCCTGTTCGCGCTCGGGCTCGGCGCGCTCGCCTACTGGGGCACGGATAGGACATGGCCGATCTTCGCGCTGCTGATCGCTGTCGGCATCGATCGCGCCTTCATCAATCCGGCCGGGCAGGCGCTGATGCCGAACCTGGTGCCGGAAGCGGATCTCGCCAACGCCGTCGCCTGGCAATCGTCGGCGTGGCAGATCGCCTCGATCGGCGGCCCGGCGGTGGGCGGCCTCGTCCTCGGGTTCGGCGCCGACGTGACCTACGCGGCGTCCGCGGCGCTGACCGCCGTGAGTGCCGTGCTGACGGCGCTGATCGCCGCCCGCGAGTTCGCCTCCCGGCGCGAGCCGGTGACGTGGACCAGCGTCCTCGGCGGGCTCACCTACATCCGCGCCAAGCCGGTGGTGCTGGGCGCGATCTCGCTCGATCTGTTCGCCGTGGTCCTCGGCGGCTGCATCGCCCTCTACCCGTTCTACGCCAGCGACATCCTCGGCATCGGCAGCCAGGGCCTCGGGTTGTTGCGCGCGGCGCCGGCGGTGGGCGCCGTCGTCTGCTCGCTGTGGCTGGTCCAGCACCCGCTCAAGACCCGCGCCGGCGTCACCATGTTCTGGGCGGTGGCTTTCTACGGCGCCGGCACCATCGTCTTCGGCGTCTCGACCTGGTCCCCGCTCTCGCTTCTGGCCCTGTTCGTAATGGGCGCCGCCGACATGGTCAGCGTCTACGTCCGCCAGACGCTGGTCCAGCTCGCGACGCCCGACGACATGCGCGGCCGCGTCGGCGCGGTCAACTCGGTGTTCATCGTCACCTCGAACGAGTTCGGCGACTTCCGCGCCGGCATGGTGGCATCCGCCATCGGCATCGTCCCGGCGGTGGTGGTGGGCGGCCTCTCGACCCTGGCGGTGACGGCGCTGTGGTCGCGCCTGTTCCCCGACCTGCGCAAGGTCGAGCGCCTGGACCGGACGCTGTAGCCATGACCGAAGCCGTCGCCGAGAGGTCGATCGCGCGCCGGCTCCTCGGCGAGCGCGACTTCATGCTCTATCTCGGCTCCCGGGTGTTCAACACCTTCGGCATCCACATGCAGACGGTGGCGGTGGGCTGGACGGTCTATCAGCTCACCAACGATCCGATGGATCTGGGCTTCGTCGGCCTGTCGCAGTTCGCGCCGATGCTCGGCCTGTTCCTGGTCGCGGGATACGTCGCCGATCGCTTCGACCGCCGCCTCGTGCTGGCCTGCTGCTACGTGATCGAGGCGATCGGCAACATCACCCTCTACGTCCTCACCGCGGCGCAACTCTCCGTCGTCTGGCCGATCTTCCTGACGCTCACCATATTCGGCACGGCGCGCGCCTTCTCCCAGCCGGCGAGCCAGGCGCTGGTGCCCAACCTGGTGCCGAAGTCGATCTTCCCGACGGCCGTCGCCTGGAACTCGTCGGCCGGCAAGCTGTCCGGGATCGTCGGCCCGGCGACCGGCGGGATTCTCTACGCTGTGATGGGCACCCACGTCTTCCTGGTGATCGGCATCCTGTTTGCGCTGCCGGTGCTGATGACGTTCGCCATGCGCATGCGCCTCCGCATCCGCCGCAATGAGCCGATGGGCCTTGCCAGCGTGATGGCGGGCTTCTCCTACATCTGGCACAAGCCGGTGGTGCTGGGCGCCATCTCGCTCGACCTGTTCGCGGTGATCTTCGCCGGCCTTCCCGCCATGCTGCCGATCTTCGCCCGCGACATCCTCGACATCGGCGCCCAGGGCCTGGGCTTCCTGCGCGCGGCGCCGGCGGTCGGCGCCTCGCTGGTGGCGATCTTGCTGACGCAGGTGGGATCGCTGCGCCGGACCGGGACGATCCTGTTCGTCACGGTGGCGCTCTACGGCGCCTCGATCCTGACGTTCGGGCTCTCGACCTGGTTTCCGCTGTCGCTCGCGGCGCTGTTCGTCCTCGGCGCCTCCGACATGGTGAGCGTCTACATCCGCCTCACGCTGGTGCAGATCCGGACGCCGGACGAGATGCGCGGCCGCGTGTCGTCGGTGAACGCGGTGTCGATCAACGCCTCGAACGAGCTCGGCGACTTCCGCGCCGGCATGATGGCGGCGTGGCTCGGCGCGGTGCCGGCCGTCGTCGTCGGCGGCGTCGTGACGCTCGCCGTGTGCGCGCTGTGGGCGCGGTTCTTCCCCGATCTCCGCCGCGCCGACCGCCTCGACGCCTGACGGCGCCCGGGCCTTTTTTCGCGGGGCGCTCTGGCGCGGGCGGCCGCGCGCGGGTAACGTGCGTCCCGCGATGACGTCCCGCACCGAGGCACCCCCGACCGTGAACGGCCATGCCGACGAGCGCACGCTCGGCAACGCCGTGCTGCTGCTCCTCGCCATCGCCGCCGTTCGCGTCGTCCATCTCCTGTTTTTCTATCCGGTTGACCTCTATCCCGACGAGGCGCAGTACTGGGCCTGGGCGCAGTCGCTGGACTTCGGCTACTTCTCCAAGCCACCGCTGATCGCCTGGGCGATCGCCGCGACGACGGCGGTGTGCGGCAATGCCGAGGGCTGTGTGCGGCTGTCGTCGCCGCTGTTTCAGCTCGGCGCGTCGCTGTTCGTCCTTGGCGTCGGCCGTAGGCTGTTCTCGCCATGGGTCGGCGTCTGGGCGGGCGTGGTGTTCGCGACGCTGCCCGGAGTCTCGGTGTCGTCGGCGGTGGCGTCGACCGACGCGCCGCTGCTGTTCTTCTGGGGGGCCGCGCTCTACGCGCTGGTGCGCCTTCTGGAAAAACCGGAGCCGCGCTGGTGGGCGATGCTCGGCGCCGCCATCGGCCTCGGCATGCTCGCCAAGTACGCGATGGGCTTCTTCGTCCTCTCCGTGGCGCTGCTGCTCCTCGTCGACGGCGCGGCGCGAAAGACGCTCCTGAGCCGCGGCGGGTTCGCGGCGGCCGTCCTCGCGGTGCTGGTCTTCGCGCCGAACGTCGTGTGGAACGCCCGGCATCGTTTCGTGACGCTCGCCCACACCGAGGCCAATGCCAATATCGGCGCGTCGCTGTTCCATCCCGCCGCGCTGGCGGAGTTTCTCCTCTCCCAGTTCGGCGTGTTCGGGCCGATCCTGTTCGTGGCGCTGATATGGATCGTCGTCGCCCGCAGGCACCTCCTGGCCCGGAACCCGCACCGGCTGCTGGCGCTGTTCGCGGCGCCGCCGCTTCTCCTGATGATCGCGCTCAGCATCCTCTCGCGCGCCAACGCCAACTGGGCGGCGCCGACCTACATCGCCGGCACGGTCCTGGTCGTCGCCGTGCTGCTCGCCGAGCGCCGGCCGCGGCTTCTGACCGTCTCCGTCGCGCTCCACGCCGGCGTCGCCATCGCGGCGTTCGCAATTGCCGGCTGGGCCGTGGCGCGGCCCGACGCGCTGCCGGGCTGGGCCGATCCGCTGAAGCGGATTCGGAGCTGGCACTCGTTCGCCACCGCGGTCGATCGGGTGTCGGCGTCGGTCGTCCATCGCGGCTATCTGTTCGAGGATCGTCCCGAGCTCGCCGAGCTTCTTTACTACGGCCGGCCGCAGCCGGTCGAAGCCTGGAAGTGGAACCCGAGCGGGGCGATCCACGATCATTTCGACCTCACCCGCAACGTCGCCTCGGCGCCGCCCGGCCCGCTGGTGCTGGTCACGTCGGCGACGGACCCCAGCTACATCCTGACCCACTTCGCGCACGCCGAGCCGATCGGCGACGTGCGTCAGGTGCTCGGCCGCAACCGCCAGCGCGCGGTGCGCCTCTATCTCGTCGACGGCTTCAAGGGCTATGACCGCTGAGCGGCGGCCGGGCGGAACGACCGGACGCAAGGACATCTACCTGGCGTTCGCCGACTGGCGCTTTCAGACCCAGCGCGCGACCCGGATTCGCCAGAGCATCTTCTTCTTCCGCCGCTCGTTCGACCACTCGCTGATCTGGGCGCTGGTGATGCGCGGCCATTACCGTGACGCGCTGCCGAGCGTCCGCGATTGCCAGAACGCGGCAGCCTGCTCGCGCCTGACGACGCGCAAGCTTCTCGCCGATGCCGTGGCGCTCGGGTTCCTCGACATCCGGCCGGCGGCCGACGACAACCGCAAGCGGCTGGTCCACCCGACCGCCCGCGCCGTCGCCGAGTACGAGGCGATGGTGGAACGCTACCTCGGGCTGTGGGACACGCTGGTCGGCCGCGTGCCGCGGGATCCGGCGCGACAGCGCAAACCCCGGCGCGCCTCGGTTCCGTCCCGCTGAAACCTGCGGAAATCCGCGGAAATTAGGTCTACTTGTTGCACTGGTCCGGCTTGCCGGTTGGTGGCATTTTTGCCGTCCGATCATCCGCGCGCGCAAAAGGCCATGGCCGACATCTCGCCCACCCGTCCCTCCCTCGATCTCGCCGACCGCGTCGTCATCGTCACCGGCGGCGCCAAGGGCATCGGCAAGATCTATTCCCAGCGCCTTGCCGAGGCGGGGGCCCGGGTCGTCCTCGCCGACATCGACGTCGAGGCGAACGACGCCTGGGCGAAAGCGATCAACGGCGCCGGCGGGGCGGCGATCTCGCGGCCGACCGACGTGTCGAGTCCCGACGCGACCCGGGCGATGGCCAAGGCGGCGATCGACACCTGGGGCCGCATCGACGGACTGGTCAACAACGCGTCGCTGATGAGCGCCCTTGGCCGCAAGCCGTGGCACCAGATCCCGGTCGAGGAGTGGGATCGCGTCATGGCGGTGAACCTGCGCGGCATTTTCCTCTGCTGCCACGCGGTCTACCCGCACATGAAGCGGCAGGGGCGGGGCAAGATCGTCAACATCGCCTCGAGCCGCGTCTGGGACGGCACGCCGAATCGGCTCCACTACACGACGTCGAAGGCCGGCGTCGTCGGTCTGACGCGGGCACTCGCCCGCGAGGTCGGCGAGGACAACATCGCCGTCAACGCCATCTCGCCGGGCTTCACCCAGAGCGAGACGCAGATCGCCAACTCGTCCAATGAGCACATCGCCAACCGCACCGGCGTCAACAAGGCGTTCCAGCGCCCGCAGATCCCCGACGATCTCGTCGGCGTGCTGATGTTCCTCCTGTCCGACGCCAGCAACTACATCACCGGCCAGACCATCAACGTCGATGGCGGCCACATGATGCACTGATGCGGCGGGATCGATGTTCGTCACGGTCCCCTGCCGGCATCAGGAAGCGAACGAGGAGAGTTTCATGATCAGAATGCGCATCGCCCTCAGCGTCATCGCCGCGTCCGTGCTCATCGCCGCGGCGCGGCCGGCCCGCGCCGCGGACGACGATTTCTTCAAGGGCCGTCAGGTGTTCGTCGTCATCGGCTTCAGCGCCGGCGGCGGCTACGATCTCTACGCCCGCCTGCTCGCCAAGCACATGGGCGGGCACCTGTCCGGCGCCACGCTCCTGCCCCAGAACATGCCGGGCGCCGGTTCGCTGAAGGCCGCCAACTACATCTACAACGTGGCGCCCAAGGACGGGACCTACTTCGGCATCGTCGAGCAGGGCGTCCTGTTCGAGCCGTTGTTCGGCAACGAAGGCGCGCAGTTCGACGCGCAGAAGTTCGGTTGGATCGGCGGCGTCAACTCCGAGGTCTCGACCTGTGTGGCGTGGCACAACTCGCCGGTCAAGACCTTCAAGGAAGCCTTCACCAAGGAGATGACCGTCGGCGGCACCGGCCCCGGCAGCGATCCGTACGTCTTTCCGCGCGTGCTCAACGCCGTGCTCGGCACCAAGTTCAAGCTCATCTCCGGCTATCCCGGCACCAACGAGATCTGGGCCGGCATGGAGAACGGCGAGCTCGACGGCCTGTGCGGCTGGTACTGGTCGTCGATCACCTCGCGCAAGAACGACTGGCTCGTCGAGAAGAAGATCATCCCGATGGTCCAGATCGGCATCCACAAGCACCCCGCTCATCCCGACGTGCCGCTGGTGCTCGACTACGCCAAGACCGAGTCCGACCGTCAGGTGCTCGAGCTCACCTTCGCCAACATGGCGATGGGGCGACCGTTCATGGCGCCGCCGGGGATGCCGGCCGGCCGGCTCGCGACGCTGCGCCGCGCGTTCGCGGACACCATGAAGGATCCGGGCTTTCTCGCCGACGCGGCGAAAGCCAAGCTCGAGGTCAATCCCACCACCGGCGAGGAGATCGATGCGCTTCTGAAGCGTCTCTACGCCTATCCCCCGGCGGTCGTCGAGCGCGCCGCCCAGGCGCGCAAATAGAACGCTCACGGGAAGACGGCGCGGCCGACCGCGCCGTCTCTTTCGCCCTGCCGATTTCATCGGCTACAGTCGACGCCGACGCGGCGTTTCGCCGCGTCGGCCGTTCCGCTCCACCGTCCGCTCGAGGATCCCGCACGCAATGGGCAAGTACCGCATCACCGTCGATACCGGCGGAACCTTCACCGACGTCGTCTATTACGACGAGGAGCGCCGCGAGATTGCCATCCATAAGCTCCCCTCCACGCCGCACGATCCCTCCGAGGCGATCCTCGGCGGCGTGCAGGCGCTCATCGACAGGGGCGTGGCACCCGCGGACATCGAATACTTCTGCCACGGGACGACGGTCGGCACCAACGCGCTCCTCGAAGGCAAGGGCGCCACGACCGGCCTGATCCTGACCGAGGGCTTCCGCGGCATCTACGAGGTCGGCGAGCAGTCGATCCCCTACGGCCCGACCATCTTCAACATGTTCTACGAGAAGCCGGCCAAGTTGGCGCCCCAGAGCCTGACCTCGGAGGTTGCCGAGCGCGTCGACTTCCAGGGCCATGTCCTGAAGCCGCTCGACGACGCCACCGTGCGCGCGGCGGCGAGGCATCTCAAAAGGAAGGGCGTGAAGTCGGTCGCGGTGTGCCTGCTGTTCTCGTTCCTGCACCCCGAGCACGAGCAGCGCGTGCGCGACATCCTCAAGGAGGAGATGCCCGACGTTTCCGTCTCCCTCTCGTCCGAGGTTCTGCCGCAGATCCGCGAGTATTTCCGCCTGTCGACGACCGTGATCAACGCCTATCTCCAGCCGGTGCTGGAGCGCTACATCGCCAGCCTCGGCCGCCGCATCGAGGGCGCGGGGGTGAAGTCGAAGAAGCGCTACATCATGCAATCGAACGGCGGCACCTCGACGTTCGAGTCGACGGCGAAGAAGGCCGTGGCGACGGTGCTGTCGGGGCCCGCCGGCGGCATGACCGCCGGCGTCACCATGGCGCGCGACACCGGCCACCGCGATCTCATCACCTTCGACATGGGCGGAACCTCGTGCGACGTGGCGCTGATCAAGGACGCCCAGCCGTCGTTCGCGAGCCGCGTCACCATCGACGGCCGCGTCATCGCGCTTCCCATGATGGACATCAACACGGTGTCGGCCGGCGGCGGCACCATCGCCCGCGTCACCAATCAGGGCATGCTCGAGGTCGGTCCCGATTCGGCGGGCGCCGTGCCGGGCCCGGCCTGCTACGGCCGCGGCGGCGAGCAGCCGACCGTGACCGACGCCAACATGGCGCTCGGCTACTTCTCCGAGACCAACTTCCTCGGCGGACGCATGCGCCTCGAGCGCGCCAGGGCCGTGCGCGCGGTCGAGGAGAAGGTGGCCAAGCCCCTGGGGCTCGCCACCGCGGCGGCGGCCGAAGGCATCGTCCGCATCATCAACGTCAAGATGGAGGAGGCGATCAAGGCGATCTCCACCATGCGCGGCTACGATCTCCGCGACTTCATGCTGGTGGCGTTCGGCGGCGCGGGGCCCCTGCATTCGTCGCAGATGGCGCGCGACCTCGGCATGAAGGGCGTCATCGTGCCGCTCTACCCCGGCGTCAACTCGGCGATCGGGCTCCTCCAGGCCGACGTCAAGCACGACCACGCCATGTCGCGGCTCAAGGTCATCGCCGGCCTTACGGGCGAGGAGGCGAGCGGGCATTTCGCCACGCTTGCCGCGGAGGCGCGGCGCGAGCTTCTTGACGAGGGCTTCGCCGAGAGCCAGATCGCCTATCAGTGGGGTCTCGACATGCGCTACGCGGGACAAGGCTACGAGATCACGGTGCCGGTAAAATCCGGTTCGCTGACCGATGCCGATGTCGCCGCGATCCGCCGCGCCTTCGACGAGACCCACAAGCAGCAGTTCGGCCACTCGGCGCCGGGCGAGCCGGTCGAGGTGGTGACCTACCGCGTCGCCGGCATCGGTCAGGTGCCCGAGGTCAAGATGCCGCACTTCAAGCCCGAGGGCCGGCCGCTCGGCGATGCGCGCCTCGGCTCGCGCAACGCCCGCTTCGACGGCGCCGACGTCGCGGCCGAGGTCTATCAGCGTGAGCGCCTGGACGTCGGGCACCGGATAAAGGGTCCTGCCATCGTCGAGCAGCTCGACGCGACGCTGGTGATCCCGCCCGGGCAGATCGCCCGCGTCGACGAGTGGAAGAACATCATTGTCACCGAGGAGGCGTGAGATGGCGACCAAAGTGGAGCAGGGCGGCGTCGATCCGGTCACCTTCCAGGTGATCAAGGCGAGCCTCTCGGGCATCGTCCAGGAGATGCAGAATTCGCTGTTCCGCACCGGCTACTCGACGATCATCCGCGAGTCGCAGGATGCCTCCTGCGCGCTCCTGAACGCCGACGGCGAGGTGGTGGCGCAGCACGTCGTCCTGCCGCTCCACATCGGCGCCTTCCCGGCCTGCACGGCGGCGGTCCTGCGCACTTATCGCGGCACCTTCCAGGAGGGCGACGCGTTCCTCATCAACCACACTTACGAGGGCGGCAGCCCGCACGCCCCCGACATGGCGGTGATCACGCCGGTGTTCGCGCAAGGCCGCCACGTCGCCTTCTGCGGCACCATCGCCCACAAGTCCGACATCGGCGGGCCGGTGCCGGGCTCGTGCTTCGCGCTGGCCAAGGAAATCTTCGCCGAGGGCATTCATCTTCCCGCCGTGCGTTACGTCCGCGCCGGCGTCGTCAACGAGGAGGTCGAGCACATCCTCGCCGCCAACTCGCGCACGCCCGAGCTGGTGCTGGGCGACATCCGCGGCCAGCTCGGCTCCGATCGCCTGGGCGAGCGGCGCCTGACCGAGCTCTCCGCCAAGTACGGCCAGAATCAGCTTCTCGCCTGCTTCGATCAGTTGATGCGCGTCTCCGAGGAATCGCTTCGCGAGCATATCGCCGGCTGGCCCGACGGCCGCTTCGAGGCCGAGCGTTCGCTCGACAACGACGGCATCGCGCTGGACAAGCCGATCCGCATCCACGTCGTCGTCGAGAAGAAGGGCGACCGCATCAAGTTCGATTTCACGGGCTCGGCCGACCAGACCCAGGGCCCGGCCAACATCCGGCCGCCGCTCGTGCAGGCTTCGCTGGTCTACTGCCTGATCTGCCTGACCGACCCCCATGTCCACATCAACTCGGGGCTCTTGAAGGTGCCGGATACGGTGCTGCGCGAGGGCAGCGTGCTCAACCCGCGTTTCCCGGCTTCGGTCAACACCTACAACCCGACCGTGCATGCGGTGGTCGAGGCGACCTTGGACGCGCTGGCGCAGATGGTGCCGGGGCGCGCCCGCGGCGACGGCTGCGGCTCGCGCTCGATCATCATCGGCGGACGCTCGACCCGTGCCGGCAAGGGCTACGTGCAGTACGAGATTTTCGGCGGCGGCACCGGCGCGCGGCCGAACAAGGATGGGTTGTCGGGCGCTTGCGCGCACCAGTCCAACTCCAAGATTGCGCCGGTCGAGATCATCGAGAGCGAGTTCCCGACCCTGGTGAAGCGCTTCGACCTGGTGAAGGACTCGGGCGGCCCCGGTGAGTTCCGCGGCGGCCTCGGCATCCATCGCGAATACGAGAACCTGGCCGACGCCCGCTTCAACATCCGCTCGACCAAGCACGTCATCCCGGCGCTCGGCGCCCACGGCGGCAAGTCGGGCCAGCCCGGCAAGCTCACCATGAAGCCCGGCACCAACCAGGAGAAGGTGCTGCCGTCGCGCTACTCCGACTACCCGCTCGGCGAGCATGACGTGTTCAAGCTCGAGACGCCGGGCGGCGGCGGCTTCGGCGATCCGATGCGGCGCGACCCGGCGCTCGTCGTCGCCGACGTCAACGAGGGCTATGTCAGCCCGTCGCGCGCGGCCGAGGATTACGGCGTCGTCGTCGTCGAGAAGGACGGCGACTGGGTGCTCGACCAGGCCTCGACCGGGAAGCGCCGCGCCGCCAAGGCATCCGCCTAGCTTTCCCGCTCGCCTTCGCGCTCGGCGGCCGGGCTCCCCGGCACCCAGCCGGTCGCCGGCGCGCGCTTGCGTCCCGGCAGGAACGACAGCGCGATCGAGCCGCCGACCAGGAGTGCGGTGAGCAGCAGCGCCAGCTCGGTCGGCACCGCATGCTCGCCGAAGATGCCGTTCGCCGCCATCTTGCCGCCGATCAGGATCAGCACCAGCGACAGGCCGTACTTCAGGTAATGGAAGCGGTGGACGATGCCGGCGAGCGCGAAATAGAGCGAGCGCAGGCCGAGGATCGCGAACACGTTGGCGGTGTAGACCACGAACGAATCGGTGGTGACGGCGAAGATCGCCGGGATCGAATCGATGGCGAACACGAGATCGGCGACGTCGATCACCACCAGCGCCAGGAACAGGGGCGTGGCGAACAGCAGTCCGTTGCGGCGGACGAAGAAGCGGGAACCCTCGTAATCCTCGGTGATGCGGCCGCGCCCGCGCAGGAATTTCAGGATCGGATTGCCGGCGAGATCGGGCTCGGCGTTGGCAGCGAGCAGCATCTTGACCCCGCTCAGGATCAGAATCGCGGCGAACACGAACAGGATCCATTTGAACGAAGCGATCAGCGCCGCCCCGGCGACGATCAGCGCGCCGCGCATGACCAGCGCGCCGAGGATGCCCCAGAACAGCACCCGGTACTGGAGCGCCGCCGGCACCGCGAAGTGGGCGAACACCAGGACGAAAACGAAGACGTTGTCGATCGACAGGCTCCACTCGATGAGGAAGCCGGTGACGAACGAGACGGCGGTTTCGGCGCCGCGGACGTAGAACAGCCCGCCGGCGAAGACGAGCGCCAGGGCGGCATAGATGGCGCTGCGGACGATCGCCTCGCCGAGACCGATGATGTCGCCGGCCCTGCGCTTGGTCAGGCCGAGATCGAACGCCAGGATGACGATGACGGCTGCCGTGAAGGCAAGCCAAAACCAAAGCGGAACTGGGGATACGGGCATAGCCGGGCCTCCCGATCAAAGTTGAACGGAGGTCCGACATCGCAGGGGTTAGCTGCCAGAGGGGCCCGGACCGCGCGAGCGCGCACCGGTTATTTAAGGGTTTCGCCGGGCCCGCGCAACCGGCTTGGTTGTGCTTTGCGGGGCCGCGTGCGCGGCCTATCGGTCGCTCATTGTCCGCTCGCGCCGTAAAGCCTGAGCGTCGTCGCCTGGCCGCGCGAGTAGTTGAGGCCGGTGACGCTCGCGAGATCCTTCGGCGCGATGCCGAGGCGGGCGGCCTCGGCGCGGAAGGCCGTGTCCTGGCGCCGCTCGACCACGGCGCGCGCCGCCCGGCCATCGGCAAGCGCGTCGGCGGCGCCCTTGCCGTCGGTCAGGAGCGTGTCGGTGCCGAGCATGAACACGAGGCTCGGCTCGCTGTAGCCGGCGCTGGCGACGGTGCTTCTCTCGGCGCCGGCATGATCGGCGACCATCGCCGCCGCGGCCCGCGACAGCCACAGCGAATCGAGGCGCGGCGCGACGCCGGCGAACAGCAGCGCGTGGAACGGAACGGCGAGCGCCACGGCGAAGCCGAGGGCGGCGATGAACCGTTCGCGCCGCGCCAAGACCGCGGCGACGATTGCGAGCGTCGCGCCGGCGACGAA
>Ga0207664_10002107_pt1 | contig 13090 bp, 4 predicted proteins | sample LARL83metaG_FD_184349 | JGI IMG/M metagenome (GOLD analysis project Ga0207664, IMG submission 184349) | Corn, switchgrass and miscanthus rhizosphere microbial communities from Kellogg Biological Station, Michigan, USA - LAR L8-3 metaG... | ecosystem: Host-associated > Plants > Roots >...
GGTGACGCTGACGCTGGAGTTGCCGGTCGCGGTCGGGGTGCCGGTGATCAGTCCGGTGGTCGAGCTGATCGACAGCCCGGCCGGCAGGCCGGCGGCGCTGTAGGTGAGGGTCTGCCCGGAAGACGCGTCGGTCGCGTTGATCTGCAGGCTGACCGCGGTGCCGACGGTCCCGGTCTGGTTACCCGGGTTCGTCACCGTGACCGTATTGCACAACGGGCATCCGGTGCTGCCGATCACGTAGGTTTCCAGCGACCGGGCCGGGATCGTCGAGCTGAACGCGCCGCCGCTGACCGACGTGGCCGGCTGCACCGCTATGTTGTTCGAGGTGTTGGTCAGGTACGGGGTCACCGTGGCCCCGTCCGGCGTGCCAGTGCCGGACAGCGAGTAGCTCACCGCGTCAGAGCTGGACCCGGTGTTGAGCACGACGACGGACACCGTGCCGTCGGTGTTCTTGAACGCGTCCAGGGTGAGGTTGCCGTCCGCGGCCGACGCGCCGATGCGCACCGCGCCGGGACGGACGAACCGGCTGAAGTTGCCGAGCGCCCACAACCGCCCGGAGGAGGCGACCGTGCTGCCGTTGATCTGGATCAGGCCCTCGTTGTCGCCGTTCTCCGACGGCGTGGTCGATCCCCACCAGTACAGGAACGCGTTCAGGTTCGCGGAGTCCAGGCCGGCGAAGACGTGCTGGGCCCAGGTGAGGCCGGATGCGTCGGTGCCGTCGTCCCAGGCTGGATCCCAGGTCTCGAACGTGGACCACTCGGTCTCCCAGGCGGGCTTGGACCACCCGGACAGCGGCGAGGTGGGCGCCCCGGTGTAGCCGTGGCTGGTGAAAACCGCCGTGTCGGCGTTCGCGGTCGGATCCGCCTCGATCGCGGCGGCGTACTGCTGGGCGAAGTTCCAGCCCTCGGTCGCGCAGCATTCGACGCTGGTGCCGGTGCCGGCCATCGTCGGACCGAGCACGTCGAGGAGATTGGCCGTCTGCGACGGGGAAAGCTGCATGCTGTCATAGCTGACCGACAGGTTGGCCTCGTTCTCCGGACCGATGTAGCTGAGCGGATCACCGGCCGCCGCGTAGTCCGCCGCGTACTGCTTGAGGTAGTTCGCGTATGCCTGCCGCCAGTCTCCGCTGGAACAAGTCGCACCGGGCAGGCCGCACACCGCGCCGCCATTGACCGCAGAGTTGTTCGTCTTCATGAACGACGGTGCGGACCACGCGTCGGCGAACACGTTCGTCACGCCGAAACGTGCCTTGATCTGCTGGGCGAACCAGAGCTGGCCCTGGTCCTGGTTGGTCTGTGACAGCGGGATGTAGCTCGGCGTCGCGGACGGGGAGGACGGCGCGGCCGGCTCGATCGTGGTGCCGGAATCCGCGCCGATCTCGTTGCGCAGGATCGTCAGGCCGGCGCCGCCCGAGGTGCCGTACAGCAGGTTCAGCGCCTGGGTCTGCACCGACGACGTGGCGTTCATTACGGTCGCTGCCTCGCCGAACCCCTCCGATGCGCCGAAGCCGGTGATCGTCTGGAACGTCGTGCCGCCGTTGACGGACGCGCTGGACGCCGTGGCTGTCCCGGCCGCCGCCACGGTCGGGACAGCGACGCCCAGCGTCCCGGCCCCCAGTACGATCCCGGCGGTCGCAGCGATTCGGGTGAGGCGATTCCTCATGTGCATGTGCTCCCATTCACGGAGAATGCCTTCGGGGTGGTGTTGCTGGTGCTGGACGTGCCGGTGAAGCCGAACGTCACCGTGCCGGACGGGGCGATGGTGGCGTTGTACGGCTCTGCGGTGGCGGTGACCTGCTCGCCGGACTGGGTGAACGTGGCGTTCCACAGCTGGCTGATCTTCTGATCACCGGGGAACGTCCAGGTCAGGACCCACGAACTGATCGTGGACGAGCCGGTGTTGGTCAACACGATCTGTGCCTGGAAACCGCCCGCCCAGGAGTTCGTCAGCGAGTACGCGACCGAGCAGCCCAGCGCGGCGGTGGACGGGGTGCCGGTCGGCGACGGGGAACCGTTGACCGCGCCAGGCAGCGGGAACTGGATCGAGGCCAGCAGCGACTGCTTCGCGGCGGACGCCGGGGTCGAATCGTAGCTGCCGTCCAGCAGATTGTACGGATCCTCGCCGTTGAGCGCCCAGTAGGTCCACCCCATCCAGCGGTTGGACGCTATGTAGGACACCAGGCTGGAGAACCACTGTCCCTGCGATCCTGGCGCGGTCGACTGGACGTCCGAGGCGGAGTTGTCGGTGCCGAACTCACCCACCCATACCGGCGCGGTGCCCTGGTTGTACAGGTAGCCCCAGTTGGCGTTCCACACCGCGTCCAGCGACGCCGGGGTGGTCGAGGAGTTGAACCAGGTCTGCTGGAACAGGCTCGGCCCGTAGTCGTGCGCCGAGTACACCACGTGGCCCGCCGAGGTCAGCGTGACCGGGAACTGGCCGGCCAGCGCCAGGTCGCCGCCCCACCAAGTCGAGTTGGTGCCGCCGGACGCGGTCGGGTTCTCGCCGATGCCCTCGCAGAAGATAAGCGCGCCCGGGTCCACCGCGAGGATCGCGTTCCCGGCCTGCTGGTACGCCAGGCGCACGTCGGTGTTCGGGTCGCCGGTACCCCAGGTGGCGCCCTGCGCGTACGTGTCGCCGGCCGGCGTGTGCGGCTCGTTGCGCAGGTCGAAGCCGATCACGGTCGGGTTGCCCGCGTATCGCTTGGCGAGCGTGGTCCAGTCGCTCACCCAGGCGGAAGACGAGTACGCGGACGTGTACCACAGGCCGTTCTGCTCAGCTGATTCACCGGCCTCCGACCGGTGGTCGTCCAGGATGACCTTCAGGCCGTCCTGGCCCGCGTAGGCGACGATCTTGTCCAGGATCTGCAGCGAGTTCAGGCCCTTGAGGTCGGTGTTGATCGGGCCCGTGTTGAAGAAGCTGAGGTTCTGCGGCACGACCGGCGTCTCGACCATCTGGTTGGAGAACGGGATCCGGATCGTGTTGTAGCCGAGGTTCTTCATGTCGTCGATGATCTTGTGGTAGTCCTGCGCCCACAGCCCGTGCGCGATCTCGTCCGGCGTCTCGAAGCCGTACCAGTTGACCCCGGCGATGCGGACGGCGTTGCCGCTCGAGTCGAAGATCTGGTTGCCGCTGGTGTGCCAGTACCCGGCGCCGACGCCGGCGGCTGGAGCAGCGGGGGCGCCGGCCATGGCGTGGCTCACCGGGCCGATGCCGGCCAGCCAGCCAGCCCCGAGGACGGCGGTCGCGCCGACGGCGAGGAGCGGTGCGGAAAGCCGTGAGCGCATCTTTTCCTCCTGAGATAGGCCAGGTTCCGGCTCCGACGCTACGGCCGGGCCTGCGGACCCGCACCGGGTCAGGCCGCCGACGACGCGCTGACCAGCGAAGAAGTGTTGGATCCGCCGGTATCGATATGAAAATTGCAGTTTCGCCAGGTCTATTGGCCGAGCGACGCTAGGTGAGCCTTGTAGGGCGCACCGTAAGCGGTCGGCGTGCCGGTGTAGCTGGTGATCAGGCCCGGCCCGGCCGAGCAGTTGAAGTCGGCGTTCCAGGCCCAGGCCAGGTAACTGGTGTTCCGCGAGTCCAGCCATGTGGTCAGCGGATTGATGTAAGTTCCCGCGCAGTCGTTCTCACCGATCTCGCCGGCGATGACCGGCACCGCGGCGATGACGGGAGCGACCTGCGAGGTCCAGCACGACTGCACGCTGCACGTATTGAAGTTGTAGGAGTGCCACGAGGCAACCAGATTGTTGTCCGGGTCGGCCGGCTTGAACTGCAGCCAGTTGGTCAGGTCGTTGGAGTACTCTTCGCCACCCAGCATGAGCACGTTGTCCGCCCCGGCGGAGCGGACCGCGTTGATCATCTGCTGCATCCCGGCAACCGGATACGAGATCCCGGTGCACGGGCTCCCGGTCTCCCAGCACTGCCAGCCCTCTGCGGAGTCGAAGTTGTCCGCCCGCGACGCGAACGGCTCGTTGAACAGGTCGAAGATGACCGCGTCGTTGCCCTTGAACGCCGTCGCCGCCGACGACCAGAACGGGATCGCCTGCGCCGCGTCGGGCATCGGCTTCTGGCAGGTGGCCTCGGCCGGGCTGGAGCCGCACGAGGTGGATGCCGACTGACCTGAGTAGGCGCCGTCGGTCCAGTGCAGGTCCAGGATCGCCACCATGCCGTTGTCGTTCAGCAGGTTCACATAGGACTCGATGGCGCTCCGGTACGCGGTGCCGGCGTACGCCGGATTCACGTACGACTCCGCGTTCCAGCACGCCTCGTTGAGCGGCACCCGGACGGCAGTGACGCCCCATTCCTTCATCGCGGTGATCGAGGCCTGGTTGTTCGGGCCATCGAAGATGCCGTTGCCCTGCACGCACGCGTACTCGGTGCCGGACCGGTTCACGCCGTGCAGCACCACCGTGCTGCCCGACGCGCTGACCAGCTTGCTGCCCGACACGTGCAGCTGAGGTGCGGTGGACGTCGCGGAGACGACGTTGAGGTTGACCGGAGCCGACGTGGCCGTCGCGCCGACGCTGTCGAACGCCTCGGCGGTCAGGTTGTAGTAACCGGCCGGGGCGGCCCAGCTGATCGAGTACGGGCTGGCCGTGGCCGTGCCGAGCAGGGCCGGGGGACCCGCGCCGGGCAGCACGGACTGCGCGAAGAACTCCACCTTGGCGATGGACGCCGTCGGTTCGCTGGCGGTCGCGGTGATAGGCACGGTGGATCCGGGAGTGACCGAGGCACCGGCCGCCGGGCTGGTCACCGCCACCGACGGGACCTGCGCGGCCCCGTTGCAGGCGAAGCCGTTGATCGTGAAATAGGTCGGCACGTCGTCGACCGAACCGACGGTGCCCACGAACCCGATCGTCGTACTGGCCCCGGTCGCCAGCGCACCATCGTAACTGGCGTTGGCGACCGACATGTTCTGCCCGGTCTGGGTGTAGATCCCGCCCCAGCCGTTGCTGACCGCTTGGTCCTGCGCGAACGTGAACCCCAGCGTCCAGCTGGATAGCGCGGCTGCGTTGTTGGTGATCGTGATGGACACCTGGAAACCGCTCGGCCAGCTGTTCACCACAGAATACGCCACGGTGCATGACGAGGTGGCGGCGTCGGATATGCCTGGGCCGCCGGCCGCGGCGGCCGAGCTGGCCGCGGCCGACGTGCCCACCCCGGTCAGGAGCAGGCACGCGGCCAGCGGCGCGACGCGACGCGGCATCCGGATCATAGGCCCAGGGATGCCAGGTGTGCCTTGTAGGCGGCACCGTAGGAAGTCGCGTCGCCGGGGACATAGTCGGTTATCAGGCCGGGGCCGGACGAGCACGGGAAGTCGGCGTTCCATGCCCAGGCGAGGTAGCTGGTGTTCTGCGAGTCCAGCCACGTGGTCAGCGGGTTGATGTAGCTTCCAGAGCAGTCGGTCTCGCCGATCTCCCCGGCCACCAGGGGAACCTGGGCGATGACCGGCGCGATCTGCGAGGTCCAGCACGACTGGTTGCTGCACGCGTTGAAGTTGTAGGAATGCCAGGACGCGGCCAGGTTGTGGTCCGGGTCCGATGGCTCGTGGGCCAGCCACTGGGTCATGTCGTTCGACCAGGTGAGGCCGCCCAGCATGACGACGTTGTTCGCGCCCGCGCCGCGGACCGCGTTGAGCATCTGCTGCATTCCGGCGACCGGGTAACCGATGCCCGTACACGGGCTGCCGGTTTCCCAGCACTGCCAGCCCGCCGTCTCGCTGCCCGCCGCGATATCCGGGTAGGGCTCGTTGAACAGGTCGAAGATGACGCTGTCGTTGCCATTGAACGCCGTCGCCACCGAGGTCCAGAACGGGATCGCCTGCGCCGCGTCCGGCATCGGCTTCTGGCAGAAGGCCTCGGCCACCTGGTCCGGCTTGCAAACGCCAGGTGACGGGCCGGTGTACGTTCCGTCGGTCCAGTGCAGGTCCAAGATCACGACCAGCCCGTTGGAGTTCATCAGGCTGACCTCGGACTTGATCGCGTTCTGGTAATTGGTGCCCGCGTCCGCGGCGGGTACGTAGGACTCGCCGTTCCAGCAGGCCTCGTTCAGCGGCATCCGGACCGCGTTGACGCCCCAGCTCTTCATCGCGGTGATGGCCGCCTGGTCCATCTCGCCGTCGAAGACGCCGGCGCCGTTCACGCACGAGTACTCGGCGCCGGACCGGTTGATGCCGCGCAGGATCACCTGCTGGCCGCTGGCGTTCACCAGCTTGTTGCCGGACACGTGCAGCTGCGGGGCAGGCCCGCCGCCGTTCGAGCCGCCGGTTTCGTTCACGGCGAAAGTCGCCGACGTGAGGCCGGTACCGCTGGCGGTGAACGTCGCGGACCCGGTACTCGACTTGTCAGCGGTGATCGTCACGTTCTGCGCCGTGGCGAAATTGGACGGCGTGAACGTCAGCGAACTTCCCGCGGTCACCGATAGCCCGGTGTTGCCGGAGGTCCGGCTCACGGACACCGTGACGTTGGCGGCTGGTGCGGCGGACAGCGAGATGCCGACCATTCCGTTGGCGCCTTGCTGGACCGAGGAGGTCGCCGGATTGGCGACGACAGAAACGCCGCCGTTAGACACCTGGCCGGTGCATTGCGTCCCGTTGACCGTGAAGGCGGTCGGGTTGGTGTTGGTACCGCTGTAGCTGAACTGAGCGCCGAAGTTGACGGTCCCGTTGGTGGCCACGCTGCCGTTGTAGCTGGCATTGGTCACGGTGACATTCTGCCCGGACTGCGACCAGGTCCCGTTCCACCCGTTGGTGACCTGCTGGTTCCCGGAATAGGAGTACCCGAGGTTCCAGCTGGTGATCGGTGAACCCAGGTTCGTGATCGTGATCGATACCACAAAGCCCGTGCTCCACGAGGACTGGACCGAGTAGGCGACCGAGCAGCCAGTCGCCGCGTTGGCTGGCGATGAGCCGACGATGGCGCCGGCGCCGAGCCCGGCGGCGCTCAGGACGAGCGCCGCCAGGCCGGAGATATAGCGCCCTCGGGTCATAGGGCCGGGAACGCGTTCTTGACGAGCATCTGGAACTCGGACGGGAACCACAGGCCGGCCGCTATATCGAAGCCCGGGATCGCGTCGGTCGGGTAGGTGTTACCGTTCCCGTCGGTCTGGGTACCGTTCGGGTCGCAGTGCGGGTCACCATGGGCGTGCGTCGAGGTGGGGTAGTCGCCGTCGGAGAAGCCCGGCGGCTTGATCCACACGAACGCCATGACCGGACTCGACGCGCCGAACGGCTCGTCGGCCGGCCGTGCGCCGATGCCCGCGCCGTTGATGTTGCACCAGTCGCCGCGGAACGGCCGCATGTCGATCTTGTTGTCGTTGACGTAGGTGTTGACGTCGGACGCCTGCGTGATCGTCGTCGGGTGGGTGGGACCCCAGCCGTTGCGCGAGGTGTCGATCAGGAACCGCTTGCTCGTCGGGAACCCGGCCGCCACCAGCGCGTTGTACATGGCGGTGTCGTAGGTGAGCTCGTCGAACGTCGGGTTGAACTGGAAGAAGTTCGCCGAGTCGACGTTCTGGCCGTTGATCTGCAGCGTCGGGTTGGTCAGCAGCGGCTCCTGGGTCGGGGTGTAGTTCGCGGTGTCGCTGATGAACCCGTCGATGCTGGCGTACTTGGCCGTGGTGGCCTGGACCACCGCGTTATACACGGCCGGGGTCCGGCTCATGTTGTCCGGCCAGCCGAGCCAGGCCGAGTGCGCGATGTCCATGTAGTTGTACACGTTGCTGATCGCGTGCAGCTTGTTCAGCGCGTACGTGATGCCCTGCTCGTAGAACGGGGTGGACGTCGCGCAGGCGGACTTGGACTGGTTGGTGACCACGTTGGGCAGCGAGTCCGGCTCGATGATCGCGACCACCCGCAGGTTGCTGCTGGCGAACTGGGTAAGGATCGAGGCGATCGGGTCGATGTACTGGGTCTCGTACTCGGTCAGCCCGGCGGTGGTGGCGAGGATCTCGCCGTTGGATGCCAGCGCCGCGCAGTCCCGGCCGGGCAGGTCGTAGATCACGATGTTGATCACGGACGGCGTGGACGCGGTTCCTTGTGCCGCCGCGTCGCTCAGCTCGGTCTGCAGGCCTAGGCGGTTACATGGGCTGCCGCCGGCGATCGAGCACATGGTGTCCAGCCAGTAGGCGGTGGGGAAGTTCGCCACGGACGCCTCGGCAGCACTACCGTCCGTCGAAGCCTGCGCGCTCACCTGCTTGGTGAACTCCGGGTCAAGGAACGGCTTGGCCCCGGTGAACGGGTCCGCCACGTGACCGCAGTTGCCAGTGCAGCCGACGGCCTCGGTCGCGGTGAACGTCACCGAGGTCAGGCCGGATGCGCTCACCGTGAACGTCGCCGCTCCAGTGCCCGAGCTGTTTGCGGTGACCGTCACGCTCTGCGCGGTGCCGAAGTTCGACGGGGTAAACGTCAGCGAGCTACCCGCGGTTACCGACAGCCCGGTGTTCCCGGAGGTACGGGCCACCGTCACGGTCACGTTCGCTGTCGGTGCGGACGACAGCGAGATGCCGACCGTGCCGGTACTGCCCTGGGTGATGGTCTGCGAGGTGGGAGTCACCATGAGGCTGGGGGTGCCGCCCGACGATGTCTCGTTCACGGTGAACGTCACCGAGGTGTAGCCGGAAGCGCTCACGGTGAACGTCGCCATCCCGGTCCCGGAGGAATTCGCGGCGATCGTCACGTTCTGCACGATCGAGGAGTTCGACGGGGTGAAGGTCAGTGATCCACCGGACGAGACCGACAGTCCGCTGTTCCCTGAGGTTTCTGCCGTCGTCACGGTGACGTTGGCGGACGGCGGGGAGGATAGCGAGACCGCCACGGTACCCGAGCCGTTCTGGGCGATGTTCTGCGACGTGGGGTTCACCACGATATTGCCCGGTGAGGTGGTCTGGCCGGTGCATTGCGTCCCGTTGACCGTGAAGGCGGTCGGGTTGGTGTTGGTGCCGCTGTAGCTGAACTGAGCGCCGAAGTTGACGGTCCCGTTGGTGGCCACGCTGCCGTTGTAGCTGGCATTGGTCACCGTGACGTTCTCGCCAGACTGCGACCAGGTCCCGTTCCACCCGTTGGTGACCTGCTGGTTCCCGGAATAGGAGTACCCGAGATTCCAGCTGGTGATCGGTGAACCCAGGTTCGTGATCGTGATCGATACCACGAAGCCGGTGCTCCACGAGGACTGGAGGGAGTAGGCCACCGAGCAGCCGGTCGCCGCGGCGGCCGGCGGCGAAGCCGCGATGGCAGCCGCGCCCAGCCCGGTAACGCCCAGGGCCGAGGCCGCCAGCAAAACGAAATATCTGCGCAGCCTGCGCAATTTCACAAACACCACATGTACCTCCAAAAGCAGCGTGGCGTAGCCGGGGAGATCACCGCCGGAGCGCCGCTCACGCTAGGCACGTGCGGAAACAGGGGTCAACCGGCACGGCCACTCGCCGGGCAAACCGGCAGATGACGTGGGTATTTTCGGATCCGGCTGACGTGCAAATTACATTTCGGCCCCGGTGCGAGAAACCGAGGTCGCAGGCACCCGCTGGGCGTCTGCCATGAGACTTTCATCGTCAGCGGACGAGTTTTCCCAGGCGTCACGATCGCGCGCTTTCCGCTCATCCGGCTCCGAGTTAGTTTCCGAATCTGAGGTGCGAGCGCCTACCGCCGCCCGGATTTCCATTTTTCCCAGCGAGGAGTTGCGGATGACTTACCGTCGACCTCGTTCGCGCACACTGGCCAGCGCCCTGGCCGCAGCCACCCTGCTGTCTGGCGCATTGCTCGCTGCTTCCGGCAGCGCGTCGGCCGCAACTGCCAATCCGGCAGGGGTAGCGCGAACATCAGCCAAGGCGAGTCAGGCGGCAAGCTTGCCGCCTGCCGCCGCGCCAATCACCAGCCCGGTCGCGGGCGAAGTTTTCACGCCAGGCTCTGACATCAGCTTGCACGCGGCTCCGCTTCCGGTCAGCGACAGCATCAAGGACGGGCTCGCCAGCAGCCCAGTCACCTCGGTCACCTACTACGCGAGTACCAGCCTGACCAACAACCAGGTGGTGGGCGTGGCCAAGTCGGCGCCCTGGACGGTGCGCTGGGCCAAGGTGCCGGCCGGCGACTACTCGGTGACCGCGGTGACCACTGACCAGGCAGGAAAGAAGAGCGCGGCCTCGACCCCGGTGGCGATCAAGGTCGAGCAGCCCAGCGTGGTGACCGACAAGTCCGCGGTCACGATCAACAAGGGCCAGTCCGCCTCGTTCGGCGTTTCGCTGTCGACGGCGCCCAGCAGCCCCGTCACGGTCCACCTGAGCGACGCCGGCACCGGCACCTCGGTCTCCAAGGGCCAGACGCTCACCTTCACGCCGTCGAACTGGAACCAGCCGCAGCAGGCTACCGTTGCGGCGGCGAAGGCGGCCGGCAGCCATTCGACCATTACCGCGTCGGCCACCGGGCTGGGAAATGCCACGGTCGCGGTGACCGCCGCTCCGGCCGCGACCGGATACGACCAGTGGTTCCTGAACCTCTACAACGACATCACGAGCACGGCCAACGGGTACTTCAGCCCGCAGGGCATCCCGTACCACTCGGTCGAGCAGCTGATCGTTGAGGCCCCGGACTACGGCCACGAGACCACCTCGGAGACGTACAGCTACTGGGTGTGGCTGACCGCCGACTTCGGTCGCGTCAGCGGCGACTGGACCGCGTTCAACACCGCATGGTCCAACATGCAGCAGTTCATGATCCCGAACGCGGCCAACCAGCCCGGATGCAGCGCCTACAACCCTTCCTCGCCGGCCACGTACGGGCCGGAGGCAGGCTCACCAGCCAACTACCCGGTGAGCCTCAACTCCTCGGCCCCGGTCGGCTCGGACCCGCTGTCCGCCGAGCTGAACTCGGCCTACGGCGGCTGCACCATCTACGCGCCGATGTGGATCATGGACACCGACAACCGGTACGGCTTCGGCCAGCAGGAAGACGGCACGTCCACGCCAAGCTTCATCAACACGTTCCAGCGCGGCTCGGAAGAGTCGGTGTGGGACACGGTCGACCAGCCCGACTGGGACAACCTGAGCAAGGGCGAGAGCGGGTCCGGCTACCTCGCGCTGTTCAACAACGGCGGCGGGAGCTTCGCCTCGCAGTACAAGTACACCGACGCCCCGGACGCCGACGCCCGCCTGGTCCAGGCGGCCTACTGGGCCGAGCAGTACGCCACGGCGCAAGGCAACCAGTCGCAGATCGCGTCGACCATGGCCAACGCGGCCAAGCTCGGCGACTTCGTCAGGTACTCGATGTACGACAAGTACTTCAAGCAGATCAGCGCCTCGTGCAGCCAGAACGGGTCGACGGCATGCCCGGCCGGCACGTCCAAGGCCAACGAGGAAACCTACCTGCTGTCCTGGTACTACGCCTTCGGCGGCTCCACCGCCGGCGCCTGGTCCTGGCGGATCAGCGGCACCGAGATCCACGAGGGATACCAGAACCCGCTGGCCGCCTTCGCACTGTCCAACACCACCAGCCTGATCCCGGTATCCCCGTCAGCCAAGACTGACTGGGCGACCAGCCTGACCACCCAGCTCAACCTCATGCAGTGGCTCCAGTCGAACGAGGGCGCGATCGCGGGCGGCGTCACCAACAACTGGGGCGGAAACTACGGAGACGCGGGCAAGCCGCCGTCCGGTGATCCCACCTTCGACGGCATGTACTACGACTTCGAACCCGTCTATCACAACCCGCCGTCCAACCAGTGGTTCGGCTACCAGACCTGGCCGATGGAACGGGTCGCGGAATACTACGACCAGACCGGCAACGCACAAGCCGGGGCGATCTTGAAGAAGTGGGTGTCGTGGGCCGAATCGGTCGCCACGTTCAACACGTCCACCGGGGCGATCTGCCTGCCCGGGAAGCTCAACTGGAGCGGCGCGCCAGCCGAGAGCTTCACCACCGGTACGTCGAGCACGGCGCAGCCACCCGCCAACCCCGGCCTGCACGTCACGGTGACCGGAGATTGCTCCGCGGACCTGGGCGTGTCCGCCTCGCTGGCCAAGACGTACATGTACTACGCGGCCAAGTCCGGCGACACCACCGCCGAGACCGCGGCCCAGAACATCATCGACATCATCCACCAGTTCTACGGCGACTCGATCGGTTTCTCGGCGCCGGAGAGCCGGACTGACTACAACAACTTCACCTCGGCGTTCAACACCACCAACTTCGAGGGCCTGTTCATCCCCTCCAACTGGTCAGGCAGCTACCCCAGCCTCGGCAACGCCACCATGACCTCCGCCGACAACACGTTCCTGTCCATCCGCCCGTGGTACACCAGCGTCCCGGATTACGCCGAGGTGCAGAACTACCTGAACGGCGGCCCCGCCCCGGTGTTCAACTACCACCGCTTCTGGGCGGAGGCGGACATCGCGACGGCGTTCGACTCGTTCGCCTTCCTGTTCCCGAACGTGTCCCCGCCGGCCAGCGCCACCCCCACGGTCACCGTCACCAACCCCGGTACCCAGACCGGCAACGTCGGCGCCGCCGCCAGCCTGCAGATCCAGGCTTCCGACTCGGCCACCGGCAAGACCTTCACCTACAGCGCCACCGACTTGCCGCTCGGCCTGTCGATCAGCTCCTCCACCGGGGCGATCACCGGCAAGCCGACCGTGGCGGGCAGCTACACCACCGTCGTGACCGTCAACGACGGCAGCGGAGCGGCCTCGGTCAACTTCAACTGGACAATCGGCACCGGCATCGGCAACACGGTCACGGTTACCAACCCCGGTAACCAGACCGGGACCGTCGGCACCGCGGTCAGCCTGCAGATCAAGGCGACCGACTCCGCGGCCGGGCAGACCCTGACCTACAGCGCCACCGGCCTGCCGGCCGGGCTGTCGATCAGCTCGACCACCGGACTGATCTCCGGCACCCCGACCGCGAACGGCAACTCCAGCGTCATCGTTACCGTCAAGGACACCACTAACGTCAGCGGCACGGCGGCCTTCACCTGGACGATCGGCACCATCGGCAATACGGTCACGGTTACCAACCCCGGTAACCAGACCGGGACCGTCGGCACCGCGGTCAGCCTGCAGATCAAGGCGACCGACTCCGCGGCCGGGCAGACCCTGACCTACA
>Ga0207664_10002108_pt1 | contig 13087 bp, 10 predicted proteins | sample LARL83metaG_FD_184349 | JGI IMG/M metagenome (GOLD analysis project Ga0207664, IMG submission 184349) | Corn, switchgrass and miscanthus rhizosphere microbial communities from Kellogg Biological Station, Michigan, USA - LAR L8-3 metaG... | ecosystem: Host-associated > Plants > Roots >...
GACCACCGGGCCGAGGGCGGGCGCGATCACGGGACAGTCGTACGACACCGAGAGATTGACGGCCCCGGGGTTGTCGATGTGCGTATATGGACAGATGCTCCAGTCGGCGGCGCAGAGTGCCGTCACCAGCTCCTCGTTCGACAGGCGGTCGAAGCGCAGCACGATGCGCGGGTCGTTCGCGGCCACGCGGATCAGATCCGCCTTCAACGCTTCGTCGATGCAGAGCCCCGACACGAGGAGCAGCGCCGACGATGGTGCGGCGTCGCGGAAAGCGAGCACGGTCATGGCGGGCTGCTTGTACGCTCGCAGGCTGCCAACCTGCACGAACAACATCGCGTCGCCCGCGAGTCGACCGGAGACGCGCGCGCGTGCGGATGCACGATCGACCGGCGGCCCATGCGCATGGCCGAACGTTGCCGCGTGTATGACGGAGACCTTGCCTCGCACGGAGAAGCGCTCTTCGACGACCTGACGAGTCTCGTCGAAGTGCACGAGGATGCGGCTGCTCGATCGTGCGAGGAGCTTCAGGAATCGCAATCCGACGAAGGGTGCGTAGCCTTCGTGCGGCACCACGTTGTGAACCGTCCAGATGACGCGACCACGGCGTCCGGCCAGCCAGAGCGCAGGAAGGTAGATCCAGGCGATCAGTCCTTCGAACCAGCGACGCTCCGGTGTGAATCCCTCGTACCACTGCAGATGCACGGTACCGCGCCCGAGAATCGCAGCCGCGAGCGCGATCAGAAGTCCCTTGCGTCCCACGACTCTCGACCGCCAGCCCTCGGCCGATAGCTCGCGCGCGAGATCGTCGATGTATGGATCGCCCCCGCGCCAATCGGGGAAAAACGTGACCAGATCCTTCATGGGGCGGAATCTCGAGTGGCCGGAGCTTACGCGTCGACCACAGCCGTGCGGGTGCGGAAGCGAGCTCGTGGGAGCTTCGCCCGAGCTGCAAAATGCCGTCCGCAATGGTTCCGGCGAACGGCATTTCCTCGTGCGAGCGCGCGATTCTCACATCCTGCGCCCCGCGTCCTCCGGCCGAGCCTCGCCTTCCGATCGTGCTCAGCGGCCCGCGGGCGGAGCAAATATCGCTGGATCGATCGGATCGTTCGTGCGAACGTCGCTGTATTCCTCGCGCTGCACGAGCTTGCCGTCGCGGTAGATCTCCACGCGCTCGGAGAGCCATCCACCGCCGGTCATCTTCACATAGTCGTCGAACCGGATGTCGACCGTCTTCGTCGTGTCCCGATCATCGGGCTCGATGCTTCGCACGAACAACAGTCGTTCCTTGTCGATCCAGAGCTGGTGCGAGCGCAGATCGCCTGCCGCCGCACCGATCACGTACACCGGCCGCCCCTCCCACGTGTCCTCGCGCATGGGCGCCATCGGAAAGTGCTCGGCGCGGAGCACCGCCAGTGTTGTCTCGGGCGGCTGCCGGTAGACGTCGAAGCCGATCACGAGAAGGATGTTGCGGGTCGCGGCGCGCGTGAGGACGCTGTCGCCGCGCCACACGAAGAGCGAATCGCCCGAGTAGACGGCAACGATGCTTCCCGTCGCCCGCTGGATGTCGATGCGCAAGTGGCCGGGCATGAGCGCGCGTTCCTTCCACGTCTCCACGATCATCGTGTCGGCGGGCGTGCGGATCGTCGACTTCTGAGTGAAGCCGAGCGTTCGATACCAGCTTCCTGCGTACTTGTCGTGCATCGCGCGAATCACGGCTTCACCGTTCACCGGACCCGATGCCGCGACGTGCGAGGGAGGCGCCGAGGATCGCGCTCCGGAGCACGCGAGCAACGCACCGGCTGGTGCGAACAGTACCGCCACGAATGCCACACGAGATCCGATGCACGAAGTCGAAATCACTGGCGCTCCCCCGATCTGAAGTGAAAGGCTCAACCAACGTACAGCGAAAGACAGATGCCCCACCACCGCCGCACGAGCGGCGCTGGACGGCCGCGAAATTGCGGCGTTCATTGATGCATGCCACCGGCACTCGAGTCCTCCGCCTCCGGCTCCCATGTAAACGACCGCGAAAGCGTACGGTGCAATTTCTGTCGCGCGGACAATTTCGAGATCCTGCTGAGCGACGGAAAGGACAGGAGGCACAAGCTGCCCGGAGAGTTTCGCCTGGTGAAGTGCCGCGCGTGTGGCCTCGTCTATCTCAATCCGCGGCCCACCGCGCAAGCACTCGGCGCGTACTATCCACCGGATTACGCGCCCTACGTCCAACGAGGACTTTTCGGGAGGCTCACGCGCTGGCTCCGGAAGCGGGAGGCGTCCGGGCTGCGGCGCTCACTCCCTGCGGGCGCCGAGGTGCTGGAAGTGGGATGTGCGGCTGGAGATCTGCTCGTGCCGCTGCGTGAAGCCGGATTTCGGGTGACGGGTGTGGAGCTCAGCGATCATGCCGCCACGACCGCGCGCACCTTGCACCATCTCGATGTCCACACCGGGACGATCTCGAGCGCTCCACTGGAGGGAAGATCGTTCGACGCAGTGATCATGCGAAACGTGATCGAGCACGTGCCCGATCCGAAAGGAGACCTCGAGAAGGCGGCGTCGCTGCTGCGCCCCGGTGGGCTTCTCGTGCTGAGGACCGACAACGTGGCCAGCTTGGATGCGCGGATCTTCGGGTCACTCTGGTACGGCTTCGACTTTCCAAGGCACCTCACGCTCTTCTCGCCGGGCACGCTCGCGCGATGCGTGCGATCGGCGGGGCTGGAGGTCACGCGCGTGCAGTTCAGCCTCGTGCCAACGCATTGGATCGTGAGTCTCCGATACTGGGCATCGGAGCGCAGAGGATTCGCTGCCGCGAGCAGGCTGATCTCGCTCCGAAATCCGTTCCTGCTGGCGGCAGGATTCGCGATCGCTGCCATGCAGAAAATTCTGCACGACAGCGGCCGATTCGTCGTGATCGCGAGGAAGCCGGAAGCCGCCGCTACGACAAGGCCGATCGGCGGGTAAGGTCGGGTTGCAAATCGACATGCGACGCGCCGGTCGCACGATCCTCCGGCCCGTGTCCTACTCGGTGCGCAGCGCGACGATCGGACTCACGGTCGCCGCGCGGCGCGCCGGCAGGAGCGCCGCTATGAGCCCGACTGCGCAGAGCACAAGCGCAACGCCGCCGATCGTCACTGGATCGGTGGCACGCACACCGTACAGCATGGCCTGCATGAATCGAGTAAGCCCAACGCCGATACCCAGACCCGCGAGTACTCCCGTCAGCAGCATCGGCAGCGTCTCGCGAAATACGAGGCGCACCACATCCTTGCCCTGAGCGCCGAGTGCCCTCCGAATGCCGAGTTCGTGCGTGCGCTGCGCAATGCTGTACGACAGCACTCCGAAAATGCCGACAGCCGCCAGCATCAGCGCGAGTGCGGCGAAGGCCGTGAGCAGAACGGCGATCATCCGATCGCCGGCCATCGATTTCGCCAGGGCCTGATTCATCGTCATCACGTTCGCGAGAGCGATGCCGGCGTCCACAGCGTGCAGCTCCCGTCGAAGTGTGGGAATCGCATTCGATGCGTCACCTCGTGCACGAATCGTGATGATCCCCTGATGCCATGCGTTCTTCTGCGCGTACGGCACCCAGACCAGCGCACGCGTCGAATCTCGCGCTCCAAAATATTTCACATCGTGCACGACGCCGATGATCTCGCGATACACCTTTTCGTCGCGCGTCGACATGGCGCGCCGCCCAATCGGATTCTCCCTGCCGAACATCGACTTCGCAAACGTCTCGTTCACGATCATCACCGGCGGTGCGGCTGCATCATCGTGCGAGGTAAAGTCGCGGCCACCCAGAAACGGGACATGCAACACCGCGAAATATCCCGGAGTCGTCACATTCCAATTCACCGGTATCTCGTTGGCGGGTGTCGGATCGCGACCCTCTGCAGCCATCATTCGGCCGAGATAGAATCCGCCGCCACCGAGGGGACTCGCACTCGCGATGGCAGCGGCTTGCACATCAGGAGCGGCCGAGAGGCGTTCCTGAAGATCGTAGAGCAGTCGTACCACCTTGCCCGCGCTGTCGTAGCGCGCACTCGGAATACTGATGGAAGCGGTCACCACCGAGGTTGGATCGAATCCGGGATCCACGCTGCGAAGATGCGAAATGCTGCGTATCGCCAATCCCGCGCCCAGCAGCAGCACGACGGACAGCGCGAGCTCCACGATGACGAGGGTTCGTCGCGCCTGCAGACTCGAACGCCCGGCGCTCGTTCGTACGCCACCTTCGCCCACCGCGCGCTGCGGATCGCTTCGCGCGGCATTCAGCGCGGGCACCATGCCCGAAAGAAGTGCGACGACCATGGTCACGACGGCGCCGAATGCCAGCGCAGGCAGACTCACGGTCGCGGTATCGATGCGGGGAACGTCCGGTGGCGCGGCCGCGACTATCAGTTTGACGAGCCAGCGCGCGAGGATCACTCCCGCGACTCCGCCGAGCAAGGCGAGCACCGCACTTTCAACGAGTGTGTGCCGGAGAAGACGGAAGCGACTCGCACCAAGCGCACTCCGCACCGCGAGCTCGCGTTTGCGCGCCGCGGCGCGTGCCAGCTGCAGGTTGGCGACATTGACGCACGCGATGAGCAGGAGGAGCGTGACGGCGCCGAGCAGCATCCAGAGCGCATGAGGCGTAGTCGGACCGAGCATCCACTCGAGCACCGGCGTCGGCTCGGTCGTGATGTCCTTGCGAATCGCCGGCTCGGCGGCCGCGGCGCGAGCCGCGAGCACTGACATCGCGGACCGGGTGCCGTCGAGCGTAACGCCGGGCCTGAGACGGGCGAGCGCCTCGAACACGAAGTTGTCGCGGCGCTGCAGGTCCGGATCGCTCTCCGTGACGATGCGCAGCGGCACCCAGGCGTCGGTGCCAACGGGCCAACCGGCATCGGGTGGCAGCACACCGACGATCGGTCGTTTGATCGCGTTGAGCTCCACGGTGAGTCCGACGATGTCGTTCCGTTTGCCGAACTGGGTGCGCCACAGCCGGTCGGAGATGACGACGGCGCGCGACGCATCCGGTTCAAAATCGGAGGGCTGCAGCAACCGACCCACGGTGGGCCGGACGCCGGTCACGTGAAAGAATTGCTCGCCGACGGCGGCCGCCTGCACGCGCACCGCTTCATCGGGGCCCGTGAGATCCATTTCCGTCGTCTGATACGGCGCGACATACTCGAACGTGTGATTGTCTCGCCAATCCATGAAGTCGGCGTACGCGACACTCCACCGTTCGCCGGTACTCATCTTCCGGGATTCCGGAACAACGATGCGCTCCGGCTCCGGGAAGGGAAGCGGGCGAAGGAGCACGGACTGTACGACACTGAAGATCGCCGTCGTCGACCCCAGCCCGAGCGCGAGCGTCACGATCGCCGCCCAGGTGAAGGCGGTGCTCTTTCCGAGCGAGCGACAGGCGTGGAGAATTTCGCGACTCAAGATCGACATGGGCTGGAGAGAAAAGTGATGGCAGCTCAAGTACTGGACAGCGCCGCCGTGAGAATGGTTTGAGTCATCGCAACATTCCCGACTCGACGCGTCCGAAACGGTGCCCGGCAAGCGAGCTCGGCGCTCACGCGCTCTCGCCGCGCTGCGGCCAGAGGAAGCTGGAGCGCGTCACTGGCTAGGGCAGTACAGATCCCCGGGCGACATCCCGCACGCTGACACCATCCCGCAGGAGCAGGTACGCGCCGGGAAGCGAGCCGACAAGCCACACGGCATAGTGCGCGAACGTGAGCGCCACGGCCGCATCCTTCTGCACGCCGAGAAAGGTGAACATGACGATGGCCGACCCTTCGCCGAGCCCGCGTCCCTCGATGTACATGGCGAGCCGGCGCACGAGCGAGGTCACCGCGATCACCGCGAAGAACGAAACGAGCGACAGCTGCACGCCAAGCGCGCGCCCGATCACGTAGAAGATCAGCATCGTGAGCAGGTTCTCGGCGACCGCCATCAGGAAGTTCAGCATCAGCACTGCGGGCTGCGCGCGATAGGCGATGAGCGTGCGCGACAACTTTCCGAGAAGCGAGAAGATCTTCGGAGGGATCCACTTGCGGAGCGCATCGCCGGCGAAGCGGTGCAGCGGTGCCCACCACGTGGCGAGCATTCCGAAGCCGCCGATCACCGTCGCGATCGCGATGACCTCGATGAACGTTCCGCGCATCTGCGGTTCCAGCTCCGCCGCGACGACGAGCAGTCCCACTCCGGCGAGGACGATCGACGCGAGCGCTCCCATCATTCGTTCGATCGCCATCGAGCCCAGAAGCAAGGGCGCGGGAACTCCGCGCGCGCGTCCGAGATAGACTCGCAGCGCCTCGGAGGTGACCAGATTCGGCAGTACGTGATCGGCGAACGATGTCTGATAGTAGATGCTCACCGCATCGGCCAGCCGCAGGACGCCGCCTCCGGCACGCACGAGCTGTCGCCATTTGAGGCCCATGAGCACGCGGTCCGCCGACGCGAGCGCCAGCGCGAGCAGCACGCCCACGGTCGACATGGCGAGGAGGGACGCACGGACGCGCGTCCAGTCGACCCATCGCCAGAGCGCGTAGGCGGCGCCGGCGACGAGCACGAGCTTTATCGTCGTGCGAACGAGATGGTGCCTGGAGGCGGTGCTCTTCACAACCTCAGTCATGCGGCGGCGGCGCAGGAATGTCCACCCGAGTCGTTTCGGGCTTGGTGCGGTCAGGCGAGGCCGCGACCGGTCACGGCGGCGACATCGGGGTGATCCTGCAGCTCGAATCGTGCGGCGGGTCCGGCGCGCCGTAGTGCGCGCGCGTCAGATGCATCCTGTCGGCGCGCGCCGGCAGGAGGACGTAGAGATTCGAAAACTCGACATCGCACATGGTCGCCGGCCTTGGCGCGCCGAAGGCAGCGATGATGCCCGGCAGCGTGCTCTGATGATCGACCACGAGCACGATGTCGCCGGCATGCGCGGCGCCTCGAACCGCGTCGGCCACCGCTCGGATGTGTTCCTCCGGCTTTCTTCCGTCGATGGGGACGGATATCGGCGTGATGTGGAGTGCGGCTGCGAGCGGCGCGGCAGTCTGCTGCGTTCGGTACTGCTGCGTCGTGACGATGACCGTGACTCCGGCATCGCGGAGTACTGCCGCGAGCGAGTCGGCACGCGCGCGCCCTGCCGGATTGAGGGGCGGATTCTCGTGCGGGATCGTGTCCTTCTCGGCGTGACGCACCACGAAGATCGCGGCGGGGCCGCCCGTCGCCTGTGCGCACGCGGCGAAGGGAAGGCTGGCAATCACCGCGAACGCGAGCGTGCCAGCGGCACGGCAGACGCGGCCAGCCGCGCTCGTCCGCTTCAGGTCATTCGATCTCGTCATCCGCCGTCTTCCTTGCAATAGTCACACTCGTTCGCAGCTTCGTGCGCGAAGGCAGGCTATTCGACGGTGAATACAGTGAGTCGCACCGCATTGTTGCCGTAGCCGTGTCGATTCCACGGGATCATGTCCGGTTGCGTGTTGCCCGCGGCATCGGTGGCTCGGCTGCGCAAGGTGTGTCGGCCTGGGGGCACCGATTCCATCGTCAGCGACCACGGAGTCCAGGCAAAATCGGATTCGGGCGCGTGCAGCGTTGCGTCGCGCCAGCCGCATCCTCCGTCCAGCGCGACCTCGACGCGGCGTATGGGACCGCTGCCGGACCACGCCCATCCCGCGATGTCGATCACACCGGGGCCGCGTGTGGCTCCATCCACGGGCGACGTGATGATCGACTTCACCCGCACGCGCGTGACCGGCACCGGCACCCGGCCCGGCTCGTCGTAGATGTATCGTTCGCGCTGAAAGTAGCCCTCGAAGGGACGCGCGAGCGCCGAGATGCGCGAGACCCATTTCACGCTCGCCATTCCGTACCAGCCCGGAACGATCAGGCGCAGCGGTGCACCGTGCGACGCGGAAAGCGGCTCGTCGTTCAGGTCGAAGGCGAGAAGTACCTCGTCGCGCATCGCCTCGGAAATCGGGAGTGCCCTGGCGAATCCCGCAGAGCGATCGTCGTTCGCAGCCGTATCGGCACCTCCGACGAGAATCTCGACGGCGCTCGTGTCGACTCCTGCGCGCTCGAGAATGACGCGCAACGGGATCCCCGTCCAGCGACTGGTGCTCACCGCCCCCGCGTCCCACAGCTCGCCGGTCGGCAACGGGCGCATGCTCAGGCGACCGTTTCCCGCGCACTCCATCGTCATGGTGACGCTGCTGTGCGATTCGCGCATGGAGCGGAGCTCGGCCACGCTAATAGTGAGCTCGCGCAGCACCGCGCCACCGATGACGACTCGATGCTCTTCGCCGCCGAGCGCCGGCACGGCGAAATTGCTGCGCACGAAGATCGCGCTTGCCGGCGTGATCGCATCGATCAGCGCGCGTGCAGGCGACTCCGCGTTGAATGGCTCGTGCTTGACCACCTCGAGGTGCCCAGTGCCGGATGACGTGATATCGCTCAATCTGCCTCACAGTTCGGTTCGAGTGCCATCGATCGTGGAAGATCGTGGTCTTCGCGGCTGACCGCGACCCTCCGCATTTCGCCGACGTGGATCCAATGCTATGCTGTACTGTACCTGCAGCGCCGCTCCCCGACCATCAGGGACTCAGTCCCGCGAGGACGCACACATGCTCAGCTTCCGCTCTCTGTTCGCATCGATTCTTCTGCTCGCCGCGGCTGCGGGAACGCCTCTCGCTGCACAGCGCCCACTCTCGGCCGCGGGGCGCTCGGTAGTGTACGCACCGCACGGGATGGTTGCCACCAGTCAGCCGCTCGCGAGCTCGGCGGGGTTGGCGGTGCTGCAGGCCGGCGGCAACGCAATCGACGCAGCCGTCACCGCCGCGGCCGTGCTGTCGGTGACCGAGCCCATGATGACGGGGATGGGTGGCGACATGTTCGCGACGGTGTGGGTGGCGAAGGAGCATCGTCTCGTCGCGATCAATGCGAGTGGGCGTGCGGGTGCGCTCATGACGCGCGAAGCGCTGCTCGCGCGAGGGCGGAAGGAGATGCCGGTGAAGGGTGCCGAGACGGTGACGGTTCCGGGAGCGCTCGCGGGATGGGATGCGCTGCTGAAGAAATACGGCACGATCACGCTCGCCCAGGCGCTCGCGCCGGCGATACGCTACGCCGAGCAGGGATATCCCGTCACTCCGATCATCTCTGGTGACTGGAAGGAGGAGGAAACGCTGAGCGCGGACTCCGCGGCGAAGGCGACGTTCATGCCGAACGGGCACACGCCGGCGGCCGGCGAATGGTTCAGAAATCCGGATTACGCGCGCACGCTCCGCGAGGTGGCCGCGGGCGGCAGCAAGGTGCTGTACGGCGGCGCGCTCGGACAGCGCATCGTGAAGCACGTGCAGGCGCTCGGCGGTTTCCTCACGCTGAAGGATCTCGAGGCCAACAAGCCGACGTGGGAGACGCCGATCTCGATCGTGTTCAAGGGCTATCGCATCTGGGAGCTGCCGCCGAACAATCAGGGGATCGCCACGCTCGAGATGCTGAAGATCCTCGAGCCGTACGATCTCAAGGCGATGGGGCACAACTCGGCGGCGTACCTTCATCATCTCATCGAGGCGAAGAAGCTCGCGTACGCCGATCTCGCACGATACGTGGGCGACGCGGATCATCTCGACATTCCGCCGGAGCGCATGCTCTCCGATGCATTCATCGCCGAGCGTCGCAGCCATCTCGATGAAGCGCATGCACAGGCGCACGTCGATCCCGGGCCGGCGCAGACGGCGAGCGAGACGATCTATCTCACGACGGCGGACAGTGCCGGCAACATGGTGTCGTTCATCAACAGCCTGTACTCCGCCTTCGGTTCCGGGATCGTGGTGCCGGGCACCGGCTTCGCGCTGCAGAATCGCGGCGCGGGATTCACGCTGGAGCCAGGGCTGCCGAACACGGTGGCGCCCGGCAAGCGACCCTTCCACACGCTCATCCCGGGCTTCGTCACCAGGCCGGGCGCGAATCCCGCGCCGGATGGACGCTCGGACACGCCTTACATGAGCTTCGGCTTGATGGGCGGCGCGATGCAGGCGCAGGGACACGCGCAGCTGCTGCTGAATCTCTTCGTCTTCGGGATGGACATTCAGCAGGCGATCGATGCCGCGCGCTTCCGTCACACGGAAGGGATGAACGTGTTTCTGGAGGCGCCGATCACGGACAGCGTGCGCGCCGCGCTCACGTCGATGGGGCACGTCGTGTCGGAGGGTCCGGGCTCGATGATGGGCGGATCGCAGGCGATCATCCGTCTGGAACGTGGGTACGCGGCAGGATCCGATCCGCGAAAGGACGGGATGGCCGTGGGCTACTAGACTCGCTCGCCTGCCCGATGGCGGATTCGGATTCGTTCGTCGTCCGATCGGCAGTCGCGAACGATCGCGCGGCCGTGCTCGCGCTGGTGCCGCGGCTCCGCGCGTTCGGACCGCCGGCACTGCATTCATCGGAGGCGCTCGATGCAGGAGAAGGCCGCACACTCGAGCGGTACTTCGACGCACCATCGGAACACGCGCGGCTGTTCGTCACCGAAGCGAAAGACGGAGCGGTGCTGGGTGCGGCATACGTCGAGCAGGCGGTGGACTACTTCACGCTGGAAGCGCATGGGCACCTGGGGATCCTGGCGGTGGCTGCCGATGCGGAGGGGCGGGGCGTTGGACGCGCGCTTCTGGAATCGGTGGAGCAATGGGCTCGTGCGCGGGGCTATCGGTTCGTGACTCTCAACGTCTTCACCACCAACACGCGCGCGCGGTCGGTGTACGAGCGCGCTGGGTACCGCGCGGACACGATTCGGTATGTGAAGGAGCTGTAGTGCTGCCAGCGAGCTTCGTGACGAAGACGGAGCAACGCGACATACTCTGGAGCAATACCGTCAGATCGCGTTCTACTCGGGAAATTTGCAGAGGTCAATGATGGCGAAGATGCTCGTGATTTATAAAACACCAGAGAATCCGTCGGCGTTCGATGAGCATTACTTCAACGTGCACATTCCGTTGGCGAAGGCGCTGCCAGGGCTGCGCCGATACGAAGTGAGCCGCCGGCCGATCGCCACTCTGGCCGGAGACCCCGAGCCGTACCTCATCGGCACGTTGTATTTCGACGACATGTCCGCCATCCGGCACGCGTTCTCGACGGAGGCGGGTCGGGCCTGCGCTCTGGACCGCAGGCGCCTGGCGCCGAACGACGACGATGTGCAGATGTATCTGTTCGACAGCTCCGACGTGTAGCGCAACTCCCTGACCTCTGCCGTTACATGGCGCCGTTACGCGCGGCGCCCCCAACATCGCTCGCCGCCGTCCCTCTCTCTGCAAGAAGGATCGACGGACGACGAGCGAGTCGGAGCTCTTCAATCGGCTATCGCAGCGACATCAGGGAGTCTCGTTCTCATCGACGACGGGTGTCGCGAGGAACGCGAGCCTCTTCCCGGTGCTCGCCTGGTTGATCCGGCCGGTGATCTGTCCGGCATCGTTGATGTCCTGGGCGGATCCCAGATTGTCACCCTGGGCGAGGTTCGCGAGAGAGTCGAGAGGGAAGATCGCGCCATTCAGCCAGACCACCGCGCGACATGTCACGGCCCCGCACGAGATGCCGACGATCTGGCGCCGTGAGTTTATGCCGGCGGCCTCGCTCGTCAGATCACCGGGAAGGGTGCCGAGGTCGCGCATGCCGTCCTTTCTCGTCCAGAGGAATGCGTGCTCTCTGGAGTTGCCATCCGCATCTCCCGGCAGATCGGAGAAGCCCACGATGTCGCCGGCGGCGTTGATGTCCATCGGGGTGTTCCAAGCCGCGCCGCCAAAGTTGCCGAGGTCCGTGACCGTGCCGTGATCCCAGAGCACTGCGTGCCTCGCGCTGAACGCGCCGACGGCAACACCGCAGTCTCCCGAAATGCCGATCACCTGCCCGCGCTCGTTGATACCGGTCGCAGCGGACGTCGAATCCCCGGGGAGTGGCGGCAGCTCGGTCGGCGCGAGCGTCTTCGCGTCCCAGAGCGTGGCCCTGAACTGCAGGACCTGAGGCGCGACACACGTCGGATCGTGCACAGGCGTCTCCGACCATCCGACGACCTGCCCTTCATTGTTGACACCGGTGGCGAATCCGTTGATGCCGCCGAGCGTGGGAAGTGCGTGCATCACGCCATCCGTGCGCACGAACCCCCGACACACGTGATGCGTGACCGACGGGAAGAACGCGGAACAGCTCCAGTCCTCGGCGAGTGGATCGAGATCCGCCGTCTCCGATATTCCGGCGACCGTGCCGCGATTGTTCAGCCCCGGCCACGCGACGCTGCTGTTCGGGCCGCCGAGCGTGCCGAGATCCGTGACGCTTTCATCTTCCCACAGTGCCGCGTGCCGCGTTCCATCGAGGAGATTCGAGTAGCCGGCCACGAAGCCGCGCGCATTGATGGCGTTGCCGCGGCTGGTACCACCGAGGGTTGGAAGAGCGACTATCGAGTATCGCGTCGACATGGCCGGATCTGTTGCGGCTTTCGTTACGAGGACGGGTTGAACGGACTGCTCCGCGCCACAGCCAGCCAGGGCCATGACTCCCAACGTACAGACGATTCTGCGCATGCGATTCTCCGACAGGGTGAGGCGTCGAGTCCGCGCTCGGGTGAGCGTGGTTCGTTCGAACGAATCCACCTTATGCGAGTTTGCCGACGCATGCGCGCCGCATTCGGACTCGCAATCGGAGCTCTCGTGGATCTATCGCTCGGAAGAGATCACGAGCCGGAAGCCGTCGGGATCGCGCAGGCGAAACACGCGCGCGCCCCAGGCATCGGCCGGCTCCGTATCGAGTGCGGCGCCGTGCGCCTTCGCTCTCGCCGCCAGATCATCGACGTTCTGGGCCGTGGTGAGCTGGAGTGAGAATCCCTCGCCCTTCGTGCGCTGCGATCCTCGCGCGCCGTTGTCCTGTGTGAGCAGCAGCGCCACGGATCCGGCGCGCATTCGCACCGCGAACGGTATCCCCGAGCGCTCGAACTCCCGCTCCGCCACGAAGCCGAGCACGTCGCGGTACCACGTCACGCTGGCGCCGAGATCGTCCACCGTGAGCGAGACCGACACTCCCTTCGCTTCGAGATGAATTTCAGTCATGGGGTAAGTCCATGAGG
>Ga0207664_10002110_pt1 | contig 13083 bp, 11 predicted proteins | sample LARL83metaG_FD_184349 | JGI IMG/M metagenome (GOLD analysis project Ga0207664, IMG submission 184349) | Corn, switchgrass and miscanthus rhizosphere microbial communities from Kellogg Biological Station, Michigan, USA - LAR L8-3 metaG... | ecosystem: Host-associated > Plants > Roots >...
TGGACCCCGCCGTCCACGACGCGCTGGCCCGATGGGCGGCCGACGAACTGCGCAGCACGAACAGTCAGATCGAATTCCTGTTGCGCCGGGCGCTGGCCGAGGAGCGGCGACTACCGGACCGCATCGCGCCGATGCGCGGCCCCGGCCGGCCCCGCAAGGAGCCCGACCCGGCTTGACCATCCGACCATATAGTGCTATCACTTTAGTCGATATGTGATAGCACTTTTGGGAGGGGTCAGGGGATGTCCGGCAAGCGGTTCACCAGTGGATTCGTGATCGCGGCCGCGATCGGCCTCGCCGCCTGCGCTCCGGCGGCCGGCACGACCGCCACCGCGACCAGCCAGCCGCCGATCGCGCAGCCCTGCGCGTGGCCGACGCAGCTCAGCGTCCAGACCGCTAACCGGGGCGCACCGGACTCGGGCGCGACCTACTGGTTGCAACCGATCGTGGCCGGTGCCGGCACCCGTATCGTGCTCGACGGCGACTACCCGGATGCCCGCTACATCTCGCTGGCCACCTACACCCCCGACGGCAGCGCGTTCGACGGGTCGTCCATCGCCGACTACCGGATCGCGCCCGAACCCGGCAGCGTGAACCCCTGGCAGCGGGCCGCCCGGCCCGGCGGCCGATTCCGGGTGACCATCGGCTCTGGTCAGGGCAACACGATCGCGATGCCGCCCGGTACCACAGTCGAGCACCCCGGTTACCTGCTCTACCGTGTCTACCTCCCGGCATCGCCGGTGCCACTGCCCGCGATCACCGTCGAGCAAGGACTCACCGCGCGCGAACTGCCGGCCTGCCGTGACCACGACGCCCCGCCGCCCAAGCCGATACGGACCACCACCCCGACCACCACACCCGGCTCGACGCCGACACCGCCGCAACTGGCGTTCTACAAGCCGGGCGGCACCTTCGACAACGGACTGCCCAATGTGGACACCGCGTACGTCCTGGCATACCTCGTCCGGCCGGCGGCGTCCGACGTGGTCGTCGTTCGGGCCAAGGCGCCGGCGGCCGCGCCGGGCAACCATCCCACGCCGTGGCCGGCCGCCGGCGAGGACATGCGCTACTGGTCGATGTGCGTCGTCCAGGGAACCGGCATGATTCCGACGGTCGTCAACACACTGCCGGGCGGCCAGACCGACTACGGCTGCCGCGCCGACGACGCGACCGCACGCGACGCGACCGGTGACTACACCTATGTGATCGGCGCCGAGTCCCAGCGGGCCGCCATCGAGCGCGTCCCGAACGTCACGTTTCTGCCCTTCGCCACCGACCAGACCTCGCGGCTGTACCTGCTGCTGCTCCGGAACACGCTGGTGAGCAAGGGATTTCCGAACTCGACGCAGAATGTCACCCAGACCGACGACCCGGCGGCCGCGTCGGCGGCGATGGGGCCGTACTACCCGCAGGCGTCGGTGTGCCCGCTCGCCACACTCGCAGCCTGCCTGTGAGTGTGGCGTTTCACGCGACCGTGGAGCGGCCGGGGTTGTCCGGAGTGGTGGTCGGTAACTCGGCCGGCAGGATCCCGTCGAGCAGGAACCCGGAGACCGTGGCCGGGAGCGCCGCGTCGTCGGCATACAGCTGGAACCAGCCCTCACGCGGGGCGCCCGGGCCATGAGTCGTCGTGAACCAGCCGAATTTTTGTTGCCAGCCAACGGAAATTTCCGTGTCACCGGCCGGCCGGCGGATTCGGATACGTCCGGAAACCGGCTTTCGCCCGTCTACCGCGACCGAGTCGACGACGAAACCGTATTGCTCGACGTTATCGGCGACCTGTTCGAGATAGATCATGCAATTGTCGACTTCTTCGGGCGTGGCGCGACGACGGGCCCGGCCGCCCGTCGTGATGGAGCGGACTCGGTGACCGACCCGTTCGGTACGTGTCTGCAGCGCGCCCACGGCATTCCTCCCACCCCAAAAATACAGCCCCTCGAGGACATCGGCACACCGTGCATACGTACGGTGGTGTCGACAAGGCTGTCGGTGGATACCCGAATGCGCCGTCAACCAATCCAAGTTCACCCGAACGGGCCAACGATCGGTCCGGCCAGCGGAAAATCAGGCCATCACGCCACCAGGCGATGGGCCCGCAATCGATAGCCCACCAGTTCCAACGTGGATCGGAATCCGAGCCGCATGTGCATTCGTCGTGACGCGACGTTGCCGCCCTGTACCGTACAGCACACTTTCGGTCGCTCACCGTGTTGTTCGGCCAGCCGCTGCACCAACTGCGTCACCAGCGCCCCGGCGATGTGCCGGCCGCGGAAGTCCGTTGCCACAGCGACAAAATCCACATAATAGGCAGCCTGCTGAATTGATCCGGCGGCGTAGCCGACGACCCGGCCGCCGGCCGTCGCCACGACCAGGGTGCGTTCGTTCTCGCCGGACAGCAACTGCGCAGCCGAGACGTACGTTTTCGGGAACGACTGCTCGTGCAGCTTGATCAGTCCGGCCGCGGCCACGGAATCCGTTGGCGGGGTGGGAAAGTCGCGGACCTCGACACCAGTCCCCTGGTCCGGCACCGAACCGATGAGCCGGACGAGGTCCACTCCCTCCAGTGTCAGCACACTCGTGTACGTGCCGTCCGGAAAGCCGTGCCGCTGGGCGAACTGGGCGAGCCGCCGGTGTTCGACGTGGCCGAACAGTTCACTGTCCGCAATGTCCCGCAGCTCAGGTAGTTGGCAAGCACGTGCCAACAGCGCGTCCGCGGTGCGGTCCCAGATCCGGTCGGCGGCGGGGTGTTCCGCCGGTACGTCCACGTACGGGCCGTGCCACCACACGCGACCGAGGGCGGTGTCGAACTCCGCGGTCAGCACGCCGTGCACGCGGTCGGCGTCGTCGACGGCCACCACGGTCGCGGTGGGCCAGTTCAGCTCGGGCAACTCCTCCGCGAGCTCGGCCCGCGTGTCGCCGTGGTAGCCGATGTGGTGCTCGGGCATCGCCTGCAGGCGCTCCAACAGCGTGAGCACCTGGTCCAGATCGCTGTCCCGGGCCGGTCGAATCTGGTAGTTCATGGCCGAATCGTCACTCCGCGCGATCCGACCCGCAATGGATTTACGTTCGGTCCACCACGTGACCATGGACGACGTCGAGATGCCTGGTCGTGTGCACCGCGTCCAACATCCGGCGATCGTGCGTGACCAACAACAGTGTCCCCGGGTAGTGCGCCAGCGCGGACTCCAACTGCTCGATCGCGGGCAGGTCCAGGTGGTTGGTCGGCTCGTCCAACACGAGCAGGTTCACGCCCCTGGCCTGCAACAACGCCAAAGCCGCCCGGGTCCGCTCACCCGGTGACAGGCTCGACGCCGGCCGCAGCACGTGTGCCGCCGTCAGGCCGAATTTCGCCAGGAGCGTACGAACCTCGGCCGGCGCCCACGACGACACCTCGGCGCCGAACGCGGCCAGCAGCGTCTGCTGCCCCAGGAACAGCGCCCTGGCCTGGTCGACCTCACCGACCCGCACGCCCGGCCCGAGCGCGCTGTGACCTTCGTCCAACGGAATCCGGCCCAGCATCGCGCCCAGGAGCGTCGACTTGCCGGCCCCGTTCGCACCCGTGATGGCCACCCGGTCCGCCCAGTCGATCTGGAGGTCGACCGGGCCGAGCGTGAAGTCACCGCGCCGCACCACGGCACCGCGCAGCGTCGCGACGACCGCGCCCGCCCGCGGCGCGTTCGCGATCGACATCCGCAGTTCCCATTCCTTGCGCGGTTCCTCGACCACCTCCAGCCGCTCGATCAACCGATCGGTCTGCCGGGCCTTCGCGGCCTGCTTCTCCGACGACTCCGTGCGGGCGTGGCGGATGTTCTTGTCGGGCTCGCTGGCCATCTTGCGGCGGGCGTTGCGCACGCCCTTGTCGGCCCAACCCCGTTGCGTGCGCGCCCGTTCCTGGAGTCCGGCCTTCACGTCGGCGTACTCCTCGAACTCCTCACGGGCGTGCCGGCGGGCGACCTCACGCTCGGTGAGATACGCCTCGTAACCACCGCCGTAGACGCGGACCTGCTGCTGGGCCAGGTCGAGCTCGACGACGCGGTTCACGGTCCGCGTGAGGAACTCGCGGTCGTGGCTGACGAGGACCGTGCCGGCGCGCAGGCCTGTGACGAAGCGTTCCAGGCGGGCCAGGCCGTCCAGATCCAGGTCGTTGGTGGGCTCGTCGAGCAGGAACACGTCGTAGCGCGACAGCAGCAGCGACGCCATGCCGGCACGGGCCGCCTGGCCACCGGACAGGCTGGTCATCTGCTGGTCGACACGCACGTCCAGGCCGAGGTCGGCGAGTGTGCCGGCGATCCGCTCGTCCAGGTCCGCGCCGCCCAGCGCGAGCCAGCGTTCCAATGCCACGGCGTACGCGTCGTCGGCGCCGGCCGCGCCGTTGCCCAGGGCGTGCGCGGCCTGCTCCAGGACCTCGTGCGCGGCCGTGACGCCGGTACGGCGACCGAGGAACGCGTGCACCGTCTCACCGGGACGGCGGTCCGGCTCCTGCGGCAGATAGCCGACGTTGGCGGTCGGCGGCGTGGCCCGGACGTTCCCCTGTTCGGGTGAGTCGAGGCCGGCGAGCAGGCGCAGCAGCGTGGACTTGCCGGCGCCGTTGACGCCGACCAGCCCGATCACGTCCCCGGGTGCGACCACCAGGTCGAGCTTGGCGAACAGCACCCGGTCCGCGTGTCCGGCGGCGAGGTCGCGGGCGATCAGTGTGGCAGTCATGACGACCTCGGATGGTAGTTGGCTGCGTCGAGGAGCTCGGTCAGCAGGGCGATGTCGTGCAGGTCGACCGGGCGTGGCTCGTAGAAGCTGTGGAACGTCAGTTGCTGGGCCGCGGTCAGGCACGGGATCTCGTGGCCGTCGATGACGGCCGTGGTGAAACAGCCCGGCGGGTACTCGAACCACCCGCCGACCAGATCATGTTGCCGGCCGCCGCCGTCCGCGTCGAGTTCGACCGGGTGCACGTCGACCCAACCAATCCCGGGACACGCGAACTCGCCGCGTGACGGGAACTGGTCGGTTTCCAGCGTGTAGCCCAGACCCGTGAGCGCCGCGACCGTGCGGTCGTGCGCCGTGTGGTCGATCGAGATGTCGAGATCGCGATGGTCCCGGGTCCGGCGGCCGACGAGGACGTCGACGCCCCAGCCGCCACCGACCCAGTACCGGGCATCGGCCGTGTCCAGGGCGTGCAGCACCGACAGAACGGCCTCGATGTCCATGCGGCCATGGCACCATTGCCGTGGTAGGACCGTCAAACGATATTGGTCTGGGGGCCGTTGGATGGATGAACTCATTCAGGTGAGCGAGCACGACGGGGACACGTTCGTGTTACGCCAGAGCAAGTCCGTGCACTACGAGGCACCGTTTCTGTACCTGTTCCGCGGTCGCGACCGCGCCTTGCTGCTGGACACCGGCGCCACCACCGAACACGACACGTTTCCGTTGCGCGCCACGGTGGACAAGCTGATCGGCGACATGGAACTCGTCGTGGCGCACACGCACGCGCACGGCGATCACGTCGCCGGCGACGTGCAGTTCGCCGACCGGCCGCGCACCAGGATCGTGCCCAAGGACGTCGATTCCGTGCGGTCGTTCTTCGGATTCACCGAGTGGCCGACCGAGATCGTCACGCTCGACCTGGGCGGACGGGTGATCGAGATCTTCGGCATTCCCGGGCACCAGTCGGCGTCGATCGCGGTGTTCGACCCGTGGAGCGGATTCCTGGTCACCGGCGACACCGTGTGCCGCGGCCGGTTGTACGTGGTCGACTATCCGGCGTTCCAGGACAGCGTCGAGCGGATGGTGGAGTTCGCCGGGAACCGTCCCGTGACGCAGGTCATGGGCTGCCACATCGAGATGACGACGACGCCCGGCGTGGATTACCCGATCGGCGCCACGTACCAGCCCGACGAGCCGCCGCTGCCGATGACCGTCGCGCAGCTGACGGCCGTGCGGGACGCGGCGGCGGCGGTCGCGGACCAGCCGGGCAAGCCCGGCGAGCCCGCGATCCACGTGTTCGACGACTTCATCATCTATCACATCGTCGAGGAATGACACGGTCCGCGAAGGCTGAGCGGGCCCATTCAACACAGCCATACGGCGGTGTCCGGTGGCAGTGCCCAGTCGATGAGCGGATCGCTGGACAGCAGCGGTGTTCGGTCCCGCGGCAGCGCCACCGGACGGTCGGACAGGTTGACCACGCACGCGAAACCGTCGCCGCGCGCGAACGCGAGCACACCGGGTTCGGCCGGCAGCCAGTGCATCGGGCCGTCGCCGAGCTCACACAGGGATCTGCGTAACCGCAGGGCATCCCGGTACAGCGCGAGCATCGACGACGGGTCGGCGGCCTGCGCGCGGACCGTGCGCGTGGCCCAGGACGCGGGCTGCGGCAGCCAGGGGGCGGCCGTGGCCTGCTCGGGGCTGAAGCCGAACGGCGACTCGGTACCGGACCACGGCAGTGGGACGCGGCAACCGTCGCGGCCGGCGTCGGTGTGGTGCGTGCGGGTCCAGATCGGGTCCTGGCGCACGTCGTCGGGCAGGTCCTCGACCTCGGCCAGGCCGATCTCCTCGCCCTGGTAGATGTACGTGCCACCGGGCAGCGCGAGCGTCAGCAGCGCGGCCGCGCGGGCCCGGCGCTCGCCCAGGACCAGGTCCGACGGTTCGCCGATGCGCCGGTCGGCCATGCTGAACGACGTGTCGGCGCGGCCGTAGCGCGTGACGTGCCGGACGACGTCGTGATTGGACAGTACCCAGGTGGCCGGCGCGCCGACCGGCTGGTGCGCGTTCAACGTCTCGTCGACCACCGCGCGTAGCTTCTCGGCATCCCATGCGCAGCACAGGAAATCGAAGTTGAACGCGACGTGCAACTCGTCGGCGCGCAGGTAGCGGGCGAAGCGTTCGGTGTCCGGCAGCCAGATCTCGCCGATCAACGCCCGGTCCGGGTACTCGGCCGCGACCCGGCGCCACGCGCGATAGATGTCGTGCACGTCGTCCCGGTCCACGAACGCCGCTTCGGAACCACCCACCTGGTCGGGCAACGCGGCGTCCTTCACCAACAGTGCCGCCGAGTCGATACGCACCCCGTCGACCCCACGGTCGAACCAGAACCGCAGGATGTCTTCGAACTCGTTACGCACCAAAAGAGAGTTCCAGTTCAGATCGGGCTGTTCCGGTGCGAACAGGTGCAAGTACCACTCCCCCGCCGTTCCGTCCGCGTTGGTGGTGCGGGTCCACGCGTCGCCGCCGAAGATCGACTGCCAGTTGTTCGGCGGCAGTTCGCCGTGTTCGCCGCGACCGGGCCGAAACCAGAACAGGTCACGCTCCGGGCTCCCCGGCCCGGCGGCCAGTGCGCGCTGGAACCAGGGATGCTCGTCGGAGCAGTGGTTCGGCACGACGTCGACGATGATGCGGATGCCGAAGCCGTGCGCCTCGTCGATGAGCTTCTCCGCGTCGGCCAGCGTGCCGAACATCGGCGCCACGTCCCGGTAGTCGGCCACGTCGTAGCCGCCGTCGGCCATCGGCGACGGGTACCACGGCGTGAACCACAGCGCGTCGATCCCGAGATCGGCCAGATAGCCGAGGTGCGCGCGGACACCGTCCAGGTCCCCGATGCCGTCGCCGTTGCCGTCGGCGAAACTGCGCACGTAGATCTCGTAGATGACGGCGCCGCGCCACCAGGAGGTCAGTTCGTCGGCCACGGGAGAGTTCCCTTCGATTCGCGGTGAGGGGTTCAGGTCAGCCCTTGACGCTGCCGGCGCCGAGGCCGGCGATGATGTGACGCTGGAAGACCAGGAACACGGCCACCAGCGGCGCGCTGGCCAGCACCAGCGCGGCGAGGGTCTCGTTGAGCGGCAGGTTCGCCGCGAGTTGTTCGACGCCGACCGTGATCGGCTGTTTCGTGCCGTCGGTGAACACCAGCAGCGGCCACAGGAAGTCCTGCCACACCGCGACAACGGCGAAGATCGACACCACCCCCAGCACCGGCCGGGCCATCGGCAGCACGATGTACCAGAGTGTCCGAATCGGACCGGCACCGTCCAGGCTCGCGGCCTCCATCAGGTCGTCCGGGATCTGGTCGAAGAAGCGTTTGAGCAGGTAGAGGTTGAATGCATTGGCGGCGGCCGGGAGCCAGATCGCCAGCGGCGAGTTCAACAGGTTCGCGTGGATGAACGGAACGTCCAGCGCGGTCAGGTACTTCGGGACGACGAGCGCCTGGGTCGGCACCATCAGCGTCGCCAGGATGCCGCCGAGGATCACCCGGCCGAACAGCGGCCGCATCTTGGACAACGCGTACGCGGCCGCCGTGCACAGCACGATCTGCAACAGCCACGCGCCGCCGGCCTGGATCACGGTGTTCGTGAGGTACTGCCCCAGGTTCATGTCCGACCACGCGGTGGCGTAGTTGCCGGGATGGGCCTGGTGCGGGTAGAGCGTGGGCGGCGTGCCGACGAGTTCCGGCGTGGACTTCATCGCGCCGGAGACCATCCAGTAGATCGGGAACAGGAACGCCAGGACGAACAGGATCAACATGCCGCCGAAGATCGCCCAGTACACGATCTTCCCCTGCGTGGAGCGCAGGCTCATCGGGGAGGCGAGGGAACGCGGCCCGCGTTGCGCGATCGACATCGTGCCTCCTCTCAGTCGGCGTTACGCGTGAGGCGCAGGTACAGGGCGGAGAAGATGCCGAGGAACGCGAACAGCATGATAGTCAGCGCGCATGCCGTGCCGTAGTCGAAATAGACGAACGCGTACTTGTAGATCAGGTACAGCACGGTGACGGTCGCGTCCTGCGGGCCGCCGCCGGTCATGATGAACGGCGTCGTGAACTCCTGCATCGTGGCCACGATTTGCAACAACAGCAACATGAGCATCACGTAGCGGGTCTGCGGCACCGTCACGTGACGCACGCGCTGCAGGAGGTTGGCGCCGTCGAGCTCGGCGGCCTCGTACAGCTCGGTCGGAATGTTCTGGAGCGCCGCCAGGTAGATCAGCGTCGTGCCGCCGAGATTCGCCCACGTGGACACGAGAACGAGCGACACGATCGCGGTGTGCGTCGAGTTCGTCCACGACGACGTCGGCAGCCCGACGCCCTTCAGCACCTCGTTGAAAAGGCCGTTACCCGGATCGTAGAACCATTTCCAGAGGATCGCGACGACGGCCGGCGGAATCATCACCGGTAGGTAGACGAGCAGCCGGAACAGGGTTTTCCAGTGCCGCAACTCGTTGAGCACGACGGCCAGCACGAACGGCACACCGAACCCCAGTACGAGCGCGACGCCGGTGAACTCGAACGAGTTGCGCCACGCGTCGACGAACTCCGGATCGGCGAACAGGCGGTGGAAGTTCTTCCACCCCACCCACTGGGACGCGCCGACGAAGTTCGTGTGCTGGAACGCCAGCAGGAACGTCCGGATCGTCGGGTACCACGAGAACAGCGCGAAGCAGAGCACGCCACCGGCGAGCAGCGCGTACGCCGTCAGGTTGGTGCCGACGCGCCGTCCGCGCCGGCCGGCGGCCCGAGGCGCCCGGGCCGGTGCGGACACCGGCCGGGGCGCCAGGTCGGTCGTGGCGACCATGGATTCCGCTCTCCCCTGGCTACTGGTTCGCCAGCAGCGAGTTCACCTTGGTGGAAGCGTCGGACAACAACTGGTCGATGTTGGCGCCCTGGTTGGTCAGCACGGCGGACATCACGCCGTCGAGCACCGAGTAGATCTGCTGCGCGTCGACCGGTTCGATCTTGCCCTGCTTGGTCTTCATCGCCGTGATGAAGTCCTGGTCGTTCTGCGACGGAACGTTGGCGTACTTGGCCTTCGCCTGGTCGTCGGCGGTCGCGGTCGAGCCCTTCCACAGGTCCGGCTCGGGCAGGCCGACCGGCGAGCCGTTCGCGGCGGACCGCTGGTAGTTGAACTGGCCGGCGCCCGGGGTCAGGTTCTCGAACTGCAGCCACTGGATGCCGGCCTGGATCTGGGCCGGGGTGTCCTTGACGTTGAACATGTAGCCGTCGCCGCCCAAAAGCGTGGCGTGGTCACCGGGCATCGGCGCGATCGCCAGGTTGTTGTAGGAACCCTGGTACTGCTTGACCAACGTCGGCAGGTTGTCCGGCGCCGCGACATACATGCCGAGCTTGCCGGCGCCCATCATCGCCTGCACGTCCGGGATGGTCAGCAACTGCTTGGTGCCCATGCTGTTGTCGGTCCAGCGCATCTGCTGGAGGTTCGTCAGCACGGCCTTGCCGGCGGCGTCGTTGAACGCGGCCTCCTTGCCGTTGGACGAGACCATGCTGCCGCCCTGCGAGTACAGCTCGGCGGTGAAGTGCCAGCCGCCCTGGTTGCTCGCGCTGTAGTCGGCGTACCCGACGATGCCGTTACCAAGCGCGGCGATCTTCTTCGCGTCCGTGCGGACGTCGTCCCAGGTGGCCGGCGGGCTGTTCGGATCGAGGCCGGCCTGCGTGAACAGGGCGCGGTTGTACAGCAGGCCCATCGAGTAGTTCGTCTTGGGCAGGCCGTACAGATGACCGTTGGGGCCCTTGAAGACACCGAGCGTTGAGGTCTGGATGTCGCCCAGTCCCTTGACACCGCTGACATCGGAGTTGATGTCGGCCGCCTGGCCCTCGCTGATCACGTGCGCGACGTCGGTGTAGTAGACGTAGAACACGTTCTCCATCTGGCCGCCGGCCAGCTTCGCGTCGAACGTCTTCGGGTCGTCGCAGGGGAACTCGTCCTTGGGCTGGATGTGGATGTTCGGGTGCGCCTTCTCGAAGATCGCGATGTCGTCGTTGAAGGCTTTCCGGTCGATCGGGTCACTGGTCGGGGGCTGGCAGTTGACGGAGATGGTCACGCTGCCGCTCGCGGAGTTGCCTGAGTCGGACGAGCTACAGGCCGCCATGACGGTGACAGCGGTGCCGGTGGCCAGCACCAGCGCGGCCATCCTGGGGAACAGGGCGGTTCTCATCGGCGGGAACCCTTTCGAGGGCCGGGAGTGATGCAGAGCACTCAACCACGCCAGACAGATCAACGCAATATACCGATGAGATGTTGCAATTTTGCGACGCATCTCGGCGTAGGGGCGACGGTCCGGTGCATACCGCGTGCACGAGCGTCCCACCTGCGATTTCCCAGCACACAGCAACGCGCCGCCGCGTCGGGACGACGCAACGGCGCGTTGGACGTGAGTTGTGGTCAGTTCGTGGCGGCGGGCACCCGGGTGCGGACCAGGCCGGGGGCCGGACCGGTCGAGCCGCGGACGACGAGTTCGGGCTCGAACAGCAGCTCGGCGTGGGTCACGCGGACGCCCGCGATCTCCTTCACCAGCAGCTCGACGGCGGCCTGGCCCATCGACTCGATCGGCTGCCGGACCGTGGTCAGGGGTGGATCGGCGCAGCTCATGAAGTACGAATCGTCGTAACCGACCACCGAGACGTCCTTCGGCACCGACAGCCCGGCCCGCCGCGCCGCCCGGACCGCGCCCAGCGCCAGCGGGTCGCTCGCGCACACCATCCCGGTCACGCCGCGCGGCAGCAGCCGGGCCGCGCCGGCCTGGCCGCCCTCCACCGAGAACAGCGTGTGCTCGATGTGCTCCGGCGGCAGCTCGATGCCGGCCTGGTGGGCCAGTTGCCGGGCCGCGGCCAGCTTGCGCCGGCTCGGCACGTGGTCCGGCGGGCCGAGCACCATGCCGATCTGCTCGTGACCCAGCGCGATCAGATGCCCCATCGCCTGCTGCACCGCGACCGCGTCGTCGCAACTGACCTGCGGAAAGTCCAGGTCACCCACGGCCGCGTTGAGCAGCACCGTCGGCAGGTTGCGCTCGGTGAGCAGGTCGTAGTGGTCGTGCGGGGACTCCGCCTCGGCGTACCGGCCGCCGAAGAAGATCACGCCGGACACCTGCTGGTGCAGCAGCAACGCCACGTAGTCGGCCTCGCTGACCGCGCCGGTCGTCTGCGTGCACAGCACCGACGTGAGCCCGTGCTGGGCCAACGCCCCGCCGACCACGTCGGCCAGTGCCGGGAAGATCGGGTTCTGGAGCTCCGGCAGCACCAGGCCGACCAGGCGCGCACGTTCGCCACGCAGCTGGGTGGGCCGCTCGTAGCCGAGGATGTCCAGCGCGGTCAGCACCGCCTGCCGGGTGGCCTCGGACACGCCGGGCTTGCCGTTGAGCACACGGCTGACCGTCGCTTCGGAGACGCCGACCTTCTTGGCCACTTCCGCAAGTCTTCGCGCCATGGCCGCAACTATAGAGCAGATTGCGCAAGCCGTTGCGCAACCCCTCCGAAACCAGCGATTCTAGGCGAGCGCCTGCCACCAGTCGTCGACCGCGGGCGGATCGGCCACGTCGACCCGCTCCCCCGGTCGCGGCACGACGAGCCGCACGTCGCGGGCCTTGCTCTCCCGCCAGACGCGGTCCGCCGGTTCGGCCCAGGCGTGCATGGCGAGGTTGAACGTGGCCCAGTGCACGGGGATCATCACGTCGGCCCCGACGTCGACGTGTGCGGCGACGCCCTCCTCCGGTGTCATGTGGATCGCCGGCCAGCCGGGGCCGTACGCGCCGATCTGCACGAGCGACACGTCGAACGGGCCGAAGCGCCGGCCGATCTCGGCGTAACCGTCGAAGTAGCCGGAATCCCCGGTGTAGAAGGCGCGATGCGTCGGACCGAGGATCGCCCACGACGTCCACAGTGTGCCGTCGCGTTTGAACAGCCGGCCGGAGAAGTGCTGTGCCGGCGTCGCGATCAGCTCGAGTCCGGCCACGGTGTACCGGTCCCACCAGTCGAACTCGACGATCCGGTTCTCGGGCACATGCCAGCGGCGCAGGTGCGCGCCGACGCCGAGCGGGACGAGGAACGGGGCGTCCTGCGTCCTTGTCAGCATTCGGACGCTGGGCAGGTCGAGGTGGTCGTAGTGGTCGTGCGAGATCACGATCGCGTCGACGCGCGGCAGCGTGTCCAGCGGCACGGGCGTCGGATGCAAGCGCTTCGGGCCGACGTGCTGCGACGGCGACACACGCTCGCCCCACACCGGGTCGATCAGCACGCGGGCGCCGTCGATCTCGATCAGTGCTGATGAGTGGCCGTACCAGGTGACGTGCAGGCCGTCGGCCGCTGGTTCCGCT
>Ga0207664_10002111_pt1 | contig 13080 bp, 13 predicted proteins | sample LARL83metaG_FD_184349 | JGI IMG/M metagenome (GOLD analysis project Ga0207664, IMG submission 184349) | Corn, switchgrass and miscanthus rhizosphere microbial communities from Kellogg Biological Station, Michigan, USA - LAR L8-3 metaG... | ecosystem: Host-associated > Plants > Roots >...
GGACGAGGGTCAGCAGTGGCCAGGCGACGCCGGCGAAGGAGTACGAGAAGAAGATCCCGCCCGCCAGCGCCAGCGCCGGCAGGGTGAAGAGCAGGCGGTCGAGCCAGGCGCGCGGCAGCTCCTCGAAGCGGGTCAGCCAGATCGCGAAAGCGAGGAAGAGCAGCGCCTCGGCCAGCTCCTTGAACGCACCTTGGGCGTAGTAGGAGGCGCCGAGGTAGGAGAGCGCCACCATCGCCGCGGCGATGGTCCGGCGGGCCGGGGTCATCGTCCGCAGCGCCGCGAGCGCGGTCAGCCCGGTGATGACGCCGATGGCGACGATCTCCCCGAGGAAGGCCTGCCCGAGGTCGAGGCCCGGGACCGCGGCCACCGCCACCGCCAGCCCGTGCGGTCCCAGCGGATAGCCGGGATCGGGCGAAGGTCCGAAGCCGCTGCGCAGCCACTCGGCCCAGGCGAGGTGCAGCCCGAGGTCATTGTTGAAGCCGACCCCGAGCAGGCCCCAGCGGCCGCTGACCGCGAACGGGACCGAGAGCGCGATCAGCACCACGAGCGCCACGGGAAGTCCTTCTCTCAAGGGCCGCCGGGGAAGGGGTCTCGGCGGACAACTGCGGGGAGGGTCCGGCGAGACCCCTTCCCCGGCGGCCCCCGCGCGGTTACTACGGCGCCAGATGACGAGGGTTGCGGCCACGATCAGCGCGGCCAGCGCCAGGGTCGAGGAGGTGCCGTGCCCAGGCGCCCGTGCCATCAGGCCGGTCGCGGTCAGCGCCGCGCCGAAGCCGACCGCCGGCTCCAGCCAGGACCATTCGCTCCGCCCCGCCAGGGTGAGGATGGCCCGGCCGACCAGCAGCGAGACGGCGCAGATCAGCGCCGCCGAGGCGTAGGTCCCGATCATCAGGCGCCAGAACTTATGGCAGCGGGCGCTTTCAGTACTTCTCGGCGGCCCGCTCGAGCGTCTCGCGCAGGTTCGCGCCCCGCAGCGGGTGCTCGTGGCCGGGGGCGACGACCCGCGGTTCCAGCGCCGCCAGCTTTCGCACCGACTCCTTCGCCCTGGCGTGGTCCCAGGCCCAGGCCGGGTGCGGCACGCTCGCCTCGCCCTCGGGCAGCGGTTTCAGCCGCGCCGAGTCGACCAGGTAGACGACATCCGAGACCAGCGCCACCCGGTCGCTCTCCCGCCAGAGCCCGATCAGGCCCGGCGCGTGGCCGGGGAAGTGGAGCACTTCGAAGCCGGCGACCTCGTCCCCTTCGATCACCGTGTCGGCGATCTTCACCGCGCCGCCGTCCCAGCGCCGCAGCAGGAACGGGTAGATCCACCGCACCCACGCTACCGGCAACTGCGAGAGGTCCATGTAGGGGGCGATCGCGGCGCTGCTTTCGGCGTCGGCCTTTTCGTCCGGGTGGCAGAGGACCGGCGCGTCCAGGTAAGGGGCGGTGCCGCGGTGGTCGGCGTGGGCATGCCCGAGGACGACCCGTTTCAGGCCGCCGAGCTCGTCGGCCGCGGCCTTGGCCTTCTTGCGCATCGATCTGGTCCCGGCGTCGAACTGGACGACGCCGTCGCCGTCCTCGATGAAGTAGATGTTCATCGCCCCGCGGAAGTCCCCCCGCAGCAGCCGGACTCCGTCGGCGACCTCCTCCAGTGCCATCGCCCCACCTTAACGCTGGACCCGGGCCGTGCCTCACCATCTAGGGTCTGCCCGTGCCCCTGGTCTGGAAAGCCTCGATCGCGATCCTCCTTGTCTGCCTCGTTGCGGCGATGGTGATCGGGATCATCCGCCTGGTCGAAACCCCGACCGAAATCCTCGGCGACGGCTTTCGCGGCCTGCCGGCAAAGGAACACGATTCCTCCGCGGGCCGGCGTTAGTATCGGGCGCGTCCAGCGAGCGAAGGAGGCGGCGTGTTCAAACGGATCGTGGTCGGGACCGATGGCTCTGAGACCGCCGCCGAGGCGGTCCGCCAGGCGATCGAGCTGGCGAAGCTGACCGGCGGCACCCTCAGCATCGTCAGCGCCTACCAGCCTGCCCCCGACCGGCGGGTCAAAGCCGAGCAGGAAGGGGCGCCGGCCGACGTCCAGTACGAGATCGGGCCCCGCGAGGACGTCAACCTCGTCCTCGACGCCGCCGCAGCCGACGCGAAGAAGGAGGGGATCGAAGTCCAGACGCATCCCGTCGAGGCCGATCCCGCCGATGCGATCCTCAACGTCGCCGAAGAGACCAAAGCCGACCTGATCGTGGTCGGCAACAAGGGGATGACGGGTGCCCGCCGCTACCTGCTCGGGAGCGTGCCCAACAACGTCTCCCACCACGCTTCGTGCTCCGTGATCATCGTACGGACGACCTGATCTAGCTGCGCTTCGGCTGAGTGGCGCGGCCGACGTCGATCAACCCGGCTCCCTGCTCGGTGGCGGGCAGACCGAGGCTGCGGGCGGTGTTGCGGAGCCGCCGGGTGACGACGTCGACGATCCCGGGGTGGCCCTTCAGGCTCGTCTTGACGGTGCCGCCGGCGAGGACCATCGCCGCCGCGCCGGAGACATGGGCGGCGGCCATCGAGGTGCCGACGTAGGTGCCTGGAATCGCGAACGCGGCAGTGCTCCCGGGCCGGAAGGTGACCTGGTAGATCGGCCGCGCCAGAATCGACGGGCAGCCCGGGTCGGGCGTCCCACCGCCGGGCGCGAGAAGGTCGACCCCCTTGCCGGCCAGTGAGTAGGTGCCCAGGCAGCCACCCTCGGTGGTTCCGCCCACCCCGATCACCCGCGGCCCGGTTGCCGGCTCGGAGACGCAGCTCTCCGAGCCGAGGTTGCCGGTGGCGGCGACCGTGACGATTCCCGCTTCATAGGCTTCAAGCAGAGCTTCGTCAACCAGCGGCACCCGCTTGCCGCAGGCGAAGTTGAAGCTCATGTTGATCACCTGGGCGTGGTTCTCGATCGCGAAGCGGATGCCCTTGGCGATCTGCACGGCGTTGCCGCGTCCCCCGCGGTTGAGCACCCGGACCGGCATCAGCTTCGCCCCGTACGCCAGTCCGGTCAGTCCGATCCCGTTGTCGGTCTTCTCGGCGATCGTCCCGGCGACGTGGGTGCCGTGCCCGTTTTCGTCGAGGGGGAGGCGGTCGTGAGCGACGAAGTCGTAACCGGCGACGAACTGGCTCGGGCCGAAGTCGGGGCTGCGGCGGAAGTCGGTGCCGAAGGAGCGGTAGGCGACGCCGGTGTCGAGGACGGCGACGACGACGCCCGCGGCTCCGGGCCGGCCGGCTTCGATCAGGTGGCGCCAGGCGCCGACGGCGTCGATGCCGCCCGGGGAGGTCGGCAGCTGTTCGGCGCCGGCGCCTTCGGGCGCGAGGAAGTTCCACTGCCTGAAGGCCCAGTTGCCGAGTTCACTGACCGTCGCGCCGGCTTCCAGGGTGCCGGAGTCGTTCGGGTCGAAGGGAGCGCTGCTTGCCGAGGCGGTGGCGACGTAGTTCGGCTCGGCATAGACGACGTGCGGGTTGCGCCGCAGCGCTCGCGCGGTCCGGCGTACTCCTGCCCGGGGGGCCAGCGCCAGCGCCCTTCCGAGCTTTTGGCCACGGAACTTGACCACCACCTGGCGCGGCGCGAAGGCGCGCGCCGAAGCGAGCCCGGTCGCGGCATGCGACGTCGGCGCGGCGGCGGCCGTCGCCGTCAAGGCCGCCAGGGCGAGGAGGGTGCGAAGGAGTCGGTTCATTCGTGGTGGATTGCCCGGCCGAGTCCCGCGCGCGCCGGCTCCCCATCAAACACGGGGATGCTCCGGAAGTCGTGGGCGGACATACTCCCGCATCGTGGACACGCGCAGCGCTCCTTCCCACGACGCCGCGATGGGCGTTGCGATCGAAGAGGCGCGCAAGGCGGAGGCCCACGGCGACGTCCCGATCGGCGCCGCCGTCTACCGTGGCGGCGAGCTGCTGGCCCGCGCCGGCAACGAGCGCGAGCTGCGCCGCGACCCCACTGCCCACGCCGAGCTGCTGGCGATCCGGGCCGCCGCCGAGGCGCTCGGTGGGTGGCGGTTACCGGGGACGACCCTCTACGTCACCCTCGAGCCGTGCGCGATGTGCGCCGGCGCGATCGTCCTCGCCCGCATCCCCACCGTCGTCTTCGCCACCGCCGATCCCAAGGCGGGCGCCGCCGGAAGCGTCCTCGACGTCCTCGCCGAGCCCGCCCTCAATCATCGCCCCGAGGTCATCGCCGGCGTCCGCCGGGAAGAGAGCGCGGCTCTGCTGCGCGATTTCTTCGCCCGTCGTCGCCCCAACGGCGCCGATACCCTGTAACGAACCCGGAGAGGTGTCCGAGCGGCTTAAGGAGCGCGATTGGAAATCGCGTGGGCGGGGTTAACCCGTCTCGTGGGTTCGAATCCCACCCTCTCCGTTCCCGCCGCTATGCCGTCGGATTGCGGCGTCCTCGGTCGCTCGCGTGCAGGGCACGCCACGCTCCCTGCGTCCTTGCACTCCTCGGCATATCGACGGGAATGCGTCGGAGGTATCCGCGGAATTAGCGGGCGGAGTCTTTGCCGTGCGCTGAGGACGGTTGAGGGAAACTCTATACTCAGGAACGTAATGGAGTGTCTGAGTCGCCTCCGTTGCACCTGAGGGGGTCGGCATTTCTTGGCCGATGATGCCGACCCTCTCCCCCCGCTGCCGTCCAGCGAACTGCGGTGTCAGGCAAGAGTAGCGATCTAAGACCGGCGCAGCGCCGGGATCGAAGGCCGGATGCGTACCGGCTCCGGCACGCGATAGTCGTCGAGCGAGATGACGATCGGCTCTCGGTCGCTCGAGGGGGCGACGGGGCGGTGGCCGCGCAGGCGCTCATGGGTGCAGACGACATAGCACCACTCCATCAGCCGCAGGCGTGCGTCGGGGTCGATCTCGACGATCGTGGCGCCGACCAGATACCTCCCTTCGGCCTCGCGGCAGGTCCGGACCTGGACTTTTGCCGCGACTTCGTGCAGCTCCCCGCGCGCGTCCGCCAGCTGCAGCAGCACCGCCGGTTCGCTGCCCAGCTCCAGCGGCGCCTCGGCGACCAGCCCCACGCCCGCGGCGGAGGCATCCACCAGTCGCGCCGGGGTGGCGCCCTCGGCGTCGTAGACCTGGGCCTCGGCATCGCCCTCGAAGCGGTAGACCAGTCGCCGCTGGCGCCGGCGGGTAACCGACAGGCTCGTCGCCAGCAGCCGCCGCAGCTCGTAGAGGCCAAGCAGCGGCACGACGACCGCAGCGATCCCCGGCAGGTCCGGCAGCGGGCCGATGCCGAAGAGGTCGAGGATCCGCAGCAGCGTCCCCGCCGCCAACAGGGCGGTGCAGACGAGGACGAGGTGGAGCTTGCGGAGCGCCTGCAGGCCACCGCCGTCGCGCCCCTGCTTGGGCGTCACCTTGAACTTGGTCTTGCCGGGCCGGATCGCGCAGCGCAGGGCGCGGGTGTAGATCTCCATCGTCAGCAGCTCGTAGTGAGCGCTCTCGGGCACCCGCAGGTAGCCGCGGGCGAGCGCCGCGCCGGCGCCGAAGTTGAGCGCCACGTACGGCAGCCAGAGGGCGCCCAGGGCGAGGATGCTGATCTTCATCGGCAGCTCGCCGGTCCACAGCACCAGCCCGAGCGTCAGCAGGAGGAGCAGCCGCATCGGCGGGGCCAGGTAGGCCAGCAGGCTGGCGAGGAAGGAGAGGCGCTGCCTCGGACTCAGCGTCTTCGCCCGCAGCGGCGACTCCGGCAGCGTGAAGACGGCGAGATTGCCCCGGGCCCAGCGGTCGCGTTGCAGCAGGTAGCCGTCGAGGTCGTGCGGGGCCAGGCCCTGGACCAGGACCTCGTCGTGGTAGCGGGTGCGCCAGCCGTGCCGCAAGAGCCGGATCGTCGTGTGGAAGTCCTCGGCGATCGTCTCGGTCGCGACGCCGCCGGTCTCGAGCAGCGCCCGGCGGTTGATCAGCGCCGCCGAGCCGCACCAGTAGGCGGCGCCATGGCGGTCCTTACCGGGGCAGACGACCCGGTAGAAGAGCGACTGCTCATGTCGGCCGACGCGATAGTGCTGGACCGAGTCGTGGTTGAAGAAGTCGTGCGGCGTCTGCACGATCGCCATCCGCTCGTCGTCGAAATAGCCGACCAGGGCGTCGAGGGCGTCGGGCATCGGCACGTGGTCGGCGTCGAGGATGAAGACGAGCTCCCCCTCGGTCCGCGGCAGCGCCGCGTTGAGGTTGCCCGCCTTGGCGTGGGAGTTGTCCGGGCGGATCAGGTACTCGGCCCCGGCCAGGGCGGCGATCTCCTTCATCTCCTCGCGGCGGCCGTCGTCGAGCAGGTAGGTCGTGTGCGGGTAGGTGAGTGCGCGGCAGCCCGCCAGCGTCGCCATCACCACCTCGGCCGGCTCGTCGTAGGTGCAGACGTAGACGTCGACCTTGCGGCCCGGGGTCGCGTCGGGCCGCTGCGCCGGCGGGCGCGACCAGGAGAACCAGGTGAGGACGCCCAGCGCGTAGATCCCGTAGACCTCGGTCGCCAGCAGCATCGCGAAGGCGATCGGACTTGCTCCTTCACCGCTCCAGCCGACCCGCCAGGTCAGGTAGCCGAGGCCCCAGAGCAGGGCCGCCAGCGCCAGCGAACGCAGCAGGCGGGGGTGGCGGTCGAAGAACCGCCCGAGCTTGGTCTGCTCGCTGGCCACATTGACCTTTCGGCACCGCAGCCCCGACCTTGAGGACCGGCTCCCCGCCACCGACCGCCGAGCAGCCCTAGAATCGTCCGTCCCGTGGTCTCGCCTGGAGGGGTGCCGGAGTGGTTGAACGGGGCGGTCTCGAAAACCGTTGGCCCTCGTAAGGGGGCTCGTGGGTTCGAATCCCACCCCCTCCGCTTTGCAGCGGGCAACAGATCCCGCCCAGAACGTCCGGCTGCCGGCGAACACGGCGAAGCCGCGCGACCGAGTTGCCACCCCGCAGAGTTCGCCCGGCTCCTGGCGGCGCTATACGGGACGACGCCGAAGCAACGCAACGAAGGAATGACGCTCGACCCGCGCGAGGCCCTGCGATTCGGTTCCCTTTGCTCTCGCCGGCTACGGACGGCTCGCAGTCAGGAGATCCGCGTCCTCGATCGGGAAGAGATCGAATTCAAGACCGATGCGGTTGAGCTGGCCGCCGACGACGGGGGCGCATGCCGGTGGCTCTGGCTGGTCGTCCCCTTTGTCGCCCCTCTGCGAACGATCTTGCGCGGTGAATGGATCGCTCATGGTCAGATCATGGGCCACAAGACGCCGGAGTATCAGCCCGCCGCCGCGCGGATTCACCTTGGAGCGCTACACCCACATGCTCCCGGGCGAGCTGGAGCTCGCCGGGAGTTGCTCGACGAGTTCATCGCCGAGCGAAGCGCCGAATCCCTGGATAGCGTGCGGCGCCGATGAGCGGGGAATACGAACTTCCTCTGGATTACGTCCTCTTGGCGATCCTCCGCGTCGAGTTCGAGACGCAGGGCAAGGAGGTCACCGACTACGCGGTGATGCTGCTCTATGAGACCGAAGGCAGGAGGGAGACGATTCGCCTCTACGACGGCGCCCACGGCCACAACGAGATGCACCGCTACGCCCGCAGCGCAGGCAAGCAACCGGGAACGCCCCTGCATCGCGGTACCCTTGGAGACGGAATGCGAGCCGCGATCGAAGAGATCAAGGGCGGCTATCGCGAGATGATCGAAGGATGGCAAGGCCAGTGACCAAAAACGCACACTCACCCGCCGCAAAGGTGATGGATGAAGCGATCGAGCTCTCGATCGAAGGTCGCTCGCCCTATCCCGAGAAAGCCGCTTTCATCGACGCCGACGCGCCCTCCGCCGGCCACGCGATCGAGCGGGCGGCAGATCAGGGCTTGTCAGTGGTGCTCGTCTCTGCCGATGGCAGCACTCGCGTTCTGCGTCCCGATCTCGCAGCCCACTAGCCAGCGAGAATCAACTTCAGCCAGGACGCATGCTGGGCGTTCGATGGCGACTCGCCATCGTGATAGCCCGCTGTGGGTGACGGCCAAGGACAACACCACCTAGACCTGCAAGCCCTCGCTGGGGTAAATTTGCATGAGGGATAGGGACGGAGCCACTACTCCGTCCCTCAACCCTTTCCGGGAACGAGTGGATCGAGCCCTCGAATACATACGAGTTGCGTCCCCGGGAAGCTCTCTAGTCGCCCCCTGAATGGGCGCGGCTGCTGTGGCCGGAGACTTTGGTGCCCGGCTGCTTGAGGTCAATGACCAGCATGCCGTCACGCTCCTCGGCGAGCAACGTCGCGAGGAATGTCGTAGTAGAACAAAAAGGCTTTCCCTGAAACGACCCGCGTAGCTTGGTTCTTGCCGGTGCCGCGGACGGCATATGCGTGGGGCGTATCTCCATCCGAACTGCGTATGCCGATGAGGCGCTCTTCGCGGTCGTAAAGCAGCTCTAGGGAGATGTTCTGGCCGGTCTTAATGGGATTCTGGCCCCCCGATGGAGGTCGTCGCCGCACTTGCAGCTGGCGTTGCCGGGGTAGCTCTCGGTGCGTGGCTGGCGCGCCGAAATGAGAAGCAGGCGGCGACCGAGCGGCTGCTTGTGGAGGCCATCAACGATTTGGTCGACGCAGTCGCCGGCGTGGCGCAGGGTGTCCCGCACGCCCAGGCTCAGTACGGATCGGCCCTAGCCAGGGTCGCGCTCCAAGGCTCACCCGAGGTTGTGCAAGCGTTTCGCCACCATCAAGAGGAGGGAACGACGATCACGCCGGAGGGTCGACGTCGGTTGAGCGCTGCAATCCAACAAGCTCGGAAGGAGCTGGGACACCAGCCTCTTGATGAACGCGACCTTGAAGTGATGCTTTTCGGCCCCCCTCCAAGCGCGAGGTAGTTTCGCCAGGACCCTCGCTCTCACGATTATCGGCAGCATTTTCGCGGGAGTTTCGTTTCCCCAGCCCTTATTTAGAGCCCCGGCGGGGTGCCGGACTGGTTGAACGGGGCGGCCTCGAAAACCGTTGTCGTAGAGCGGCGCATTGCGGCGTCATCGGTCGGCCGCCGTGCAAAGTACTGTCGGCCTCCCTCTTGCTCTACGACGCCGAGAACCTCTTCTGCCGTACGGCTGGCTTGCCCCGTGGCCGGCGTCTCAGTGGTGATGGGGGTGATGGTGGCCGTGGCCCTGGACGGTCTGCCAGGAATCCCAGGTGATCCTGAGGATCACGGCGGTGATCCCGAGGCCGATCAGCGGGTCGGCGACGGGGGCTCCGAGGGCGACGACGAGGGCGCTTGCGACGACTGCGAGGCTGACGTAGGAATCGGCGCGGGCGTGGTTGCCGTCGGCGATCAGCGCCGGGCTGTCGAGGCGCCTGCCGGCCCGGGTGCGGACGATCGCAGCGATCCGGTTGCCGACGAAGCCGGTCAGGCCGGCGAGCGCGAGAGCGAGGAGGTGGCTGGGGCTGTGCGGGTTGACCAGGCGGTTTACGGCCTCGACTCCTGCCACGCATGCGGAGACGAAGATGGCGAGGACGACGAACAGGCCCGCCTTGCGCTCGGCGCTCGCGGAGCGCAGCACGAAGGCGATTCCGAGGGGGATCGCCGTCGCCGCGTCGCCGAAGTTGTGGATCAGGTCCGCGAGCAGCGCGACGCTGCCGCTGGCGAGATAGATGGCCAGCTGGAGCAGGGCCGTGAAGGCGAGGATCGCCAGCGAGAGGCCCACCGCCCGCAGACCCTCGCGCGAGCGCTTGATGCTCTCGTCGACCAGCCCGTGAGAATGGCCGTGGCCGCCGTGACGCTGGTGGTCGACACCGTCGCCGTAGGAGGTCTCCGTGCTCATCGCCGGCAGGCTAGCGGGCGGGACCTCGCGGTCGTCGCGGTGCACCGGGCGGTCCAGCTGCACGCCGTCTCGATCCGCTGTCCTGTAACGAAGATGTGACAGCCTTGCGGACGTGGACTGGTCGATCCTCCACTCGCTGAACGACTTCCTCTACCGCCACGACGGCGTCGAGGATCCGCTGCTTTTCTACGTCAACATCTCGGAGGCGCTCTTCATCGCGACGCTGGCCGTGATCTTCTTCGCCGCCGCCGGGGTCCGGCACCGCACCTGGCGACGGGCGGCGGTTGCCGCGGCGCTGAGTGCGGGCGTCGCCCTGGCGATCGGCAAGGTGATCTCGGAACTTGCCGACCGGGCCCGTCCCTTCGTCGAGGATCCGGGCGGCGTCCACCTCTTCTCCGCCCACGCTGCGGACCCCGGCTTCCCGAGCGATCATGCGACCGCTTCCTTCGCGATCGCAACCGCGATCTTCCTCCGCCATCGTCGCTGGGGGACCGCCGCGCTGCTCGCCGCCGCGCTGCTCGCGGTGGGGCGGGTCGCGATCGGCGTCCATTTCCCCAGTGATGTCCTTGCGGGAGCCGCGCTTGGCGCAGCGACGGCTCTGGTTCTTTGGACGTCGCCCCTTCGCGTCCGGATCGACGCCCTCTCAGACCGGCTCGGCGGCTACTGGGATCGTGCCCTCGGCTGGAGTGCGCAGATGATCGGCATCGGCCGGCGGCTCTAGGAGAGGTTGGCGAAACCAGCCGCGGCCGCCATCTCGTAACCCCTCTGACCATCTCGTAACCCGTCTGATTCGGACTGGGACCGCAAGGCCCGAGGCAGCCCCTGCCGGAGAGGTTTAGAAGGATGGAACAGCGGGGGCAGCATAAATCCCGCTGAATGGACTGGCCGGCCAGCAGGCCAGTTCTGCCTCGCCGATTTGGCTCTAGCGGGTTGTGTTGCTGGGGGTCGTAGCCTCAGCAGGGCCTGTACTTCGTGTCTAGTTTTAGTAATCTGGACTTAGTTGACCGCCAGCGCTTCACCGGCTGCATCATGACCCTCGTACGGGAGCACGACGAAATACATCAGGGAGGGCAACAGGCTCTCGATCCGGTCATGTTCCTGCTTGCAGAGCCGCGAGTAGAGGAGGGCTTCGACCCCGCCGACGACGCCGGCCGCGGTGACCGCGGTCTGCGCCGGGGTGGGCAGCAGTTCACGCGCCTGCTCGTCGAGGCAGCGGGCGAAATTGTCCATCAGCTCGACCCGCCGCTGGACGGCCGCTGCGCTGGCTGCCCGGGCCTCGACCACCATCGCCCGGGCGATCTCGGGCTCGCGGGCGGCGAGCCGCAGGAGCGCTTCGAGGCCGCAGCGGACCCTGTCGCGCCAGACGTCCCCGCCCTGGCGGACGGCGTCGTCGATCTTCTTCACCAGCCGTTCGGCGCAGACGTCGAAAGCGGCGAGGAAGCAGTCTTCTTTGTTGGAGAAGTGTTCATAGAAGGTCGGGCGGGAAACGACGGCTCGGTCGAGCACGTCTTGGACGTTGGTCCCGAGGTAGCCGAGTTCCGCCACCGCATTCAGCATCGCCACGATCAGACGCTCCCGCTGGATCGCCTTGATCAAGGCGGCGGGGAGCTTCCGCACCCCCGAGGGAAACCTGCCGCTGTGGGCGAGCAGCTCGAGGGCCGCCTCGATCTGCTCCGGGGACCATTCATGCCCGATTGCAGCGAGGACGGAGTCTTTTCTCAGCTGGATTCGTTCGACGGACACCTAGAAACTCGCAAGTTTGAATTAAAAACAAACCAAGTTTTCTCACGGTACCAAAATAGAGGTGGGTGGGGCGGGCTTGTGCTGTGCCTCTCCGGCACCCGGCAGCGATGCGAAACGTCGGGAGGGGCTCGATGACCATCCGGCCGGAGTTGCCGCGCGAGTTCGTTGCCGGCCACAAGCGGCGCCGGATGATGGACGCGATCGCCGCGCTGACGGCCGAGCAGGGCTACGAAGCGACCAAGATCGCCGACATCGTGCGGCGCGCGGCGGTGGCCCGCAAGACGCTCTACGACAACTTCGACGGCAAGGAGGACCTCTTCCTCTCGGCTCTCGACGCCACCCAGACGGAGATGCGGGTCGCCGTCGAAGAAGCGTGCGAACGGACGACGGCGCCGGAGGACAAAGTCGTCGCCGGCCTGGAGGCGCTGCTCGAGTACGTCGCCGCCAACCCGGCCGCCTCGCGCATGTTCATGATCGAGGCAATCTCCTCTACGCAGAGCTCCGCCCGGCTCTACGAGGCGGGACTGAAGCGATTTGTCGAGCTCCTGCGCGAAAACGCCCCCGCGCGGGACGGCCTTCCGGAGACCATCGCCGAGTCTCTGGTCGGTGGCGTTGCCTGGATCCTGCAGCAGCGGATCCGCCGCGGCGAAGCCGAAAGCGCCCCGGATCTGCTCCCCGAACTGTCCCAGTTCGTCCTCGCTCCCTACCTCGTCGGCGGGCAGGCCGGAGGAACCGCGAGACGAAAGTAACAGTACGGTGGCAGACTTCATTGGGAAATGGAGCGGTTACCACGGGGACGCCATGGGCTTTCGCCCGAGTACGTCGCGCGTAATCAGCGCGAACGTCTGATCGCCGGCCTGATCGACGGGCTCTACGAGGTCGGCTACCAGAAAGCCACCGTATCCTTGATCGGACAGCGGGCGGCCGTCTCGAAGAGCGACTTCTACAAGCACTTCGAGAGCAAGGACGATTGCTTCATCGCCGCCTACGACGCTGCGGTCGAGCGCATCCGCGCGCGGATCGAGTCGGCGTGCGCCGCGGTCGCAGGGCGCCACTGGGCGGAGCGGGTCGCCGCCGCGATCGACGCCCTGCTGGAGCTGTTCACGGTCGAGCCGGCGCTGGCGAGCATGGCCCTGGTCGAGGGCATTCGCGCCGGCCGCGGGGTCTTCGATCGCTACCAGGCCGCCCTCGACTCCTTCGTCGACGACCTCGGCGAGGGCGCCCCCCCGGGCCCGGACGGCGGCGGAGCCTCGCGGGCGAGAAGCGAAGCAGTCGTCGGCGGGGTCGCTTCGATGCTGGGACGACGCATCCTCACCCGTGAAGCCGAGCAGCTCCCGCAGCTATTTCCGGAAATTCTCGAATTCGTTCTCGCCGCCTACCTCGGTGCAGAGGAGGCACGGCGAATAGTCTCCGCCAGATGAGCGAGGCCATCAGCGGGGTCCTGCCCTCACAGGCATTGAACGAGGCGATCGACCGCGAGTGGGTCAGCTCAGGCGACTACCGGATCCGCCCGGAGGCGGTGCAGCCGGCAAGCATCGACCTGCGGCTCGGCGACTTCGCCTGGGCGCTCCGCTGCTCGTTTC
>Ga0207664_10002112_pt1 | contig 13073 bp, 10 predicted proteins | sample LARL83metaG_FD_184349 | JGI IMG/M metagenome (GOLD analysis project Ga0207664, IMG submission 184349) | Corn, switchgrass and miscanthus rhizosphere microbial communities from Kellogg Biological Station, Michigan, USA - LAR L8-3 metaG... | ecosystem: Host-associated > Plants > Roots >...
GGCGCAGCGCAGATTCTGAAAGCTCCGATCGCCGAGCTCGAGTCGCGGATCGCGCAATTGCAGGAGAGCGCGCGGGCGGGCGAGCGTGAGCTCGCGCGGCTCAAGGCGAAAGCGGCGGCAAGCGCGGGCGATGATCTCGCCGGCGGCGCGATCGACGTCAAGGGTGCGAAAGTCGTCGCCGCCGCGCTCGACGGCAGCGACGCTGCGACGCTGCGCGAGACGATCGACAAGCTGAAGGACAAGCTGAAGAGCGCCGCGATCGTGCTCGCCAGCGTATCGGATGGACGCGTGACGCTGATCGCCGGCGTGACGAACGACCTCACCGGCAAGGTGAAGGCGGGCGAGCTCGTCAATCACGTCGCGAAACAGGTCGGCGGCAAGGGCGGCGGCCGCGCCGACATGGCGCAAGCCGGCGGCTCGAATCCCGCGGCGTTGCCGGAGGCGCTGCAGTCGGTGCGTGGCTTCGTCGAGCAGCGGTTGTGACGGCACGCGCGCCATGAGCGGCGAAGGGCCGCCCCGAGCCGCGAATCCCGCCCCCACCGGGGGCAGCGCAGCGGCGACAGCCGCAAGCGTGGGGGGACCATGAGCGGCGAAGGGCCGCCCCGAGCCGCGAATCCCGCCCCCACCGGGGGCAGCGCAGCGGCGACAGCCGCAAGCGTGGGGGGGCCACACCCGCCGCAGTTCGCGAGCGACAACTATTCGGGTATCTGTCCGGAAGCCTGGCGCGCGCTCGAAGCGGCGAACGCCGGCCACGCGCCCGGGTATGGCGCCGACGACTGGACGCGTGCCGCGACCGACGCGATCCGGTGCGCGTTCGACGCCGACTGCGACGTGTACTTTGTCTTCAACGGCACGGCCGCCAACGCGCTTGCGCTCGCCGCGATCTGCCGCAACACCGACGCGATCGTGTGTCACGCGATGGCGCACATCAACGTCGACGAATGCGGCGCGCCCGAGTTCATGAGCGGCGGCGCGAAGCTGCTGACGATCGATTCGCCGTACGCGAAACTCTCTCCTGCGGCCGTCGTCGCAGCGGCCGTGACGCCGCACGATGAGCATTCGTCGCGACCGCGTGCGCTTGCGCTCTCGCAGGCGACCGAGCTCGGCACGGTCTACACGCAGGCGGAGATTGCGGCGCTGTGCGAGGTCGCCCATGCGCGAAAAATGCGCGTGCAGATGGATGGCGCCCGCTTTGCGAACGCGGTCGCCGCGCTCGGTTGCCGTCCCGGGGATCTGAGCTGGCGGGCGGGCGTGGATGTTCTCTGCCTCGGCGGCACCAAGAACGGACTGCCTGCCGGAGAGGCGATCGTCTTCTTCGATCGCGCTCTCGCGGAAGAATTCGCGCGCCGGCGCAAGCAGGCCGGACAGCTCGCGTCGAAGATGCGCTTTCTCGCCGCACCGTGGCTCGGCGTCCTCGAAGAGGGCGCATGGCTGCGTCACGCCGCGCACGCGAACGCGATGGCGAGGCGCCTCGCGGACGGGCTCGCCGCGATGCCCCAGGCGCGCCTGCTCGCGCCCGTCGAAGCGAACGGCGTCTTCGTCGACCTCCCGAAGCACGCGATCGACGCGCTGCATGACAAGGGATGGCGATTCTATGTGTTCATCGGCGAGACCGGCGCGCGGCTGATGTGCGCGTGGGACACGTCCGTGGAAGCGGTCGACCGGCTGCTCGCGGACCTGAAGCGGGCGCTGTCCGCGTCATCGGTGGATCGCTGACCTGTCGTTACGACGGTAACGGTCGCAACCGCGATCGATTCACGCGTTATCCGGACATTGCGATGGACGGGACTGCAGCAGCGCGGCGAATGCTCGTGGCATAGAGCGTCGTCCTTTGGCGCGGCCTGCGACCGACTTTGTGAATGAGGTCTTCCATCATCGCCGGCGTCATTTCCTGGCCGTGCGCCGCGCCGGCTGCGCGAGAGATCGACTCGTTCATGAGCGTGCCGCCGAGATCGTTGACACCCGCACGGAGGCAGACCGCAACACCTTCCGGGCCCAGCTTGACCCAGGATGCCTGGATGTTCGGAATGAGCGGGTGCAGAGCAAGACGCGCCACCGCGTGCATGAGCATGGCTTCGCGAAATGTCGGTCCGCAACGCGCTCTGCCCTTGAGATAGATCGGCGCCTCCATGTGCACGAACGGAAGGGGAACGAACTCCGTGAAGCCGCCGGTTTCAGCCTGGAGCCCACGAATGCGCAGAAGATGGCGCGCCCAGTGCACGGGCTTTTCCATATGGCCGAACATGATGGTCGCCGTCGTGCGGAACCCGATCTTGTGCGCAGTTCGCATCACCTCGAGCCATTCCCCGGTCCTGATCTTGTCGGGACACAGGGTGGCGCGGACTTCATCGTCCAGAATCTCCGCGGCCGTTCCCGGCAGCGTTCCGAGGCCGACGCGCTTCAGCTCGATCAGGAATTCCTCGAGCGAAACGCCCAGCGTACGCGCTCCCTGCCACACTTCGAGCGGCGAGAACGCATGGACGTGCATTTCGGGAACAGCGGTCTTCACACTGCGGCAGATGTCGAGATAGGTCGTACCGGTATAGGCCGGGTGGATCCCGCCCTGCATGCAGACTTCGGTCGCTCCGCGCGCCCATGCCTCGCGCGTGCGGCGCTGGATTTCTTCCAATGGCAGATCGTAGGGCTTGCCGCGCAGGTTTTCGCTCGCCTTGCCTTTCGCGAAGGCGCAGAACTGGCACCGGTAACCGCAGATGTTCGTGTAGTTGATGTTGCGGTTGACGACATAGCTTACGATGTCGCCGTTCATCCGCTCGCGCATTTCGTCGGCCGCGGCGCAGATAGCCGAGAAATCGTTCCCGCGCGCCTGAAAGAGCTCGACGATTTCTCCCTCGCGCAGCGTTTCGCCGCGCTTGGCTTTCATCAGGATCGCACAGAGATCACTGCGCGGCGTTGCCCGGCCAGACGCGCCAGTCAACGCAACCGCCGACATCGGAGGATCGTCGGTGGTGCCCGGTGACCAGCCGTCGGTGCGGGGGAACCCATCGCTGTCGACGCGACGCAGGAGCGCCGTGCGCAATCCCGGATCGACCCAGCGCTCCATCTGCCGCACGTAGGCAGGATAGATTGCCAGTCGCTCGACAAGGTCCTTGCCCGCGGATTTCGTCGCGTCTTCGAGCGTGGTCAGGTGCGGCCAGGGCGCTTCCGGATTGACGTGATCGGGAGTCACCGGCGACACGCCACCCCAATCATTGATGCCCGCTTCGATAAGCGACCGCAACGACCCGGGGCTGAGGTTTGGCGGTGCCTGAATATTCATGGCAGGCTCGAACAGGAGGCGCGCAACGGCGATGGTCCACAGGTGCTCCGCGAGCGAGGGTGCGGGAGCATCGGCCATGCGCGTTCCGGACTTTGGCCGGAAGTTCTGGACGATGATCTCCTGGATGTGGCCGTAGCGATCGTGAAGCTCACGCAACGCCAGAAGCGCCTCGACGCGTTCCGCCCGCGTTTCACCGATGCCGATCAGGATACCGCTCGTGAACGGCACGCCGGCTTCACCCGCGAGCCTTATGGTCGCGAGGCGCGCTGCCGGCGCTTTGTCAGGCGACCCGTGATGAGGTCCGCCGCGCTGGCACAGACGCTCCGCCGCACTTTCCAGCATGATCCCTTGCGAAACCGAAACCTTGCGCAATGCCGCGATGTCGCCGGCGTCGAGCAGTCCGGGATTCACGTGCGGCAGGAGCCCCGTTTCCTCCATCACGAGGCTCGCCACCTCGGCGAGATACGACAGGGTCGTCTCGTGCCCGAGCCGGCAAAGCTCCTCCCGCGCCACGCGATAGCGCAGTTCCGGCTTGTCGCCGAGTGTGAACAGCGCCTCCTTGCAATCCGCCGCCGCTCCGGCGCGCGCGATGCCAAGCACCTGATCGCGCGTCAAATAGGCTTGCTCGCCTTTCCTTGGCGGATGCGCAAATGTGCAGTAGTGGCAAACGTCCCTGCAAAGCCGGGTCAGCGGAACGAAGACCTTGCGGGACCAGGTGATGACGCCGCCGTGCGCGGCGTCGCGCCGCGCTGCCGCCGCTTGCATCAGCCCGCTGAGATCGACAAGGTTTGCGAGCGTCAACGCATCGTCGCGGGAAAGGCGACGATCCGGCGTGAAGATCGACGCGGGGAAGATGGTCATGAGCGGGTGGTCTCTTCAATGATGGCGGGGGGTTGCCCGGCACGAGACTCCCGGCATCGGTCGACGCTGCGCAGCCGTTGCGCGATCCCGCTCGAGATCAGATAAGCATAGCTTCGTGTCGGCGATGGACGCAGGAGAAAGTCAGCGAGATCGTCGGGCCGGTCGATGTCGTGACCGACCCGTTCGAGCCGCACAACGCCTGCAATGATGCCTGCGTCACGGGCGGCCTCCTGGTGCGCGCGCAGGCTGTACTCGCCGAAACGACATGGAACGGCGAGGGATGGCGAGCAGGCGAGCGCGTTCGTTCCCCCATCCTTGCTCGCCGGTACCAGCGTGACCGACGGCGCCGAACGATGGGCGAGTACGATCGCTTCGACATCCGCAACCGTGATCAGCGGCACGTCGGCTGGAATCACGAGCATGCCGCTTCGGCCCGTTTCGGCAAGACGACGCGCCCCTTTGGCGACGGCGGCGTTCATGTCCGTGTTTTCGTCGTCGCTCATGACGACTGCTCCTGCGGCGTGCGCAATCGCGCCCATCTTGCGCTCGCTCGTGACGACGATCACGCCAGCAAGACAGGGCGCACGCATGAGTGCGGACAGGACATCTTCGAGCATTGCGCCCGTCAACGTCCTGCGCTCATCGCAAGACAGCGCCGGCATCAGGCGTCGTTTCGAGTGGGCAAACAGCTTGACGGGCACCACCGCCCAGAGGCCTGCGTTCCCGTTCATGAGTCGCGTTTCGACCGAATTCATGCGGCCCTCGCTGTACCGGAAAGCGTCCGGGCGAACGCCAGCACCGCTCGCGCGAGATGGCGCCGGTCATCGAGGTTGTTCATCAGCGTTCGGGTGACCGCCACTGGAACGCCGATCCGATCCGCGTCCGCTGCATCGGATTCGTCGATGACAAGGCCGTCGATGAGGTCCCTGTAATGGTGCGCAATCGCGCTCGCCGTGACGTCGATGCCGAGCTCGCTCATGATCTTCGCGGTCGGCCCCTTTACCGCTTTGCCGTGGATGAGCGGCGAGACCGCGATCACGGGAACCGTCACGCGTTCGAGCGCCTCACGCACGCCGGGCACGGCGAGGATCGGATCGATGCTGAGCCAGGGATTGGATGGCGCGATCACGATCGCGCTCAGTCCCGGGTCCGCAACGGCGTCGACGAATGCCGGGCTCGGTCGCGCCTGCGCAACACCCGTGAAAGAGACGGCCGTGACGACCGGCGCGCAGCGAAGTCTGACGAAATAGTCCTGAAAGGTCAGCGGACCGTCGCGCGTATGAACCACGGTGCGAACCGGATTGTCCGTCATCGGCATGATTCGAACCGCGACGTTCAGGCGCGAGGCCATGTCCGCGACGATGGACGAGAGCGATTCTCCGGCTCGCAAGCGCCGCGTCCGCTCGACGTGAACGGCGAGGTCCCGGTCGCCCAGTGCGAACCAGGTTTCGCCTCCCAGTGACGAGAGCGCGCTCATGAAGTTCCAGCTCTCGTCGGCGCGTCCCCAGCCGCGCAGGGGATCGCTCAAACCGGCGAGCGTGTACAGCACCGTGTCGAGGTCCGGCGAGACATGAAGGCCGAGATGCTCGAAATCGTCTCCCGTGTTGACCGCGACCGCGAGCTTGCCGGCCCGGAGCACGGTACTGAGACCAAGTACCAGCTTGACTCCGCCGACGCCGCCACACAATGCCAGGACCAGTTCGCGACCGGGTTCGGCATGTCCGATCCGGTGCGCTGCTGCATGGTCATCGCCGAACGACTCCAGCCTCATCGGAACATGTCCAATTCCTTGGGTCTCAGGAGAGCGGCCGCATTCCGGGGAGACGCGTCCCAGTCGAGCCCACGCATGTGAACGAGCGGCAAACGTTCGCTGGACTGGCCCATCAGCATCGATGCGGCCGCGGCGATCTCGTCGGCGAATGCAATTTCGGTGACACGCATCGCCCTGCCGAACAGGTCCGGAGCGCCAATCAGGCTCAGCAGTGAAGGCAGGCCGGCGGCGCCGAGCGCGACGCCCACTACGCCATTGCGCCACGGGCGGCCGAAGCTGTCGTTGATCACGATGCCGAGATCGGCGGAAAAGGCCTGGTCAATCCGGGCCTTCAGCATAGCGCACGAAGCGTCAGGATCCACCGGCAGGAGCAGGACGCGCTCGTTTCCGTCCCGATGCTCGATGTTGGATTGATCGACGCCGGCGTTCGCCATGACGAATCCCAGCCGATGAGCGACGATCAACACGTCCTTCCGATAGCGCACGATTTCCCGCGTTTCGGAGAGGATGACCTCGACGACGCGCGGATCCTTCTGGACGCTCGTCGCAAGTTCGATGGCGCGTGAAGATGGCACGATGTCGCGCAACTCGACATAGCGCCCCTCTGCCTTGGATACGACTTTCTGGGCGATGACCAGCACGTCCCGATCGCGCGGAGCAATTCCGGCGCGCTGGATGCCCTCGATAAGGATTGCGCCGAGATCGTCTCCGGGCTCGATCAGCGGAAGGCCCTTGACGGCAGTCAACGTGACCGTCTTGCCCTCCGGCGACACGTCTACGCCTTTTCTGAAGTGCTGAAGTTGCCGGTGATCCTGAGTCCCGCGCCGTCCACCTTGTACCGCCTGTTGATGCCGATGAGAATGGAGGTGAGCGCTTCGGCCGCCACCGAATTTGCAATGGGACCCCCATCGATGCCGCGCGTGCCGATGGCCTCGGCCAAGGCAATGACGCTGTCGCGTGCCGACCGGTCATTTCCGAAAACAAGGACATCGCAATCGACCGCACCGCCGGCCCGTAGTTTCGCGGCGCCCACATTGTGAAATGCTGACACTACACGCGCCGTGTCGCCGATGCGCTCGTGCGCGATCTGTGCGGCCGAGCCCTGCGCCGGGAGTTGCACGAGAGATACCCTGGGCGGCACGAGCGGCACCACGGCATCGACGACAATTTTGCCCACGACAGCATCCCCGATCTCGCCGAGAATCGCATCGTGGCTCGAAAACGGCACCGCGATCACCACGATGTCGCCCGCGCGCGCCGCACCGAGATTGTCATCGCCGCGCACCGGCGGCGCGCCGTTCCCCGGCTCGATGTCCCGCGCGGCCGCCTTGGCCTTCTCGCTCGAGCGCGACCCGAGCACCACCGGATATCCTGCCCCAGCCCAGCGCATGGCAAGGCCCGTGCCGAGCGCGCCCGTGCCCCCGATGATCGCCAGCGCAGGTCGGCCGTGTGAGGTCGCTTCCACTAGTCAAATGACATCGCGGTGAGCGGCACGATCTCGACCCCCGCCGCCTCGAGGCCTGCGCGCACGGCACGCGCAAGCGCGATCGCCGTCGGTTCATCGCCATGGACACACAGCGTGTCGATGGTTCGCGCAATCCGCTTTCCGTTGCGTGAAATGATTTCCCCGTTGCGCACCATGTCGACGACACGCTTCGTTGCAGCCGCCGGATCCTTGATCACGGATCCTGGAATGCTGCGCGAGGTCAGGTTGCCGTCGTCGTCATAAAGGCGGTCGCAGAAGCCTTCGCGCGCGACCCGAAGGCCAAGCTTGCGGCCCGCCGTCTCCATCTCCGATCCCGACAGCGCCACGTAGATAAGGTCGCGATCGACCGTGCTGAGGGCGCGGCCGATCGCCATCGCGTATTCGGCATTTACCGCGGCCATATTGTTCAGCGCACCGTGCGGCTTCACATGCGTGACGCGCTCGCCTGCGTAGGCAGCCATCGCCTGCAACGCGCCGATCTGATACGCGACGAGGTACTCGAGTTGGTCCGGCTTCATGTCGATGCCGCGGCGGCCGAAGCCCCAGAGGTCGTTGAAGCCCGGATGCGCGCCGATGCTCACGCCTTCCTCTTTCGCGCGCCGCACGACGCGATGCATCGTGAGCGGATCGCCGGCGTGAAAGCCGCAGGCAATGCTCGCAGAGCGAACGATCTTGAGGAGCGCCTCGTCATCGCCGATGTCATAGGCGCCGAAACCTTCGCCCATGTCCGCATTGAGGTTGACCTGCGTCGCCATCATCCGCCTTCAGTTCATGGTTGAGCGTCCATGGTACGATTCTATTTGTAGTATGACAATACGACTTGGCGTCGCCCGGATGCGCGCTGTCGCGCGGGGCTGATGCGGAGCCAGCACAGATGACGGTGCGATTTCTTCCCTGCGGCGATACCGCGGTGACGGTTGAATTCGGAGATCGCATCGATCGTGTCGTGAGCGAGGCGGTCCTGCGCCTCAATGCGTTCGTGCGTGCGGCGAATCTGCCTGGCGTTGTCGAGACGGTCCCGACGTTTCGCTCGCTTACGGTTCACTACGATCCTCTCGCCGCAGACACCGCGAGCCTGATTCCCGAGATCGAAAAACTGATCGATCATGGTCGCGGCGAAGCGAAGCCATCGAAACTGTGGCGGGTTCCGGCCTGCTACGCGACGAGCCATGCCCCAGACCTCGCGGACGTGGCACACCGTACTGGCCTTGCCGCCGACGAAATCGTCCGGCTCCACAGCACGACAAGCTTCCACATTTACATGCTGGGCTTCGCGCCCGGATATCCCTATATGGGAGACCTTCCGGACGCCATGGCGTTGCCGCGGCGTACCGATCCGCGAACCCGCGTGCCCGCCGGGTCCATCGCGATCGCCGGCGCAATGACCGCCGTGTATCCCGTGGAGAGCCCTGGTGGATGGCACTTGATTGGCGCGACGCCCATTCGCCTGTTCGACCCCCGCTGGCCTCGCCCGGCATTGTTCAACCCCGGTGATGCGGTCCGCTTCGAACCGATCAGCGAGCGCGAGTTCGATGCGATTCGTGCCGCGGTCGCGGCCGATACCTACCGGGTCGCGTGCGAAAGCGTCACCGGATGACGCCGGAAATCGAGGTGATCGCACCTGGCCTGCACACGACCGTTCAAGACGCGGGGCGGATCGGTTTTCAGGACGTCGGCCTGCCCGCTTCGGGTCCGCTCGATCGGGTCAGCCTGCGTCTTGCGAACGCGCTCGTCGGTAATCCGCCCGGCGCGCCCGCGCTGGAAATGCTTCTGCAGGGGCCGACACTCGCCGTTCTTGCCGATTCCGTGCGCATCGCGCTCGTCGGCGGCGATGCGGATATCGCGATTGGCTTCGATCGTATGCGGGTCGTTCCCGCCGGCCGGAGTGTGCGCCTCGTGCGCGGCGACGTGTTTCGCGTGCGCGGATTTGGCGATTCAGTCTGTGCCTATCTCGCCATCGAGGGCGGGCCGGACATTTCGCCGCTGCTGGGCAGCGCCTCCACGTATGTTCGCAGCGGCATCGGCGGCTTTCACGGTCGAGCGCTCCGCTCGGGCGACCGCGTGCCGCTTGCACTCGCCACCGTTGACGTTCGCGACGAGCATGCGCTGTCGCGTCCCGTCGAGCTTGCACTCGAGCAGCCGGTCCGCGTGGTACTGGGGCCGCAACGGGATTATTTCACCGACGATGCCGTAGCGACATTGCTGTCCTCGGACTATGTCATTTCCAACCAGGCCGATCGGATGGGCTACCGTCTCGAAGGGCCTGCGCTGGCGCACGCCAAAGGCTACAACATCGTCTCCGACGGCACCGTTGTGGGCGCGATCCAGGTGCCGGGTTCGGGCCAGCCGATCATTCTCATGGTCGACAATCAGACGACCGGCGGCTATCCCAAAATCGCGACGGTGATTTCCGCCGACATCCCTGTCGTCGGCCGCCGCAAGCCCGGCCGGGCGATTCGCTTCGTTGCGGTCGACGTGCCGGCCGCGCTGCGGCTTCGCGGAGAGCAGGAAGCGGCCATTCGGCGGGATATCGAGAATTTTCGCCGCGTTGCGAAAACCGGCGAAATCGATCTGGCAGCGCTCTACACGGAGAATCTGGTCAGCGGAGTCGCGAGTGCCTTGGACTGAAGCTCGCTGCGCAAGAAAGGATTACCTCGATGTCGAAACTCAAGGTCACTTACGCCCGTAGCCCGGTTCCCCTCTACATTCAGGTCGCGTCGACGTTGCGGCGGCGGATCGAAACGGGCCAATGGCTGCCGAGGCAGAAGATCTCGACGCTCGAAGCGCTCGAGCGGGAATTCGAGGTCGCGCGCGTCACCGTCCGGCAGGCCGTCGAGCTTCTCCAGGACGAAGGGCTCGTGCACCGGCGGCAGGGACGCGGCACCTTTGTCGCCGACCGTTTGAAGGACAAGCACTGGCTGAAGCTCGAGACGACCTGGGATTCGTTCATTGCACCCATCAAGGACAACGTTCTCAGGATGATCAAGGTCGGCGACCCTCCGGCCTGGCCGAAGTTGGCTGCGGAAGAAGGCAAGCGCGCGTCGGAGTACGTTTTCCTGCGCAGCGTGCAGCTCAAGAACGACGCGCCCTATGCGCTCGTCAATCTTCACCTCGATCGCAGCGTCTACGAACGTGATCCGCAAGCATTCCGAACGCGTACGGCTTTGTCCGTTGTCGCTGCGCTCGACGGAGTGGCCATCGAGCAGGCACATCAGACGCTCGTTATCGGCAGCGCAGATCCCGGCACGGCGAGCTTGCTGCAGGTGCCGCTGGGCGCGCCCACTGCCGAGTGCCACTGCGTCGTGATCGATCGTGAGGGCGTGGCGATTTACGTCGCCGAAATCGTCTATCGCAACGATTGCGTGAAGCTCCATATCGATCTGCTCGACCGGTCCGGGTCCCGCGCGAAGCGCGTCACGGTCGACGGCCCGAAGACGAAATCCGCCACGCGCGGAGCTCCGGCGGCCGAAGCAAGATGACGCGCGTTCGCAGGCGCGCCGGGAGTTCACGGGAGTCACTGGAAATGTCTGAGCAGGGTGTCGGTGCCAGCGTGCTGCGCAAGGAGGACGATCGCCTGATGCGGGGACGAGGGCAGTTCGTCGCCGATCTGCGTCTCGCCGGGATGCGCGACGTCGCGTTCGTGCGCAGCCCGGTTGCACACGCGAACATCCGGGAGGTCGTCATTCCTCCAGAACACCGCGGTGCCGTTTTCACAGCGGAAGACCTCGTCGGCGTCAAGCCGATACGCGCCGTTTCGGGTCTGCCCGGCTTCAAGGTCTCGGAACAGCCCGCGCTCGCATCGGGAAAGGTCCGTCACGTCGGCGAGCTCGTTGCGATGTGCGTCGCCGCAACGCGCGCCGACGCGGAGGACGTCGCCGCGTCGGTCCGGCTCGATCTCGACGAACTGCCCGCCGTTTTCGACATGCTGGCGGGCCGCGCGGGCGACGCCCCGCTGCTGCACGAATCCTGGGGCGACAACGTCTTTCTCGAGACCAACGTCGAAGTCGACATCGCCAAGGCGCTGGATGCTCCGATCAAGGTCACGCGGGAGATCAACACCGCACGCCAGTGCATGGCCCCCATCGAAGGGCGCGGGGTCGTCGCGCACTGGGACAGCCGCCTCGAACAGCTCATCGTCTACACGGCGACGCAGATGCCGCACATCGTGCGCACCGGCCTGTCCGAATGTCTCGGTCTCGATCACGGCCGCATTCGGGTCATTACACCGGACGTCGGCGGCGGATTCGGCTACAAGGGCATCCTGTTGCCGGAAGAGGTCGCGCTCGCGTGGCTCGCACTGCATTGCGGGCATCCGGTGCGCTGGATCGAGGATCGCCGGGAGCATCTGACGGCCTCCGCCGATTGCCGCGAACATCATTACCGCATCACCGCTTATGCGGACCGCGACGGCCGCCTGCGCGGCATCGATTGCGAGGCGACCGTCGATTCCGGCGCCTATTCCGCCTATCCGTTCTCGGCCTGCCTCGAAGCCGCGCAGGTCGCAAGCATTCTTCCCGGGCCGTACGATTTCCCGGCCTATCGATGTAGAACGTACTCCGTCGCCACCAACAAATGCCCGATCCTGCCCTTCCGCGGCGTTGCGCGCACGGGCGTCTGCTTCGCGCTCGAGCTCGTGATCGATGCGCTTGCAAGGGAAGCCGGGCTCGAGCCGTCCGAGGTCCGGCTGAAAAATCTCGTGCGACCCGAGCAAATGCCGTTCGACAACATCACCAAGAAGCACTTCGACAGCGGCGATTATCCGCAGGCCCTGCGCCGCGCGATGGCGGCGATAGACCTTGCGGCCATTCGTGCGCGCCAGAAGAATGGCGAGGCGGACGGCCGGCGCATCGGCGTGGGTTTTGCCGTCTACTGCGAGCAGGCGGCACACGGCACGTCGGTCTATGCGGGCTGGGGCATTCCCATGGTGCCGGGATACGAGCAGGCGACAGCGCGCGTCACGCCGGACGGCGGACTCGAACTGCGCGTCGGCCTGCACTCCCACGGGCAGAGCCTCGAGACGACCCTCGCCCAGGTCGCGCATGAGATTCTCGGCATCGACGCGTCGAAGATCAGCCTCGTGCATGGCGACACGGCATTGACCCCGTATTCGACCGGAACCTGGGGCTCGCGCTCGATGGTGATGGCGGGGGGTGCGGTGTCGCTGGCCTGCCGGGAGATCGCGCGCCGCGCGGCGGCAATCGGTGCCTTTCTGATGAACACCGACGTCGCTACGGTTGAAGTACGCGATGGCCAGGTGATCGGTCCTTCGGACAGCGTTACGCTGGCTGAAATTGCTCGGGTCTGGTATCTGCGCCCGCAGGATCTTCCCGCGCACGTCAACCCGGCCGGCCTCGAGGTCACCGCAGGATACAAGCCGATCCGCGACTCCGGGACCTTCAGTTACGGCGCCCATGCAGCGCTGGTGGCCGTCGATCCCGAAATCGGCGACGTCGAGATTCTCGACTACGTGATCGTCGAGGATGGCGGCAAGCTCGTGAATCCAATGGTCGTCGATGGTCAGATCTACGGCGGCGTGGCGCAGGGCATCGGCACCGCGCTCTACGAGGAAATGCCGTTCGATGCGTCCGGCCAGCCACTCGCGTCGACGTTGTCCGATTATCTTTTGCCGGGACCCACCGAAGTTCCGGCACTGCGCATCGTGCACATGGAAACGCTGT
>Ga0207664_10002113_pt1 | contig 13071 bp, 9 predicted proteins | sample LARL83metaG_FD_184349 | JGI IMG/M metagenome (GOLD analysis project Ga0207664, IMG submission 184349) | Corn, switchgrass and miscanthus rhizosphere microbial communities from Kellogg Biological Station, Michigan, USA - LAR L8-3 metaG... | ecosystem: Host-associated > Plants > Roots >...
AAAGGCCCCGCCGCCGTCTGCTGCAACGGCCCACACCGTCACAAAGCGGGCCTGACCCGCTTTGACGGACATCCATCATCAGGGGTTTATCCCCGGGAGGATGTCCGATCATGGAGAGCATGGGGAAGAAGCCCCGGCGCCGCCGCTCGTTCACACCGGAATTCAAGGCCGAGATCGTGGACCTGTGCCAGCGGGGTGACCGGTCGGTGGGTCAGGTCGCGAAGGACTTCGACCTGACCGAGACCGCGGTCCGCGAGTGGGTGAAGCAGGCGGAGCGAGATGCCGGGGATCGGCAGGACGGCGGGCTGACCAGCAGCGAGCGCCAGGAGCTGGCGGAGCTGCGGCGGGAGAACCGCCGGCTCCGCGAGGACGTGGACATCCTGAAGCGGGCGACGGCTTTCTTCGCGTTAATGCCATGATCGTCACTGCCCGGCAGGGTTCGCTCATTTCTTTGCTGCCCCGGTCTGATGGCTGGTGGCTTGTCCTTGATGTGCGGTCCTGCCGGGCCCCGGCGCCAGGCGGCGGCGTGGCTTGATAGGTGCCTGCCTGGTGCTCGATTAAGGCGTGCCCGCGCCGCCTGGCCTGGGAAATTCCCCTTTCTGGCGGCTGGAGGAGCGGGCATGGTGGTGATCGGGGTGGACGCGCATAAGCGGACCCACACGATGGTGGCGGTCGATGAGCTGGGCCGCACGCTGGGCGAGCGGACGGTGGCGGCGACCAGCGACGGGCACCTGCAGGCGGTGCAGTGGGCGGCCCGGTGGCCGGGGGCACGGTTCGCGCTGGAAGATTGCCGGCATCTGACCCGGCGGCTGGAAGGTGATCTGCTGCGGGCCGGGTTCGCGGTGGTGCGGGTGCATACCCGGCTGATGGCCGCGGCCCGGCGCGGCGGCCGGCAGCGGGGCAAGTCCGACCCGATCGACGCGCTGGCCGTCGCGCACGCCGCGCTGCGGGAGCCGGACCTGCCCGTGGCCTGTCTGGATGGCCCGGCCCGGACCGTCAAGCTGCTCTCGGATCACCGGCAGGACCTGGTGGCCGAGCGGACCAGGTTGTGCAACCGGCTGCGCTGGCACCTGCACGAGCTCGATCCCGGGCTCGATGTCCCCTCCCGCGGGCTGCGCCGCTACCACGTGCTGGACGGCCTGGCCGCCCGGCTGGCCGTCATGGACGGCGTCGTGGCCCGGATCGCTGCCGGGCTGGTCGCCCGCTGCCGCGAGCTGACCAGCCAGGTCAACGCCCTGGAACGCGAGCTGGGAACCCTGGTCCGCCAGCTCGCCCCGGCCCTGCTGGCCATCCCCGGCTGCGGGGTGCTCAGCGCCGCGGTGATCATCGGCGAGACCGCCACCGCGTCCCGGTTCCGGTCCCGGGACGCCTACGCCCGGTTCACCGGCACCGCCCCGATCCCGGTCTGGTCCGGCAACACCGTCCGGGTCCGCCTCAACCGCGGCGGCAACCGCGCCGTCAACTGCGCCCTGCACATGATCGCCGTCACCCAGGCCCGCGGCATCGGCCCCGGCAAGGACTACATCGCCAAGCAGCTGGCCGCCGGGAAGACCACCACCGAAGCGCTGCGGCTGCTGCGCCGCCAGCTCTCCGACACCGTCTTCCGCGCGCTGCTCGCCGACGAGCACCGCCAGGCCCACCGCACCGCTTGACATAGGAGCATCAAGGAGACCCGGTGAACTGCTACCCGTTCATCGAGGCGGAGAAAGCGCAGCAGCGTAACGTCAAGCGGGCGTGCGAGCTGCTGAAGGTCTCCCGTGCCGCCTACTACGCCGCCCGCGGCGAGCAGCCTTCGGGCCGGGACCGCGCCGACGCGGAGCTCACGACCCGGATCACAGCTGAGCACAAGCGGTCCCGGGGCCGGTACGGCGCCCCGCGGATCCATGCCGAGCTGCGCCGCCAGGGGCACCGGCACTCCCGCAAGCGCATCGCCCGGCTGATGCGCCAGGCCGGGCTGGCCGGGCGGGCGCCGCGGCGGTGGAAGAAGACCACGATCCCCGATCCGGCGGCCACGGCCCGCGCCGATGCGATCCGCCGGGACTTCACCGCGGACGCCTCCAGGATCAACCAGCGGTGGTGCGGGGACATCACCTACATCGCGACCTGGGAGGGGTGGCTCTACCTCGTTCGTGATGGAGATCCAGACCCGCCGGGTGCGCATCCTGGGCGTCACCACTCACCCCACTGGCTCCTGGACCGCTCTCAGCAGGCCCGTGACCTGCTCCTGGATCTGGGTGAACGCGCGGGCCGCTTCAGATTCCTGATCCGCGACCGTGACAGCAAGTTCACGAGCACGTTCGACCACGTGCTCGCCGGCAACAGCGTGCGGGTCATCAAAACGCCGGTCCCGTCGCCCTTCTGCGCCCGCGACTGCGGCCCTGCCCGGCCCGCGGCCTGTGCACCGCCGGCAAACGACGACAGCTCTCGCTGCTGCTCCGCGACCTGGCCAGAGCCCAGGCCGGCGCCCGGACTGTGGTAAAGACGATTCCCTTCCAAGCCGACTACGCCCACCGCGCCGGCGTCGAAGGCACCATGCACCAGGCCGCCAGCCACGGCGCGCGACGCGCCCGCTACCGCGGCCCAAAACCCGGCTCGACCACGTGTACATGGCCTGCGCGCTCAATCTCCTCCGGCTGGAGGCATTCTGGACCGGCACGCCACGAGACCGGCAGCGAACCAGCCACCTGGCACGCCTCGAACTCGGCCTCGCCGCATAGAACTCGAATTAACCACCAGGATCCCACAGCTGTGCCAGCGGCTGGACGGCACCCTCTGGCGCTGGAACTGGCCGCTCAGCTGCGGGTACTCTCTCTTCCCACGCTGCGTCGTTTACGCCGATCACCTCGGTGACGCGGTAACCACGCTCATTCGCCCGCTTCCGGTCCTTCTCGATTCTGTACTGACGATCTCGGTACGTGGTCCTCAAGCCAGTTCATGGCTTCTTGGCGGCTCTCATAGATGTGCGGGGCCAGGTCCCGGTGGTGCAGCTGCCTGGTGAGCTTGAGCCGCATGAAGGAGCTGGTCGTGTACCTGGTCACGCTGGCGTAGTGCCGCTCGGCCAGCCTGCGGACCACGGAGACGTAGTCGTCGGTCAGGGCCGGGTCCAGGTAGAAGTTGTCATAGTTGACGACCATTTGCACCTTCTTGCCGATGGCGGCCAGGCGCTTTCCCACCGCGGTCCCGATTGCCTCGACGTCGTCCGCGCTGACCAGCGACATGCCCTCCATGTTCAGGAAGAACATGTTCCGTTCGGCGTCGTAGGCGAACCGCGCCTCGAGCGGCATGGTCAGCAGATCCTCCTTCAGGCCCATGGGTTCGGCGGCGAAGATCCGCGGGTCCATCAGCTTCGGCTCGCCGCGGATGATGGGCTCGAACCCGATGTGGGCCAGGACGTCCTTCTCGAGATCCGCCCCCGGGGCGATCTCGGTGAGTTCCAGGCCGTCGGGGGTGAGCTGGAAAACGCACCGCTCGGTCACGTACAGCACCGGCTGGCCGGCGGCGGCCGCGTACCGGCCGCTGAAGGTCCGCTGCTCGACGTCGGCGAGAAACTTGGGCACCACGGCACCGTCGGCGATGACCAGCCGACCGTCCTGCACCCGGCAGCGGTTCGGCACGACGAAGGTCCCGGTGAACACCAGCCGCTTGGCGTTCTGGCTGATGTTGATGAACCCCCCCGAGCCGGCCAGCTTCGCCCCGAACCGGCTGACGTTGACATTGCCCAGGCGGTCCGCCTGCGCCATGCCCAGGACCGCGGCGTCGAGACCGCCGCCGTCATAGAAATCGAACTGGGACGGCTGGTCCAGGATGGCTTGCGCGTTCACCGCCGAGCCGAAATCCAGCCCCCCGGCCGGCATGCCGCCCATCGCGCCGGATTCAGCGGTCAGCGTGAGGTAGTCCAGGATGTGCTCCTCGGCCGCCACGTTGGCCACGCCTTCCGGTATGCCGATGCCGAGATTCACCACGCTGTCGGGCCGGAGCTCCATCGCCGCCCGGCGGGCGATGACCTTCCGCTCGGTCAGCTCCAGCGGCGGGACCGAGTTGCGGACCCGCCGCAGCTCTCCGCTCAGCGCCGCGGAGTACGGCGTGCCGAAAGTCTGCCAATGGTGCCCGGGCTGCGAGACGACGACGCAGTCGACCAGGATGCCCGGGATCTTCACCTCGCGCGGGCTCAGGCTGCCGTTCTCGGCGACCCGCTCCACCTGCACGATCACCAGGCCGCCGGCATTGTGCACCGCGGTGGCCACGGCGAGAGCCTCCATGATCAGCGCCTCGCGCTCCATGGTGATGTTCCCCCCGGGATCCGCAGTGGTGCCGCGCAGGAACGCCACATCGAGCTGCAACGCCTTGTAGAACAGGTACTCCGCGCCACCGAGGGTGATCAGCTCCACAAGGTCCTCGGTCGTCCGCTCGTTGATCTTCCCGCCGCCCTGCCGCGGGTCGACGAAGGTACCCAGCCCAACCCGGGTCAGCAAGCCGGGCTTGCCGGCGGCAGTGTCCCGGAACAGCTGCGAGATAACGCCCTGCGGCAGGTTATGCGCCTCGATGGTGTTGTCCACGGCCATCTTCCCCAGCTCGGGCGACAAGGCCCAATGACCGCCCACGGCCCGCTTCAGCAGGCCCTTATGAGCCAGCCGGTCCAGCCCCCGGCCAAGCCGGTTCCCCGCGGCCATGGTAAACACCAGCCCGAGTTCGCGGGGAGTGCCCGTCAGCAGGAACCGCTGCTCCAGCGCCAGCGTCAGCTCCTCGGCGAAGCACTGCCCCATAAACCCATCGACCACGACCGAGTCGCCGTCATGAACAAGCTGCACCGCTTCGGCGGCGGTGACGACCTTGTCCCGCACCGAACTGCCGGACAGAGATTCCGCGGGGACCCTCATGGTTCCTCCTGAGGCGAATCCTAGCGAAGCTCTGTTGCCGTACGGTCAGCTGCACGCGCTGATGCCCGTGATGTTGGCGCCGACGATGAGGGTCTGGATCGTTTCGGTGCTCTCGAAGGCGTGGATGGACTCGACGCCGGCCATGTCCCGGATGACACGGGCGAGCGGAACGGCTCCTTCCGCTTCTTCTTCCTGGACCGCGATGGACCTCGGTGACCGGGCCGCGGACTTCCGGTTCCTGGTCCGCGACCGGGCCGGGCAGTTCACGCCTTCGACATCACCGCCTCAGCGCGGGCAGGAACTAACAACCAAGATCAAGTTACACCGTCAAGTTGATGACAGACCCGGTTCGGGCCGGCCGAGCTGGCGAGCGTCCGTGCGGCCTGCGCTGCCGCCTCCACGTGCGCCGGGCTAGCCCGAAGTTACGGCTCATGAGATAGCTAAACCCCCTGCTGTGCAGGGGGTTTAGCTATCTGGGGACGGGTTTGTTCTGTCTACGCCAGGGTCAGCGGGATGGGGACGCCGAGTAGCTCGAATAGGCGCCGTTGTGTGGGGGGTGGGTTCGCTGATCTGGTCGAAGGTGGCGCTGCCGAGGTGGCTGGTGTTGCGTGTGAGGGTGGCCAGGTGGGCCCGGAGATCCTGGTAGCTGCGGATGGGCTGGCCGGTGCCGTCGGTACTGGTCTTTGCGGGCGGCTTTGGCGCCAGCGCTGGCGGAGCGGCGGGCCGGGGCGACCGGGTTGCTGCGTTCGGGCGGCTACTCGTCGGCGAAGGTCAGGGGTGCCCAGGTGTAGCGCAGGTGCCAGGTGAAGCAGGCGGCGAGCATGCAGATCAGCATGTGCCCGCGGACCCGGTCTTCGAGCCTGTGGTGGATCGGCCGCAGGTCCAGGTCATCAGCTTTGAGGGACCGGAAATCGCGTTCCTCCCGAGAGAGGTTCTTGTAGGCGGTGACCGTGGCGGGACGTCCAGGTGGCTGGCAGGGACGCTGGTGCGGATGACGTAGATGCCGTCCAGCGCGGCCTCGGCGCCGATGGCGGCCTGGTCACGGTGCCAGGTGAGATGGTGGTCGCCGACATCGGGGATGAGGTGCTTGGCGACCTCGTGCTTGTTCACGATCCGCCTGGCCCGCAGGTCGATCTTGCCTGCGCCGCTGACGCGCCCGGCGCTCACCTGGCCGGCGATCGCGGTGAGGAGCTTTTCTGTGGCCTGCAGGAGGTCCTCGCGCATGCGGGCGCGCTCGGCAGCCGGGTAGGGATTGCGGCAGGCGATGAGGCGCTCGCCGGGGTAGTCCGGGAGGCTGAGCTCGGCAAGGTCCTGCTGGTCGAGCAGGGACATCTGCAGCGGCCCGTCATCGGCTGCGAGCTTGCGGATGGCGGGGCGCGCAGGCAGGTGATCCAGCCGATGCCGCCCAGCTCTTTGACTGCCTCGATCCGGGCGGGAAGAGTATGCTCAACAAGGAAGACCTGCTCAACAAGAGCGTCAGGGACGAGCTGGCGTTAAGAACGCGATCAGTGCCTCCCCTGGAGGTCGGTGTGGATTCGGTTTCGTATACGGCGTTGTCGCCGCTGTCGTTCCTCGAGCGGTCGGCGCGGGTATGGCCCGGCAAGACCGCTGTGGTCTACGGCGCGCGGCGGCTCACCTACCGTGAGCTGGCGGCCGAGGCGCAGCGGGTGGCGCGGGCGCTGCGGGCGAGCGGTGCCGGGCCGGGTGACCGGGTCGCCTACCTGATGCCGAACCTGCCTGAGATGCTCATCGCCCATTTCGCCGTTCCGCTGGTCGGCGCGGTGCTCGTCGCGGTAAACACCCGGCTCACGGCTGAGGAGGTAGCATACATCCTCGATCATTCGGGCGCGAAGATCGTGGTTGTCGACGCGGCGCTCCTGCCGACAGCCGCGGCGGCCGCGAAGGACATTGAGGCGGTGACCGAGCTGGTGATTGCCGAGGACGCTGAGCTGGAGCCGGACGGCGCGGATCTGACTGACGAGCCGCGACTGGTGAGTTACTCCGAGTTTCTCGCCCGGGGCACGCAGGAGCCGCTGCCCTGGTCGGTCCCGGACGAGCTTGCTCCTATCGCGATCAACTACACGTCCGGCACCACGGGGCGCCCGAGGGGGGTGATCTACACCCACCGGGGCGCTTACCTGAACTGTTTCGGCGAGATCGTTCACTCGCGGAACGACGAGAACAGCGTCTATCTGTGGACATTGCCGATGTTCCACTGCAACGGCTGGTGCACTCCCTGGTCGCTGACCGCCATCGGCGGCACGCACGTATGCCTACGCGAGGTCCGCGGCGACGCGATCTGGGAACAGCTGCGCGAACACAACATCACCCACCTCAACGCGGCGCCCACCGTGGTGAGCACCATCCTGAACGCGCCCGAGGCCGGCCCGCTGACCCGGCCGGTCCTGATCACCACGGCCGGCGCACCGCCCAGCCCCACGACCATCGCACATATGGAACGCATGGGTTTCCAGATCGTGCACGTCTACGGGCTGACCGAGACCTACGGCCCGATCTCCGTCTGCCAATCCCAGCCGCAATGGGCTGACCTGCCAGCCGAGCAGCGTGCCGTGCTGCAGGCTCGCCAGGGCGTGGGCATGATCCAGGCCGAGGGCCTGCGCGTCGTGGACGGAGAGATGGCCGACGTCCCGGCCAACGGCAGCTCGATGGGCGAGATCGTCATGCGCGGCAACAACGTCATGGCCGGCTACTACCTCGACCCGGACGCCACCGCCGAGGCGTTCCGCGGCGGCTGGTTCCACAGCGGTGACCTCGGCGTCATGCATCCCGACGGGTACATCGAGCTGCGCGACCGCTCCAAGGACGTCGTCATCTCCGGCGGAGAAAACATCTCCACCATCGAAGTAGAGCAAGCGCTCATGAGCCACCCGGCCGTACTCGAAGCGGCGGTCATCGGCGTGCCCGACGACAAGTGGGGCGAGCGCCCGAAGGCGTTCGTCCTGCTCCGCGCCGACCACAGCGCAACCCCGGAAGAGCTGATCGCCCACGTACGCACCAAGATCGCCCGCTACAAAGCCCCCCGCGACATCGTCTTCACGGCCGACCTGCCGAAGACATCCACGGGAAAGATCCAGAAGTTCGTGCTGCGCGACGCTGAGCGGGCCGGCCGCACCCACCGCGTATAAGAACTCACCGGTCAGCCTCGACCGGCCAGGCCTTTCCGTGCCGAATACTCCATCTGTGGTTGTTGACCAGCTGGGGTGGATCCGTTACGCCACCTGCGATGATCACGGGTCATGTGCCTGCAGTTCGTCTTCCTGCTGGTAGTGAGCGGCTGGCCGCGTGGTCGCGGCTGCGCCTGTTGGATGCAAAAACTGGGCCTGTCCCTGTGACCTGGGACGATAGGCTGGGCGCGGCCGTGCAGCATGATGGTCAGCCGTGTCCCTCCGTCTGCTCTAGCCGATGCGCACCAACTACCACACCGACCAGCGGCCCGCTTATGAGTGCTCCTCCCGCGCCGACCGGCTGACCACGCCCACCTGCCGGTCGGTGGCCGCCGCCACCGTCGATAACGCGGTCGCCGGGATGCTGCTGGACGCGCTGACCCCCGAGCAGGTCGCGCTGGCGCTCGCCGCTGCCGATGAGGTGGCCGGCCGGCACCAGCGGGTCAGCCGCGCGGCTGAGCTTGCGGTCGAACGCGCGCGTTACGACGCCGACCGGGCCGAGCGCGCCTTTTGCGCCTGCGAGCCGGAGAACCGGCTGGTCGCCCGCAGCCTGGAGGCCCGCTGGGAGGCCAGGCTCGCCTTCCTCGCCGAGGCCGAGCAGGCACTGCAGGCCGCCAGCGAATCGCTGCCGCCGCTGCCCGGCCGGGCCGAGCTGGAGAAAACTCGCGCCGACCTGCCCGCACTCTGGCACGCGCCGGCCACCAGCAGCAAGGACCGCAAGCGGCTGCTACGCACCCTGATCGCCGACGTCACCGTGCTGCCCGAACCCGACCAGGCCAAGGTCCGGATCGGGATCCGCTGGCACACCGGCGCCACCGACGAACTGCGCGTGGCCCGCGCCGTCCATCCCGGCACCGCCAAGCGCAGCCCGTCCCCAGCGGTGGAGATGATCCGCCGGCTCGGCCCCGTCACGCCCGCCGCCGAACTGGCCGGACAGCTGAACGCCGCCGGACTGGCCACCGGGCACGGCCGCCCGTTCGACGTCAAGGCCGTGCAGTGGATCCGCCACGCCCACCACATCCCCGCCCCGGCCGCCTACGCCGACGGCGAGATCTCCGTGGCTGAGGCCGCCAGACGGCTCGGCTGCAGCACCAGCGTCGTCTACCACTGGATCCATACCGGTCAGCTGACCGCCCGCCGCAGCTCAGAAGCCGGCTCTGCATCCCGTGGGACGACCGCATCCAGGCCGGCTGCCACCAGCGGATCGCCGAATCCTCTCACCTGAGCCGCGCTGCCCGCCCGCGCACGCTGCCCGCCCCGCCATCTCCCGCCGCCGAAGGCGAGATCAGCGTCACCGAAGCCGCCTACCAGCTCGGCTGCAGCATTCATGTCATCTACTACTGGATCGACACCGGAAAGCTCGCCGCCCGCCGCGGCCCGGGCGGCCGGCTGCACATTCCCTGGAACGACCAGGTTCAGGCCGAATGCCGCGCCCGGATCGGGCAATCCGGCCACCTCAACCCGGCAGCCCGCAAGACCAGGCCCCGCCAGCGGCGCTGAGCATCCCGCGATGTCGGTGCCCGCTGGCACACTGACAACACCGGCGCGGCCCGTGACCAGCGCCGATCGCAACAAACCAAATCCAGCCCAGCATGCGACTGCAGGAGGGGCAGTATGAAGTCACCGTGCCGAGGCTCAGTCGTAGTCCAGGCCAGTACGCCGGGTCCGGGCGTGCCGGTAATCGCGCTGACGGTTCCGGAGGGTTGGACCAGGCCCGGGATATCTGCCAGCGTGTGCAGCAGACCGTCATCCGGTGCGTTCGGTACGGCGGCCCGTGGCGGCAGAGAGGCTGGCGGCAGATGACCTGCATCCTGCATGTGGCCTGGGACGAGCGGCTGACTGACTATCACTTCGGGCCGGGCCATCCGCTGGCGCCGGTGCGGGTGGAGCTGACGATGCGGCTCGCGCACGAGTTCGGGCTGTGGACCCAGCCCGGCGTGACCGTGGCCGCCCCGGCCCCGGCCGCCGACGCGGACCTGGAGCTTGTCCATGACGCGCCGTACGTTGAGGCAGTAGAGGCGGTCAGCCGCTGGGCTGAGCACCCCGACGCCCGTGACGGCCTGGAGGCGACCCAGCTCCGGGTCGCGCGGATGTTCGGGCTGGGCACCGAGGACAACCCGGTCTTTCCCGGCATGCACGAGGCGTCGGCGCTGGTGGCCGGGGCGACGCTGGCAGCGGCCCGGGCCGTCTGGTCGGGCGCGGCCGGGCACGGGGCCAGCATCGCGGGCGGCATGCATCATGCCATGGCCGCGCATGCCAGCGGGTTCGGCGTGTACAACGACCCGGCGGTCGCGATCGCCTGGCTGCTGGGGCAGGGCGCCGAGCGCGTCGCCTACGTGGATATCGACGCGCACCACGGCGATGGGGTGCAGGCCGCGTTCTACGCCGATCCGCGGGTGCTGACGATCAGCCTCCACGAGCACCCGGCGACCCTGTTCCCCTTCACCGGCCTGCCCGCCGAGACCGGCGGGCCCGGCGCCGAGGGGTCAGCGGTCAATGTTGCGCTGCCCGCGGGGACCGGGGATGCACGCTGGCTGCGCGCCTTCCACGCGATCGTCCCGCCGCTGCTGCGCCAGTTCGGGCCGCAGATGCTGGTCAGCCAGCACGGGGCCGACACGCACCGGCTGGATCCGCTGGCCCACCTGGAGCTGAGCATCGACGCGCAGCGCGCCGCTCATGCCGCGATCCACGCGCTCGCCCACGAAGCGGCCGGCGGGCGCTGGCTGTTCACCGGCGGCGGGGGGTATGAGCTGGTCCAGGTGGTACCGCGGACATGGACGCACCTGCTCGCCGAGGCCGCCGGCCAGCCGATCGACCCAGGCACGCAGACGCCCGCCCCGTGGCGCGAGTACGTCGTCCGGCGAACCGGCCTGACCGCACCCGAGCAGATGACCGAGGGGGCACCGGCTCAGTTCGAGCCGTTCGAGTCCGGCTACGACCCAGCCGATCCGGTCGACCGGGCGATCATGGCCACCCGCAACGCGGTCTTCCCCCTGCACGGGCTGATGACGCTATGACGGCGGTGCCGGTGCGGCCACGCCGTGCAGGCGGACTTCAACGGGCAGCGATGACACCCACAACCGACACAAGCGAGCTGGGGACGTTGCCGTGCTCAGCCGGACTACTGGGAACTCTCCGTGCCAGGCCACGGGCTGTGCTGGACACCTTGGTCGAGCTTCGTCCGGGGCTAACGAGCCAGACGCGGTACGCCGACGCCAGCGGGGCCGACCAGCCACGGTGAGTACGGCAGCCGATCAGTTCCGGCTCATCCTGGACGCGCTGGAGATCCCGGCCTTCGCCAGATCGTGGCTATGCCGCAGGTCACGCTGCCGGTCGCCGACGTGGCGTATAACGTCAATGCCAGCCTCGGCCACGACGGGATTTCTTGGTGTGGACGCGGGCGTGGTGGACGAGCCGGACCCACCGGTCCAGCAGTCGTTCTGCTCCTCCAGCCCGGCGACCGGGCTGCGGGCCGACTCTGGCTGATCGCGTGCGTGAGCGGGCGGAATGTGACCGTGACGGTAACCGGGGCGCGGGCCAGCCGGTCATGCTGGCCCCGGTGGCCGCGGCTGCGGCGGGCCCGGCGGTCCAGCGCTGAACACGCTGCCGAGCACGGCACCCGGTTTGATGACCTCCGCGTCTTCAGGTCCCTGCCGACGCTGCCGAGGAGGTTCTCCGAGGCGGAAATCACGCCGCCGAGCTCGCTGGGCTAGGGGGGTTGCGGGGACGCTGAGCACGACACCGACGATCATGACCTAGCCGGCGACGGTCCGGGTCGCGGCGAAGGCCAGGCACCCGCCCGCCTGCGAGCTTGAGCCGGTCTTGATGCCCATGACTGCATTCCCTTGATTGTTCCGGCCCCGCCGCCTGGCGTGCCAGTTCTTATTCAGTAACCGGAGCCCCTCTTGGTGCCGCCGTAACCGATAATGCGGACTGGGTCGCGGGCGTGGCGAGCCGGCGGTAAGACCCGGGAGGGCGGCATGAGCATACACGCGGAGGACAGCGCTTACGCTCTGCTGAGCGACGGCGCCACGATCGAGATCCGGGAGGCGCGGCCCGATGACTTCGACGCGGTGCGGGACATGCACGCCAAGATGTCCCCGGACAACCTGTACCTGCGGTTCTTCAGCATGAGCCCGCTGGTTGCCGAGCAGGAGGCGCGCCGGATATGCCGCGAGCCCGCGCCGGACCACGCGGCGCTGCTGGCTGTGCTGGACGGCGAGGTGGTCGGCTGCGGCACCTACGAGCAGGCCGGCGCCGGCTCCGGGTCTGCGGAGGTCGCCTTCACGGTCGCCGATGACCTGCATAACCGCGGCATCGGCATGCTGCTGCTGGAGCACCTGGTCTCGCTGGCCCGCGGCCGGGGGGTCCGCGCCTTTACCGCGGAGACGCTGAGCGAGAACGCAGCCATGCTGCGGGTATTCGCCGACGCCGGGCTGCAGGCGCAGCGCTCCCTGGTGGACGGCGTGTATGACTTGACGTTCCCGCTGCCCGCCGACGAGGCCGACGCCGCCCTGGGCACCTACCGCGATACGGTCGCCGTGCGGGAGCGGTCCGCGGACGTGGCGAGCATGCGGCCCGTGCTCATGCCGGCCTCGGTCGCGGTCATCGGCGCGAGCCGGCGCCCCGGATCGGTCGGCCGGGCGATCTTGCAGAACCTCATCGACGGCGGCTTCCCGGGCCCGGTCTACCCGGTCAACCCGGCCGCGGCCGAGCTGGACGGCATCCCCTGCCTGCCGTCGGCCGCCGCGCTGCCCGAGCAAGTCGACCTAGCGGTCATCGCCGCGCCGGCCGGGGCGGTGCTCGGGATCGCCGAGGAATGCGGGCGGCGGGGAGTCAAGGCACTGGTCGTGATCGCGGCCGGACTCAGCGGCCCGGCCCGCGCGGAGCTGCTGGGCATCTGCCGCCGCCACGGCATGCGGATGATCGGGCCGGCCAGCTTCGGCGTGGCCAACCCTGGCATCGGCCTGGACGCCACCTTCGCGGCCCGCCATCCCGCGGCGGGAACA
>Ga0207664_10002115_pt1 | contig 13067 bp, 11 predicted proteins | sample LARL83metaG_FD_184349 | JGI IMG/M metagenome (GOLD analysis project Ga0207664, IMG submission 184349) | Corn, switchgrass and miscanthus rhizosphere microbial communities from Kellogg Biological Station, Michigan, USA - LAR L8-3 metaG... | ecosystem: Host-associated > Plants > Roots >...
CGGCCCCGCGCTCATGTCACGGGCACGGCAGGCGACCCCTCAGGGCTTGAGCTTGTGCCCGCTGTGAAAGAGCCAGGCGCTCCAGGCCACGGTGACGGAGGCCAGCGCCGCCGTGATGCCCAGCGCGATGCCCACCGGGACGTCGCTCGTGCCAAGAAAGCCGTAGCGCACCGACTGCACGAGGTAGAAGATCGGGTTGGCGTGTGAGACCTCGCGCCACGGCGAGGGCAGCGTCGAGACCGAGTAGAAGACCCCGCCCAAGAAGCTCAACGGGACGATCACGATGTTCTGGACGAACCCGGCGTGATCCCACGTCTTGGCGTAGATGCCGATGACGACGCCCAGCGAGGCGAACAGCGTCAGGCCCAGCGCAACCCCCAGGAGGAGTACGAGCGGCTGGTTGATCGGGACGTGCGTGATGGGGAGGGCCAGCAGCAGCAGGGCCACGCCGATCAGCAGCGCGCGAACCACGCCGCCCAGGGACAGCCCCAGGTTGATCTCCCAATTGCGCATGGGCGAGGCCAGGACGTCGTTGAGATAGCGGTCAAAGCGCGACTGGAAGACCGACGATGAGTTGTTGGTGTAGGCGGCCTGAACCATCGCCATCGTGATCAGCCCGGGCACGATGAACGCCCGGTAGTCAAAGCCGTCGACGTGGCGGATGCGCCCGCTGAGCGAGAGGCCGAAGACGAGGATGAACAGGAACGAGGCCACCACCGGAGCCGCGATCGTCTGCGTCCACAGCTTGAGCACGCGCAGGATCTCGCGCCCGGCCAGCGAGACGAGGCCGCGGCGGCGCACCGCCAGCCCCGGCGGCGCCGTGGCACCCCGCTCCGGCACGGCGTCGGCGGCGCTCATGCGGCCGCCGCCATCGCCTTCACGTACACATCGGCCAGGGAGTCGGCCTCAAAGCTCTCCAACAGCCCGGTCGGGCTGTCACGCGCCAGCAGGCGCCCGCCGCGGATGAGCGCGACGTCCTGACAGAGCTCCTCGGCCTCCTCCAGGTAGTGGGTGGTGAGCAGGATGGTCGTGCCCTGCTCGTGCAGCCGGCGGATGTAGCGCCACAGCTCCAGGCGCAGCTCGAAGTCGACCCCGGCGGTCGGCTCGTCGAGGATGACCAGCCGCGGCTCGTGCATCAACGCGCGGGCCAGCAGCAGCCGGCGGCGCATCCCGCCCGAGAGGCTCGGCGCCCGGACCCCGGCCTTGGCGCGTAGATCGAAGACGTCCATCATCTCGCGCGCGCGGCGCACCGCGTGCGGGCGGCTCATCCCGTAGTAGCCGCCGTGGTAGACGAGGGTTTCCTCCACGTCGAGGAAGCGGTCGAGGTTCACGTCCTGCTCGGCCAGGCCCATCATCCGCCGCGCCTCCGGGTCCTGGTGCGGGCGACCGAAGATGTCGATCTCCCCGGCGGTGATGCGGATGAGGTTGCACACCGCGCTGATAAGCGTGGTCTTGCCGGCCCCGTTGGGGCCCAGCAACCCGAAGAACTCCCCGTCTCCGATCTCCAGGTCAAAGCCGTCGAGGGCGAGCAGGCCGCCGTCGTAGCGCTTGGTCAGGCCGCGCAGCGAGAGAGCTGGTACGGAGGTCATCGAACATCGAGCCTAGTCACCCTTTTGGAGCTCCCCTGGCTAGCCTCTCAGCGCGTGCCCTCCTTCACCGACATGCTCGAGGCTCGCGGCGTGCTGCTGGCCGACGGCGGCACCGGAACCAACTACCAGGACATGGGCATCGAGCCCGGCGTCGCGCCCGAGGAGTGGATCTTCGACGAGCCCGACAGGGTCATGGACCTGCACCGGAGCTTTGCCGAGGTCGGCTGCGACCTGATCTCGACCTGCACGTTCGGCGCCTCCCCGGTCCGGCTCCAGGACGGACCGCTGTCGGGCCGCGTCCGGGACGTGAACACACGCGGGGCCGAGCTGGCGCGCGCCGCGGTCGGCGACGACGTGCTGGTCGCCGGATCCGTGGGGCCGACGGGCCAGCTCACCGAGCCGTTCGGGCCGCTGACCAAGGAGACGGCGCTGGAGGCGTTCGCCGAGCAGGCGGGCGCGCTGGCCGATGGCGGCGTCGATGTGCTCATGCTGGAGACCTTCTTCACGCTCGACGAGGGGCGGTGGGCCGCCGAGGCGATCCGGACGGTGAGCGATCTGCCCATCGTCATCTCGTTCAGCTTCGATCAGGGGACTCGGACGATGATGGGCCTCAGCCCGGCCGATCTCACCGCCGCCGTGGACGGTCTGGACCTCGCCGCGCTGGGCGCCAATTGCGGCCGCTCGCTCCAGGACAACGCCCAGGTGGCGGCCGAGTTCCTCGATGCGGGCCTGACCGCGCCCCTCTGGATCAAGCCCAACGCCGGCGTGCCCCAGGTGACCGCCGAGGGCGTCGTGTACCCCGAGGACCCGTCGTCGTTCGCCGCGCAGGTCGCGGAGATCGCACAGCGGGGCGCGCGCGTGGTGGGGGGCTGCTGCGGCTCCACCCCCGAGCACCTTGCGGCGTTGGCACAGGCGCTCGGCCGCTGATCGCCGGCGCGGGGCGCCGGTCGCTCGCGGGACATGGGCGTTAGCCGGCGGGCAGGGGTGCGGGCACCCATCTGCCGACCTGCGCGCCCGCGATCGCCTAGCGTCGATGGGCCACACGAGTCGAGCGAGGTGCGCGATGGACTGGCGGTGCACAATGGTGAGGGTTCCACCATCGCCGGCATGAGCGTGTCGTCTTTGTCCCGTCACCCACTGCGGGATCGTCCTCCGATTCGGGTCGTTCTCGCTGACGACGCCTACCTGGCCCGCGTCGCGCTCAGACACCTGTTCGAGGGCGTCAGCTCGATGGTGGTCGTCGGCGAATGCGACGATGCCGACTCCGTCGTGGCGGTGATCGACAAGGAGCGGGCAGACCTGCTGATCACCGATATCCGCATGCCGCCCAGCGGGGAGGACGAAGGGATCACGCTCGCGACCCGGCTGCGCAAGACCCATCCCGCGCTGGGCGTGATCGTGCTCAGCACCTACTCCGACGTGGCGTATGCGCTCAAGCTGTTCGAAAGCGGCTGCGACAGCCGCGGCTACCTCCTCAAGGACCGCATCCGCGATCGCCAGCAGGTGCTGGAGGCCGTCGTGGCCGTCGCCAACGGGGGGTCGATCATCGACCCGACGATCATCGAGGAGTTGGTGCGCTCGCGGATCGAGATGCGGCGCTCCCCCCTCGAGCTGCTGACCCCGCGCGAGCTGGAGACGCTGGCCCTGGTCGCCGAGGGCCGCAGCAACGCCGACATCGCCGACGCACTCGTCCTCACCAAGCGCGCGGTGGAGAAGCACGTCAACGCGATCTTCGCGAAGCTGGAGCTCGGAGATCCGGGCCACGTGAGCCCGCGGGTCAAGGCGGCCCTCGTCTACCTCGCCGATCGCGACGCGCATCGCACGCACGCGCGGGACTGACGGCGCGAAAGCCGTACAAACCCCCGCATCGCTTCCAACCTCGCCCGCCGCTCGGTACCTTTTTCCCAAAGAGCGGCAGTCGTCCCCAGGTTGCTGTCGTCGTCTCGTCTGCGATCCACATTGGGGGGTTGGCCATCTCCGTCAGTGATCTGACGTTCTCGGAGCTCGTGGTCAGCGACGCCTGCCTTGGCAGCTCGGAGATGGCCCGCCGGGTCCAGGCGCAGGACTGGGCCGTCACCCCACTTGGTGCACCCGCCACCTGGTCGCGAGCCCTGGGATCGGCGGTCGCGATCGCCCTGCGCTCGCCGTCCCCCATGGCCATCGCCTGGGGGCCTGAGCTCACCTGCATCTACAACGACGCCGCGCGCCAGGTCCTGGGCGACTCGCGTCCCGGCGCCCTGGGGCAGCCGGCCCGAGAGCTGCTCCGGGGTGCGTGGGAGAGCGTCGGACCACAGCTCCGGGCCGTGCTGGACCGCGGCGAGTCCATCCGGGCCGACGATGAGCCGCTCAAGCTCAGCCGCCGCGGCAGCTCCGAGGTTTCCTACTTCACCTACGCACTCAGCCCGATCCCGGACGATGACGGCTCGGTGGGCGGGGTGCTCCTGGTGTCACAGGATGTGACAGCCCGGGTGCTGACGGAGGCGGAGCGGCGGCGGACGAGCGACATCGTGGCGCACGATCAGGACAAGGCCAACCTGTTCGGCAACGCCTCGCACGAGCTGCGCACGCCGTTGGGGTTGATCATCGGGCAGCTGGAGCTGCTGCTCGAGGACCGGCGACTGGCCGAGCGGTCCCGCGACTCGATCGCCGTCGCCCACCGAAGCGCATTGCGCATGCTCAGGGTGGTCAACAGCCTCTTGGATTTCTCCCGCCTCGAGGTGGGGCAGGACATCGGCGGCTTTCAAAGGACCGACGTGGCTCGGCTCACGGCGGAGATCGCCGCGATGTTCCAATCGGCCGCCCATCGAGCAGGCGTGCGCCTGGTCGTCGACTGTCCCCCGCTTCCCGAGCTCGTGTGCGCCGACCCAGATGCGTGGGAGAGGATCGTCTCCAACCTCATCTCCAACGCCCTGAAGTTCACGCCCCGTGGCGAGGTCCGGGTCAGCACCTCACTCGAGGGCGCCCAGGTGCGGCTCACCGTCGAGGACACCGGGATCGGGATCGCACGGGACGAGCTCGCTCACGTCTTCTCGCGGTTCTACCGCTCCCCCGACCAGGCCGCGCGGGCGCGCGCCGGGGCCGGCATCGGCCTGGCGCTGGTGCGCGAGCTCGTGAATCTCCACCAGGGCACGATCGAGGCCAAGAGCCCCCGGCGGCGCGGGACGCGGATGACGGTTCGCATACCGCTGGACTCGAGCCGCTGTGGCGAGGATCACTCGGCGGACCCAAAGAGGGCCTTCGCATCCCGCCGCTCTGTGCGCGTGTTCGTCGATGAGGCGGAGGGGTGGTTTGAGCCGATCGCCGACACCGGCCCCGCCAATGGCGCCGGCCCGGCCGCGAACGGCGACACCTCCGACCGCTGGGGCGCGGATCCGCCACAGGTGCTGGTCGTCGAGGACGACCCCGACATGCGGGAGTACCTGCGCCGGCTTCTGGGGCGGCACTACCGGGTCCAACTGGCGCGAGACGGCAACGACGCCCTGGAGCGGGTCCGGCGCGACACCCCCAACCTCGTGATCAGCGACGTGATCATGCCCCACACGGACGGCTTCGGGCTTCTCCGGGTGCTCCGCGGCTCGAGTCAGACGAGCAGCCTCCCCGTGATCCTGCTGTCGGCCCGGGCCGAGCCGGAGAGCAGCCTGCGCGCGCTGGAGCTCGGCGCGGACGACTACATCGTCAAGCCGTTCGGCGCGCCCGAGTTGCTGGCCCGAGTGCGCACCACGCTGCGCAACGCACGCGGACGCACCGACGCCGCGGTGACACGGGGCCGTGTCGAGGAGCGCGCCCGCCACGAAGCCGAGCTCAGAACCCTGCTCGACGACCTGCGGGCCGCGCAGCATCGCGTCGCCGTGGCCGGCGATGCGGAGCGGCGGCGGATCGAGCGTGACCTTCACGACGGCGCGCAGCAGCGATTGATGGCGCTCCGCCTCGAGCTGGGCCTGCTCGAGGAACGGCTCACCGAGGAGCCCAACCGCGCGGCGGAGACGCTCAAGAGACTGCGCCTGGAGCTCGACGAAGCGCTGGAGGAGCTGCGCGAGCTCGCGCACGGTCTCTATCCGCCGCTTCTGGCCAGCGACGGTCTCGAAGCGGCGTTGGGGGTCATGGCGCGGCGCTCGGCCATCCCGGTGACGATCGCGGCCGGCGAGATGACGCGCGCGCCGCGGTCGATCGAGAGCACCGTCTACTTCTGCTGCCTGGAGGCCCTCCAGAACGCCACCAAGCACGCCGGCCCGGATGCTGAGGCCACGATCGAGCTCGAGATGTCCGACGAGATCCTGCTGTTCTCCGTGTGCGACAACGGGGTCGGGTTCGATCCAAGCGCGGTCGCGCCCGGACACGGTCTGGTCAATCTGCGCGACCGGCTTCAGGCACTCGGCGGCGACGCGAGTGTCCGGTCGTCTCCGGGCGATGGGACGACGGTGTCCGGTCATATCCCGCTGCCATGATCGTGGCCGTGGAACGCCATTTGCGCGCTCGCACGACGCGGCGGGGGATGCTGGCATGCGTATCGCGGCACCGGCGACCGAACCGCGTACGGTCGAGGTCCCACACCCGTAGGCCCCCAACGCTCTCCGAATGGAGGTGTCAGTGAGCGATTTGATTGCGGTGGCGTACCCGGACCGAGCGACCGCCGAGACGGTCAGGCAGAGGCTGGCCCAGCTGACCCTCGAGCACACGCTCGAGCTGGAGGATGCGGTTGTCGTGGACCGCGACGAGGACGGAAAGGTGAAGCTTCACCAGGCCCACAACCCGGTCGCGCGGGTGCAGACCTCGTTGGACGAGGAGTCCGAGGCCAAGCTGCGCGACGTGCTGGAGCAAGCGGGCGCCGCGCAGGCGGCCTGAGCGGCGCGCGACTCGCACGGCCGGCGCATCGGGACCACGCCAACCATGAGCACCGTTGACGACCAGGTCGGCTCACAGCCTCCTAGAGGCGGCCGGGGGGAGCGGAAGGCGACCGCGCGCCTGCTCGCGGCCCTCGTGCTCGGAGCCCTCCTGGCGCTGTTCGCGGTGTTCAACAGCCAGAGCGTGCAGATCCACTGGATCGTGACCACCACCCACCTCCCGATGATCGTCGTGATCGTGGGCTGCGGTCTGATCGGCGCCATCGTCAGCTGGCTGGTCGCGCGCCGCCGGCGCAGGCCGAGCTGATGGCCACCCCCGCCCCACGACGTCGGCGCGCCGTCCTTGCCTGGGTCATCGGCGCGGTGGTCGTGCTCGTCGTGGCCGGCGTCGTGGTGGCGCTTGTCACCGGCAACGGGAACAGCAACACGACGCCGCGCGCGACCATCTCGGCCGCCACCACCGCCACGGGATGCAACGTCACCTCGGTGGCCGAGCAGAAGCTGCCATCGGTCGTGACCATCCAGGCCGGGGGCAGTGGGGGCGCCAGTGGCGGCGTCGGCTCCGGCGAGGTGATCCGCGCCGACGGCTACATCCTCACCAACAATCACGTCATCGTGCCCGCGGTCGGCGGCGGGTCTCTGCAGGTCCTGTTCGAAGACGGCAGCGCTGCCCACGCATCACTGGTGGGGCGCGATCCGCTCACCGACCTTGCGGTGATCCGCGTCACCGGAAAGTCTGACCTCAAGCCGATCACGATCGGGAAGTCCTCGACTCTGCAGATCGGGCAGCCGGTGGTGGCCCTGGGCGCCCCCCTGGGGCTGTCGAGCACGGTGACCAGCGGCATCGTCAGCGCGCTCGGGCGCACCATCCAGGTGCCCGCCGAGGAGTCCCACATCGCGCTGCTGGTCGATGCCATCCAGACCGATGCCGCGATCAACCCGGGCAACAGCGGCGGCGCACTGGTGAACTGCTCGGGAGAGCTGGTCGGGATCCCGACGGCCGGGGCGACCAGCGGGGAGTCGAGCGGAAGCATCGGACTCGGGTTCGCCATTCCGGTCGACTCGGCCATGAAGGTGGCCGACGAGATCATCTCGACGGGCACGGTGACCCATGCCTTCATCGGACTCAGCGCCCAGCCGCTGACCGCGACGGCGACGGGGCAGAGCGGCACGACTCCGGGCCTGTTCATCACCGCCGTCACCGCGGGCGGCCCCGCGAGCAGCGCCGGACTTCAGACGGGCGACATCATCCGCTCGATCGACGGCACTCCCGCGGCCAGCACCGAGCAGCTGGTGGCGCTGACCCTGAGCAAGCGCTCCGGGGACCAGGTGAAGGTCACCTATGAGCGCGACGGGAAGGAGACCACGACGACGATCACGCTCGGCAGCCGGACGTGAGTCCATGCCGCCGGGCCGGGGGGGGCTCGGCGCGGGGCGGTGAGTCCGTGCAGCGCCGGGGACCGGTCCGGTCATCCCTGACCCTGTCGCGGCTTGACCTCCTCGGCCACCGTCCGCTCCGCCACCGAAAGCGCCTCGTCCTTGGAGGCGCTTTCGGGCACATCGACGTTGGGAGCGACGCCGGCGCCATCGCCCCCGCCCGGCCCCAGGTTGCGGCCGTCCGGAGTGAAGAACTCGCCGATCGAGATGTCCAGCGCACCGCCGTTGGACAGGGGCAGCGTGAGCTGGAACACGCCCTTGCCGTGCGTGCGCACGCCCACCACCTTGGCTCGGCCGTGATCCTGCAGCGCGGCGGTGACGATCTCGGCCGACGACGCCGTACCGTGATCGACGAGCACGACGAGCGGGATGTGGGCCGCGATCGCGTCGCCGTGCGCGTCATACACCCGCCGCCCCTCGCCGCGCTCCACCGCGGACATGATCGTGCCGTGGGCGATGAAGATGCTGGCCACCGTGATCGCCTCGCGGATCAGCCCACCGCCGTTGCCGCGCAGATCGAGCACCAGCGCCTCGGCGCCGTCGTGCAGCACGGTCTGCGTCTTGGCGCGCAGGTCCTCGCCCGAGTCCTCCGAGAAGTTGGTGAACCGCAGGTAGCCGACGCGCACGCGGTGGTAATCGAGGATCCGGCCCGTCACCACGGGCACTTCGGTCTGGGCACGCGTCGCCTTGATCACGTGCTCGGTGCCGTCGCGAACGACGGTGAGGGTCACCGGCGTACCCGCCGGCCCCCTGATCAGGTCTGCGCCGAACGCCTCGTCGCGGCCGGCCAGCGAGGTGGCCCCCACCTTGACGATCACATCACCGGTGGTCAGGCCGGCGCCTTGGGCGGGCGAATGCTCCAGCACGTCCACCACCTGAAGCCCCTTGGGCTCGGCCTTGACGGTGATCCCGATCCCCACCAGTTGCTCATCGGGCCCGCGCTCCCGGGCCTGGTAGGCGCTCGGGTCGAGGTAGCGCGAGTACGGGTCGTCCAGGCCGTCGACCATCCCGGCGAGGCCAAGGTCGATCAGCTTGGCGCGGTCGAGGGGGCGGAAGAACCGGGTGGTGAGGAGGTTGAGCGCCTGCTCGGTGACCGGCTGGCTGCGCGTACGCTCGAACGCGCTGCCGCGCAACAGCGGGGGCAGGGCGCTGGGGTGGCCGCCCAGCCAGATCCCGGCGAGCAGCACGATGACCCCCGCGAGCACACCGGCCAGCACGGCGCGCGTGCGCAGCGGTCGGCGCCGGGTGGCTACGGCACGCGGACGCAGAGGACCGCGCCCGGTGGCGCGTCGTGGCCTGGCTCTCCTCATGCCGACGCGTCGGCGGCCAGCATGACCTCCGCTCTCTCAAGCAGTGCCGCAGTGGGTGCGGCCTGACGGCCCACTCTAGGTCGTCTCCCTGCGCCGCCGTGCAGACGGGTGCTTACACCACCGCCGCAAGGGGAACTCGCTCCGGAATTTGCGGCCTGTCGCAGACGGTTTCGCCGCGGCTGCTTCGCATCTGACCTGATTGCGAGTGCCTGTCAGTCGCGGGTGAAGATTGCCGTGAAGTGCTGGACGGCTGTGTCTGGCCCCTTCGGGGAAGGCGATCGCGCCGGGGCTTGAGACACCGGCGAACTCCGTCACTCCCGAGCTGAGTGGGCGGTACTGGGCTCGAACCAGTGACCTCCTGCTTGTAAGGCAGGCGCTCTACCAGCTGAGCTAACCGCCCGACGACGGCCGATGGTACCCATGGCCTCGCCGATCCTCACCGGGCCCCAGCGCGTGAGCGCTCGAGGGGGAGTTCGTCCTGCCCGACCCCCTACCCGCTCGAGGGTCAGCGCCCGCCGGGAACGATGTTGTGGTTGAGGTGGAACACGTTCTCGGGGTCGTAGGCGTTCTTGACCGCGGTCAGGCGTGCGCGCTGCGGTTCGGAGTACGCGCGCCGGACCCCTGAGGCGCCCTCGTCGCTGAGCGAGTTGACATACGCGCCGGAGGCGAACGGGTCGAGCCTGGCGGCCATGGCCCGCGCCGCGTCCATGCGCATCGCATCCTCGTCAGGACAGGTCCACCGCACGCTCGCGTTGTACTCGAAGCGCGTGCGCCGGTGACTGAACGCGGTGGCCTCCTCGGGCACATCGGCGATGGCGCCGCCGTAGGCCTGGAAGCTGACGCCGGGCAGGGTTGCATCCGCCGGGTCGCGGTCCACCAGTGCAGTGATGGCCGCGTCGGACAGCTCGGGCAGGTAGTGGCCCTTCCAGTAGCGCCGGAAGGAATGGCCCTCCTGGTCGTCGTCCATGGTCTGCAGGCTCAGATACGAGATCTCCTGCACCGACTCGCTCGCCGGTCGCCCGATGGACCGCAGCGCGGGCAGCAGCGCGCGTCCACCCGCCGGTTCGCCCACCCACACGTAGCCGAGCGTCACGGCGTCGCCTGAGATGCCCGCGGTGAGCGTCGCCTCGCGCGGCGCTGCCTCGGCCAGGTCGCGCCACCCGCGCAGGGCGCCGGCGGCCCGGTCGAGGGGGAAGGTCAGGTCGGCGATCAGGGCCCGCGTCCCGATGTGGTGCAGCCGGAACTCGAACTCCACGACGATGCCGAAGTTGCCGCCCCCGCCGCGTAGCCCCCAGAACAGCTCCGGATGCTCGTCGGCGGACGCGCGAACGATCTCGCCGTCAGCCGTGACGACTGTGTAGGACGTGACGTTGTCGCAGGCCAGGCCGTGCCGGCGTGCCATCCAGCCCATCCCGCCGCCGAGGGTGAGACCCCCGACGCCGGTGTGCGAGACGTTGCCCGCGGTCGTGGCCAGGCCGAACGCTTGAGTGGCGCGGTCCACGGCAGCCAGCAGCGCGCCACCCTGCACCCGGGCACGCCGGGCCACGGGATCCACGGTGACGCGGTCCAGGCCGGTGAGGTCGATCATGAGCCCGCCGTCGGGGACGGCGAGCCCGGCGATGTTGTGCCCACCGCAGCGCACGCCGATCTCCAGGTCGCGCTCGCGAGCCATGCGCACCGCGTTGACGACATCGGCCACCGAGGCGCACCGGACGATCATCGCGGGACGACGGTCGACCATCGCGTTCCATACCGAGCGGGCGGTGTCATAGGCGGGATCGCCGGAGGTGAGGACCTGGCCGTCGTACCGCGGACGGCGGGTCGCCGAGGAGGTGAAGTGCTGGGCTGAAGTTCTCATGGCCGCAGGCTCTCATCAATCGGTCCCCCTGATAAGGTCCGTTTCCGTGGCTGGTTCGGGTACCAATTTGTCACCGGTCTCCGAGCTGGCCATCGCGCTCGATCGGGCGGGCGATGAGGCGCTCCACAATCAGATCGAGGCCTCGATCCGGCGGCGGATCCGGTCCGGGGCCCTCCCGGCGGGCGTCGCGCTGCCCGCCAGCCGTGCCCTGGCGGCGGAGCTGGGGGTATCGCGCGGCGTCGTCGTCGAGGCGTACGCCCAGCTCGTCGCCGAGGGATATCTGACCAGCCGCAGCGGGGGCTACACGCAGGTGGCCACCACCCCGACGCCCACAGCGCCCATCCCTGTGGTCGCGCCGCCGGCGCCCGAGCCGAACATGTCGGGGGCGCCGTGGTCGGGGCCGTCGCGCCCAGTGGTGGACTTCGGCTACGGCCGGGGCAACATGGCGGCCTTCCCGCGCGCCGCCTGGCTGCGCTCCGTGCGGCGCGTGCTCACCGAGACCCCCGACGACCGGCTGGGCTATCTCGACGGCCGGGGCGCCATCGAGTTGCGCACCGCGCTTGCGGCCTACCTCAACCGCGTGCGCGGCACCAGCGCGCATCCCGAGGCGATGGTGATCACGAACGGATACGCCCAGGCGGTATCCCTGCTGTTGGCCGTGCTGGCCGCGCGGGGGGCCGCGACGCTGGCGGTGGAGGACCCGTCGGCCATCGACGACGCGCGGCCGATCGCCGAGGGCCTGGGCATGGAGGTGGTGGGCGTCCCTGTGGGCGACGACGGCGTGCGCGTCGACGCGGTGACCGAGCTTGAGGCCGACGTGCTCATCCTCACGCCCTCGCACCAATGGCCGACCGGCGGGGTGCTCTCCCCCGAGGCCCGCGCGGCCGTGCTGGCGTGGGCCCAGCGGACGGGGGCCCTGGTCATCGAGGACGACTACGACGCGGAGTACCGGTACGACCGCGCGCCGGTGGGGGCCATGCAGGGGCTGGACCCGGATCGGGTGGCCTACGGCGGAACCGCGAGCAAGACCCTGGCCCCCGGCTTCCGCCTGGGCTGGATCGCGCTCCCCCGCGACCTGGTCGAGCCGTTCGCCGAAGCCAAGCTGCTCAGCGACCGCGGATCACCGATCCTCGACCAGCTCAGCTTCGCGGACTTCATCGCGCGCGGTGAGTTCGATCGCCACCTGCGTCGCATGCGCCCCGTCTACCGGTCGCGCCGCGACGCGCTGCTGTCGGCGCTCGCCGAGCACGCCCCCTCGCTGGAGCCGGCCGGGATCGCCGCGGGCCTGCACCTGGTGGCCTGGCTGCCGGACGAGCTGGACGAGACCGCGGTCATCGAGGCGGCCGCGAGCGAGGGCGTGGCGGTGGCCGGCGTCGTCCCCTACCGGTTGGCCCCGTCGCCGCGCGGCGGGCTCATCTTCGGCTATTCGAACCTGTCCGAGCGGCAGATCACCGACGGGGTCCGGCGCCTCGGGCGCGCCGTGGCGGCGGTGCGCGGCGGCGGAGCAACGGCAGGCACCTAGTACCGTCATGTCCTGAACATGGACCCGTGGTTCGACCCTCAACGCGCGCTGGACCAGCTCAAGAAGTTCGCCGCCGACGCGCCCGCCCAGATCGCGGACGGAGTCGGGCGCCTGGTGCGCGAAGCCTCCCCCGAGCGCCTGGACCAGGTGATGAAGTCGCCGGCCCGCCGCGCCGTGCTGGACGGGATCTTCTGGTCCATGCCGCGCCAACTCGACGCCAAGGCCGCCGCCAACGTCAAGACGGCGATCCGGTGGAACATCACCGGCCGCGCCGACGAGGGGGTCGACACCTACCTGCTCGAGGTCGACAACGGCACCGCCCGGACCAACCGCGGCACCGAGGGCCCAGCCCCCAAACTGACCATCACCATGGACGGCGTCGAATTCCTGCGGCTGGTCAGCGGCAACTCGGATCCGATGGCCGCCTACTTCAAGGGCCGCATCCAGCTCGCCGGGGACATCATGGTCGCCGCTCAGCTCGCACAGATGTTCAAGATGCCCGGCGGCGGC
>Ga0207664_10002116_pt1 | contig 13066 bp, 13 predicted proteins | sample LARL83metaG_FD_184349 | JGI IMG/M metagenome (GOLD analysis project Ga0207664, IMG submission 184349) | Corn, switchgrass and miscanthus rhizosphere microbial communities from Kellogg Biological Station, Michigan, USA - LAR L8-3 metaG... | ecosystem: Host-associated > Plants > Roots >...
GGCCGTCCTGGCCTCCGCGGGCCTCCCGCTGCTGCTATGGGCTATCGGCCGTGCGGTCACCGCAGCCGGGAACAGGATCCCTCCGGCGCAGCGCCAGGACCGGCACTACCTGGCCGGACGGCTGGATCGCGTGCAGATCGCCGACATCCTCGACTACGACGGCGAGTTCCTGATCAGCCTCACCACGCCCGACGCCCCGCTGGCCGGGGCGTTCTGCGTCACGGCCAGCGCCTGCTCCCTGACCCGGGTCCGCCGCTGGCACGCCGAGAACACCCCGCTGCGCGCCTACCTCAGCTACGACGGATCCATCATGCTCGCCGATCCCGTGCTGGGCGGCAATGCCCCGCTTCAAGCCGCCCGCTCCGGATACCTGGCCCGCCCCTGATGAGGCCAGCCCTCCGGCTCTCATTCACCAGGGGGCGGCGCCAGGGTCGCCCAGGCGGGCATCTCCTGGAACTACACCACCATCCTCAACATCATCTTCCTGCTGCTGGCCGCCGCGCTCCTGGTCCGGTTCTTCCGGTCCCGCGGCGGCCCGATGCTCACGATGATGGACGGTGATCCCGCCGGAGAAGAACACGACGGCTCCCCCGATCCTGACGGGGAGCAGGTAACAGGGCCGGGCTGCGGCGCTCGATGAGGACGACGTCACGTCAGCGGCCCTGGTGCTAGTCGGTCCGTTCCCTGATCCCGACAACGCGGAACCCCGGGCCCCCGGTGCAGGGCCAGGCTGGCGGTGTTCTCCGGGAAGATCCCCGACCGGATGGTCCAGATCCCGGCCGCCTCGGTAGAGGCGACCAGCGCGTCCAGGAGCCGGCGGCGCAGTGGGCGGCGGCGGTCAGGGTGGCGGGGATCTGGGCGGCCAGAAGTTCGGCGCGTTCGAGTCCGAAGATGCGGGTGACGAAGAAGTGGCCGGTCATCTCATCCGGACGGGTTTCGGACCCTGGACGGTGCGGGGTGGTCGGGAACACTACGTGCAGCGCCCGCAGGCGCTACATGGTACGGGCACTGAGCGAGCGGCGTTGCCTTGACGCGGCGGGCTCGGCCGAGACAAGCGAGCGCGAGGAGGACGACAGCACCAGCTTGGAAGGCTGCGGCTGCCCGGTCGTCACGCAGCGGGGAATCTCCGGTTCACCGGGACGCTGGTTGCCGTTCTGCACCTGTCAGGACACTTGGATAGTCACTCGCCTGGGAGGTTTCCACCAGTTGCGCGGCGCAATATTGCTGGTCATCGGCTGCTTGGGGAGTCGCGGCGTGGTTACCGTGGCCTGGTGCCGGATACTGGCTGGACTGAGGTCGTGGCCCTGGCGGCAGCGTACGTGATCTCGGTGCTCTCGACCCCGGCCGGCATCTCCGGGGCAGTACTGCTGCTGCCGTTCCAGGTCAGCGTCCTGGGCACGCCCAGCCCAGCCGTCACCCCGACCAACCTGCTGTACAACGTCATATCGACCCCGGGTGCGCTGTACCGCTACTGGCGGCAGGGACAGACCGGCGGGCGGCTGGCCCTGGTACTCATCGCGGGGACCTTGCCCGGCGTCATCGCCGGATCATTCATCCGCGCCAAGCTGATTCCCGGCCCGCGCGTCTTCGACGTAGTGGTCGCGGCGGTCCTGATCCCGCTGGGTGCCTGGCTGATGCTCTCCAGCCCAGCCCGCAACGACCAGCCGGTCCGTCTGGCCAGGACAATCCCGGCCCTGGTGCTGGTGGTCCTGGCCGTCGCGGTGGGCTGTGTGGGCGGGATCTACGGCATCGGCGGCGGCGCGATCCTGGCGCCGATCCTGATCGGGTCGGGCCGCAAGCCATCCGAGGTCGCCCCGGCCGCGCTGGCCTCCACATTCGTCACCTCGGTCGGCGGCGTGATCACGTTCACCATCTTGTCCCTGCTCCAGCACGTCTCGGTGGCTCCGGACTGGCCGACCGGCATCGCCCTAGGCGTGGGCGGCCTGGCCGGCGGCTACACCGGTGCGCGCCTTCAGTCCCAGATGCCTGACGTCTTGATCCGCCGCCTGGTCGGCGTCCTGGTCATCGCTATCGGGGCCTATTACCTGTCCTCCGGGCTGGGCTGACCCCGCTCCCCCCGCACCTTCCCGGCCGCCCCTGAATCCCGCCGTATTAACGGTCCTATGCGGTCCTGGAAGATGCGGAGGCTGCCGGGCGGCAGGCCGACCTGTACTGGATTACCGGCCGTGAGCTGGAGGCGATCGATGTCCCGGTCGAACATCAGCGCGGCGATGGGCGGGTCGCAGCCAAGGGTGATGCGGGCAAGCGGGCGAGTGTGGACGATCCGCCCGACGTGTGCGGTGATGCTGCCGTCGGCTGGCGCATCGGGTGCCGTGGGTCTGAGTTCAACGTCTTCGGGCCGGTAGAAGGCGTGCACTGGGCCATGCAGCCCCTCGGCTGCATGGCGGAGGACGAGCTGCCCGATCCGGACGGTGCCGCTAGCCGCCGTGCCGTATCCGAGTTCTGACCAGCCGAGCAGCCGGGCGGTGTCGGGGTCGGCTGGCTCGGCGGCGATGCTGGCCGCTGGCCCGGTCTGGCGGAGCTGGCCGCCGACAATGACCGCCAGGTCGTCGCCGATGCTGAGGGCCTCGTCCCGGTCGTGGGTGACGTGGACGGCCGGGATTTCCACTTCGGCCAGTAGCTGCTGCAGCAGGGTCCGCAGGTCTTCCCGGGTCGGCTGGTCCAGGGCCGACAGCGGCTCGTCGAGCAGCAGGAGGCCCGGCTGGATCGCCAGCGCGCGGGCCAGGGCCACCCGCTGCTGTTCGCCGCCGCTGAGCGAGCGCGGTGACCGGCCGGCGAGATGCGCTATCCCGAGCTGACGGAGCAGGTCCTCGGAGCCGTCTGGGCTCGCCGCGCGGCGAGCTCGTGGCCCGAAGCCGACGTTTTCCTTGACGGTCAGGTGGGGAAACAGCGCGGCGTCCTGGAAGACCAGGCCGATCCGCCGCCGCTCGGGCGGAAGGCTGGTGATGTCGGTTCCGGCGAGGCTGAGCTGCCCGGCTTGCTGCGGGCGGAGCCCGGCGATGGTCTCCAGCAGCATCGTCTTGCCTGCGCCCGACGGGCCGAGCACGACGAGTACCCGGCCGGCCAGGACATCCAGGCTGACCGGCCCGAGTGTGAAAGACCCGGCCTGGGCGCTCAGGCCGCTGACGCTGAGACCGCGGTCAGCGGTAGGCACGGTCAACCCGGGCGAGCAGCTGGCCGGAGGCCAGGGTCCGCAAGACCAGGAACGTGGCCAGCGTGACGATCAGCAGCACGACCGCGGCTGATGCCGACTGGGTCAGACCGGACTGCAAGAACAGGTTGTAGATCTCCACCGGAGCGGTGGCCGGGTAGTAGGCAATGATCACCACGGCGCCGAACTCGCTGACCGAACGGGCGTAGACCAGCACCGCGCCGGTCAGCACCCCGCGCAGCCCCAGCGGCAGCGTGATCCGCCGGAAGGAATGCCACGGGCTGGCGCCCAGGCTCCGTGCAGCGCGTTCCAGCCGGGGATCGATGGCCTCGAACCCGACCCGGGCGCTGTTGACGGCGAACGGCACGCTGACGAACAGCATCGCGGCCACGATGCCCCACTGGGACCCGTAGAACGACACCCCCAGGCGGGCGGCTGGGGCACCTACCCAGCCGGTCCTGCCGAGCAGGAAAAGCAGCGCGATCCCGGCGACCGTGTGCGGGACGACGAGCGGAAGGTCAATCACGGACTGGATCACGCTCCGGCCCCGGAAGCTGCCACGGGCGAGGAGGTAAGCCAGCGGCACCCCGAACAGGGTCGCGATCCCGGCGGTGATCGCCGCCGCCTGCAGGCTCAGCAGTGTCGCATCCCTGACCGCAGCCGTACTCGCGGCGGCATGCAGGCTGGCCACCGAGGAGGTTGTCACCAGCCGGATGACCGGCAGCACGATGAACGCCAGCAGCAGCCCGCCGAGCAGCCAGGTGACGACCCCGAACCAGCCCGATGGCCAGCTGCGGGCGGATCGCTTCGCTTGCGTCGTTGTCACGTGGTCATTGTGCCGCCGGGCGGCCTGCCTGCCATATCACCCGCCGGATGACGGCCACTGGGCAGTGAGCGGCTTGATCGATGCGGGAACTTTGTCCTGAGGGCTGGCCAAGGCGGGCGAGATGACCACGAACCCGTTGCTGCGCATGATCGCCTGGCCCTGCGGGCCGAGCACGAAGCTGATGAACTTCTGGCCCAGCGTGGCATCCGGCGCGCTGGTGGGGATGGTCAGCCCGTAGATGATCGGCTTGGCGGTCAGCGTCCCTAGTGACCCGGCATGGATGGAGACCTTGGCGTACCCGGCGGCCATGGCCGGATCGGACAGGTTGATCTGAGGCGGCAGCGGAATGTAGCTCAGGTGCTCCTCTTGCGCGGTGGACTTGTAGACGGCCAGATAGTCGATCTGGCCGGATTGCAGGGCGGAGATCAGCGAGGTCTCGGTTTCGGCGACGCCGGCGGCCGGGGAGTTCTTCAGCACCGAGGCGGCCAGGCCTGGCTGGTGATAGTAGCCGCTGGCCAGCTGCAGCATCTGCAGGATCTGGTAGCCGGACGGGTCGGCGGCCGGGTTGGACCGGCCGATATGCACGCCCGGCTGGGCCAGCACTTTGTACCAGTTGGCGGCCGTGAGCCCGCTGGCGCCCTTGCTGTGGCTGGTGTAGGCGAAGGTGATCTAGTTGGAGACAAACCCCAGGTACCAGGTTGCGTTGGCGGGGAACATCAGCTTGGGGATCAGCGAGTAGTCCGCCACGCCGAGCACGTCAGCGGGCTGGTGCAGCTGGGTGATGGCCCGGACCCTGTCACCGCTCGCGCTGAACTGCGAATGCACCGTCACGCCAGGATTGGCCTTCTTGAACGCCTCTATCTCCGCCGCGAACGGAGCGGCCAGCGTGCCCGCGCCGGTCACGATCAGCGTGCCGTGCACTGCCGACGCGGCGGGGCTCGCGCTCCCGGGCGTGCTGGAGCTGCTGCTGCAGGCGGCGGCCACGGTCACGATCAGGCAGGCGGCGAGGGCACGCCCGGCCCTGCGGAGTTCGCGGTCCACAACTGCCTCCTTCTGTATTACTACAGAACGGGGCAGAGCCTAACAGGCCCGGTCCTGCGGGGCGTCATGTCAGCACGCGGTTCACATCACGGCACCGAGGTCTGGCTGCGCTGGTAAAGTCCCGGTCATGGGCAGGTACCTGCAGGTCAGCGGGGAGATCGCCAGCGATATCGAATCCGGGCTACTTGGTCCCGGGGCCGAGCTGCCGAGCATCCGCGACGCTGCGGACCGGTATAAGACGACCGGCTCAACTATCGATCCCGACGACACAGCCAGGCTCATCACCGCCACCCTGCTCGCGGCCTTCACCCCGCAGACGGGCGAGTGAGTTCCCGGTCGTTCGGCATTGAGATCTTCCCGAACGGGCGCGTGTCTGCGCCAGCTGACCGGAGGAGCACTGCGGGACTGGTAGCAGGCCTTCCCGCTCGTAGTACCGGACCGTGTCGGCCCGCGCTCCGGTCCGGGAAGCCAGCTGCCCGACGGCCAGCTGGCCGGTGACCTGGTCGACCCTCATGCCCCGAACGCTAAACCCTGGACCGCACTCCAGGTTCAAGTCCCCGAAGGCTACGGCTGCGGCCGAGGCCTGCGCCGGCTCTCGGCAGACGCGAATTGGGCGGTGAACCGGGCTGTGGTTGTCGGTTTTGAGCGCCGCCCAGCCGTAGAGAGGGTGAGACAGCAACTCGAGGAGGACGAGATGAACATCCCGCAAGTCGTGTCAGCGGAGGAGTGGCGTGCTGCGCGTATGGACCTGCTGGCGCGGGAGAAGGACGTCACGAGGGCGAAGGACGCGGTGGATGCCGCGCGCCGCGAGCTGCCGGTGACCGAGGTCACCAAGGATTACGCCTTCACCGGTCCGGCCGGGCCGGTGAGCCTGCCCGGACTGTTCGGCGGGCGCCGCCAGCTGATCACCTACCACTTCATGTGGCGGCACGCCGAGTCCGGGTTCCCTGGCGAAGATCAGGGCTGCCCGACCTGCTCGTTCCTGGCCGACAGCATCGGCGGCCTGTCCCACCTGCACGCCTGCGATACCACCCTGGTACTGGTGTCCCGCGCGCCGATCGCCAGCATCGAGCGGTTCCGCAAGCGGATGGGCTGGTCCGTGCCGTGGTACTCCAGCTACGGCAGCGACTTCAACTACGACTTCCACGTCAGCTTCGACGAGGACAAGGCCCCGCTGGAGTACAACTACAAGGACAAGGACACCCTCGCCCGGCAGGCCCCCTACATCCGGTCCGGCACCGACGGCCCCGGGGTCAGCGTCTTCCTGCGCGACGGAGACCGGGTCTTCCACGCCTATTCGGCCTACCAGCGGGGCCTGGACACGCTGCTGGGCACCTACCGGTGGCTCGAGCTGACCCCGCTGGGCCGGCAGCGGCACGTGACCGAGTTCCCCCACCACGACACCTACGACCACGAGCCGTGATGATCACGGCGCCGGCGGCCCGGTGGCTGCTCACCGTGGTCTTCGCCGCAGCCGGGCTGGCGGCGGCGCTACCGTGGCGCGGCCCGGCGGCCGCGGCGGACGCGGCGGGCCGGGAGCCCGGCGTGTCCTGCGTGCTGATGTGTGTGGCTCTGACCGCCATGACCTGGTGGTCAGAGCCCGCCGCCGCGGCGTGGATCCAGGCAGCGGCGTTCGGGTGCGCGGCACTGTGGTCCGGCCTGGCGGGCGTCGGCCGGGGCCGGCGTCCCGGCCTGTCCGCCGTTCTCCATGGGCTGATGGCCGGGGCCATGATCTGGATGCTGACCGCGCTGCCTGCCGTGGCCGGGATGCCGCCGGGCGGGTCTGCCGGCGGCGCGATGGCGTCCGTGTCCCGGCCCGCCACGCCCGCCCCGGTGCTCGCCGTCAGCATCCTGCTCGCGGTGTCCTGCGCGGCCGCCTGCATCCCGTGGCTGGCGCGGGCCATCGGCCCCGGGCCCCGGGTGAAAGACCCGGTCTCGGCTGGCCGGGCCGCGATGAGCGCCGGGATGGCGGCGATGCTGTTCGCGACCCTGTGACGGCCGCACCAGGGCAGGACGTGGCCGCGGGCGACCGAGGCGCTGCAAGCGCTCGACGCGCTTGTCTCACCGGCCTGATCCTTATCGGGCCTGCCCGCGCTGGAGTCAGCTCAGCAGCCGCATTCCTCGCCATGCCACGCTTCGGTACCTTCCCGCACGGCCAGGCCGGCGATGCCCAGCGCCACCACCGGGTCCAGCCACCACCAGCCCAGGGCGGTGCTGGCCAGCAGCCCGGCCAGCACCGCTGCGGCCAGGTAGGCGCACAGCAGGTTCTGGGAGCCCTCCCCCGCAGTGGCCGCGGAGCCGAGCCGGGCCCCGGGGCGGCGCTTGGCCACGCCCAGGGCAGGCATCACGATCAGCGACGCGATCGCCAGCCCGATCCCGAGCCAGCTGGTCTCGGCGTGGTGACGGGCGATGAGCGTGGCAGCCGCGTCGTAGGCGATGTAGGGGTCACCAGGGCGGCCGCCCAGCTTGACGCCGCCGAATACGCCACGCCGCCGTCAGGACGGTGATAGCGGCGAGCACAGCAGCCAGTGCCCACCACGCCCACCCAGGCCGCCACATCACCACTGTGAAGATAGCGGCGGCAGGCAGCGCGCATGTCACGATCACGTAGGGCCGGTACCGGCGATCACGGCTGTCCAGCGGCGCGGTCTTGGGCACGTGGCATGCCGCGGAGCCGATCGGCTCCGCAACGTCGCCAGGGCTTCCCGGTAGCTCGCAGATGGCGGCTTCGGCAACGATCAGGGCGTTATGCGAAATACGGTAATGGTGGGCGCAGAGCAGCAGGTCTGTCGTCTGCGCCCGGGTTCGGCTGGGCGGCAGGACGACGCGGACGACGGGTTCGGCCGGGCAGCAGCAGGCACGGTCCGCGGGGCTGGCTGACACCGCACGCGGACCGGCGGTGTCGCCGGGTAGCTGCCGGGGTGCCACGCCTTTCATGCCGGTTAGTCCGTGGTGGCGACCAGCTCGGGCGCGAGCTCGCTGATCTGCCTTGCTGCCCGGTGCACGGGGCCGCGGAGCGATTCCCATAGCCTGGCGTCCCCGAGGTCAGGGACGCCATCGCCAGATGTTATCGCCTGGGCCGAGGCGATGCCCTGCTGAAGCGTTGAAGACTGCGCCACCAGGGATGCGGCCTGAGCGTAAGGCTTCAGCAGGCCGGCGTCGGCGAGCGACTCGATGACCGAAGCGAGGTGACGAGCCGCATCGGCGAGCTGCTCGGGGACAAGAGCCGGGAGTTCGGGCAGGTAAGGCCGGGCTCGTCTCCAGACGGTCGCGATCTCGCTGAGCGTCCCTGCGATACAGGCCAGATCCCAGAGCAGGAGCCGGACATCGTTGCGACTTCTTGCCAGCAAGTCCTGCTTCCCGGTCATCGGCATCCTTCCCCCAGCTCAACGCCCGGGTGCTTCCAGGCGTGAACCGTCTCGTCAATACCTTATTACCTAAGGCGTATCGGTCAAAGGGGTATCGCGAGCTGTCTCGCAGGCCACCGTTGCCTCGCCGGTCGTTCCGCGTCCGCCGCCTACCTCGGCGGACGCGGGAATCCAGGTTCCGGAACCTGCCGTAAGCAAAGGTCCCCGGTATGCTCGGGACCGAAATCATGGCGTGCATGCGGACATTGGACCGGGACCTGCGGACGGCGACAGCGGCAGAACCCACCCGGAGTCCCCTGCCTGCCTCGCCGCGGAAGAGGGTTGAGGGATCGGGGCAGGCCGAAGGAGACGGTATGGCGAGGTTCGGTGATCTGGAGGCAGCGATCATGGACGTGGTCTGGGCCGCAGCCGGGCCGGTACGGGTCCGGCAGGTATCCGATGAGCTGAACCGGGACCGGCCGCTGGCGTTCAACACGGTGCAGACGGTGATGGAGAACCTGTACTACAAGGGCTGGCTGGAGCGGCGCAAGGACGGCCGGGCCTACTGGTATGAGCCGGCGCGGTCCAGGGACGACTACGCGGCCGAGCTGCTCGCCGAAGCGCTGTCGGCGGCCGGGGACCGGACCGCGACGCTGGTCCGCCTGGTCGGGGACCTGCAACCGGGCGAGGCGGCCCGGCTGCGCGCGGTGCTGGATGCCACCATCGACCAGGAGTCCTCGCGGTGAGGATCGCCGTCGCCGCCCTGCTGCTAGCGTACGCGGCGGCCGTGACGACGGGCGGGGCACGGTGGCTGCCGCGGGCGTCGTGGCCGACCCGGGCTCCGCGCGCGGGCATCGCGGCTTGGCTGGCCGGCTCGCTGTCGGCCGCGGCGTGCACGGCGGCAGCCGGGCTGATCCTGGCCGTCCCCTGCGCTCAGCTCATCACCGGCCCGGGCACGCTGCGGCACTGCCTGTCCTTGCTGCGGGCTCAGTACACCTCGCCAGCCGGAGCCGCGGCCGGTGCCGTCGGGGCGCTGCTCGCCTTGACGGTCCTGGGCCGCGTGACATGGTGCTACGGCGCGGCGGCCGCGGCAGCGAGGCACCGCCGGGCGATCCACGATGATGTCCTGGCCGTCCTGGGCCGGCCCGGACCGGCCGCGGATGTCCAGGTCATCGATACTGACCGTCCCGCGGTGTACTGCCTGCCGGGACGGCGCCAGATCGTGCTCACCAGCGGGGCGCTCAGCTGCCTGGATGACGGCCAGCTGGAGGCGGTCCTGGCGCATGAGCGTGCGCACCTGTCGGAACGACACCACCTGCTGCTCAGGCTCGCCGCCGCCCTGGAAAGCGCGTTCCCGGTGATCCGGTTCTTCGGCATGGCCGCCCAGCAGGTCAGTTACCTGGTCGAGGTGGCGGCTGACGACGCGGCCGTGCGGCGGGCGCCGCGGCTGACCCTCGCCGCCGCGCTCCTGGCCGTGGCGGCCGCCGGGACCCCGGCCGGCGCGCTCGGGGCCGGTGGCAGCGCCGCGGCGCAGCGCATCAGGCGCCTGATCGATCCCCCGCTGCGGGGCAGCCTGCTCCAGCGGGCCGTTACCTCCGCAGCGCTCGTCGCGGTAGCGGCACTCGCCGTCGCCGTGCTCGCGCTGGCCTTCGTGACCATCAGCTGGTGCCCGCCTGGGCTCTACACCTGGTAAAGGCCGGTCAAGGCGAAGGCCACGATCACGGTGCCGCCCCGTCCCGTCCTGCCTGCTCCAGCATCGCGCGCAGTTCCTCGGCCTCGGCCGGGTCGATGCGCTCGACAAACCGGCGCAGCGTCGCCAGCCGGTCAGTGCTGGCCGCGAAGGCCTCACCCATCAGCCCGGCGGTGTAATCCTCGCGGCTCGCGGTCGCCTGGTACAGGTAGGCACGCCCGCGCCGCTCACGGGCTAGCCACCCCTTGCGGTACAGGATCTCCACCACCGTCAGGACCGTGTTGTAGGCGGGCTCGCGTTCCGGCCGGAGCATGTCATGGATCTCCCGTACCAGCACCGGCCGGCCTGCCGACCAGACCCGGTCCATTATCGCGGCCTCCAGCTCGCCGAACCCCCGGACCCCGCCGCCAGGCCTCGGCCGCATCGCACACCTCCTTCCGGTTGTCACCTAAGTTCGGCCGGTCGGCCCCAGCTACCAGCAGTTAGTGCTCGCAGGCCAGGCAACGGCGAGATCACCAGGATGCATCACGATCGACCCGGCAATTCCCTAATTTCCTTAGGAGCTTAAGATATCTTGTCCCCGACACAACCGGCACGGTCGGCCAGGCAGCGACGCCGGCTGGAGAGCAGGTGCACAGACGGGATGACCAGCAGGGCTCGCCTCACGGCCTGTCCCGGACGCCCGCCGGCAGGCGAATCCGGGCCTGCGGGATGCGCACCCTCACCGAGGCCGACGGCGCGGGGACTGGCCGCGCAACGGCAAGCGCACGTGGCGAGCACGTACACGCACCTGACGAGGGAGCAGAGGTGAGCCGTCATCTAGGACGACGGATGAGCCGCCTGGTGCACCGGGCCGGTGCGCTGCTCGGCGCGCTGGCCGTGGCGGGTGCCGCGCTCGCGATGGCGGCACCGGCCGCGTCGGCGCACGCCGCGCTGCTGTTTACTGCCCCGGCTGCCGGTTCGGCGGTGCCGGCTCCGCCGGAGCGGATCGTGCTGACCTTCGACGAGCCGATTACGCTGGCGGGCCCGCCGGTGATCCTTACGGACGCGGCCGGTCACCGGTTCGCGGTCGGCACTGCCCGGCAGAACGGGAGCCGCGCCGTGGTCACCGTGGCTGTCGCGGGCCGGCTGCCGGACGGGGTGTACACGGTGGCCTGGCAGGTGGTCTCCGCCGACGGCGATCCGGTCAGCGCCGCGTTCACGTTCGCGACGGGCCCCGCTCCGGCGTCGCTCAGCGCCGCGGGCGCAGCGCCGCCGGCCACGCCCGGGCGGTGGTGGCTGGCCGCTGCGCGCTGGGTGCTGTTCGCCGCGCTGGCGATGGCGCTGGGCGGGCTGGCTGGCCACGCCCTGGCCCGCCGGTACTCGGTCAGTTCACCGCGGCCGCTGCCGCCGCCGTGGGCGCTCCGCGCCTCGCTGGCCGGGCTGGCCGCAGCGGTGCTGCTGGCCGTCGTGCAGCTGGGCAGCGGGAGCCCGACCTCGGGACTCGCCCACCTGTCCGTGTCGCGGCTGCTGCTGTCCAACGGGCCGGGTGCGGTCGCGGCGGCCGAGATGCTCGGGTTCGCCGCTGCGGCGGTGCTGCTGTGGTGCCGCCGCCCGTCCTGGGCGGCGGCGCCGCTGCTGACGGTGGTGGTCGCGGAGGGGTTCCGTGCCCACCCGGAGAGCTTCGCCGGGGCGGGAGGCGTGCTGCTGACCTGGGCGCACCTGCTGCCCGCCGCGCTGTGGGCCGGCATGCTGTTCTACACGGTGCGTGCCGCCATCGCCTGGCGCGCGGACCCGGCCGCGGTGCGCGGCCTGGTCCGCCTGTACGCCAGGGCGGCGGCCTGGCTGTTCGCCCTGGTCATCGGGACCGGGGTGGTCTCCGCCCTGGTGCTGGTGCCGCTGGGCGACCTGTTCACCACCGGCTACGGGCGGGTCCTGGTGATCAAGGCCGCGCTGGTCGGCGCGGCCGCAGCGCTGGCGCTGACCGGGCGGCTGTGGCTGCGGCGCATGCCGCGGCCGGGCGCCGGCCCGGCGCTGGCGACCCGGCTGGAGGCCGGCACGCTGGCCGCGGTGCTCGCGGTCGCCGGCCTGCTGGCCGCGCTGTCCCCGCCCGGCCAGCCGGGACAGCCGCTGCCGTTCCCGCCGCCGGCCAGCGGCCCGGTGGTCCCGGCCGGGGGCCGGGCCGGCGAGGTCGGAATCTACGGCGCCGCCAGCGCCGGGCAGATCGTCCTGTACCTGTTCACCCCCGACTCCGGCAGGGACGCATCGGGGGATGATACGGCCGGGCAGAAGCAGATTCCCGCGTCGCTGACGCTGGCCACCCCGGGCGGCGGCGTCCGCGCGCTCGCGGCGCGCAGCTGCGGCGCGGGATGCCTGGTCGCGCCCGTACGGTGGACGGACGGGCAGAACCTGCTCACGGTCCGGGCCGCGCCGCACGGCTTCACCGGCGGGACCGCGACGCTCGCCATCCCGTGGCCTCCACAGCCCGGCGGCACGCTGCTGCGCAGGGTCGCCGCTGTCCTGCGGGCCACCCCGAGCCTGACCGTGCGCGAGCGGGTGACCAGCGACACCAGCCGGGGACCGGGCACCCCGGACCAGGCCATGCTCAGCGGCTCCCAGTTCCTCGCTACCGAGCCTTATGAGGCCGGCATCGCCCCGGTCGCGACCCAGTTCCGCCGGGCCGGCGGCCAGGTCCTGCTGCTCGGCTACCCGGCTCAGAACATCTGGATCCGGCTGACCATCAGCCGGGGAGACAGGATCACGGCCGAGACCCTGGCCGATCCCGACCACCTCATCACCCGCACCTACACCTACCCGGAGAAATAAGCCCGCGATGAGACGGACCGCCGTGGTCGTTGCCCGACTGTCGCGCTCGGCCCCGTCACGGGCCTCCTTCGGCTCCGGCAGCAGCCCGCAGGCTATAACCTATCCTACTTAGGTCATTAAGTGACGTGCCGCTGGGTCATCTGATCTTGGAGAGCTGATGTCTAAACGCGTGCAGCAAAAGCAGG
>Ga0207664_10002117_pt1 | contig 13066 bp, 14 predicted proteins | sample LARL83metaG_FD_184349 | JGI IMG/M metagenome (GOLD analysis project Ga0207664, IMG submission 184349) | Corn, switchgrass and miscanthus rhizosphere microbial communities from Kellogg Biological Station, Michigan, USA - LAR L8-3 metaG... | ecosystem: Host-associated > Plants > Roots >...
GCGACTTCTTCGTCACCCTGTTCTTCGTGGCCCTCGGCATGCAGATCCAGGTCCCGAGCCTGCGCGTGGTCGAGATCGCGCTGGCCGCGTCGGCCTTCGTGATCGTGAGCCGGCTTTCCGTCGTGCCGATCCTGTACGCGTTGAGGCTCGGACATCGGGCCAGCCTGCTGCCGGCGATCAACCTGGCCCAGGTGAGCGAGTTCTCGATCGTGATCGCGTCACTCGGCCGCACGCTTGCCAGGCCGCAGATCGACGCCGACGTGCTGACGATCGTGATCATGACTTTCGCCATCACCTCGGTCGTCTCGACCTACATGATCAACTCGAGCCACATGGTTCAGCGCGTGCTGAGCAACGTGCTGAAGTTCTTCCGCATCAAGGACCTGGATGTGGGGGAGGCGGCGCCGGCGCGAAAAGAGTCGCGCTCTGAGTCGGTGATATTCCTTGGCTTTTTCCGCGACGCGAGCTCGATCCTCTTCGAGCTGGAGAACGCCGGGTCGGCGGTTCAAGGCCAGGTCCTGCTCGACAAGGTACTGGTCATCGACTTCAACCCCAAGGTGATGGCCGAGCTCCGCAAGCGCGGGATCAGCTCTGTGTACGGCGACGTCGCGCATGCCGACACGCTTCGCCACGCGGGCATCGAGGAGGCGGAGCTGGTCGTTTGCAGCATCACCGACGACGTGCTTCGCGGAACCAGCAACCTCCGGATGCTGCGCAACGCACGAGCCACATGCCCCAAAGCGAAGGTCATGCTGACCACCGAGCACATCCCCCAGGCCCTCGACCTTTACGCGGCGGGCGCCGACTTCGTCTACATCCCCAGGCTTCACTCGGCATCCGAGATCGCTCGAATCCTGAAAGAAGGTCTCGCCGAGGGCTTCGAGGCGGCCCGCGCCGCCGAGATCGCGCGGCTGTCGACGAGAAAAGAGGTCCTGGCCTGAGGATCCTCGCCGTGGCGGACGAGGTGGACGATTTTCTGTACGGAGACAAGCTCGAGACCCTGAGGCCGGACCTCATCGTGTCTTGCGGCGACCTGCCCTTCGACTATCTCGAGTTTCTCGTCACGAGCCTCGGCGTCCCGCTCGTCTACGTGCCTGGGAACCACGACCCGAACGTAAAGCCGATCGACACGACATTCGTTGCGCTCGACCATCGCGTTCCGATACCCGGGCCGGAGGGTTGCGACAACGTCGACGGTCGCATCACGGAGGTGCAGGGGCTGCGCGTCGCCGGACTCGGCGGAAGCCTGCGCTATAAGGACGGGCCCAACCAGTACACGCAGGCTCAGATGCGTTGGCGCGCCCTCAACCTCGAGCTGCGGGCGCGCCTGAAGCGGGCGCGCTCAGGACGCAAGCTCGACGTCTTCATCACCCACGCGCCTCCTTTCGGCGTCACCCAGTCGGAGGATGCAGCACACGTCGGTTTCGTCGCGTTTGACAGGATCATCGAAGGCCTGCGGCCGCTGCTGCTCCTGCACGGCCACGTGCATCCATACGGAAAATCGCAGGCGGAGAGGCGCGCCAACGGCACGCGAATCATCAACGCGATTCCTTCGCGAATGATCGAGATCTAGAGCGTCAGCGAAATCCCGACGCCCTCGGCTCGGGCCCGGTCGTAGACGAGCCGGGCGGCGGCGGCGTCCTCTACCGCGTGGCCGGTGGACTTGTAGACAGTGATCTCGTCCTCCGTCTGCCGGCCGGGCCTTGTGCCCGCCAGCACCTCGCCGACCTCTGTGAGGCTCGACGGGTCGAGACCCTGCAGCTCAGCGGCGCCGGCGGGCGGTGGAGTGGTCGCGGCGCCGCGCCACTCTACGAACACGCGGCTCGAGGCGAGCGTCTCACCGTCAAGCTCCGGCCCCCACGTTCCCCCGACCGAGCTGACGTGGACGCCGGGCTTCAGCCACTCCCGGCGCAGGATCGGCTCGCGTGCGTCTGTGCAGCACGCGACCACGTCGGCTCCGCGCACCGCGGCTTCGAAGGACTCCGCGACCATCGCTTGCGGGTGCTGGGCCGCCAGCGCCCTGGCTTTGCCAGAATCGCGGGACGCGATCCGGATCTCCTTGAAGTTGCGGATGCGGGGGAACGTCTCGAGGTGGGAGCCGCCCTGCACCCCCGCGCCCAGGATCGCAAGGACGGAGGCGTCCTTTCTGGCGAGGGCGCGCGCGGCAACCGCTGCCGTGCCTCCCGTCCTGATCGCTGTTATGTACGTGCCGTCCATCACCGCAAGGGGAGCCCCCGTGTCTTCGTCGAAGATCGCGATGAGGCCCTGGTGCGAGGGCAGTCCATGATCGTGGTTGGCTGGAAACACCGAGACCAGCTTCACCTCGAGCGCGACGCCCGGCACGTAGCCCGGCATCGCCCCCAGGATTCCCCGATCGCCTACGCGGGCGCCGGCGCGCGGGGGAACGGAGGTGATCCCGGAAGAGAAGACGACAAGCGCTTTCGCCAGCGCGTCGAGCATTTGATCGACATCCAGGAGCCGCTCGACGTCCGCTCGGCTCAGGTACAGGAGCTCTGCCACGCGGGCGATGATAGCTCCAGGCCTGGATTTCAATGAGGCGCGCTCATCAATTTTCACGATGGCAGTCGTGGGGCCGGGTCGGTAGCCTCGCCGTAATGACCGTCTACGACGGGGCCGTAAGCATCCAGGGCAAGGATGGCCGCCAGTTGCACCCCTGGCGCGTCGTCTACCACCGACCTGGTTTCGGGCTCAGTTACACGACGGTAACAGCTGCGGATGGAGTCGGCGCCGCTGACCGGGCGCTGGCTCTGTCCGAGCGGCAGCGCCCTGGAGTCAGCCGCTCCTAGCCCACTACGCTTCTCCCTCTAGTGAGGGACTTTCTTCGCAACGGAAAGCTGCTGACGCTCATGCTCGGCCACCTGACGGTCGACAGCTATGTGGGCGTGATCCCCGTCCTTTATCCGATCTTGATCGGCCGGTTCCACCTCAACCTGGCCACGGTCGGGCTCGTCAGCCTCGCGTACAGCGGCATGGCGGCCGTGTCACAGCCACTGTTTGGGATGCTGGCCGATCGATTCGGGACACGATTCACCGGCCTGGCCCTGTGCTGGACGGCGTTGACATTCGCGCTGGTCGGCTTCGTCACCAGCTTTCCTCTGCTCCTCGTGCTCGCGCTTGCCTCCGGTCTCGGGTCGGGCGCCTTCCATCCCCTCGGCGCCCTGGACGTCCGCGCGCTGCTGCCGAAGTGGCGGCGCAGCGCCGGCATGTCGATCTACGTCACCGCCGGCACGGTCGGTGTCGCGATCGGCCCGCTGGTAGGGATCCTCCTCTTCGGCGCCTTTGGAATTCACGGCACTGGCGTCCTCATCGTTCCAGGCCTGATCACCGGCGGCTACCTGCTGTGGCGCATGCGGGGCCGGATCGAAAAGACCGTTGGCTCGGCGAGAAACGTGTCGACGGCCGCCCGTACCCCGGTCTTCGCACTCGCGGTCGTGATCGGCGTGATGATGTCTCGCAGCTGGACCGTCAACGTGTTCCAGGCATTCACCCCGACCTGGTACAAGCAGCTCGGGTATGGCCCTGAGTTCTACGGTCCACTAGCCACGACGCTGGTGCTCGCCAGCGCGGTCGGCACCGTCGGCTGCGGAACGCTTGCTGACCGCTTTGGGCGGAGAACGGTCATCCTCGCGACGCTTGTCCTCAGCGTGCCGGCGATCCTGCTCTACACCGCATTTCCTGGACCGTGGGCATTCGGAAGCGCGGTCCTGATCGGTGTGCTCGCCGCGTCGACCGCGCCCTTGATGCTCTTGATGGCGCAGCAGCTGATGGCCGACCGCGCTGGTCTCGCTTCAGGCCTGGTCATGGGACTCGGCTTTGTCACCGGGGCCGTCGGCATCCCCATCAACGGCGCGATCGCCGACTCGATCGGGCTGCAGAAATCTCTGATGACCCACGTCGTACTCGTCATCGCGACCATCGCGATCGCCTGGTTCCTCCCAAGCGAGGCGGAGATGGAACGCCACTCCACCAGCCCGGAGCCGAGGCTGGCGCGCCCCGAGACGGGCGCGCTCTAAGGCGGCAAAAGGGAGTACAAGTCTGGCGTGGATCTGACGACCGGGGACCAGATCGAGATCGACGTCCGCGAAGACGCGGTTGCGATGACGCACCTCCTCACACTGCCGGCGCCGGCGCGCATGGATGCGCTCGCTTCGATGCGCGGGATCTCGGTGTTCGACGAGGAACCGATGAAGCTTCTCAAGCAGATCCACGAGCAGGGCGACGGCTTCCGGGTCAACGTCGACGATGCCCGCTACCCGGCGGCGCTGCAGCGGCTGGTTCAGGCGGACGCCTGGGGACAGCTGCGTCGCGAGCTGGCGCGAGCGTGGGAGTACCAGCGTTCAGTCCTGCCGGGCATCCGTCACCCGGATCGCGTCGAAGTCGTGCTGACGCTCGGCAATCCGGACGATCCGATCTTCCTCGACCGGACGCTCGGCTACTACGGTATGGGCGCCACGCCGGGCAGCATCTGGCTCGTCGTGTGGCCGACCGACTACAACATCACGCGCATCGGGGCCTGCGGCGTGCACGAGTTTGCTCACAACTTGAGGACGCCGAACGTGGAGTCGCAGTTCAACCTCGCGGAGTGGGTCATCCAGGAAGGCCTGGCCGAGCTGTTCACGGTCGAGGTCTGCGGCGCCGATTCCACCGGAGCCTGGTATGCGGGCGTGACCGGCGCGGCCCTGGACGCGGCCTACGAGAAGGTCACCGCGGCGTTCGGAACCGGGAGCTCGTTCGCGGACTGGACCGGTTACGTGCTGGGCGACGACATCGCCGGCCGGATGGGCCGGAGGCCGGTGGGAGTTCCACATATGGGCGGGTACGCAGTCGGACGGCGAATCGTCGCGCGCTACCTGGAGAAGACCGGCCTCAAGGCCGCGCAGGCGATCGTGCGACCGGCGGCCGAGATCCTCGCGGGCGCAGGGGTCCCCTCAGGCTGAGGCGACGGTTGATCGGCCTGTGACGAAAAGGCCGACGCAATAAGCGACGACGGCGACAGCAAAAAACGTCGCCATCAGCATCGAGCTGAAATCCTGGTTGTAGTTGAGGAAGCTGCCGCCGTTGAAACCCGCCGCCAGCACGCCGAACAGGCCGAATGACGTGACGGTGATGAGGTCCCGCGCTCGCGTCCTTATGGCTGCGATCAGAAGCCCCGCCGCGTTGAGGACGAGGAGCAGACCAAGGCTCGCGTGGATGATCAAGAGCACATTTCCATGGAGGATCGCCCATGTGACGCTCTGTACCACGCCGCCGAAGTATTCAGGCGGGTTGGCGCCTGGGTGATTGGTCGGAATCTTTACGAAGAGGTTGACCGCCATGCCCAGCAAGAACTGGACGACGAGAAAGACGAGCGACCCGAGGAACTGGTTGCGCATCTGTTCACGCATCTCGACCCGGACAGTTTATTGACACTACGATCGATCGCGTGCTGAACCGCAGCGTCTACGAGCTCGCGGGCGGCGAACCGGCATTCCGGCTCCTGGTCTCGCGTTTTTATGCACGCGTCGCGGAGGACAAGGTGCTGCGGGCCGTCTATCCCGAGGAGGATCTGACAGGCGCGGCTGAGCGGCTGACGCTCTTTCTGATCCAGTACTGGGGCGGTCCCTCTACTTACAGCGAGCTTCGCGGCCATCCGCGTCTACGGCTCCGCCATCAGCCGTTTGCCATCGGGAAGAAAGAACGCGACGCGTGGCTGGCTCAGATGACTGCGGCGGTTGAATCGCTCGAGTTCGCGCCCGCGGTGCGCAAGGCCCTGCTCGACTACTTCGAGACGGCTTCGACCGCGATGATCAATCAGCCGGCTCGCTAGTGGCAACCGGAGTCTTCGGCTCAGGCGCCGCCGCGGGCGTGGGCTGCACGAGGTCCGGAGGCACCACGGTGGCGACCTGTTCGAGCTCGAGCGACAGCCCGTTGCCGGTCGCTTTCGCGCGGCGCAGGGCCGACCTCAGGCGCGGAATCTCCGCCCGCAGGGGCTGCTCGACCCAGTCGAACGCGATGACGCGCTCGTTGACCTCCCAGAAGAGGCCGTTCTGCATCGACTCCATGCGGTCGAGCGCGGCATCAACGAAGTCGGGCGGAGCGGCCGCGATGCCCTCGACGAGAACGTGGGCGATGTCCTTTTGCTCGGCGGCCATGGCCCAGAACGTGAGCTTGGCGACCCCTTTGAACATGCCGTTCAGCCCGATCGGCCTCGCGTTCGGGGTCAGATCGAGCAGGTTTCGAACCAGGAGACGGGCGAGCCGCATCGAGACCTGCGGGTCGCGAGCCCTCGCCTCGATCGCCAGGTCGGCGACGTCCTCGGCCGCCGCCCCGAGAGTCGCGGGCATCCCGGCTTCCTCGAAATGGCGGCCGTAGCGGAGCACGTGGGCCGCCGCCTCCACTGAGAGGTCCGGGCGCCACTCCAGCGCGCCGATGGCGAACCGGCGGTACTCGTTCATGATCCCGGAGGCGAATGTCGGCGCGGTCCGGTTGATGGACGCTCGCAGATAGGTGTTGAAGAAGCGCATGCAGAGCTCGGCGAGCTCCGAGTCACCAGCCTCGATGGCCGCGATCCCCGCATCGCGGGTGGCCACCGCGATCGCGTGCACGGCTTCCTTCCGGTGCACGGGTGTGAGGCCCACCATGTCTACGAAGCTCGACATGATCGTGTACGCGAACCAGGTCTGGGCCCGGTTCACCTCAGCCACGATCTGGTCCGAGTGGCCTGGCATCTCGAGGTGGCCGACCTGGAACCACTCCGGGGCAAAAGCTTTCTTCACCTTCAGGTAGTCATCAGCCACGAATCGGCCCAGGACGTCGATCGTCAGGACGCACACCGGCATGTCGCCGAGCTGGATCGAACCGAACGCGATGTCGGTCACCTGCGAGATCGACGTCATCAGCGCGTCTCGATGCAGGCGCGCGTGGCGGCTGTTGACGGCGGCTCGAAGCTCTCGCTTGGCCCGCCGCATGATGCTCTCGACCAGGGTCTCGGCCCGCATCACCTCGAAGATGTAGCTGACGTAAGGGAGGAGGATCGCGAAGTTGATCAGGGCGAGCACCTCGGCGACTACGACGCTGATCATGGGCGTGTAGTTCGCCTTCACCTCGCTGCGGACGAGGAATGTGTAGAGGATCGAGGCCAGGGCGAAGCTGAGGACCAGCGCGTTCAAAGGGTTGCGGGTGAAGATGCCGATGATCCGCGGCGAGTACCTGGACGACGTCGTCTGGATGCCGAAGACCACCGCGACGATCACGATGCTCAGGACGACGCCTTCGGCGCCGCCGACCAGACCGAGCACGCCACCGGCCGCGGCCGGGTCCGGCGTGAAGAAATCTCGGATCGAAATGTAGTGGATCGCGTCGAGGACGCCGAAGAGCATGAACAGCATCACGGCCACCGAAACGAGGGCCAGGCCCGGCAGCGCGGCTCCGATCCAGGCGGTGATGGTTCCGCGCTCGCCCTGGCGCGGGCTCGGCTTGTGAGTTTCTTCAGTCACGGGACAAGTTCATGGACACGACCACGGCGATCCTAAGCAATTGGCACGTGCCTGGCTACAGTTGGACCGATGATTCGAGCCGTCGTCCTCGATTTCGACGGGTTGATCCTCGACACCGAGGAACCCATCTACCGGTCCTGGGTGGAGGTATACAAAGCTCACGGGGAGGACCTTCCGTTCGACCGGTGGGTGCAAACGGTCGGGTCGACCTCCGCCATGTTCCACCCCCAGCACAACCTGGAGGAGCGGCTGGGACGATCTCTGCCACAAGAGGTCCTGGAGCGAAGGATCGGCCGCCGGACCGAGATGATCCTCGCCCAGGGAGCGCTGCCCGGCGTCGTGCGGCTGCTCGAGGAGGCGACCGCGATGGGCTTGAAGGTCGGGCTGGCCTCGAGCTCGACGAGCGATTGGGTCGGCGGTCATCTCACCCGCCTGGGCATCCTCGATCACTTCGACTGCATGCGGTGTCGCGACCAGGTGGCCAACGCCAAGCCCGAGCCAGACCTTTACCTCGCCGTCCTCGACTGTCTCGGCGTGCCGGCGTCGGAGGCGTTCGCGATCGAGGACTCGCCCAACGGAGTGCTCGCCGCAAAGCGCGCCGGCATGCGCTGCGTAGCCGTTCCGAACTCGATCACCGCGGGCCTCGACCTGGGCCAGGCCGACGTGCTGCTCGGCTCGCTGGCTGAGGTGACCCTCGCGGAGCTGCTGGCCATGCTCGACCCGGCCTGACCCGAACGACCATTTAACCTATCCGCGTGCGCATCGGGGTCCTCACCGGCGGCGGCGACGCGCCCGGGCTGAACGCGGCGATCCGCGCCGTGGCGCGGCGATCGTTCCAGCTCGGCCACCAGGTCAGCGGCGTCCAGAACGGATGGGCCGGCTTGATCGAGGAAGGCTTGATCGATGAGCTCACCCCGGCGAGTGTGCGGGGCATCCTTCCGCTGGGCGGCACCATCCTGGGCACATCGCGAACCAACCCGCTGAAAGAGAGGGAAGGCATCGCGCGCGTCATCCAGGCGCTGCGGCGGAGCGGAATCGACGGGCTGGTCGCAATCGGCGGTGACGACACCTTGAGCGTCGCGGCGGCGCTGCACGAGGCTGGGTTTCCCACCGTCGGAGTCCCCAAGACGATCGACAACGACCTCTCCGTGACGGAGTTCTGCATCGGCTTCGACACCGCGGTCGGGGTCGTCACCGAAGCCCTTGACCGGCTGCACACGACAGCCTCCGCGCACCATCGCGTGATGGTGGTCGAGGTGATGGGCCGCGACGCGGGCTGGGTCGCGCTCATGGGCGGGGTCGCGGGCGGCGCGGACCTGATCCTCATTCCGGAGTTCGAGGTCACCTTGAGGGAGGTGGTCGCGCACCTGTATCGCAGGCGCGGCGAGGGAAAGCTCTTCAGCATCATCGTCGTGGCGGAGGGCGCGAAGATCCCTGAGCTCGAGGCCGACGGCGGCGGGCAGGCCGAGAAGGACGCGTTCGGCCACATCCGGCTCTCCAAGCGCGGGATCGGCGACCTTCTCGCCGGGGACGTCGAACGTGAGACCGGCTTCGAGACGCGCGTGACCGTGCTCGGCCACCTGCAGCGCGGCGGGTCGCCGTCGCCGATCGACAGGATCTGGGCGACTCGACTCGGGGTGGCGGCGGTCGAGCTGATCGTTGGCGGCAAGAGCGGGGTGATCCCGATCCGGCGCAATGGCGACGTCGACATCGTGCCCCTGGCCGACGTCGTCAGAGAAACACGTCGCGTCCCCAGGGAGCTCTACGAGCTGAGCCGGGTCTTCGAGTAGGTCAAGACATGCCGGCCCGCAAGAAGAAGATGCTCGAGCTTGCGGGATCGGGCGACGACGGCTCCACCGGGCTGCTTGGCGGCGGTCGAGCCGGCAAAGACGACCCGCGCATCGAGGCGTACGGCACCATCGACGAGGCGTCCAGCGCCGTCGGGCTGGCGAAATCTCTGAGCTCGAACCAGAAGGTTCGCTCAACCTGCGAAGAGGTTCAGCGGGGGCTCTACGCGCTCGGCGCCGAGCTGGCGACCAACCCCCAAGCCGGGGTATCGTTCGCTCGCGTCACCGAGGAGGGGGTGGAGCGGCTCGACGCGCTGATCGCCGAGCTCGAGAAGTCGGTGACCATGCCGGACGGCTTCATCCTTCCCGGAGCGACGCCGGCCTCGGGAGCCCTCGATCTCGCTCGCGCCGTCACGCGGCGCGCCGAGCGCCGCTGTGTCTCGCTCGAAAGGGCACACGGGCTGGGCAATGAGCAGGTAAGGCGATGGCTCAACCGGCTCAGCCTGCTGCTCTTCGTGCTCGGCCGGTACGAGGAGGCGCTCGCCGGGAGCCCGGCAGCACCGGCCAAGACCGCGCCGCGTCAGTAGACTTCAAACCAGGTGAGTCCGACGAATTTCGTAGCTCTCATCGGCGCGGTGCTGCTCGTGCTGTACGTCGCTTTGTCGTACCACCTGTACCGGCGCGCATTCGTGCCGGACCGGCCGTCCTTCCTCGACGATTTCACCTTCACGCCGTTTGAGTTCCAGGCCGACTACGAAGAGGTCGAGCTCGTAACGGCGGACGGCGTGACCTTCGGCGCGTGGCACTTCCGCCAGCCTGGCTCGCCACAAACGGTCATCGTTTCCGGCGGCCACAAGGGGCAGCGCCAGGGTTCCCTCGGAATCTCCGCCGCGCTCTGGCGCAAGGGCTTCAACGTCATCCTCTATTCGTATCGCGGCATGCCGGGCAGCGACCGGGCGCCGATCACGTTCGGGATCAAGGAGGTGCTCGAGCTGCAGGCGGTGATCGCCTTCGCGCGGAAGCGCATCGCGGGGGCCAAGATAGGCCTGCTCGGCTACTCGATGGGCGCAGTGGTTTCCCTGCTCGGCGCAGCCGGTGAGCCTGGGGTGCAGGCCCTGGTGCTCGACAGCCCCTTCAGCAATCTGCGCGCGTTGATGATCGAGAACGTGCGCCGGGCGGCCAAGCTGCCGGGTTCGCCTTTCGTCTGGCTGGCCGGCGTCATGTTCTGGGTTCGCACTCGATGCCGGATTTCAGAGTGCAGCCCGCAGGACGTCCTCACCTCACTGGAGCCACGGCCCCTGTTCTTCATTCACGGAGGCGCGGACGAGATCACGTCGGTCAATCACAGCCGCCGCCTCTACGACGCGTATCGCGGCCCGCGCGAGATCTGGATCGTCCAGGGCGCTCCTCACACGGGCGCGTACTTCGCCGATCGCCAGCTCTACGTCGAGCGCGTCGCCGGCTTCTTCGCGCGGCATCTCGGCCTGGACGTCAGCGGCCACCTCCGCCTGGTGGAGGAAGAAGAAGTCAGCTAGCTGCAACAAACCGCCCCGCCGGCGACAGGAATACGTGAGAGATGCAGCAGGTGGCAGACGTCAAACAGTCGATCGGGGATGCGATTGGTGAGCGGACCTTTGCCGACCTGCTGACCCCGCTCATCGAACCCGGCTTTCGCCTTGCCCTGGCGATGCTGCACGACCCGCAGGCCGCCGAAGACGCGGTTCAAGAGGCGTCATTCACGGCGTGGCGCAAGCTCGCGCGGATGCAGGACCAGGGAAAGCTCCGACCCTGGTTCCTTGGCGTGGTCGCCAACAAGTGCCGCAACGCCCGGCGCAAAAAGTGGGTCGCCGGTGTGAGTCTTGGATTGCCTGAACAGCTGTCCGTCGTTTCGCCTGAGGACAGCACGCTGCGCGGGGCCGACCTGCGTCGCGCCGTGTCACGCCTGCCTCATCAGGAGCGTCTCGTCGTGGTCCTCTACTTCTACCTCGACATGCCGCTCGAGGACGTCGCGGCCGTCGCGCGACGGTCGGTCGGCGCCACGCGAGCGCGCCTTTATCGCTCGATCGAGAAGCTGCGCCCGGATCTCGATCTCCAGGAGGCACTCAGGTGAGCCTGCGCACCCAGATTCATTCGGCTTTCGACGCGGTCGCGCCGCCGGTAGGCGGCTTGCCTGAGCGTGTCGTGCAAACGGTGTTGACGGAAAACAGCAGCCGCCGAAGGAGGGAGCGATTGATGCTTCGCTTGCGCGTCCCGTTGTCTTTGGTGGCGGCGTTCGTGCTGGTCGCCCTGGTGGTCGGCGTGCTGATCGGCGGCCGGCTCGTTCACGACTGGAACGCACTAAAGAATTCCGCGCCCGCCGGAGGCGGCGACCAATCGCAGGTGGCGCAGCTCGAGGCTGTGCCGTTGCACCTTCCAGTCTTCGCCTCGCAAGCCGACTGCGTATCGGGGCCGTTCAACGCAATTGATTCTCTGGGCTCAGGGCCGGTGTACGGCGATGGCGGACCATCTACGACGACCAGTTGGGGTCAGTATTTCCAAGATGTCGCGTACGCCGACACCGATATCGCCGGTCCGATCTTGGTGCGTGCTCGCGACCTATTCAGAGATCAGCCGGTAGTCTTCGTCGGTCGGTACGCATCAGGCCCTGTGATCGGCTCGGACATAGTCGACGGAAAGACCTACGCCCAGCACACCGAGCTGGTGCTCAATGCAAGCACCTCCGACAAGCAGGCCGTGAATCACAAGCTGGTCTGGCTGTTCATTGCCGGCGACCCGACCCCGGGGACCGGCTCGACCGCCTGGCAGATCGACGGCCTAGGCTTCAGCGAAGTGTTTGTGGCCTGCTGAGCAGAGTGCTCGAGAGCAAGACGCCGTTCGCCCAGTAGGCGCCTGTCGGCCCGGCCGGAAGCAGGTCATAGGTTCGGTCGCTCGAGTAGGGGACGAGCTCCCAGGTGGTGACCACCGAACCGTCGAGGGCGGCTCCCCGCGTAAGCGAGCCGAGCTCCCGGCCGTCCGCGGTCCGGTGACCCGGCGAGGCCAGAAGCTCGCGGCCGTCCGCCAGGATCAGGTGAACCATCAGGTGCCCGGCCGGCACGAGCGTGCTCCCGGTCTCGAGGACTGGTTTGGCGATTCGCGCGCCGCCGGCGTTCGCCGTCCAGACCAACATGCCTACCTTGATCTCGGTTACCCGCACGTCGCCGTTCGGGGTCGAGATCAGCGTGGACGCGGCCAGGCAGATCGGGCAGTTTGGCGCGCCGGTGGGCGTGCGCGAGCTCACCGTGACGGCTCCATTCACGTGGACCGTGCCGGACACCATGAGGTACGAGGCCGCGCCCGTCCTCGACAGCACCCGGTACTGGAACGAGTAATCACTGCCGGTCTGCGTCAAGGTCAGCGCGTTCACCAGCTTCCAGGCGCGATAGAGAACCAGCTTTTCCGCATCGCTGAGGTCGCCGGAAGGGAGGTGCTCGTGGGTGACGATGGCCGCGTACAGCTCGGAATCGGCGCGGATCGCCGGGTACTTCGCAATCGCGCTCGCCTGCTCGCCACCCGCCCGGGCGAGCGGATAGAAGTCAGGGTCGCAGTAGGCCGGCCTGCCAACGGAGTCGAGAACCGCGAACTTGAGCTGGGTGACGCCGAGCGGCGAGCCGGCCGGAACGGGCGCTGGGCCGGCCGTCCCGCACGCGACGGCAAGGAACGCGAACAGGGAGGCGAGAGCGCGTCTCATGCTTGCTTGATTACACGCTCCGGACCAGTCCAGGTAACGCAGCGGAACCAAATGCA
>Ga0207664_10002118_pt1 | contig 13066 bp, 9 predicted proteins | sample LARL83metaG_FD_184349 | JGI IMG/M metagenome (GOLD analysis project Ga0207664, IMG submission 184349) | Corn, switchgrass and miscanthus rhizosphere microbial communities from Kellogg Biological Station, Michigan, USA - LAR L8-3 metaG... | ecosystem: Host-associated > Plants > Roots >...
CGGGCCATCGGCCCTTGTCTGGCCGTTTACCATCAGGTACGCGTAGTCGGTCACGTGTAGTGCCAGCGAAGTCGACTGGTCCACCAGGAGAAGAGCCGTCCCCTCGGCACGGATCCGGCGAAGCGCGGCCCCGATCTCAACCGTCACCAGCGGCGCAAGACCCAGCGAAGGTTCGTCGAGCAGCAGCAGCCGGGGCGCTGCCATCAGTGCCCGCGAGATCGCGAGCATTTGCTGCTCGCCCCCGCTCAACAACCCCGCCGGGATCTCCAGCCGCTCGCGGAGCCGCGGGAACAGCGTCAGGACCTCCTCCCGCCGCGGCTGCGCGCCAGCCCGGGCACGCCGAACAAACCCGCCGCAGCGGAGGTTCTCCTCGACGGTTAGCTCAGCGAACACGCGCCGCCCCTCGAGGCATTGGCCGATCCCGCCGGCGACGAGTCGGGCTGCATCCTCGCCCGCGATCGACCGCCCGTCGAACCGGACCCGCCCGGCTACCACCTGACCCCGGTGGTGACGGAGGAGCCCGCCCACGGCGCGCAGGAGGGTGGTCTTGCCGGCCCCATTCGGTCCCACCAGCGCAACCGCGCCGCCCTCCGGCACCGACAGCGAGGCGTGCTCGAGCGCGAGCACCGTGCCGCCGTAAAGCACCTGTAGATCCTCCACTTCGAGCAGGCTCACGGCGTCTCGCTCCGCTCAAGCAGTTCTGTCACGTGAGTCACGTGAACCTCTCCTCCCAATCTCTCTGTGGCAAGAAATCGGATCGGACGGGCGGACCGTGCGCCTACGGCCAAAGTCAGTTCCTAATGACTGTGCCCGGCTCCCTCCAAAAGAGGGATCGATCCGAGCACCCGGCGCATGGGCTGTCCAGGGGCGCGGGCGTCAGGAACCAGCGTGACCCAAGAAGTTCGACGAAGACGCGTGCGATCTGCTCCGTCGAGAGTCGACCCCGCGGGCGAAACCATTGCGCGGTGTGGTTCACCATGCCCAGCAGGGCACGAAGCGGCAGGTCACGATCGGCAAAGCGGAAGCTTCCCTCACGCTCGCGCTCGAGGACGTGGCGCTCCTGCTGGAAGACGAGCATGTGGTCGCGTGGGATCATCGATCCGCGCCACACCCGAGCCGTCCTCGCCCAAGCCCTCGCCGCCTGCGCTTGCGCTTCACTCGAGCCGGTCGGCTACGGCGTCTTCAGGATGTGACGCGGCCGAGCGCAGCTTGATCGCCTCGACCGCGCTCATCAGGGAAGGCTCGGCGGTCCCTCGAGTTGGGCTTCGAGGGACCGCCGGGACGCGTGGTGAGAGGAGCTATCGGAGGGGGTACGACACGGGCGGGGGTCCAAGCGGCTGACCACCGGGTCCGTTCGCGAACGACAGCCACGGCACCGAGGGCTGGAAGCCGGCCGGGGGTCGGCTCCAGTCGCATACACCCGTGGGGAATATGCTCTGCAGCGCAGCCCACTGCGTCTCGGTGAACGTGCTCGCCGGGTAGTCGCTGCGCCGCAGTGGCTCGAGCTGGCACTTGACATAGTTGTCGGCGAGTGGGGCCCCGGACGTCATCCGTGGGTCGGCGTAGTACGGATACGTCGCGTTGCAGGTGCTCTGGTTGGTGACCTCAACTCCGGAGATCCAGCACGCATCGACTGCGGCGGCGGGCTTGTCCTGCACCACCTTGACCCTCAGCGGCACGCTGCGGTGGTCCGCCTCGATCGCCGACAACCACTGGTCCATCAGCGGGAGTGCTTGCGCGCCCACGGTCGGGTCACCCAGAATGCCACCAAGAGTGCTGCTTGCGCTGGTCCAGATGATCTGGTTGCCGTGCCCGCCGGTGGCCTCGTCCAGCCGTGCCCGCATCATGTAGCTGTGGTAGTCGGAGTGAATGCCGTCATTGGCAAAGCCGCGCAGGTCGATGATCGGGACGTTCGCCGCCTGGGCTGGCCAATCCACCTCTCCCGCCCGGTAAGCCACCCTTAGCGCGGCGGGGGTGGCCACCGTGCGCTGCGGCTGATATTTCCAGTTGATGTCGATCCCACCGACGTGCTGGTTGAGATCGATGAACTGCGCCGCAGTGATCTGGCCCTTCAACAACGCCTTCAGCCCGTACTGCACGCCGACGTTGTCGTATGGGCGGTTCGCGTACCCGTCAGCGCCGGTGCCCCACTGTGCCACCTCGTAGTCCTGGAGCGTGCACCGTACCCCCTCGGGGTTTGTAAGCGGGTCGAACACACCTGGTGGCGGCAATGGGACGCTCGCGCAGGCGGCGCCGTTGGACGGATCGAACCACGTCCGTGAGTAACCGCTTCCGCCCGGAACGTTGTCCCAATCGCGGCAGACCGCCTGGTCGACGTATCCGTCTACCGCGGTCTCCTCTGCCGTCGTCCATGGCTGGGATGCGGTGTGGTCGAAGTAGTTGTCCAGGAGGTGGCAATCCTCGGCCTCCTGCGCGGTGTTCCAGATATCGGGGAAGCTGCACTGTGGGATGATGCCGTCGAGCAGGCCCGGATAGTCGGCGACGTCCCACTGCTGCTGCATCGAGCCGCCGGAGCAACCTTCGCCGATCGTGTACCGAATCGGACCGTAGGTATCGACAAGGTGCTCCTTGAGCATCATCAGCGCCTCGGCGGAGACAACATCGTTGCAGTCCGACCCGAGCTTGTTGCCGCCCGAATTCGCCACCGCGAACCCGCTCGCCAAGGGATTGTCGTTTGGGTTGGTGCTGAAGCTGAGGTAATTCAGGAGCGGCGTGTCGGGTGTGGCCTGCATGTGCCAGGGCTTGCAGTCCCCGCCGAACGGGACCACCAGCTTGCCGTTCCACCCGCTCTGGGGAGCCCAGGGCGCCCAGGGCTTGCTGGGATCGAACAGCACGGCGATCTCGTAATACTCTCGATCCTCCACCCCCTGCTCGATCCGCACGACGTACGGCACGGTCACTCCCTGATCAGTCGTCGTGGTCGCGACGTCGGTCGGCGGATTGCTCGGGTCGTATGGGGCGAACTGTCCGGTCGTGGACGACTTATATACGTAGCTGAGCTGGGTCGCGGCGTCGCATTGCGTGTCCTGTGCCGCGCCTAGTGTCGTCCCGCAGATCCATGGCTGCACCTGTGGGCCGGCGAACACCGGGCCCCCGATCGAATGGTTCGTGATCGTCAGCTGGGCCGACTCGCCGTGACGGTCGCGCTCGCGGCCAGGTTCGAACACGGTTAGGAGGTTCTTTCCGTCGACCAAACCGATCACGAGACCCTCGAACTTCCCATTCGGACGAAGCGCGAACGCAGACGTAACGCTATGGCCGTTCAAATAGACGCGCGCATCACCCGGATCAGCGCCCCCGGGTAGCGTGACCCGAACCAACGCCTCGCCCCCCGAGACCAGGTCCGCGCGATTCGACAGCACGGTGATCACGGGTACCCGCCCAAACCGCCCCCGGTCGCCGGAATGACCCTCGGAGGCAAACGCGTTCCCGACGTTCGCGACGAACACCACGCATAGCGCCGGTAAAAGCAGAAGGCGCCTCACACCACCACGTCCTCTCGGCCGCATGATCTCTCCTCTCAGTGACGTCCGCGACCGCCCTAGACAACAGTGGCGATGCCGCTCCGTCAACGTCCTGAGAACTCGATCCGAACCTAAGAAGGACCCAGGGCACCCTCCGAAAGGAGGGCTGGCCTCCTAGCTTCGAGAGCGACTCACAACAAGCCTTGTTCGCTCGCCTTGATTACCGCTTGCAGACGCGAGCGCGCTCCGAGCTTGTCGAGCAGATTGCTGACATAGCCTTTGACCGTGGTTTCCGCGATGAACAGGCGCTCGGCGATCAGCCGGTTAGAACACCCCTCGGCGAGCAGCTCGAGCACGTCTCGCTCGCGAGCGCTCAGCTCGACCGTCGAGGGTTCGCCACGCAGGACGCGGACGTGATCGCTTGCCAGCGTCTGAGCGATGCGGGGGTCGATCACCCGCTTGCCTGCCACCACGTCTTGGAGGGCCTTGCGCATGTCGATCATGGCGGTGTCCTTGAGCAGGCAGGCATCCGCGCCAGCGGCGAGGCAGCCCTTGATCAGATCAGCCTCATCGAACGCCGTCACCATCGCGATCCTCGCCTGTTGGGCGGCAAGCCGCAGCTGGGTACACAGGACACTCGGCTGTGAAACGCCCGGGATCTTCATGTCCAGGAGGATCAGCCCAGGTTGATCGCGCCTGGCGGCCACCAGCGCATCGTGCGCATTGTCGACCTCGATGATGCCCTCGACGCGAAGAGCTCCGCGAACAAGGGTGGCGAGACCCTGCCGGGCGATAGGGTGATCGTCGACGATCAGGACGCGCATCGCGGTGCCGGGATTTCCGGCCGATCGTTCGGAACTCGATCGACAAGATCGGATTGTCCACCGGGCACGGCCGGTACGATACCGGGCGAGGGATTCGTGAGGGACCCGTTCGCACACATCGCGTTGCACGATGATCGCGTCCAGATCGTCCACGACTTGGTCCAGACCGCGCGGGAGGCGGCCGGCGCGGACAGCGCGATGGCCGCCGTGCAGACAGAGGACGAGAACGCGTTCATGATGTCTCGCCTGGATGGCATGAGCGAGCCGGCACTTTTCGGCTTGACGATCCGTCGCGGTCTCGGGCTCGGGGGCCAAGTAGTCGTCGAAGCACGGTCGCGTTCACTTGAGGATTACTTGCGTGAGCCGTCGATCACCGGCGACTACCTACAGATCGTCAAGCGCGAGGGCCTGCGAGGGATCGCATGCGTGCCGGTGTTCGGGCCGAACGGTATGGAGATCCTGCTCTACGTGTCGATGCATCGCCCGGGAGCGATGGGCAGCGTGGCGATGCGTGCGCTCGATCAGGTTGGTACGTATGCATCGATCGGCCTGCATAATGTCGCCGCGCGCGCCCGCGACCGCGAGATTGCCCAGTTGCGGGAGCGGGAGCGGCTGGCTAGCTCGCTGCACGACTCGGTTGCGCAGGCGCTGTTTGCAATTGGGATCGCGGCCCAAGAGTCGCGAGAAGCTGGCGATCCCGAGAGTCTGGAGGAACGCCTCGCGCAAATCGAGACCATGGCGGCGAACGCCCGGTCCGAGCTGCGCGAGGCGCTCGCCCAAATCAGCCGCACGCCCGAAGGCCTCGCGCTTGAGTCGCTGGTCGACGCCGAAGCTCGGCTGTTCGAGCGCCGCACTAGACGTCACGCGCGGGTCACTCGCCACGGTGAAGCAACGAGACTCGAAGCCGCCTGCGAACAGCTGGTCGTGGACGCCGTCCGCGAGGGCCTCGCGAATGCCGCTAAACACACGCTCTCCCAGGTGGTGCTCGTCCACTTGGCCTACGCCGAAGACGTGGTGCGGCTTTCGCTGCAGACCGACCTCGCGGTCCCGCGTGGGCGCCGGCGCACGCAGACGGTCGCACCTAGCATCCCCGAGGGGTCGGGTTTGCACCTGCTGCGCGGCCGCGCCGAGCGTCTTGGCGGCTGCCTTGATTTGACCTACGACGACGATCGCGTCGTCCTGCGGCTCGAGCTTCCGAACTGACGTCCGCAGCGCCCTACGCGACCTAGCTCCAACTTTAGATCGCGGCCTTTCAGCTGCCTACTTGCAGCCGCAAGAACATCGGGCGGATCTCACGCAGGTATTCATCCACGATCGACTTGCCGCCATCAAACCCGACGGCCTCGATCTCCACGCGCACCCCCCACAGCCTCGGGTCGTCGTTGAGCAGACCTTCGACTCGCACCCTTCGGAGCGGAAGGTCGCAGGTTCAAATCTGCCGCGCGCCCTTCATGAACGCCCCGCGCGGGGCCCGTAAACTGCAACGCTACAACCTCCCGGGTGGTTGGTCTTGTAGCGACGGCGGTTCACTGCGGCGGAATCCGTTCCCAGATACTGCGTCACTCGCGAGAGCTTCACCCCGGCGGACGAGGGCGCGAAGCGGGGATGACCAACGGCATGGGCCGCAGGATGGAAGAATCCCCGGCACCTGAACCGACGGAGGAGACATGATCGGAGATGTCCTATGGCGGCCGCCGGCTGACCTGCGGGAGAGTTCGCTGGAAGTCGGCCGGTTCGAGAACTGGCTCCTTGAGCACCGGGGCCTTGACTTCCACACCTATGACGAGCTTCAGCGCTGGTCGACCGCCGACCCCGAGGGCTTCTGGTCAGCCGTGTGGGAGTTCTACGCAATCAGGGACCACGGGTCGCATGACCGAGTGCTGACCGCGGCGCAAATGCCGGGCGCCGTGTGGTTTCCCGATGCGCGCGTCAACTATGCCGAGCATCTCTTTGGGCAGGCGGAGGACCGGGACGCGGTTGCCATCGTCGAGCAATCTCAGACGCGTCCCGAGGTCGAGCTGAGCTTCGGCGACGTCCGCGATGAGGTCGCGAGGCTCCGCGCGGGGCTGCAGCGTCTCGGCGTCAGGAAGGGAGACCGGGTTGTCGGCTACCTGCCGAACATCCACGAGACGTTCTGCGCGTTCGCGGCCACCGCCAGCCTGGGTGCGATCTGGGCGACGTGCGCTCCGGAGTTCGGCGCCCGCAGCGTGATCGATCGCTTCCGTCAGATCGAGCCCAAGGTGATGTTCACCGTCGGCGGCTACGGCTATCGCAACAAGTACATCGAGCGCCGCGAAGAGGTCGCCGCGCTGCGAGCCGCGCTTCCCTCCCTCGAGCACGTCGTGGCTGTCCCCTACGGCGACGCCGAGGTCCCCGACGCGGTCAGGTGGGAAGAGATCACCGCGGACTTCGGCCCGCTGGAGTTTGAGCCGCTGCCGTTCGATCATCCGCTCTACGTCCTGTTCTCATCCGGGACCACGGGGCTGCCCAAGGCGATCATGCACGGGCACGGGGGCCAACTGATCGAGCACCACAAGAGCCAGGGGCTGATCTGGAACCTGAGGCGCGGCTCGCGACTGCAGTGGTTCTCGACCACGGCGTGGATGATGTGGAACGCGCTGATCTCGGCGCTTCTGGTGCGCTCCTCCATCGTGATGCTCGACGGCGACCCGGCGTGGCCCGATCTGAAGGAGATCTGGCGCAAGGCCGAACGCAACCGGGCAACGATGATGGGCATGGCACCCGCCTTCCTCATGGCATGCCGCAAGGCGGGGCTCAACCTGCGCGAGGACTTTGACCTGAGCGCCCTGGAGGTGCTGTGCACAGCAGGGTCGCCCTTATCCTCCGAGGGCTACCTCTGGGTGTATGAGCAGCTGGGACCGGACATCTGCCTGCTCAACGGCTCCGGCGGGACCGACGTCTGCACGGGCATCGTGTCGGGCACGCCCGCGCTGCCCGTCTACGAGGGAGAGATCGCCGGGCGCTGTCTCGGGGTCGACGCCAAGGCCTTCGACGAAGAGGGAAACGAGGTCATCGACCAACTCGGCGAGCTGGTGATCACCAAGCCGATGCCGTCCATGCCGGTCGGGCTCTGGGGTGACACCGACGGTGAGCGCTACCGCTCATCCTATTTTGACAGGTACCCGGGGGTGTGGCGCCAAGGAGATTGGATCCTGTTCACCGCGCGCGGAAGCTGCATCCTCACCGGCCGGTCCGATGCCACCCTCAACCGGGGCGGCGTACGCCTGGGAACCGGTGAGTTCTACGCGGTGGTGGAGGAGTTTCCGCAGTTGAGCGACGCGCTCGTGATTCACCTCGAGGATCCTGAGGGGGGCATGGGCGAGTTGCTCCTCTTTGTCGTTCCGGCTCCCGGCGCCACCGTCGATGACGAGCTTCTCGGCCGCGTCAAGACGGCCCTGCGCACGGAACTGTCACCCCGCCACATCCCCGACAGGATCATTCCGGTCAGCGCGATCCCGCGCACCCTCACCGGCAAGAAGCTGGAGGCGCCCGTCAAGCGCATCCTTCGCGGAGAGCCGGCCGAACGTGTCGCCAGCCGCGACTCGCTCGCCAACCCCGCCGCGCTGGACGAGTTCGTGGCGCTTGCGCGGCAGGTGACCGACGGCCGCCGCGACGCTGCATGACGCGGCCCACGGGTGGCCCGCCTCATCAGGGCAAGATGTCGCGCGTCCTTCGCGCGCCTACGCTGTCCGGGACTTGATGACCTTCTCGAAGTAGGGCGCGGGCTTGACGGTTGCGCGGATCTCGCGGGTCTCGTGCGGCTCAACGGTTGTGCGCCGCGAATCCGGCTCACCCCAGACGAGAGTTACCTCAGTTCCGGGCTCAGCTGAGGCGAGATCGAGAAGCGCGAGCGAGATGAAGTGGTCTGAGTTCGCGCAGTAGGCGGGCCATTGCGAGACACCCACCGGGTTCCCGTCCTTCACCACCGCGTCGGATTGGAACGTAGCGTACATCGGCAAAGGCAGGCTGAGGAACTTCGCGGGGCTCGCGGTCCCGGGAAAGAGACTGTCGTGCATCACCGCGGCGACATCCTCGTCATGCCACTCGAGTGTGACCTTGGTCCGTCGCTGGCTTTTCGATCGCTCGAGCAGCGCCTCGCGACCGATGAAGTCCCGCTCGAAGTCGATGATGCGCCCGTATCCGACCTCGATTGGATCGACGTAGTAGTCGGTGATGTCGTCCGACACGAGGCTCCCGCCCAGTGAGCCGATCGTCTCCAGGAAGTAGCCGTTGAGCCACTCTCGGTAGGGCTTCATCTCGTCGCCGTGATAGATCGCCGGCAGGGGCATGGGCATCCATCCCGACTCCTGGGCGGTCGTCGAGTAGGCGAGCGCCCCGGCCTTGCGCATGCCGTACTTCTGACCGGCTGTCTCGAGCGCCTCGCGGACCGCGTCCTGGTCATCCCAGGCCCCGTAGATCTCGAAGCCAGGCTCCCCCGCCATCCCGTGACGCAGCGCCCGGAGTGCCTTGCCGGCGATCGTGAGCTCGCCGATGTGGAAGAACTTCACGTCGGGCACCTGACCGCCGGTTACCTCGTTGATCAACGCCATGGCGTTGGGACCCTGGACCTGCACCCGGAACACGTCGCGCGTTCCAGAACGAACCGCGAAGTTGTCATCCCGTTGGACGTCGACGTCATATTGGCCGCGTTCGGCGTTGAACTGGACCCAGTCGCTGGCGAACGGCGCGCCGACAATGCGGAAGAACTCGTCGTCTTCGCGGAAGAGAATCGCATCGGCGATGAGATACCCGTCATGGCTGGCCAGGACGATCTGCTTGGCCCGCAGCGGTGGGAATGGGTCGAACTTGTTGACCGCGATCTCCGCGAGCATCGGGACGATCTCTGTGCCACGCAGGTGCAGCTCGGTCATGTGGTAGCTCTGCTCGAGCAGGGCGCAGGAGTCTCTCCAGGCGCGGACCTCGTCGCGCCAGTTGGTGAACTCCGGCGGGATCACCGGAAACGTGTACGGCCCCAGATTGGAGCCTCGCAGCAGGTTCACCGGCCCGCCGGCCTCGGTGATGACGTCCTCCAGGCTCTTCGTTGGGTTAGCTGTTGCTGCCATCTGGGTCTCTCCTCTGATCGAACTCAGTCCCATCGCGCTCCGGGCGCTGCGCGCCACGCGGCCGCATCATGCGGCAGCGTTGGCGCGGTATTCGCCGCGTGCCTTGGCGGTCAGGGGCGCCGGCTGCACGGTCGCGCGGATCTTGACCTGTACGTGGTCCTCGACGGCCGGCTTCGACGATGGCGTCGGCTCTCCCCAGACCACCACAACCTCGGTTCCCGGCTCGGCCGTCGACGCGTCGAGCACCGCCAGCGAGAGCATCGCGCGTTCGTTGGAGGAGTAACCCGTGTGGAGGGAGCGGCCCAGGTAGGCTCCACTGTCAGATTCCACGCGGTCGTAGTGATAGGTCGCGAAGTGCGCGATCGGCAGGTTGAAGTACTTTGCCCCGACCCCGGGACGGAACATCGAGCCAAACGCATCCTCCACGTCCTCGCCGTTCCACACGAGCGTCACCTTGCGATTTGCCTCCGCGCGTCCATCCGCGAGCTGCTGCTCCAGTGCGTCGCGCCCGATGAAGTCGTGGTCGAACTTGACGATCCGGCCGTAGCCGAGGTCGAACGGCGAGAAGTAGTAGTCCTCGACGTTGGTCGAGTGGAAGCTGCCGCCCAACGACACCGTCGCGTCGATCTCATCAGCCGGCAGCCATCTACGGAAATCCGCGGTGCTCTGCCCCGAGTAGAACGCCGGAAGCGGGCGCGGCAGCCAGCCTGACTCCAACGTGTTCGTCAGATAGGCCCGGCCGCCAACCTGCACAAGGCCATGCCGCTCACCAGCCCGAAGCAGAGCCGTGTGGACAGCCGCACGGTCCGCCCACGGCCCGACGAACTCAAACCCCGGTTCACCCGCCATGCCGTGGCGTAGCGCACGTACCTGCTTCCCGGCGATGGTTAGGCGCGCTCCGTGGAAGAACTTCACGGTCGGTGGTTCCTCGCCAAGCGCCTCACGGATGACGTCCATGGCACCCGGGCCCTGCACCTCGTAGCGGTACACGACGGGATCGCCGGATCGGGCGTAGGACGGATTGTCCCTCCACAGCTCGAGGTCATAATCTCCGGTCTCGGCGTGGTACTGAAGCCAGTTGATCGTCGGCGGGATGCCGACCGCCTGGAACTCATCCTCCTCGTTGCGGAAGACGATGTTGTCGCCGATGAGGAAGCCTTCACCGTTCACCGCCACATACTGCTTTGCCGCGTCGATGGGAAAGTGCTCCACGCTGTTGACGGCGGTATCCTTGAGCAGTCGAAGCGCGTCGGGGCCCTTCACGTTCAGGTCCGCCAGATGGTGTGACTGATCAAACAGCACCGCCGTGCGCCGCCACGCCTGCTGCTCGTCGCGCCAGTTGGTGAACTCGGGCGTCACGGGCGTGCTGACGATCGGCGGCGACTGGGATTCCCACAGCAGGGTGTGCGGACTCCCCGCATCAGCGATCGCCTCTTCAAGATTCTTGGCCACGTTGGTCTCCTTGCATGTCTTCCAGAACGACTGCGTGACTCGACCCTCTGGCGCCCGCAATCCCTCCTATCTCTCGGCGTGCGGAGTGTCGCGGATCGCGCCACGCATGGCCACGCACGGCGTTCCGGTCAGAGGAATCGGCGCCGTTGCGGGCGGCGATGCGCGTGTCGGAGAGCGCCGTCGGCCCGCCCGTGCCGTTCACCGGAACGCAATCCGTGCTCTGGGACGACGGAGCGGACACCGTTGCCACCCCGACCTCCAACCGACATGGTTTATGACAACGATCTCCACCACGCCGGCCATCCGGCACCCACAGACCCTTCTCGCCAACGCCAGCCTCGAGATGACGGGCAAGGACGTGCTCGCCCTCGCGGAGCTCGAGGGCCGGCTGAACCCCGGAAGCCGCGTCAACATCACCTTCCTCGGCAATGAGGATGAGGCCGCACGGGTGGCCGCCGCGGCCGCGGTCGTCGCGGCGGGGCTGACCCCGGTGGCGCACATCTCCGCCCGCCGGCTGCGCTCGGAGGCCGAGCTGGTGCGATACCTGACGGCGCTGGCGCAGACGGGCGCCGCCGAGACGGTGTTCGCGGTTGCCGGCGACCCCGCCGTGCCTGAGGGTCCCTACGAGGATTCGCTGGCGCTGATCGGTTCGGGCCTGCTCGAGGCCGGCGGCGTGAAGAGGGTGAGCATCGCCGGCTATCCGGAAGGCCACCCCGACATTAGCGAGCAGGCCCTGTGGGAGGCGCTGGAGCGCAAGTGCGCGCTCCTGACCCAGCTCGGGATGACCGACTCGATCATCACGCAGTTCGGCTTCGACGCGCAGAAGGCTCTGCGCTGGGTCGAGCAGACACGCTCCCGCGGCATCGAGATCCCCGTGCGCATCGGGGTGCCCGGCCCGACGGGCGTCAAGCGGTTGCTGAGCTATGCGCGGCGGTTCGGAGTTGCCACCAGTGCGGGCATCGCCCGCAAGTACGGACTGTCGCTGACCAACCTGATGTCTACCGCCGGCCCCGACCGCTACATCAACGAGTTGTCCGACGGCTATGACCCGGGCCGCCACGGCTCGGTGGAGCTTCACTTCTACACCTTCGGAGGGCTGGGGGCCACAGCCGAGTGGCTCGCCCGTGCGAGATGACCACGCCGAGCCCCGGCACCCAATGCGTCCTGACGATCTCGTGCCCCGATGCCGTCGGGATCGTGCACGCGGTCTCAGGCTACATCGTCGAGCAGGGTTGCACGATCGTCGAGAGTCAGCAGTTCAACAATCCCGACACTGACACCTTCTTCATGCGCGTCCGTTTCGCCGACGCCTCGGGTGGTGCACTTGACGCCGGGCAGCTGAGCGATGCCTTCCGGGCGGTCGCCACCAGCTGGCATATGACGTGGCGGCTTGTGGATTCGATGCGCCGGCCGCGGGTGGTGATCATGGTCTCGAAATACGCCCACTGCCTCAACGACCTGCTGTTCCGCAATTCGGTGTCGGACCTGAATCTCGACATCGTTGCGGTGGTCTCCAACCACCCGGATCTGGCGCGCCTCGCGCGGGACTACGACGTGCCCTTTCGACACATCCCCGTCACACCCCAGACCAAGCCGGCCGCCGAGGCACAGCTCATGAGGCTCATCGAGGCCGAGCAGGTCGAATTGGTCATCCTCGCGCGTTACATGCAGGTGTTCTCCGACGACCTGTGCCGGCGCCTTGTCGGACGCGCGATCAACATCCATCACTCGATGCTGCCGAGCTTCAAGGGCGCCCGCCCTTACCACCAGGCTCATGCCCGCGGGGTGAAGCTCATCGGGGCGACCGCTCACTATGTCACCGCCGACCTGGACGAAGGCCCGATCATCGATCAGGAAATCCAGCGCGTCGACCACTCGATGAGCGCCGAGGACTTCGCCGCCAGTGGGCGCGAGGTGGAGACGCGGGCGCTCGCCCGCGCGGTGCGGCTGCATACCGAGAACCGCGTCGCGCTCAACGGCGCCCGCACGGTCGTATTGCAGTGAAAACCGTGACCGGGTCCGGCGTCTGGGCCGCGCTACTGGCGCGTCCGCCGCGGGGCGTGAGCCAAGAGGCTCCTCGCCACGTCGCCGAGCTGCTGAGCCGACTCGGCGATCCGCACCAAGGCCTTCCCGTCATCCACGTGGCCGGCACCAACGGCAAGACGACCACAACGCGCACGATCGACGCCGTGCTGAGCGCCGCCGGGTTGCGTGGGTCGCT
>Ga0207664_10002119_pt1 | contig 13066 bp, 11 predicted proteins | sample LARL83metaG_FD_184349 | JGI IMG/M metagenome (GOLD analysis project Ga0207664, IMG submission 184349) | Corn, switchgrass and miscanthus rhizosphere microbial communities from Kellogg Biological Station, Michigan, USA - LAR L8-3 metaG... | ecosystem: Host-associated > Plants > Roots >...
AGAAGATCGCGGCGCCGAGCACCACGGCGAATGCGCCGGCGGTGCGCGGCGTCATTCCGAGCCCCACACGTCCCAGCGTCGCGAGCCCGCTCACGAGAATCACGCGAAAGAGCAGCTCCTCGTACAACCCCGCGCCCAGTGAGACCATGAGCCTCGTGGGCGTGTCGAGCTGCTGCATCGGAGCGATCGCCAGCATGTGCAGCGTTCCGAGCAGGCGCGCGGTAATCAGGCCGACCACGACACCGAACACCAGCGCGAGCGTCACCGACTCGCCCAGCATCCACGTGAAGTACGCGGCGCGCAGCGGCTCGCCATGCGCACGCTTGTCCCGCCACGCGCCCCAGAGGAAGATCCCCACCAGCAGCACGCCGAAGGCGAGCGGACCCCAGCGCCCGAACGCCGCGTAGAACACCGATTTGAGAATGACATCCGCCCCGTTGCGCACCCCATGCGTCTCGCCGAACGGAAGGATCGCAGCGAGGAGCTCGTAGAGCGCGAGAAGCGGAAGCGCGAAGGTGAAGCTGTACCGCGGGGCGCGGCTCGAGCGCCAGTACGTCTGGAGAGCGCTCGCCGCCACTCAGCTCCCCTTGAGGTAGAGCTTTCCGGGGTCGAGCACTTCGCGCAGCAAGCGCAGCTCCTCCGCATTCGGCGGCGCGACCACCTCGAGCGACGCGCGCTGCCGCAGCTTCCAGCCGACGCGCGATGTCACGTCTTCCAGCGCGACGCCAGAGTAGAGCGCGGCGAGCTCCAGCTCGCCGTCCACTTCCGACGCGCACAGCACGCCCCGGTCCGTGATCACCTTCACGGGGCCGGCGCCGGGCATTCCCCACTCCCTTCGCGACTTGCCCTTCGACCGGTTTCCCGCGGTCGTGATGTAGTCCACCGATTCGGGGAACGCGCGCGTGCTGAGGCGCGAGATGATGACCGTGCGCTGCGCGTGGGTCGCGATCTCCGCCGCGCCGCCGCTTCCGGGCAGCCGCACCTTCGGCTTGGCGTAGTCGCCGACCACGGTCGTATTGATGTTCCCGTACCTGTCGATCTGCGCGCCGCCCAGAAATCCCACCTCGATCCGTCCGCCCTGCAGAAAGAGCTGGAAGATGTCCGCCATCCCCGTGACCATCAGCGATCCGGTCACGAGCGACGGATCGCCGATCGAGACCGGCAGCCGCTCCGGAAGCGCTCCGACTGCACCCGACTCGTAGATGAGCACGAGCCCGGGCGCATGCGTTGCGCGCGCGAGGTTGCACGCGAGATTCGGCAGCCCGATGCCGACGAAGACGATCTCCCCGTCGCGCAGCTCGCGCGACGCGACCACCGTCATCATCTCCTCGGCGGAGTAGCGCACGTCAGTAGCCGTAGTTCACTCCCGCGCAGAACATGTCCCGCGCAGCGAGACGCGTCGTGAGTCCTTCGTGAAGGGCGAGATATTCGGCGCGGTCGTCGACGCCCATCACGTACTCATCCAGATAGCTCGCGAGCGCCGCGGGATCGCGCGAGATGTTCTCCCAGGCCACGTAGAACTCGTTGTCACGATCGTAATGCCCCTGCGCGTACGAGGGGTGCGCGCCCCACGGCTCGACCACCACCGCGTCCACGATCACGCCCGGAATGAGCGTGCGATTCGGATCCGCGCGCACGACGCCGGTGTCCACGAGCTCCTCCACCACGACGATGACGTGCTTCGATGCGAACGCCGCCTCCTTCTGCACACCGAGCAGCCCCCAGATCTGCGCATTCCCCTCCGCATCCGCGCGCTGCGCGTGCACGATGGTCACGTCGGGATTGAGCGCAGGGACCGCGGCGAGCGACTCGCCCGTGAAGGGACACGTCACCTGGCGGATGAGCGGATTCGAAACGGGAATGTCGGTACCCTGGTAGTCGCGCATGGGCCAGAACGGGAGATGCGCCGCGCCCGCGCTGAACCGCGCGACCATGCCGAAGTGCGAGTACTCCTCGATCTCGAGCGGCGGCTGTCCCTGCTCCACCGCGCGCCGGAACGCATGCAGCGAGCCCACGCCCGGATTGCCCGCCCAGGAGAACACGAGCTTTCGCGCACAGCCGGCCGCGATCATCTGATCGTAGATGAGGTCGGGCGTGAGCCGGCAGAGCACGAGGTCGCGGCGCTTCTGCCGGATGATCTCGTGTCCCGCCGCGAAGCAGATCAGATGCGTGAATCCCTCGATGACGACCGTATCCCCATCGTGCACGAAGCGCGCGATGGCGTCGCGCATGGAGAGGACCTTGGCAGCGCCCGGCGCGCGGGAGACCGCCTCCATCACGTCAGCGATGTCAGCGCGCGATCGATGATCGCCACCGCGATGTCGATGTCCACCTCGTCGATGACCAGCGGCGGCGCCAGACGCAGCGTGCTCTTGCCGCAGGTGAGGAGCAGCAGCCCCTCCTCGAACGCCTTGTCGATGAGCGCGCGCGCGAGCTCGGGGACCGGCTCGCGCGTTCCGCGGTCCTTCACGAACTCGACGCCGATCATGAGCCCCTTGCCGCGCACGTCGCCGATCGATGGATGCTTCTTCTGCAGATCGCGCATCGCACCGAGCAGCCGCTCTCCGAGCGCTGGCACTTTCGGCAGCAGCTCCTGCTCGACCACGTCGAGCGTCGCCATCGCAGCCGCACACGCGACGGGGTTGCCACCGAACGTCGAGCCGTGCGCGCCGTTCTCCCACTTCGTGATCGAGTCCTTCGCGATGATGGCGCCGAGCGGCATGCCGGAGGCGAGCCCCTTGGCGGTGAGCAGAATGTCAGGCTCGATCCCGGCGAACTCGGTCGCCCACATCTTCCCCGTGCGGCCGACGCCGCACTGGATCTCGTCGCACACGAGCAGGATGCCGTGCGCGTCGCAGAGGGCGCGCAGCGCGGGAAGGAATTGCGGCGGCGGTACGATGTAGCCGCCCTCGCCCTGGATCGGCTCGACGAAGATCGCGGCGACGTCGCGCGGGTCGACCTGGCGCGCGAAGAGCTCCTCGATGGCGGCGATGCTGTGCAGGTGACAGTCCGCGTGCGCCTGTCCGCACTCACAGCGGTAGGGATTCGCGTACTGCACGTGGTAGACCTCGGAGAGCATCGGTCCGAAACCCGCGTGCTGCTTCACCTTGCTCGAGGTGAGGCTCATCGCGCCGTACGTGCGCCCGTGGAACGCGCCCTTGAAAGCGATCAGCCCTGCGCGCCTCGTGGAGTTGCGCGCGAGCTTGATCGCGCCGTCCACCGCCTCCGCTCCCGAGTTCGAGAGAAAAACGCGCTTCCGGCTCGGCCCCGGCGCGAGCTTCGCCAGGCGCTCGAACAGATTGGCCATCCCCTCGAAATAGAAATCGGAGCCGCAGATGTGCAGGAACCTGTCCGCCTGCGCCTTGATCGCCGCGACGACCTTCGGATGTCCGTAGCCGGTGGATGCCACCGCGATGCCCGCCATGAAGTCGAGGAAGCGGTTGCCGTCCACATCCTCCACCATCGCCTTCTCGCCGCGCGCGATCACCAGCGGGTACTCCTTGATGTAGCACGGCGAGGCGAACGTCACATCCTGCTCCACGACGCGCCGGGCGTTCGGTCCGGGCACCGGAGTCTTGATGAACGGATAGTTGCGCGCAGTCGACGGGGTGGTGGCGGGGCGGACGGTGGCGGTCATGGACGTTGCACCAATGTGAAAACGTGAGGGAACGGCAGCGGCGAAGTGGGCTGGACGTCAGCCGAATCCCTACTCCGAAACCGGTGCGTGGATGGTGGTACGGCTCTGCTCGCGCATGAACTGCATTACATAGTAGGGACCGCATCCGCCCTTGCCGCTGGATCCGGATCCCTTCCAACCGGTGAATGCCTGCGCGCCGGGCCACGCGCCGGTGGTGGCGCCCGTGCGCTTGTTCGCGTAGCACACGCCCGCCTGGATCTCGTCGAAGAAGCGTGCGACCTCCTCGTCGCTGCCGCTGTAGATCCCGGCCGTGAGCCCGTACTCCGTGCGATTGCTCTCCGCGATCGCCTCGTCGAAGGAGGAGATCTCGCCGATCGCGAGCAGCGGCGCGAAGAGCTCCGTGCGAAACAGGCTGCTGTCGAGCGGAAGCGTCGCGATCGCGGGAGAAACATAGTGCCCTTTCGCCTGCGTCCCTCGCGTGAGCCGTGTGCCACCGACCAGGAGCGTTCCCTCCGCCTTCGCCTGCTCGACCGCGCGCTCGTAGCGCTCCACCGCCTGCGCATTGATCACGGGTCCGAAGTACACGTCGCGCTCCGAGGGGTCGCCGATGACGATCTTCTGCGTCTTCGCCACGAGCGCCTCGATGAACTCCTTGGCGACGAACTTGTGTACGTACACGCGCGAGGTGGCCGAGCATTTCTGATTCTGCAGGCCGAAAGCGGACTTCATCACGCCCTCGGCGGCCATGTCGATGTCGGCCGTGTCCATCACGATCGCCGCATTCTTGCCGCCGAGCTCGAGGAGACAGGGGCGCGCCCACTTCGCGCTGAACTCGGCGAAGATGCGCATCCCGACTTCCTTGGAGCCCGTGAACACGACTCCGTCCACGCCGGGATGCCGCCAGATCGCGTCACCCATGATGTGTCCGTCGCCCTGAATGAGATTGAAGACGCCCGCGGGAATGCCCGCGTCGCGATAGATCTCGTAGAGCTTGACGCCGGTCCACGGCGCCTCTTCGGCGGGCTTGTAGACGATCGTGTTGCCCGCGACGAGCGCGGCCGAGGACATGCCGGCGGAGAGCGCGAGCGGGAAGTTGAAGGGCGCGATGCACGCGAACACACCGAAGGGGCGGAGCACGTCGATGTTGCGCTCGACGGGCGTCATCTTCGCCATCTCGCGAACGAAGCCATTCGCGTCCAGCATCTGCTGACAGTAGTACTCGATGAGGTCCGCCGACTCTTCGGCATCGCCCATGGCTTCGAGGCGGCTCTTCCCAACCTCGACACTCATGATCGCGGCCAGATCGAACTTGCGCTCGCGGATGAGCGCCGCCGCGCGGCGGAGGGGCGCGATGCGCTCCTCGGGGCTGCGGTGCGCCCACTCCCTGGCCGCGGCGCGCGCGGCCTTCACCGCGAGGTCGATCTGCTCCGGTCGCGCGCTGTGGAAGGTCCCGAGCACGCGCGCCGTGTCGATGGGCGATGTGTCCACGATCTGCTCGGCGGTGGTCGTGACCGCCTTGCCATCGATGTACATCGGATATTCCTTGCCGCTCGCTCCGCGCACGCGCGCGAGCGCCTCGTCGAACATTGAATGGAACTGCTCGAGGTCGACGTTCGCCGACGTGTACGTGATCTTCGGAAGAGTCGCTGCAGACATATCGATTGAGGGAGAGTTCAGGTCGTCGCCAGCGCGCCCGACACGGACGCATCGTACGCGGCGCGGAAACGCGTCAGCAGCTCATCGATCTGCGCCGGCTCGATGATGAAGGGAGGGGCGAGCATGATGATGTCACCATTTGTGCCGTTCACGTGGCCGACGTTCGGCCATACCACGAGCCCCGCGAGGAGCGCCGCATCCGTGAACCGCTCCGCCATCCGTGCCTTGCGCGGGAACGGCGTCCGCGTGTCGCGATCGAGCACGAGCTCGACGCCCGCGAGCATGCCGCGGCCGCGCACGTCGCCCACGTGCGGAAGATCGAGGAGCGCCGCGAGCTTCTCGTGGAAGACACGCCCCATGGTCGCCGCACGCGCGACGAGTGCGTGCTCGCGGAGATAGCGCACCGTGGCGAGTCCTGCCGCGCACAACACGGGATGATGGGAAAACGTCTGCGCGTGAGCCAGGGCGCCCGACCCGCGCGCGATCACATCGACGATGCGCCTCGGTGCAGCGACCGCCGACAGCGGCGTGTAGCCGCCGGCGATTCCCTTTCCCATCGTCATGATGTCCGGTGCGACGCCGTACGGCTCGAGCGCGGACCAGGTGCCCGTGCGCCCCGCGCCGCACGCGACCTCGTCCGCGATGAAGAGCACGTCGTGGCGATCGCAGATCTCACGTACCGTTCGCCAGTAGTCATGGCGCGGAACCGTAGCACCAGTGGATGATCCGCCCACCGGCTCCGCGATGAACGCCGCGATGCGATCCGCGCCGATCTCGAGGATCCTCTTCTCGAGGATCGTGCCGGAGCAGGTCTCGCACCGTGGGTCGTTGCCGCGGCACGCGCAGTGATACGCGAGCGGCGCCGGCACGCGGTGGACGTCGACGATCCACTCGCGAAAGAACGTCGCGTAGTGCGGGCGCGCGGAGGCGGACATCGCGAGCAGCGTATTCCCGTGATAGCCCGGCGAGAGCGAGAGGATGTCCTGCTTCCCGGGGCGGCCGCTTTCCACCCAGTACTGCCGCGCGAGCTTGAGCGCGGCCTCGACGGCTTCGGAGCCGCTCGAGAGGAAGTAGATGTGGTCCAGATCACCGGGAGTGAGCGCGGCGAGCTCGGTCGCGAGCGCCTCGGCGGGGCCGGAGGTGAATGCCGCGCCCGTGAGATACGCGATGCGTGCCGCCTGCTCGCCGATCGCGTCCGCGATCTCGCGCACGCCGTGACCGATGTTCGCGACGAAGGCACCTCCCGATCCATCGAGATACCGTTGACCCTGCTCGTCGAACAGATAGCACCCTTCGCCCCGGACGATCTCGGGAAAATCCCGGGTCAGCTTCCGGTAGAAGACGTGGCCATCAGGGTAGCGATGCGTGGCAGCGATCGGGCAGTTCCTGGGGGGGAAGATCGCTAAGTTATGGCTCCGGACGCCCGGGAAACAGGGTCATCGGACATGCACCGCCGCTGGCGGCATGTGTTACGCACCTGCCTCTCCTTCATTTTTCAGGAGGGCTCACATGCGTCCACTACTTCCGATCGTAACGGCGGCGTTGTTGGCGGCCGGTTGTCACAACTCCAATACCAACGGCTCGCCGAGCCCGGCGAACTGCGATCCGAATACGACGACCTGTCCGACATCGGGAACGGATACGGGGTCGAACGGCACGCCGAGAGGCACGCCCACGGGCACCAGCACCGGCACGGGGACGACCACCGGTACCGGAACCACGGGCAGCACGGGTACCGGAACGACCACGAACCAGCCGCCCACCACGACGCCACCGACGAATCCGCCGCAGCACCGGTGACGAGTCGGGCGTACGGACGAGGACCCGCGGGCGACTGCTCCGCGGGTCCTCGTTTCAAATCGTTACAGCGGCGTCTCGAGCCTCACTACACTGCCCGACGACCAGTGATCAGGCGCACCAGCACGACCACGATCGCGATCACGAGAAGCAGGTGGATTAGTCCGCCGGCGACGTGAAATACGCCGAAGCCAAGAATCCACAGAATGAAGAGAATTACCGCAATTGTCCAAAGCATTGTCGAAGCCCCCGCTCATGGGTGAGTAGCACGACCGATACATAAGCAACACGCGTACCGCTGGGTTCGGAGCGATTGGCGGCGTGATGTGACGTGCATTGCGCTTGATGCCCGGCGCGCCCTACGGTACACTCCCGCTCTGCTCACTTCCCTCCCGCACCGCGGTCGCACTCTCATGATCAGAAGTCTGGTGACGCGGGCGACCATCGCCGTATCCGCGTGCCTCCTCGCGAGCTCCACGGGTCGCGCGCAGGCCGCCACGCGTGCGCTCACGATAGCGGACATGCGCCGGCTCGCAGACGTGAGCGACCCCCGCATGTCGCGCGATGGCGAGTGGATCGTGTACACCGTCTCGACGGTCGACAGCACGCACGATCGCTCCAACGGCGACATCTGGCTCGCACGATGGGACGGCAGCCGCGTCACGCGCATGACTTGGGGAACGGACGACGAGCACTCGCCCCAGTTCGCCGGCGGCACGCGCGCGATCTCGTTTCTCTCCGCACGCGGAGACGCCCGGGACGCCGATCAGCTGTGGCTTCTCCCCGCGGATGGAGGCGAGGCGCGCAAGCTGACCGCGATAAAGGATGGCATCGACGACTATTCGTGGTCCCCCGACGGACGGCGCGCCGTGCTCGCACTTCGCGACTCCACCGCCGGCGCGGACACCGCGCCGCATCCCATCGTGCTGGATCGCTTTCAATTCAAGCAGGATGTCGAGGGCTACCTGAACCGGCGCCGCGTACATCTGTGGCTATTCGAAGTTGCATCGAAATCGCTGATGCAGCTCACGCACGGCGACCACGATGACATGATGCCGGAATGGTCGCCGGACGGCTCGGCGATTCTCTTCTCCTCCAAACAGCAGAAGGATCCGGACCGCACCGACAACTGGGATCTCTACGTGATCGCGCCCGCTCCGGGCGCGATGGCGCGCCAGCTCACGCACAACGATCTCGACGACAGCGATCCGCAGTGGGAGAGCCGCGCCGCCTGGAGCCCGGATGGCAGGGAGATCGCCTTTCTGCAGGGCGGCCCCGACAGCCTGATCTACTTCTCGCTCCAGCGACTCGCCGTCGTGCCCGCCGCCGGCGGTCCCGTGCGCGTCGTCAGCCGCGCGCTGGATCGCAGCTTCGTGCATCCGGTCTGGTCCGCGGATGGCAAGTGGATCTACGCGCAGCTCGAGGATGATGGCTCGATGATTCTCGCGCGCGTCAGTCGGGAGGGCGGCGCGGTGGAGCGCGTGCTGGACGGGCGGCGCTCGATCGCGGCGCTCGCCGCCGGTGGACCACATCTCGCGATCGTCCAGAGCACCCCGACGCATCCCGACGAGCTCTTCGCGGTCGACGCGGGCAGCGCGCGCCAGCTCTCGGATGCAAATCCGTGGCTCCGCGAGGTTCGGCTCGCCGAGCAGGAGCCGATCTCGACGAAGAGCAAGGACGGAACGATCGTGCACGGTTTCGTGATGCGTCCCGTCAGCAGCGACTCGCGTGCGCCGCTGCCGACGATCCTTCGGTTGCACGGCGGGCCCGTGTCGGAGTGGGAGAACGGCTTCGAGCTCTCCTGGCAGATGCTCGCCGCGCACGGCTTCGCGGTGGTCGGGATGAACCCGCGAGGCAGCTCGGGGCGCGGCTTCGCGTGGGCGAAGACGATCTATGCGCACTGGGGCGAGAAGGACGTCCAGGATGTGCTTTCCGGCGTGGACTACCTCGTCGCCCACCATCTCGCAGACCCCACGCGGCTCGGCGTGGGAGGCTGGAGCTACGGCGGCGAGCTCACCGACTACGTGATCGCGAGCGACACGCGCTTCAAGGCGGCGGTCTCGGGCGCGGGCATCGGCAACGTGCTCGCGGGCTTCGGCACCGATCAGTACGTGCGCGAGTACAGCGCGGAGCTCGGGGTGCCATGGAAGCACCTCGCATCCTGGCTTCGCGTGTCGTATCCCTTCCTGCACGCCGACCGCATCGTCACGCCGACGCTCTTCATGGCGGGCGATCTCGATTACAACGTGCCGCTCCAGAACTCCGAGCAGATGTACCAGGCGCTCCGCTCACTCGGCGTGGAGAGTGAGCTCGTGATCTATCCCGGCGAGCATCACGGCCTCACGCGGCCGAGCTTTCTCGCCGACCGGCTGTCGCGCTACGTCGCCTGGTACGGCAGATTCCTCGGCGTGAAGTCCGCCGATCCCGCGATCACGTACTGAGCGTCCTGGACTCTACATCGGATTGATGAAGATCGTTGAGAAGTTCTTCGACGCCTGCACGACGAGCTTCACAAACATGCGCTGGTGGGCATGTTCGACGTGACGCGCGCGTCGGCACTTCCGGTGACGCTGCCGTCCGCGTCCAGGAAGAGCGTCGCTTCGTCACCATCCTTGTCCGACTGCGGATTCTCGAGATAGACGCGCGTGCGACGGCCAGATCGCCGGATCCGACCACCTGTGTGAGGTGGCTGGGGGGCGGCGGCGGCGCGGTCGGAATCGAGGTATCGGAGCTGCACGAGGCGAACGCCGCCATCGGTAGCGCGATCGATACGATCAGGCGCACCGCAGATTTCGTCCGAGGCATCGGGCATCCCTGGCGGGGGCGGCCGAGCGTCGCGGGCGCGGCGCTGCCGGATAACCAAAGATTGGAACTACTGATGAGTGCGCCATAGCCGATTCAAATCTTCGCAGACGCTTGGGTGCGATTCGGTCATCTCGAGAGAGGGACCGCAACGAAGTGTTTCGGTGTTGAAGGGTTCTCGCGGCTTCTACTTTTGATGGAATGCCGTGGAGGGCGTCAGGACGCGCACAACGTGTCGGAAGCTGCCGTGATCGGCGCGTCGATTGCATATGTGGAAACCGATGAATCCCACTCTCGAATTGTCCGGAACGCGCACTCGGGTGGCATTGGCCGCCCTGCTCCTTTGTCTCGCCGCGGCTGCCTGCGCCCACCCCGTCGTCACCCCCGATCCGACGCTCGCGGCGGCCGACAGCGCGCGCTCTCTCGCCGCCGCCGATTCGGCTCGTGAGGCGGACAGCGCTCGCGTGGCCGACAGCATCGCGGCGCAGAATGCGCTCGCGGCGAAGGTTCCGCCCCGCGTGATGCACTTCGAGTCGGACTCCGACAGCCTCGACTTCGAAAAGCATCGAGCGCTGGCCGCTCGGGCGAAGGAATACCGGATCGTGGTCTCGCTCTTCGACCGGCACCTCTGGGTGCTGAACGGCGACGACACGCTCCGCTCGGCGCCCGCAGCCGTGGCGATGGACTCCACCCTGGCCTTCGGCGGCAAGGTGTGGAGGTTCGAGACCCCGCGAGGCAAGCGTACGGTTCGCGGCAAGTCGGAGAATCCGCTCTGGATCCCGCCCGACTGGCACTATGCGGAAGTGGCGAAGGAGAATCACCTCGCGCTCTCCAAGGTGCCTCTCAAGGGCACCGTCAGGATCGCGAACGGCCGCAAGCTGCAGGTGCGCAATCAGCAGGTGGGGATCATCGTCCCGGATTCAGGGTGGACGCCGCTCCCCCTCGACGAGGAAGTCGTCTTCGATGACACCCTCTACATGCCGCCGCTCGGCACCAAGAACCGCCGCATCTATGGTGAGCTCGGGAGCTATCGGCTGGATCTGGGCGACGGATACCTCATCCACGGCACGCCCGAGGAGTCCACGATCGGCGACGCCGTGACGCACGGATGCGTGCGTCTCAAGGAGGAGGACATCAGCTGGCTGTACGCGAACGTGCCCAACGGGACGAGCGTGTACATCTACTAGAGTCGCTCAACTCCGGCCGCTTACCCGCAGCAGCTCCATCGCCGCATTGCGGCCGTTCACCGCCATGACGCTCCCGCCCGGATGCGTCGCCGCCCCGCAGAGCCATACGCCCTCCATCGGCGTACGTGCGGTGAGCCGCTTTTCCCACATGTGCGCCGGGAGAATGTCTCCCTGAAAGATGTGTCCGCCCGTGAGACCCACACGTGCTTCAATGTCCGGCGGACCGAGCACCTCGAGATCGATGATCGCTTCCGGAAGATTGGATGTGAACCGCGCGATCGATGCGATCACCCGTTCGCCAACTTCCCTGCGTCGCGAGTCCCAGTCGCCAGTCGCGAACCGATGCGGCACGAACTGCGCGAAGACGCTCAGGGTGTGCACGCCCGGTGGCGCGACCGAATGGTCGTAGATGGTGTGCATGTAGAGCTCGGTCCAGATGCGATCCGGAAGCTCGCCTGCGTTGGCCTTGCGGTGCGCCTCCTCCCACTCGGCGACGGTCAGCGGCGTGTTCACCTGACCCGTGTGATGCGGCTCGTTGACTCCCGGTCGGGCGCGAAAGTTCGGCAGCTCGCGAAGCGTCATGTTCACCTTCACGGTGACGCCCTCCACCGGAACCGACTCGACCGCCGTTCGCCACGCGGCGTCGGCGGAATCGCCGAGGAGTCGGAGCGTGACGCGCGGGTCGGCATTTGAGACGACGTGCCGCGACGCTATCCGCTCTCCCGACTCGAGCTCCACGCCTTCGCCCGGGAGAATGCGCGCGACACTCACCCCTGTCGCGACGACGGCGCCCGCCTCGCGCGCCACATCGCACAGGATGAAGGAGATCGTCCCCATGCCGCCGCGAACGTAGCCCCACGTGCCCGGCATGTCGTACATGCGCCCAGAGCCGTGATGATACCAGATCGACGCGGTGCCCGGATGCGTAGGCGATGCGTTCGTGCCGATCACTCCCTGGCCGAGATACGCCATCTGCAGTCGCTCATCGCGAATGAAGCGCTGTACGCACTCGAGCATCGACCAGTCGTCGAGCAGCGCGCGCGCATCGTCGTCGCCGCGGAGCCGCCGATCGATCTCCTCGCGCGTGGGTGACGGGTCCAGCCAGAGATCGCCGTCGTTTGCGGGGCGGAGCGCCTCGCGCAGCCTGGACTTGACGTCGAGCATCGCCTTCCAGCCCTTCACGTCTCCGGGTGCGAGTCTGCGAATGTCCGCTTCGCATTTCTCGTCGTCGTTCCAGAGATGCACACTCGTCCCGTCCTCGAACGGAACGAACATTCCGCCGGCGGCAGGCATCCAGTCGAAGCCGTGCGCGTCGAAACTGAGCTCCTCCATCACCTTGGGGTGGAGCAATCCGCACACGTACGCGCACGGCGAGAAGCGCACGCCGGGCCAGGGCTCCTCCATGGTGCACGCACCGCCCACACGATCCCGCGACTCGAGCACCAACACGCGTTTACCCGCTCGCGCGAGATAGGCGGCGCAGGCGAGGCCATTGTGCCCGGCTCCCACGATCACGACGTCCCAAGGCCGTCGGGCGAGAGCAGAAATCGGCTCGGGAAGCCCCACGCGTCCCAGAACGTCCGAGGCTTTCTGAAAGGCTGCGCGATTCGAGGTGTGGTTCATCATGGCTGGAATGTGACGAGATGTTCCAGAGCGCGTCAGGCGCACACGCTCGACTGGAAAGAATTGATCGCGCCAGCCGTCAATAAAGTACATCGGCCGGCGGAGAAACCTTTGTCAGACCTTTTCGCTCGTGGCTCGTCCTCCTTATGAATCTACCAGCTGCGATGTGACTATCGCGTGTCCCTCCCGGCGCGTGCACGCCACATCCACAATAGGAGCAAGACCATGCTTCAACACCGGCGTCCGGGCTTTACCCTGATCGAGCTTCTGATCGTCGTGGTCATCATCGGCATTCTGGCCGCGATCGCGATTCCGAAGTTCGCGAGCACGAAGGAGAAGGCGTATCTGGCGTCCGAGAAGTCGG
>Ga0207664_10002120_pt1 | contig 13060 bp, 14 predicted proteins | sample LARL83metaG_FD_184349 | JGI IMG/M metagenome (GOLD analysis project Ga0207664, IMG submission 184349) | Corn, switchgrass and miscanthus rhizosphere microbial communities from Kellogg Biological Station, Michigan, USA - LAR L8-3 metaG... | ecosystem: Host-associated > Plants > Roots >...
CATCAGAACAGGCAGACACACGACCTATGACCGGGTGGTGCTGGACTTCCGCGGTCCGGTGCCGTCGTCCTTCCGCGACCAGTGGGTCCGGCAGCTGACCGCCGATCCGTCCGGCAAGCCGATCTCATTGCCGGGCAACAGGTTCCTCAGCGTCAGCATGCAGAACGCATCCGCGGTCGACCTGTCCGGCCGACCTACCTACACGGGACGGCGAACGTTCCGCACGTTCGCCCTCCGCAACATCGAAGCAGTCACGATCACGGGCGACTTCGAACACGTACTGAGCATCGGCATCGGCGCGCGCCACACCAGTTGGGTGCGCGTGTTCACCCTCACAGCGCCGAGCCGCCTCGTGGTCGACATCGGCCGCTAGCGCGACACCGGGTACCGGGGCCTGATGCCAGGCCCCGGTACCCGAGTCAGGCGCACATCTCGTTCAGGTCGTCCAGGGTGCCGGTCAGCTTCGCGGCCAGTAGGTCGATGTCCGGCAGCGCGGTGCCGTTCGCGTGGAGTCCGACGTGGACGGTGTCACGGTATGTGCTCATCGCCACACCGAGCGCGTGGCCCGGCGCCAGCGGCACCACCGGGTACACCTCCTTCAACTGCGCCCCGTCGAAGCACAGCGGCACGTTCGGCAGTGGGACGCTCGTCACCACCGTGTCGCACAGCAGCGGCGCGCACTGCCCGACCACCGGCATCACCAGCCGGTGCACGGCCGCCGGCACGCGATCCGCCAGCACCGGCAGCGCACCCGGCCCACGCAACGGCCCGGCCTCCTTGTTGTCGTCCATCCGCGCCCGCACGGTCGCGAGCCGCCGCACGGGATCGGCCTCGTCCACCGGCAGGTCGCACAGGTAGCCCGACAACTGGTTCCCGGCTGCGCCCCGCCCGCGACCGCGTTGGCTCACCGGGATCAACGCCCGCGGCGCCACCGGACGATCGCCGCGCGCGAGCAGCCACTCCCGCAACGCACCCGACAACACCGCCAACAACACATCGTTCGTCGTCCCACCGTGTGCCCGCCGAACACGCCGCACGTCGGCGAGGTCCAGCCGGACCGTCGACAGTCGACGATCCGATGACGTCGGCGCGAGCAGCGGCGACGCCGGGGGAGTGGGACGTGCGCTGCGCAACACCGAACCCGCGATGTCCATCGCCTGCTGCGCCGACGATCCGAGTGATCGGAGGCTGTCCACCAGTCCACCCGACGGGCACGGCGGCTGCGCCATGAGACGCGCGACACGTCCGTCGATCCCGTCCAGCAGCGCCATTCCGACCATGACCGCGCCGGCACCGTCGGCCAGGGCGTGGTGCAGCTTCGGCAGGATCGCGAACATGCCGCCGGGCAGCCCGGTGAACACGTGGATCTCCCACAGTGGACGGCTCGGATCCAGGCGCTCGCCCATGATGTCCGCCACACGATCGGTCAAGCGCGCCATGTCGTGTGGCCTAGGCAGGTGGTGCGAATGGATGTGCGCACCGGCGTCGAACCTCGGGTCATCCACCCATCGGACGACACCCAGAGGAAGGAGCGAGCTGCGAACCCGTTGCCGTAGACGGGGAATCCGTTCCGCCCGCTCGCGCAGGGAAGCCACCAGCCGGGCCGGGTGCACCGGCCGGGGTGGTGCGAACAGCGCTATCGCGCCGATGTTCATCGGCGAGGACGTGCTGTCCAGGCTGAGGAACGCGGTGTCCAGCCCACTGAGCGCAGCGGCCGCCATCGTCTACCAGTCTCCTTCGCGCGTCGTTTGGTGTACGGCCCAGCAAACCCGGTTCCGATGGCGACGGCGTGAGCGATGGGTTACGAACGCGGGTCAGCCCCGTGTGTCCAACCCCATCAGGTGAATCTGGCCACAATGCGCCGCGGCGCGTGCCGCAACACGAACGCGAGCGGTCGCCATGGCCATGGCGGCACGCACGCGTCGGCCACTTCCTGTTCCATTGCCTTCACCATCGCCCGAACACCTTTGGCGGTGTCCACGATCAGCCGACTGATCGACGGATCGGGGTTCATCTCCGAGCTGATGAAGCCAGGATAGAGGGTCGTGACGATGATCGGCCGCCGGAGTACGTCCAGCCGGATCCCTTCGGCCAGTGTGGCGAGCGCCGCTTTGGTTGCGCAGTAGGTCGTCGCGCTCCCCGGCAGCCCGCGGAACGCGGCCATCGACGACACGAGGACGAGATGCCCGTTGTCCTGGGCGCGGAACACGCGCATCGCGGCTTCGCACTGCGCCAGCGCACCGACGAAGTTGGTTCGTATGGTGGCGAGGTTGGCGTCGAACCGGCCGGTCCCGATCGGTTGCCCCTGGCCGATTCCCGCGTTCACGATCACCCGGTCGAGGGAACCCAGGTCGCCGGCGAACTCGTCGAAGGCCGCGAAGACGTCGTCGTGATCAGTGACGTCGAGCCCGCGCGCCAGCACGGTGATGTCCGGGTACCGCTCCGTGAGCTCGTCGCGCAGTGCCACGAGCCGGTCGACCCGACGCGCGCACAACGCGAGATTTCGGCCACGTGCCGCGAACTCTCGCGCCATCTGTGCGCCGAGTCCCGAGCTGGCACCGGTGATCACGATGTTTGTGCGCATTGTCCGTAGTCTAGCCGGATGATCACTCAATCCGGTGATAACTATCTGTGCGTTACGTTCAGTTCCCGCGCGAGTTGACCGGCCACCCGGTGCATCAGCGGTACCACCTCGTGCACCATGATCCGTGACATACGCGTGGCAGGGCCGCTGATCGAGATCGCCGCCCGTGCCGGTGCACCCGGCACGGTCACCGCGATGCAGCGCACGCCGATCTCCTGCTCGCCGTCGTCCTCTGCGTAGCCGCGGTCCCGGATCACCGCGAGTTCCCGTTGGAACACATCGGGATCGACGATCGTGTGTTCGGTTTGCGGACGCATGCCCGAGCGCGCCAGCAGTTGGCCGACCGAATCCGTCGGCAATTCGGCGAGCACGGCCTTGCCGACCGCGGTGCAGTGCGCGTCCACCCGGCGGCCCACCTCGGTGAACATCCGCATCGAGTGCCGCGACGGCACCTGCGCCACGTACACGACCTGATCGCCGTCGAGCACGGCCATGTTCGACGTCTCGCCGACGGCCTCGGTCAGGCTCGCCAAATACGGCCGCGCCCACGCGCCCAGTGCCCGGCCGGCCGTCTCGCCGAGCCGGATCAGCCGCGGCCCCAACGCGTACCGGCGGGACGGCTGTTGCCGCACGTAACCGCCGTTGACCAGCGTGCGCATGATCCGGTGGATGGTCGGCAGCGGCAGCGCGGACACCTCGGCGAGTTGGCTGAGCGCCACCTCGCCGCCCGCGTCGGCCATCAGCTCCAGCAGCTCGAACGTCCGCTCGACCGACTGCACGCCGCCCGACCGCTTGTCCGGATTCTGGAAGTCAACATCCACGATAAGGAAAATATCACTCAGAAGGCGGACAAGGTGTCCCACGCCAGGCCCGGATCGGGCGCGTCGTCCCGCACCACCGCGCCCTCGATCAGCCCGTACGGCCGGTCGGCCGCGAAGAACACCTCGTTCGGGTTGTCCAGGCCGAACGGGCTCAGGTCGACCACGAAGTGGTGCTTGTTCGGCAGCGACAACCGGATCTCGGCGACGTCGTCGTGCTTGGCCAGCACGGCCTCGCCCATCGCGTAGAGGGTCTGCTGCAACGCGAGGCTGTGCGTGTCGGCGAACGCGGTGAGCAGCGTGGCACGGACCGAACCGAACGTGGTGGCCCAGTCCACGTTCTGCCGGCCGTACCGCCATCGCGCGTTGACCGCCGTGGCCAATACGCGATCGGTGGTCTCGGGCAGCGTCGTGTAGCGATCCTTCGGATACCCGTGGAACTCCGACCCGGTCGACTTGAGCACGACCAGATCCCGCAACCCGGACACGACCCACGCCTGGTCACCGGCCACGGTCACGGCCGTCGTCCGCTTCTCGTCCGACGAACGCCGGAAACCGTGCGGATGGTCGTCGATGCGGTCCCACCCGTACTGGTCGATCAACACCCGGGCGCCGGTGATGTATTCGAACGAGCTCACGAAGTGCCGGCCCAGTCGCAGCGCGAAGTCCTCGATCTCGCCGACGGGCTGTTCGCGCGCGAACGCGAACACCGTGTTCTTCTGCGTGTCCGTCGGCACGACGTGCGCGTTGTCGCCGTGCAGGTGCGACGCGGTCATGTCGCCGCGCAGCGCGATGCTGACGTTGAGGTCCGTGATGTGATGGCGCTCGCCGTCCCGCCGGACCGTCACCAGGCGCGTCTCCGCCTTGCCGTACTGGTTGGCGCCCAGCGTGATGGCCATCGTCAGCTCCCTCGGTAGATGGTGAACGCGTACGGGGACAGCAGCACCGGCACGTGGTAGTGCTGATCGGGATCGGTCACGGTGAACGTCACGACGATCTCCGGAAAGAACGCGTGGTTCGCCGTGTCGAACACGAGCCGGTACACGCCGGCCGCGATCGTGGCCGGTCCGAGCGAGCGCACCCGGCCGTCGTCGTCGGTCGTCGCGTTCCCGAGCACGGCCCCGCCGTACCCCTCCAACCGGACCGGAATCCCGGCGGCCGGCTTTCCGGCGGCGGTGTCCAGCACATGCGTGGTGATCGCACTCATGCGCCGATCATCCTCTCCAACCGCAACCGCGCGATCAGCCCGAGCTCGCGCCGGACCACCCCGAGTTCGGTCACCGGGTCGTTCGCCATCCGCGCCGCGCAGTCCGCCAGCAGCTCCTCGCCGTCCCGCCCGGCGGCCGCCACCAGGTAGATGTGGCCGAACCGTTCCTCGTAGGCCCGGTTCGCCGCGAGCAGCCGGTCGGCCAGCGTCACACTGTCCACACCGGACTGCTCCGCCGCTGACATGCTGCCCTGCGCCGTCCGCGCGCCGATCCGCGGGTGGTCGTCCAACGAGTGCCGCAGCTCGGCGTCGGTCAGGCTCGCGGACAGCTCGTCGGCCCGCGCCAGCAGCCCGGCCAGGTTCGCGAACGGCCGCCCGTCGGCCAGTTCCCGAGCCCACCGCTCCACCGCGACACACGTCCGGAACGCATCGATCAGCGCCGACTGATCCATGCCGTTCACTTCTGCGATGCGGAAATTTTCTTCCATTGCCGATGACGGTACGAGGGCCATTGCCCCCTGTCAACACGTTGACCGGCCGTAGTCGATCGCGATAGTCTCGAAATACGGAACTTGACTTCCACGATACGAAATCTGGAGGAGCCGTGCGGTACGCGGCGAACCTGTCGATCCTGTTCCCCGACCTCGCCCTGCTCGACCGGCCGGCGGCCGCCGCGCGAGCCGGCTTCACGGCCGTCGAGTCGTGGTGGCCGTGGCCGAGCGCGACCCCGTCCGCGACCGAGGTCGACGGATTCGTGGCCGCGATCGAGGCCGCCGGGGTCGAGCTGATCGCGTTGAACGTCTTCGCCGGCGACATGCCGGCTGGTGACCGGGGCATCGTGTCGTGGGCCGGCCGTGAGCCGGAGTTCGCGGCCGCCGTCCGAACGTGCGTCGACATCGGCAAACGTCTGGGCACCCGCATGTTCAACGCGCTCTACGGCAACCGCGACCTCGACCCCGGTGTCGCGATCAGCAACCTCCGGCACGCCGCGACCGTCGCCGCCGAGATCGGCGCCACGATCCTGCTCGAACCGGTCAGCGCCGCCCCCGGCTACCCGCTGCGCACCGCGGCCGACGTGGTCGCGGTGCTCGACGCGGTCGACGCCGACAACGTCGCGCTGCTGGCCGACCTGTACCACCTCAGCGTCAACGGCGACGACGTGCCGACGGTGATCGACGTCCACTTCTCGAGGATCGCGCACGTCCAGATCGCCGACAGCCCCGGCCGCCACGAACCCGGCACCGGCACCCTCGACCTGTCAACCTGGCTGCGCACGCTCGAGGGGCGCGGCTACGCCGGATACGTGGCCGCCGAATACGTGCCGACCGGCGCCGGATTCGACTGGAGGGAATGGCTGTGACCAGGATCGGATTCATCGGACTCGGCATCATGGGCGCGCCCATGGCCGCCCACCTCGCCACGGCCGGACACCAGGTCATCGGCCACATCCGGCGCCCGGAGGCAGGTCAGCGCCTGATCGCGGCCGGCGGCACCACGGCCACCAGCATCGCCGACACCGTGGCCGACGCCGACGTCGTGATCACGATGCTGCCCAACCATCCCGAGGTCGAACAGGTCGTGCTCGGCCCGGACGGCGTCATCACCCGCGCGCCCGACAACGCGCTGCTGATCGACATGAGCACGATCCGTCCGGAGACCGCGATCCGCATCGCCGACCTGGGGATCCGCAGCCTGGACGCGCCGGTGTCCGGCGGCCAGGCGGGCGCCGAGAACGCGACGCTCGCGATCATGGTCGGCGGCGACGCCGACGACGTGGCGTACGCGCGGCCGCTGTTCGAGGTCCTCGGCAAGACCATCGTGCACGTCGGCCCGCACGGTGCAGGCCAGACCGTGAAGGCCGCCAACCAACTCGTCGTCGGGGGGATCTACGCCCTGGTCAGCGAGGCGATCGTGCTGCTGGAGGCGTCCGGCGTCGACCCGGTCGCCGGCCTCGACGTGCTCGCCGGCGGCCTGGCCGGCAGCCGGATCCTCGACCTCAAGCGCGCGTCGATGATCAACCGCGAGTTCACCCCCGGATTCCGCGTCGACCTGCACCACAAGGACATGGGCATCGCGATCGACGCGGCCCGGCAGGCCGACGTGGCGCTGCCCGTCACCGGCCTGGTGGCGCAACTGATGGCGGCCGCCCGGGCCATGGGTTACGGCCAGCTGGACCATTCCGCGCTGCTGCGTGTCGTGGAAAGCCTGTCCGGTCAAGGAAAGGGATGAGTGCCATGCCGAGGGTTCCCGTGATGCGGGCGGTCGTCGACGTGCTCGTGTCCGAAGGCGTCGACGTCGCGTTCGGTTGTCCCGGCGCCGCGATCCTGCCGCTGTACCAGGCGATCGAAAACAGCCCGATCCGGCATCTGGTGGTGCGGCACGAGGAAGGCGCCACCCATATGGCCGACGGCTGGTCCCGCACGACCGGCAACGTCGGCGTGGCCATCGGCACGTCCGGCCCGGCCGGCACCAACATGATCACCGGCCTCTACACCGCGCAGGCCGACTCGATCCCGATCCTGTGCATCACCGGTCAGGCCGTGTCGAGCAAGCTGCACCAGGAGGCGTTCCAGGCCGTCGACATCGTGTCGATCGCGGCGCCCGTCACGAAATGGGCCGTGCAGGTCAAGGAGGCCGCGCAGGCGCCGTGGATCTTCCGCGAGGCGTTCCGCATCGCCCGATCCGGACGCCCCGGCCCCGTCCTGATCGACCTGCCGCTGGACGTGCAGAAACAGGAGATCGAGTGGGACGCCACCATCGACGCCCGCTCCCGATCACGCCGGTCCAGCCGCACCCGCCGCGCGTGCGCAAGGCCGTCGACCTCTTGCTGGCCGCGCAACGGCCGCTGATCCTGGCCGGCGGCGGCGTGATCCTGGGTGACGCGACCGAGCAACTGCGTGCCGTCGCCGAACGACTCGACGTGCCGGTGCAGGTCACGCTGATGGGCAAGGGCGCGTTCCGCGAGGACCACGAGCTGTTCGCCGGCATCACCGGCATCCAGACCAGCCAACCGTGGGCGAACGCGGCGTTCCTCGAGTCCGACCTGGTCCTCGCGCTGGGCGCCCGGTTCGGCGACCGGCACACCGGCGAGCTGTCCGTGTACCGCGGCGACCGCACGTTCATCCACGTCGACATCGAGCCGACCCAACTCGGCCGCGTGTTCGGCCCTGACCTGGGCATCGTGTCCGACACCCGCCTGTTCCTGGCGGCCGTCGAAGCGGAACTCGCCACCCGCCCGATCCCGGACCGCACCGCGTGGACCACCCGAATCGCCGAGCTACGCGGCACCCTGACCCGCGCCACCGACTTCGACACCGTCCCGATCCAGGCGCCGCGCGTGTTCCAGGAGATCAACGACCTGTTCGACGAACACACCTACTTCGTCACCGCGATCGGCCTGTACCAGATCTGGTCCGGCCAGTTCCAGCGCTCGTACCTGCCGCGCCACTACCAGGTGTGCGGCCAGGCCGGGCCGCTCGGCTGGGAGATCCCGGCCGCGATCGGCGTGAAGTCGGCGCGGCCGGACGCCGAGGTCGTGGCCGTCGTCGGCGACTATTCGTTCCAGTTCCTGGTCGAGGAACTCGCCGTGGCCGCGCAGTACGACGTGCCGTTCGTGATCGTCATGCTGAACAACGAGTACCTCGGCCTGATTCGGCAGGCCGAAACCGGTTACGACATGAACTACCAGGTGGACATCCACTACGACGAGTTCGGCACGGACAATGTCAAGGTGATGGAGGCCTACGGCTGTACCGGACGCCGTGTGACCCAGCCGGCAGAGATCGCGGAGACGCTGGCGTGGGCACGCAAGGAAGCGCAGCGGTCCAGCCGGCCGGTGTTGGTGGAGATCATGGTGGACCGAACGGCGAACGCCGCGATGGGCACCGCGATCGACGCCGTCATCGAGTTCCAACCGGTGCCGTGAGGAGTACGGATTGACACACGTCGTGGCTGCCCCGGACAAGTTCAAAGGCTCACTGACGGCCGCGGCCGCCGCGGCCGCGCTGGCCAGGGGAATCGTACAGGCTCGCCCCGGCATCCCGGTCCACCAGGTCCCGGTGGCCGACGGCGGCGACGGGACGGTCGATGCCGCCCTGGCGGCCGGCTTCCAACCGGTCACGGCCACCGTCCAGGGCCCGACGGGCCACACCGTCAAGGCCACGATCGCCGTCCGCGACGACGTGGCCGTGGTCGAAGCGGCCTCATCCGGGGGCCTGTCCCAACTACCCGGCGGCGTGCTCGCCCCGCTGACCGCGTCCAGCTACGGCGTAGGCGAGCTGTTGCACATCGCCACCGAGTCCGGCGCGACGACGATCGTGCTAGGCGTAGGCGGCAGCGCCAGCACCGACGGCGGCGCCGGCATGCTCCAGGCTTTAGGAGCGCACCTCTACGACCGCGCCGGCAACGAACTCCCACCCGGCGGCGCAGCACTGGCCGACCTGGCAAGAGCAGACCTGACTGGGCTAGAACAACTGGGCACCGTGATACTGGCGTCCGATGTGGACAACAGACTCCTGGGACTGGCCGGTGCGGCAGCAGTCTTCGGCCCCCAGAAGGGCGCAGATCTAGCCGAAGTAGCCCTGCTGGACGACGCCCTACGCATCTGGAGCGACCACATCAACCCGACGATGGCCGACGCACCAGGCGCAGGAGCAGCGGGCGGCATCGGCTACGCGGCACTGGCTGTGCTGGGCGCGACCCGCCAGTCAGGGATAGACCTCCTCCTGGACCTGATCGGTTTCGCCGACCACCTCCCCGGCGCAAGCCTGGTCATCACCGGCGAAGGCTCACTGGACGAACAAAGCCTGCACGGCAAGGCACCCATCGGCGTAGTACAGGCGGCGCAGAACGCCGGCATACCAGCCATCGCCGTGGCCGGTCGCTGCCAACTGGACCAAGCAACCCTGCGAAAAGCGGGCATCGCCGCCGCATACGCCCTCACCGACATCGAACCGGATCCGGCCCGCAGCATCGCCAACGCCGACCGTCTACTGACAGAACTAGCGGCCACCATCGCCGAGGCCTGGCTATGACAGCCCTGGCCGGGCGAATCATCACGCCCACCGGCGAACGCGAAGGCTGCGTCCACATAGCAAACGGCCGAATCACAGCCATCACCGACACGGCAACCCCGGACGCGATCAGAATCCGCGACACCGAAGTCCTGATCCCCGGCCTCATAGACACCCACGTACACATCAACGACCCAGGCAGAGCCAGTTGGGAAGGCTTCCCCACAGCCACAAGAGCAGCAGCAGCCGGCGGCATCACCACCGTCATAGACATGCCGCTCAACAGCATCCCACCCACCACAACCCCAGAAGCACTGGTCGCCAAACAGAAGACAGCCAACGAGATCCACGCAGAAGTAGGCTTCTGGGGCGGCGCGGTCCCCGAGAACCTGGCAAACCTGGCCGACCTACACCAAGCAGGCGTCTTCGGCTTCAAAGCATTCACAGTCCCCTCCGGCGTACCAGAGTTCGGCCACCTCAACGCAGAACAGCTAGCCGAAGCCCTACACCACACAGCAGAACTGAACACCCTCCTCATAGTCCACGCCGAAAACCCGGCCCACATCACCACAACCAACAGCCGCCACTACAACGACTTCCTGGCAACCCGCCCACCAGAAGCAGAAACCACGGCGATAGCAGAACTGCTGACCCAAGCCGAACAAGTCGACGCCCGCCTACACATCCTCCACCTCTCCAGCGCAGACGCGCTCCCGGCCATAGCCGCAGCGAAAAAACGTGGAGTCCAGGTAACAGCAGAAACCTGCCCCCACTACCTGACGATCACGGCGGACGAAATCCCGGACGGCGCAACCCAGTACAAGTGTTGCCCACCCATCCGCGACGAGGCGAACCGCGAACGCCTGTGGCAGGGCTTGGCCGACGGCACGATCGACATGATCGTCAGCGACCACTCACCGAGCACAGTGGACCTGAAACGCCTGGACACCGGCGACTTCGGCCAGGCATGGGGCGGCATAGCGGGCCTCCAGATCACCCTACCCACCATCTGGACAGCAGCACGCAAACGCGGTTTCACGCTGAGCCAAGTGATCACGTGGATGGCAACGAACACAGCCAACCTGGTCGGATTGAGAACAAGAGGAAGAATAGAACCAGGAGCCCACGCCAACCTGGCGATCTTCGCCCCCGGCGAAGAATTCACCGTGACGGCGACAAACCTGCACCACAGAAACAAGATAACGGCGTACGAGGGCAGGCGACTGACCGGCGTGGTCAAGCAGACATGGCTGCACGGCGAGAAGGTGGACGGCAGCCCGCGCGGAACCCTACTCACCCGAGGAGACGCATGACGGACTGGACCCAGCTGCCGGATCTGGCCTCCCGTCGCCTCGGCGGGAGCGTGATCGAGGCCAACGACGAGTTCTTCGCCGAACGCGAGAACCTGATCAAACCAGGCGATCCCGAGTTCCGCCCGCACACGTTCACCAACAAGGGCCAAGAGTACGACGGCTGGGAAACGAGAAGGCGTAGGGAAGAAGGCCACGACTGGGCCGTGATCCGGTTGGGCATCCCGGGCAAGATCCACACGGTGGTAGTCGACACGACCCACTTCAAAGGAAACTACCCACCCCACTGCGCCGTAGAAGCAACGACGGTAGACGGCTACCCAGCCACCATCACAACCGCCTGGCAACCACTGATCGAGAAGTCACCACTAACCGGCCACGAACGGCATGTCTTCCCGGTCAACGGAACCCAGCGCCACACCCACGTCCGCCTGAACATCTACCCAGACGGAGGTGTAGCACGGCTGCGAGTGCACGGCACGCCAGTACCCGACCCGCAGTGGCTGACGGATGTCCCGTTCGACCTGGCAGCACTGGCGAACGGCGGCAACGTAGTGGAGTGCAGCGACTGGTTCTTCTCGCCACCCAACAACATGTTGCAGCTGGGCGAGTCCCTACGCATGAGCGACGGCTGGGAAACCAGAAGAAGAAGAGATGAAGGTAACGACTGGGCAGTAGTAAGACTGGCAACCGAAGCAGTACCGACCGTGATCGAGATAGACACGACGCACTACAAGGGCAACGCCCCCGGCGCCGTCACAGTGTCCGCGAAACACAACGACACATGGCACCCACTACTCGCCAGAACACCACTACTCCCAGACACCAGCCACCGCTTCCGCGTGACAACACCAACCCCCACCACCCATTTGCGGCTGGACATCCACCCGGACGGGGGAGTCGCGCGGTTCCGCGCGTACGGCCGACCCACCGAAGCCGGCATGGCTGTGTTGACCGAGAGTTGGCGCGCGGCCACGGCGTAAGCCCGGCATCCCCCGCAGGACGGACAATGCGCCAGGCTCCCCCATCGCGCATACCCTGGCGGCATGGGCTTTCGGATGTTCGAGTGGGTGGACGGCGCGATCATCACTCCCGACCAGCGGCTGCTCCCACAGGAACTGCACATGATGCGCTTGACAACGGTAGAGGCAGTGATCGAGGCGATCGCCGGTCTCGCTGTGCGCGGCGCACCAGCACTCGGCATAGCAGGCGCGTTCGGCGTGGCCCTGGCCGCACACAGTCATCCAGATGACCCCGAACAGGTGAAGGCAGACGCCGACCGCATAGCGAACGCCAGACCAACAGCGGTCAACCTCGCATGGGGCGCTTCGAGGGCTCTGGCAAAACTCGCAGGTGGGCCAGAAGCCGTACTGGCTGAAGCTCATGCGCTGGTCGAGGAAAATGAGGTAGTCAACCGAACAGCGGCCAACCGAGCGGCTGCTCTGCTCCGCGAGCTGGCCCCCGGCCGCCCACTACGCGTGTTGACGCACTGCAACACCGGCCGGCTGGCAACGGGAGCATGGGGCACCGCATTGGGCGCGATCCGTGATTTGGCGGAGCAGAACGCGGTGGAGTTGGTCATCGCCACCGAAACCCGCCCGCTGCTGCAGGGAGCTCGGCTGACAGCGTGGGAACTGGCTGAGGCCGGCATCCCGTACAAGGTGTGCGTGGACTCTGCGGCGCCGGCCCTGATCGCCAGGGGGTTGGTCGATTGTGTTGTGGTGGGGGCGGATCGGATCGCGGACAACGGAGACACGGCCAACAAGATCGGCACTTATTCATTGGCCTTGGCGGCGAACAGGGCCGGTATCCCGTTTGTCGTGGTGGCGCCGGAGTCTACAGTGGATAGAGAGCTGCCGGATGGCAGTGGCATTCACATCGAGGAACGGGCCATGGCCGAGGTGACCGAGTTTGCTGGCCAGGCGATTACGCCCGCCGGCACGGAAGCCATCAATCCGGCGTTCGATGTGACCCCGATAGACCTGATCACTGCGGTGGTAACGGAAGAACGAACGTTGCCGTAGAGCGGACCGCGAAACCAAGCCCACCACCCAACCTCCGACCAGCAGCGCAACCAGGTTCAGAGCAGCAGAACCCGCCAAGAAACCGGGCCGGTAAGCCAAGAGCGG
>Ga0207664_10002121_pt1 | contig 13055 bp, 13 predicted proteins | sample LARL83metaG_FD_184349 | JGI IMG/M metagenome (GOLD analysis project Ga0207664, IMG submission 184349) | Corn, switchgrass and miscanthus rhizosphere microbial communities from Kellogg Biological Station, Michigan, USA - LAR L8-3 metaG... | ecosystem: Host-associated > Plants > Roots >...
CGCGCGATCCAGCTTTTGCCCTGCCCGCCGCTGCCGGTCCCGGATCAGCGCCAGTACGTCACGGTCGCCGTAGTTGCCGGACTCCCAGTAGAACGCGCCCTCAAACCACCACCACACCCGGCCGCCAGACCTGACGACAGACACCGGCTGTGAGCGCTGCGCCGCGATTAACTCGTCATGTTGCTTTATGTCAATCCGCGTCGGCGGGCAGCAGGTGCCGACGAACCAGCAGCGCCGGCGAAATAGGAACCCTCGGTCGTAGATGAACCCGGCGTTCGTGTCCTGCCGTAGCTGAACGCTCGTGGTCGACGCCGACCTGCGCGCAAACGCAGGCGTAACCGGCCTGCGAGTCACGAGCAGCGACAAGACGGCCACGGCAAGGAAGCCGAAGAAGGCTAGGCCGATGATGTCTCCTGGCAGCGCGCCCATAGAGCTTGCCCACCTCTCGCTCTGTATGTGAACAGTAACCGAGAATGACTGATTGTGGTCACAGTGCGGTCAAGTCTCCGGTGGTTCTTCATAACCTCTTGCCTCCGGTGGGGACCTCTGGCTCCAGGATGGACGTCTGCCGCCCGCGAGCGCGAAGGGCCGGGGCAGCGGGCACCAGGGCGACGGCGAGCTGCGGCTTCATCGGCGAAAGATCAGAAAGACGCTCGCCGCTAGGCCGGAGGGTGAGGGGGACATCACCCCTCACCCTCCGGTCAACGATGGATGTCTCCCGGAACCTGTCAATAGCGCTTCGCGTCCCTCCGGGGTGGCCTGCGGCCACACTTGACAGAACCCGTCCGACACGGCAAGAACGGGCAGCTCGGCGCCTGTATTTGCTAACGGAATTGCTAACGAGACTCGCCGGGACACGCCGGAGACGGAGCGAGACGCCGCCGACAGCCACTGAGTCGGCGCCCTGGTCAGCGAGACTCGCTGGGACACCTGAGACGCCCAAGACGTACGTCGTATGGCAATTACCCAACGACAGCGGGTGCCTTCATAAAGGCGCGAGTCAGTATCTATATGGCGGACGCCCTGGAGATGCTGTGACGCTGGGCCGATGATCGTGGCGCTTGCCCTGCTCCCTGAGGGTGGGCCGACGATGACGGGATGCCAAGCCGAGTGCGGCGCGCTTGGCCTTATTACTAGGTGCCCGTGCCCCCAGGGCCAGCCCTACAGTGGCCGTAGGTGGTCGGGGCAATCGGGGTAAACCGGGGGAGTCGCTAGGGTCGCGCCAAACCGGGCCGCAGGTCAGCGGTCGTAAAGCGCTACCGGAACGACCCCGATCGACACCCTGATAAGGAAGAGGTCCGTGGTTCCAGTCCACCCGCCCGTCGAGCCCAGAACAGCGCGTGACCGCCTTTGCCCTCAGGCACGAATTCTTCTCGTTCGATCAGGAACCCGCACTGGTTGATCCACGACCGGTACGTGGCAACGTCCGCGTGGCTCCACCACATGGGAACTCCGCCCTCCAGCCAGTTGTCCTCCGCCCCTGTCCACGCCCAGTATCCAGTTGTGACCACCAGCACTCCGTCCGGCACCAACCAGGACGCGATCCGCTCCAGCAGCGGGAACTGATCTTCAAGCGGAAGATGGATCAGCGCGAAGAATGACACCACGGCGGCGAAGGACGCCCGGCTGAAGACAACGCTAGCCATGTCGGCTTGGATGAATTCCGCCTGCGGAACTAGCTGGCTGGCTCGGCTGACCTGCACCTCGCTGATGTCAACTCCGGTGAGGCGGTAACCGGATGCGGCCAGGTCCCTGGCAACCGGTATCCCGCTCCCGCAGCCAAGGTCGAGTACCGCGCTGCCTACGGGGACGCGCCCGCGCAACTCCTCAAGCCAGGCCCGATATTTGGTGTCGCCGCCGTACTGCTCGTCGTAGCGCTCCGATAGCGCGTCATACCCCTGCCGGACTACCTCTTTAGGATCCTGAGCGCTCATAGTGCTGCACCGTACCCAGGGCACCTTCAGGCAGCAAGCTAATAGCTTGGGAGTTGATTCCTGTCACCTGCTGCATAGGTAAGCGCCGAGCGGTCTCTCACAGCCCCCTCACAGACTGCTGAGTCGACACTGGACGCCATCGTGCTTACTAGATACCTGATGGACCCTGACCTGCGTGAATGGACCCCGGCGGACTCACCGGACATCCGGCACGAGACTACGGATCAAAAGGTTGGGGGTTCGAGTCCCTCCGAGCGCGCTTCATCTCCGCAGGTCAGGACCATCTTCTCAGATGTGAGAGGTGGTCCTTTCGCTTGTCACGCGCCTCATTGGAGGTTTGCTGTTCTTGCCCGGGCAGGTGTGCGACGGCGAGGATGCGCCGCGGGTAGGGCTGTATGTCGAGGGTGATCATGGCCTCGGCTAGGGCACTGGCTGATGCTTGTTCGCCCATCTCTGCGGTGAGGAGGTCGGCGGCGTCTACGAGTGCGGTGTAGGCCGCTTCTACGCGTTCGGCCCAGCCGGGGGTTTCCTCATAGGCTAGGACGTCGAATCCGGCGGACTTGAGCAGCGGGCGGTAGTCGGCGACCGGGTCGGCTCCCAGGACAGGAATCCCTTTGGTTCTGGCCGGGTCGACTTCGAAGCAGACCAGCCCGAGGCGGCCGCCCGGTCGCAGGATCCTGGCGAGTTCTGTCAGGGCGGCCCGCTTGTCCGGCGCGTACTGGAACGCCTCGATGCTCATCACCACGTCCGCCGAGTGGTCGGGTAGGCCGGTGCGCTCGAAACTGCCCTGCTCGAAGTGTGACCGGTCGTCAAGGCCGGTCCGGGCAGCGCACTGGCGCGCGGCGGCCAGCCCGGCCGGAGAAGGGTCAACGCCGATGAGGCGGGCGCGGGCCTGCCGGGCGATCCACAGTCCGGGCCCGCCCGTGCCGCAGGCCACATCGACGACCACATCACCCGGGCCTGGGGCCAGGAGTCCCAGCAGGCGCTGCGCCTCACCAAGGGTGAGGAACCCGATGTGCTCGAACTCCGCGGGGAACTCATCACGGTAGGCGTTGCTGCGCCATACCCGGCTGAACGTGTCACCTGCTGGCAGCGCGGAGTACACGGCGTCGTATCCGGTGAGCACGGCGTCGAGTACGCCGTCTGTGGTCTCGTCGCCGGGCGCGGGCTGCGGCTGGGAGGTGTCATGGACGTCAGTCACGCGATGCTCCCGCGGGGTCTTGGGGCCGGGTGGCCCGTGATGTAGACGCTTGCGACTGTGCCGTCGGCGGCGCGCAGGTGTTCATGATCGTCTCCCGTCGGCCGGTATCCCTGACGCTAGGATGTAAACCCGGCTTCACGTCAAGGACAGCCGTCCGCAAGTTCATCTGCGACACGTGACGCGCGGATCGTCAAGTCCGCAGGCCAGCGGCTTATGATCACGCCATGGGCTTCTTTCGCAGCGCAATAGGTCTTTTTCGCGGCGGTGCTCGGAAGCATCGCGACGAGGGGGCGGCTGAGCTCCTGAAGGAACAGGCCGGGACGGCCGCGGCACAGCCCGCGGTTGCCGGCCAGGGAATGAAGCGTGAAGAGGGGGCGGCCGGGCTCCTGGACCAGCAGGCCGCGACGGTCACGGCACAGCCCGCGGCGGTCGGCCGGGAATTGAAGCGCGAGGCGCGTCCCAACCCGAACAAGCCAGGGTGGGGTCTGTCCGTCGGCCAGGAGGTCGGCAAGGCTCGCGATGACGGCGCTAGCCCGGAATGAATGCACCACCGCTCGCTTGTCGCCGTTGAGCAGGTGGCCGTAGATAACCCATGATCACGGCCCACCCGGCCCGGCTGGAAACTAGTGCTGTATCAAGCTGCGCTCGCACGCTGGATCATGATCGGCAGGACCGGCAGAATGGGCGGGATGAAGTTGTTGTACTGCCCTCACTGCGGTGACGTCGTCCGCCTTTTTCCCGAGCGCCGCACTTGCAAGTGCGGCAAGTCCTGGGGGCACTACCTCGACGACAACTCGACAACGGTGCAGACCTGGCCGAGCCTGTCGCTCAGCATTGCAAATCCTGACTTCCAGGCGGCCGAGCAGGCATTCGCTGCGAGTCCGGAGACTTTTTCCCCGCTGCTGGCAATGCGGTGCTGGATTAATCCGCTTTCTGAGCCGGACGTCAAGCTGGTTAAGGGCATCTCGATCGGCGACGAGCACGAGGGCGGTGACGAGGACAACGTTACCGGGGAGGCGACCACCGCCTGATCGGCCCAGCGCAGCCTGAATCGAGATACAAACTGGTACCCGTCTCACCCGCCCGGATCAAGCGTGCCGCGCGTACACCTGACCGAGGATCTGCCCGACCGTGCCGGTGGCCAGCGCCTGTCTCCCGCGCCGGGTCGTGGCGAGGCCCCTGCGCTCCATCACCAGGCCCGCATTCTGCAGGAGTTGCACGGCCTCGATCACCATCTCCTCGAGGAAGATGAAGGCGTCCGGAGTCTGCTGTCCAAGACGCTCGCCGGAGTTGTCCGGCAGGAAGTCCCAGGTGATCTGGTTGATGGTCACCACGGCCGGGATCTGGGACTCCGGTATGTATTCCTGGACGAAGTAGCGGGTCATCAGCTGCGCGGCGAACTGCTCGAGCGGTGTCGCGGCAATGTCCGCCGCCATCTGCTGTATGTACGGGACGAGGTCGTATAGCGAGGGAAGGCGGCCATGCCTTCGACCGTCACTATCGTCGTCCTTGTGATGCAGCGGTGACATGGTGCCTCGCCAGTTGATCTCACGCGACGGCCCGCCCGTCCGAATAGGTAGACCTTATCCAGGTATTACGTGACCGTCATGTGCCATGCGCGAAAGTGTCGGCCGCGGCTTGGATCTGGGCGTGGTAATCCCGCCAGGTAGCCGCGTCGATATCGCCCTGGTCGGGCCCGCCTTTGCCGTCGATGAGTTCCCTGACGATGTCCGCCTGGCCGGCGTGCTGCGCTGTCTCCGAGACCATCCGGATGAGCAGGACACCCAGGGTCGTGTCACGCCGGCCGGCTGGCCAGTGCGGCACCGATCCGGGTGCGTCCAGGTCAAGGGCGCCGACGACGCCGTCGGCGTGAGCACAGGCGCGCCGGTACAGGCCGGTGATGTACTCGCTTGACTCATCGGGTGTGGCCCACATGTCGGCGCCCTGCCAGATCGAGCCGTCGTCGATCCACGACATGCGCTCCGGCGCCGGGTACCCGAAGCATTCCCCCAGGTACAGGTACTCGAGCCCGGCCAGGTGCTTCACCAGGCCAAGCAGGTTCGTGCCCGTCGGCGTGAGCGGGCGGCGCCGGTCGTACTCGCTGAGATCGTCGAGCTTGGACAGCAGCACGGCGCGGCTTGCTTGGAGTTTGCGGTGCAGTTCCGCTTTGAAGTCCAGCACGGGGCAATCCTCACCCCGTTAGGGCCCGCCCGGCTAGCTCGTCGCAGTAGCGGGGGTGACGAGCATCCTGGAGCAGCCCGAGGCTGGCCAGGTCATCCGGCTCGAACCAGAAATCCCACTCGGCCGGGCTGGCCCTGATCGCGCCGTCCATCGCGGTGACGCAGCGGCCGAAGGCGGTGGCGGTGTCGCCGTCCATCGGCACCGGCGGCGATATCTCGAGCACCTGGTGCCGGTAATCGGGCAGCCGGTGCACGAACGCCATCAGCACCGGGGCGCCAGTCAGCCGCGCCAGGGTCACCACCCCGGGCAGGAGCCTGGCCCGGTGCCCGAGGAAGGGCACGTCGATGGTCCGGGTCAGGTCCGTGTCCAGCGGTGCGGCGTCACTGCAGATCGTCACTACCTCGTTGCCCCTGAGCGCGGCCGCGGCCTGCGCCGCGACCTGGACCCGGCCCGGCCATGGCTCGATGTTGGGCCGCTGCCGGTGGCGCAGCATCCGCCGGGCGTAGACGACGTCCCAGAACCGGCGCACCGCGAGTGACTCGCCAGGCCGGTAATTCCACCACCAGCGCCCGATGGTGGTGAGCGGGAGCCCGCTGGCATGCAGCAGCGAGAAGGCGCTGACGTAGGAGCCGAAGTGGGCGCTGCACAGGATGGCGCCCTTCCCGCCGGCCAGCGCCGCGTCCAGGTGCTCCCGGCCGCGGACCTCCACCAGCTTCTCCAGGGGCTCGGCCCGCCCGCGCAGCCGCATCACGTCGATGACCTGGCAGGAGACCGACCGGAAGACATCCCTGGCGACGCGCTGGACCGCTTCCTCGCCTAGCTCCTCGCCGAGAACCTCGCGCAGGCCGTGTACCACCTCGGCGCGCTTGGCCGACCAGTACCTGAAGCACTGGTCACCTCGCCAGCAGGCGACGCCGTAGGCGAAGCTGGCAGGCAGGCGCGCCGTCAGCGGCGCTACCGCCAGCCAGTAGGCAACGATCTCCGCGCGGCGCAGCAACTGGCCCGCTTCACCCATGACCGCCTGCCCGGCCTGAGGCCTTCCCGTCCCAGGAGCGGAGGCAGGCGCAGATGACATTCACGGTGTCGAAGTTCTCCGGGACAAGGTCCACGTCGTCCACCACGATGCCGAACCGCTCCTGGATGAACACCACGAGCCGCAGCAGGCTCAGCGAGTCCAGCACGCCCGTGTCAAGCAGTGAAGTGGTGTTCCCGAGCGGCAGCAGCGCCCGGTCCTGAACGAGCTCCCGGCTGATGAAGTCGTTGATGACCGCTTCCAACTCGGTCCCCGCCCCTCGTTTCCCCGTAACGCGGTTGGCATCATGACCTGGACAGCAACGGCTCAATAGTGGCATGACCAGGCCGGCTACCGAGGGTTAACGCACGAACACAAAGGGATATCTCTGCATGGCCGTTATGACGACAGCACGGATTCGGGGGTTGCTTCCCGTGGTTCCGTCACAGTTCCATACCATTGACCCGTTAACCCAAGAGCCTCAGAAGGAGCCAGTTCGCATGGCCGACAACGCCCGTCCGCCCTTCCGCGCCGATCACGTCGGCAGTCTCCTTCGGCCTAAGGAGGTGCTCCAGGCCCGCGACGAGTTCGCGAAGGGCGAGATAAGCGCGGAGCAGCTCGCGCAGGTGGAGGACGAAGCGATCCGCGATGCCATCCGCATGCAGGGCGAGGTCGGCCTTAAGTCGGCGACCGACGGTGAGATGCGCCGCCAGTCGTGGCACATGGACTTCATTTACCAGCTCGGCGGCATCCAGAAGGTGCAGGACGAGACGATCAAGGTCGCGTTCCACAACAAGGACAAGGCCTTCGAGTGGGCGCCGCCTTCGGCGCACGTGACCGCGCCGGTCACGCTGCCGCAGACGATCTTCGCGGACGCGTTCACGTTCGTCCGCGATAACGCGTCGGCGGGCCAGACGCCCAAGCTGACCATCCCGTCGCCGTCCATGGTGCATTACCGGGGCGGTCGCGAGGCCATCTCCAAGGATGTCTACCCGGACCTCGCGCAGTTCTGGGACGACCTGGCCGCGGCGTACGCCCAGGAGATCGCGCAGTTGCACGGCCTCGGCTGCCGTTACCTGCAGCTCGACGACACCAGCCTCGCCTACGTCAACGACCCGGTGCAGCGCGAGCACGTCAAGAGCATCGGCGGCGACCCGCTGCACCAGCACGAGACCTACATCGCCACCATCAACAAGGCCCTGGCCGGGCGTCCCGCTGACATGACGATCACCACGCACATGTGCCGCGGCAACAACCAGAGCATGTGGGCCGCCGAGGGCGGCTACGACTTCGTGGCCGACACCATGTTCAACCAGCTCGACGTGGACGGCTTCTTCTGCGAGTGGGACGACGAGCGCTCGGGCGGGTTCGAGCCGCTCCGCTACCTGCCCAAGGGCAAGCGCGTGGTGCTCGGCGTCGTCACCAGCAAGGACGGCGCGCTCGAGTCCAAGGACTTCATCAAGCGGCGCATCGAGGACGCGGCCAAGTACGCCGACATCGACCAGCTCTGCCTGTCCGCGCAGTGCGGCTTCTCCTCCACCAGTGAGGGCAACGACCTCACCGAGCAGCAGCAGTGGGACAAGCTCCGCCTCATCGTCGAGGTCGCCGAGGAGATCTGGGGCGAGTAGGAGCCCCAAGCCAGAACCCATGAGACCGAACGGAGGCTTGGTCCCCCTGACACGGGAACCAAGCCTCCGTTCGGTGAGTGCGGAGCTGATGGTTGTGACATTGGGCCGCCTATAACCGGCTCGTTGCCACAACCATCCGCGGTGGGCCGTTCATCCGGGGTGGGGCGTCGGTTACTCGGCTTGGTCCTCGGTGAAGACCGCGTCGGATTCCGTCCAGGCGGAGGCGTCAGTGCGGTAGGTGTACGGGTTGTTGAGGGTCTCGTGCTCGGGGATCTCCGGGTGCATGCCCTTCTCCCACTCCTCCGCGCCGTGCTCGGCCTTGAGGTACTCGATGGTCGACCCGATCGCCGCCTTTGCCGCGGCCAGGTCGACGCCGACCAGCTTGTGGTCGTGCTTGACGACCTTGCCGTTGACCAGCACGGTGTGCACGTCGCCGCGCCCGGCCTGGTAAACGACGTGGCCGTAGGGATGCAGGATCGGGAAGGCGACGGGGGAGTTGTCGTTCTTGATCAGCACCAGGTCGGCCTTCTTGCCGGGCTCGACGGAGCCGATCGCCGAGTCGAGGCCGAGGGCCCTGGCGCCGCCGCGGGTGGCGAAGTCGACGACATCCTCGGCCCGCAGGATGTGGTTGGTCAGGCCAACGCCCTTGCCGTGCGCCTCGAAGTGCTCCATCGCGCGGTCGGCGTTGAGGGTGGCGCGCATCGCGCTGAAGAGGTCGGCACTCCACCAGACGCTGGTGTCCATGGACAGCGAGACGGGGATGCCGTACTTGCGCAGTTTCCAGGTCGGCGAGTAGCCCTGGCCGGCGTTGCACTCGCTCTCGGTGGAGATCGAGGCGTACCCGCCGGTGGCGGCGATCTTGTGGTAGCTGTCCGGAGAGAGGGTGGCCGCGTGCACGTAGACCGTGCCCGGCGTCATGTAACCGCCGTCGTACATCGCGTTGATGCCGACGTCGCCGGTGACGTTGTACACGCCGGCGTGGGTGGTCACCGCGACGCCGAGGTCGCGGGCGACGTCGAAGGCTGCCTTCTCCGGGAAGCCCTCGATGCCGGGCAGGTCGAAGGCGATCTGGAAGCCGAGCATGTCGCCCTTGCCGTCGATCCGGCGGGTGTAGAAGTCGCGGAACTCCGGGGTGGTCGCCCACTCCCACGCGCCCGCGAAGATGTTGCCGTAGCCGAGGACGAACCGGCCGGGGACCGACTCGAGCGCGTCCACCGCCGCGTCGGCATGCTCGGTGGTCCGCAGGCCGTGCGACCAGTCGCCGCTGGTGGTCACGCCGGCGTCGATCGCTTCGATGGCGGAGAGCAGGTTGCCCGCGTAGTAGTCCTCGGGACGGAAGATCTTGCCCCACTGCAGGTAGTAGTAGACGAAGTACTGCGTGAGGGTCCAGTCGGCGCCGTACCCGCGCATGGCCGTCTGCCACATGTGCCGGTGCGTGTCGACCATGCCGGGCATGACGATGCCGCCGGCCGCATCAATCTCCGCCGTGCCGTCCGGCACCGCCAGACCCGGGCCCACCGCAGCGATCCGCTCGCCGGAGACCAGCACGTCGGCGTTTTCGAGGACCGTGTGGGCGTCGTCCATCGTCAGGACGGTCGCGTTCCTGAACACAACCGGCTGGCCCGGCTGCGGTGCGGTCATGGGAAACCTCCACGATGAGGAGCTCGTCACGAGCAGGGAGTACAGGCGGCCCGGACGGACGTCCGGCAGTCGGTCACAGGAAACTCCATGGGAACACTGTCCTTTTCTAGCCTCAATGTCAAGTGCGCTGAACTGGCGGATTCGGACACTCGCAAATGCCGCCTTGTCCGCAGTGCGGACAGCGGGCCGGTAAAGCGCTAGAGTGCGGGGGACGCCGACAAGGGCGCCTGGATAGGGAGGCAAGGGTGGCTCGTCGGGATGACAGCCCGGACTTCATCGAGGCGATCGCGCGCGGCCTCGACGTGATCCGGGCCTTCAGGCCGGGCCAGCCGGTCATGTCCCTCGCCAGCGTGGCCCACGCCAGCTCGCTGCCGCGGCCCACGGCCCGTCGCATCCTGCTGACGCTCGAGCAGCTCGGCTACATCAGGCAGGTCGGCGGGCAGGCGCCCGGCCAAGGACCCGGCCTATCACCCGGCGGTTTCGAGCTCACCCCCCGGGTGCTCGACCTCGGCATGTCGTACGTGCTCTCCCACGGCCTGTGGGAGATCGCCCGCCCGCACATGGAGGCGCTCGTCACCCGCACCAGGGAGTCGACGTCGATCGCGCAACTCGACGGGTCGGACATCGTCTACGTGGCCCGGGTCGCGGTGCCCAAGATCGTGACGCTGTCGGTGACGATCGGCACGCGCTTTCCCGCGATGCAGACCTCGCTCGGCAAGGTCCTGCTCGCCGCCCTGCCGCCAGCGGAGGCAGAACGGGTGCTGGCCGAGCCGTCCAGGTCCGGCATCACCCCGCGCTGGCAGCCGGACGCCGCCGAGCGCGCCGCGGCGCTGCGCGAGGTGCGGGCGCGCGGCTGGGCGCTCACCGACGAGCAGCTCGCCCCGGGCATCCGCTCGGTCGCGGTCCCGCTCAGGGACGGCGACGGCCGGGTGATCGCCGCGCTCAACGTCAACGCCCACGCCGCCGAGACCCCGCTCGATGTGCTCACCGGAACCCACCTGCCGCTGCTGCTACACGCGGCCGGGTCAATCAGCGCCGACTGGGCCGCGTGCCAAGGGACCCCCCAGGTTACGGTTGTGGCAGGCAGTGCCGCTGGCAGCGGTGCCGCGGCTTTCAACGAGCCGTCTTGACAGCGATCGGCGCTGCCAAAGATACTCGGCAGACGGACAGATGTCCGTTAAGCGGACAGTGGCCCGGATGGAAAGGTCGCCATGAGCGCGTTGGATGGCAAGTGAGCGGAGCGGCACGGCATGACGGATGATGACCGGCCTGGCCCGCTTTCTGGACTGCTCGTCGCCGACTTCTCCCGGGTCCTGGCCGGCCCGTACTGCACGATGCTGCTCGCTGACCTGGGCGCGAACGTCATCAAGGTGGAGTCACCCGGCGGCGATGACACCAGGTCCTGGATGCCCCCGGTCACCGGTGACGGTGTCTCGACCTACTTCCTGGCGATCAACCGGAACAAGCGGTCGGTCGCGCTCGACCTGAAGGACGACGGCGACCGCGCGCTCGCGCATGAGCTCGCCCGCCGCGCCGACGTGTTCGTGCAGAACTTCAAGCCGGGCGGGCTGACGCGCTACGGCCTCGACTACGAGGCGGTCAGCGCGCTCAACCCGGCGGTCATCTACGCCTCGATCAGCGGCTTCGGCAGCGGTGGCGGCAAGGACTACCCGGGCTACGACCTCATGGTCCAGGCGATGTCCGGGCTCATGTCGCTCACCGGAGACCCGGCGGGCCCGCCGTTCCGCGCGGGCATCTCGGCGTTCGACGTGATCGCGGGCCTGCACACCACGATCGCGATCCTCGCCGCGCTCAACCACAGGAACGCGACCGGCGAGGGACAGCACCTCGAGGCGTCGCTGATGGCGTCGGCGATGTCCGGCATGGTCAACCAGACAAGCGCGTACGCGACCGGCGGCGTGGTGCCGTTCCGCATGGGCAACTCGCACCCGAGCCTGTTCCCCTACGAGCCGCTGCCCACCGGCGACGGCGAGCTGATCGTGACGGCGGGCAATGACGCGCAGTTCCGCAAGCTCTGCGACGTCCTTGGCGCGCCCGAACTCGCGGCTGACCCGAGGTTCAACTCCAACCCAGGCCGGACCGCCAACCGCGACGTGCTGAAGCCGCTGCTCGCGGAGAAGCTCGCGGCCAAGTCGGCCGGTGAGTGGTTCGACGCCCTCATCTCGGTGGGCGTGCCCTGCGGGCCGATCAACACCGTGGACAAGGGCATCGCGTTCGCCGAGAAGATCGGCCTCGAACCGATCGTCACGGCCGGCCGCGGGGAGCGGACCCGGCCGACAATGCGCCACCCGGTCACCTTCTCCAAGACGCCCGCCAGCTACCCGCTCGCACCGCCCGAGCTCGACGAGCAAGGCGATGAGATCCGTAGTTGGCTGAGTAAGGGATGACCCTATGACTCAGGAATACCCGACCTCGCTCGGCACCTCGGATGCCGACCACATCACCCTCCTCGGCCAGGACCTCGCCGACGACCTGATGGGCAAGGTCGGCTTCGGCGAGCTGGTGCTGTGGATGGTGACGCAGCAGCGTCCGACCCAGTCGCAGGTGCGCGTCTTCGAGTCGGTGCTCGTCGCGCTGGCCGACCACGGTTTCACGCCGACCGCCATCGCGGCCCGGCTCACCTACCTGTCGGCGCCCGACTCGCTGCAGGGGGCGATCGCGGCCGGCCTGCTCGGCGGCGGGTCCCGCTTCCTCGGGGTTACCGAGGATTGCGGCCAGTACCTGGCCGCCGTGCTCGCCGAGGCGGGGGAGGTCCCGGTCGACGAGGCTTGCCCGCCCGATGACACGTTTTATGACGCGCTCGCGCTGGACGCCGTCACGAAGGCCCGCGTAGCGGGCAAGTTCGTGCCCGGCCTCGGCCACCCGGTGCACAAGGTTCGCGACCCGCGCACGCCGCGGCTCATCCAGATCGCGACCGAGGAGGGAACGCGCGGCCCGCACCTGCGGCTGTTCGAGGCGATCGGACGGGTGCACCCGCAGGTGCTCGGCCGCACGCTGCCGCTCAACGGGGCGGGCGTCTGCGGCGCGGTGCTCGCCGACCTCGGCCTGCCGCTCGCCATGCTGCGCGGCTTCGCGCTGCTCGCGCGGACCGGCGGGCTCCTCGGCCAGCTGGCCGAGGAGCAGCGCACGCCGATCGCGAACGACATCTACATGCACGTCGACCGGAACGCCAAGTACGTAGTACCGCACGAGCCCTCATCTTTCTTGCCCCCGCCGAATGGTTTCACCGGTCAGGATCATCAAGAAAGATGAGGGCTCGCTGAGTAATCCCCTCCACAATTCACGGCAAGGGAGCCGCCATGGCGACCATCGCAGCGGTTATCGCCTCGACCCACCACCCGTTCTACTACCGCGCTTCCACGTCGACCGGCGCGGACCGCCCGCCGTTCGCCGACGAGTGGGTCGCCAAGATCACCTCGTTCCGCGAGACCCTCACC
>Ga0207664_10002123_pt1 | contig 13053 bp, 10 predicted proteins | sample LARL83metaG_FD_184349 | JGI IMG/M metagenome (GOLD analysis project Ga0207664, IMG submission 184349) | Corn, switchgrass and miscanthus rhizosphere microbial communities from Kellogg Biological Station, Michigan, USA - LAR L8-3 metaG... | ecosystem: Host-associated > Plants > Roots >...
TGGGTTCTACCGCGAACTGGCGGCACAGGGAGACCCGGGGAGACCGGGATTGCGGCTGCCATGACCTGGGGCGTCCGATGCTGAACGTGGAACAACACGCCGAGGAGCAGGCGGCGGCCGAGTGGCTCATCTACGAGCAGCCACTCAGCGAGCGCGTGCGCACCTTCCTCCGGCTGGAGTTCCTGCTGGAACAGGCCGGACACCATAGCGCATTGTCCTCGGTATGGGACAGCCGCGCCGCGGTGAGCTGCGTCCTCGAGATCTCGTCGCTGCTCACCCGCGGCGACGTGCGCACCGAGGTGCTGAAGGAACTGGAGCGCTGCGGGGCACTGCTCCAGCGCCTCAAGGGCAGCCCGGAAGTGGATAGCGCACGCCTGCAGACGGTGCTGTCTGACCTGGAGCGCCTGCGCGTGGAGATGGACGGCGACGGCCGCCCGCTCGGCGCCTGCCTCAGGGAAAGCGAGTTCCTGAATGCCGTCAGGAACCGCATGGCCATCCCCGGCGGTACCTGCCAGTTCGACCTGCCTTCCTATCATGCCTGGCTTACGCATCCTTACCCGCGCCGCGCCCGGGACCTGCAAGCCTGGCTGGCGGAACTGAAGCCCCTCAAGGACACCATCGCCCTGCTCATGGCTCTCACCCGCGAGTCGGCGCTCGCGACCCGCGAGATCGCCCAGCAGGGGGTCTACCAGCGCAACTTCGACACCACCGTGCTCTCGCCCATGGTGCGGGTGATGGTGCCGGCACCGGCCGGGGTCTTCCCGGAGATCAGCGCCGGCAAGCACCGCATGGTGATCCGTTTCCTGGAACGCCATGACGCCAACGCCCGTCCCCAGCAGACCAAGCGGGACATCAGCTTCAAGCTGGTCTGCTGTCAACTGTAGACCATGTCTGAAATCGAGACTGTGCCCTGCCCGCATTGCGGCAAATCAGTGCCGTGGACGGAAACCTCCAAGTGGAAGCCCTTCTGCAGCGAGCGCTGCCGGATGATCGACCTGGGGGACTGGTTGTCGGAGAAGAACGCCATCCCCACGGAAGACTCGCCGCCCGATCACGACGACTCGGACAAGTGATCCAGGTCCCATAGGCCGCGGATCGCGGCGATGCCGTGGGCGCCATGGCTGCGCGCCGTCTGCAGGTCCTTCAGACCCAGCCCGCCGATCGCATATACCGGCACCGGGCTCTTCGCTGCCAGCTCGGAGAAGACTGCCCACCCCAAGGGTGGCGTGCCCGGATGGGTGGCGCTCGCCTGCACCGGACCGATGCAGACGTAGTCCGGGAAGTACCCCAACGCGGCCCGCAGTTCCACCTCGGAATGGCAGGAGATGCCGAGCCGCAGGCTCCCATCCCAGTCCTCCGGCCTCAGCATGCGAGACCTCGCCTGGCTGAGATGCAAGCCGTCGGCATGCAACATGCGCGCCTGCTCGGGGGTGGTGTTGAGTGTCACCCGCGCGCCGTATCCGCGGCAGAGTTCCAGCACCGAGAGCGCCAGGTTGTCGAACTGCACCGCCTCCATGCCGGGCGCCCGGAACTGCACCAGGTCCACACCGGCCTCGAGGGAACGCCGCAGCTTCTCCAGGAAGCGGGTTTCGTGGTCAGGATCGGGTGTCACCAGCATCAGGAGCGGCAGCCTCAGGGCTGCCACGATGGGCTCATCGGCGGGCAGCAGCTGCCAATCGCGCAGCTCTTCAGGGAGCAGCCATTCCAGGTGTTGGCCCTCGCGGGAGAGCGGCGTGCCTTCCCAAGCGGTGACGCGCCAGACATCCAGTTCCACTTCACGCTCGGGATAGCGATGCGAGAAGCGCAGCAGCCGGTAGGCGTGGCGCACCTCGATGCCCAGTTCCTCTTGAAGCTCGCGCCGTAGCGCGTCGAAGGCGGGTTCGCCGGCTTCCAGCTTGCCGCCGGGGAACTCCCACCAGCCCGCCATGGGCTTGCCGGCTGGGCGCTCGGCGATGAGCACGCGACCCTGCCGGTCACGCAGTACTGCGGCTACGACTTGTATGCGGGGATGAGACAGAGCGGCCCCCTCTCTGCCGAGTGGACGCGGTACAGGGACGTACCGTACGCGGAGCGGAGGCGAGTCAGGGCCTGTACCTGACTCGCCGAGAGCAAAAGCCCAAGGATGGGCTTTTGCGGTTCAAATCAAAGCTTCCCGTGGCACTGCTTGTACTTGAGACCCGAGCCGCAGGGACAAGGGTCGTTGCGGCCGACCTTAGGCTGCTCGCGCACGAAAGGCGCGGCGGCCGCAGCAGCGGCAGGCGCAGCACGGCCCTGGACCGGCGCAGACGCGGGCTGCTCGGCCGGCGCCGGCTGCGCAGTGACGCTGGGTGCCTCGGCGTGCTGGAACTGCATGGCGCGCACGCGGCGGCGCTGCTCCTCCATGGCGGCCACGTCCTCCTGGGTCCGCACCTGCACCTTAGTGAGGATGCCCGTCACGTCGAACTTGAGGCGGTCCAGCATGCGGGAGAACATCTCGAAGGCGTCGCGCTTGTACTCGCGGCGCGGGTCCACCTGGGCGTAGCCGCGCAGGTGGATGCCCTGGCGCAGGTAATCCATGTTGGCCAGGTGCTCGCGCCACAGGTTGTCGAGGTTGCGGAGCATGATCTCCTTCTCGAAGTAGCGGATCACCTCGGGTCCCACCTGCTGGGCCTTGGCCTCATAGGCATCCAGCAGCGCCTTCTGGATGCGCGCCCGCAGCGGCTCCTCGTGCAGCTCCGGCTCCTTGTCGAGCCAACCCTGGATGTCCAGCTTCAGCAGGAACTCCCGTTCCAGGGCCTGCGTGAGGCCGGGGATGTTCCACTGCTCCTCCACGCTCTGGGGCGGGAGGTGCTCGTCGATGACGCCGTTCAGCACGTCCACCATCACCGCCTGCACCGTGTCATGGATGTCGGCGGCCTGCAGCAGCTCGTCGCGTTGGCCGTAGATGACCTTGCGCTGGTCGTTGGCGACGTCGTCGTACTCGAGCAGCGACTTGCGGATGTCGAAGTTGTGGGCCTCGACCTTGCGCTGGGCGTTCTCCACCGCCTTGGTGACCCAGGGATGCTCGATGGCCTCGCTGTCCTGCACGCCGAAGCGCTGCATCAGCGCCTTGACCCGGTCGCCGGCGAAGATGCGCATCAGGTTGTCGTCCAGCGACAGGTAGAAGCGGCTGGAACCCGGATCGCCCTGGCGGCCGGAGCGGCCGCGCAACTGGTTGTCGATGCGGCGGGACTCGTGGCGTTCGCTGCCCACGATGTGCAGGCCGCCTGAAGCCAGCACCTGGTCGTGGCGCTGCTGCCACGCCGCCCTCACCCGTGCCTTCTCGGCCTCGTCGGCCTCGGGGGGAAGCGCATGTAGCTCCGCCTCCAGGCTGCCGCCCAGCACGATGTCGGTGCCGCGGCCGGCCATGTTGGTGGCGATGGTGACGGCCCCGGGCCGTCCGGCCTGGGCGATGATCTGTGCCTCCTGGGCGTGCTGCTTGGCGTTCAGCACCTGGTGCTGGATGCCTTCCTTCTTGAGCAGGCCTGAGAGTTGCTCGGACATGTCGATGGAGCCCGTGCCCACCAGCACCGGCTGGCCCCGGGCCATGCAGTCCTTGATGTCGGCGATCACCGCCTTGAACTTCTCCTTCTGGGAGAGGTACACCAGGTCCGGGTTGTCCTGGCGGATCATCGGCCTGTTGGTGGGGATCACCACCACCTCCAGCCCGTAGATCTCATGGAATTCGGTGGCCTCGGTGTCGGCGGTGCCGGTCATGCCCGAGAGCTTCTTGTAGATGCGGAAGTAGTTCTGGAAGGTGATGGAGGCCAAGGTTTGGTTCTCGGCCTGGATCTTCACCCCTTCCTTGGCCTCGATGGCCTGGTGCAGGCCGTCGGACCAGCGGCGGCCCGGCATGGTGCGGCCGGTGAACTCGTCGACGATCACCACCTCGCCGTCCTTGATGATGTAGTCCACTTCGCGCTTGAACAGCGCATGGGCGCGCAAGCCGGCGTTGACGTGGTGCATCAGCCCGATGTTGGCGTTATCGTAGAGCGAGCCGCCCTCGGCGATCAGCCCCTCACGGGCCAGGATCTCCTCCAGGTGCTGGTGGCCATCCTCAGTGAGGTAGACCTGCTTCTGCTTCTCGTCCACGCTGTAGTCGCCGGGGCCGTCCTCTTCCTGCTGGCGGCTGAGGCGCGGGATCACGGCGTCGATCTTGCGGTACAGCTCGGTGGTGTCATCCACCGCGCCGGAGATGATGAGGGGGGTGCGGGCCTCGTCGATGAGGATGGAGTCCACCTCGTCGACGATCGCGTAGAACAGCCCGCGCTGCACCTTGCCCTCCAGGCGGAAGGCCATGTTGTCGCGCAGGTAGTCGAAGCCGAACTCGTTGTTGGTGCCGTAGGTGATGTCGGCGCCGTAGGCGCCGCGCTTGGTCTCCGGTTCCTGGCCGGCGAGCACCACGCCCACGCTCATGTCCAGGGCCTCGAATACCGGGCGCATCCAGTTGGCGTCGCGCTGGGCCAGGTAGTCGTTCACGGTGATCACATGCACGCCCTTGCCCGGGATGGCGTTGAGATAGGCGGCCAGCGTCGCCACCAGGGTCTTGCCCTCACCGGTGCGCATCTCGGCGATCTTGCCGCGGTGCAGCACCATGCCGCCGATGAGCTGCACGTCGAAGTGACGCATCCCCATGCGCCGGCGCGCGGCCTCGCGCACGCAGGCGAAGGCCTCGGGCAGCAGCTCATCCAGGGATTCGCCGCCGGCATGGCGCTGGCGGAACTCGGCGGTCTTGGCCTTGAGGGCTTCGTCGCTGAGCGCCTGGATGGCGGGTTCCAGGGCGTTGATCTTGGCGGCTTCGCGGCGCATGCCGCGTACCAGGCGGTCGTTGCGGCTGCCGACGATGCGTTTGAGGATGTTGCCTACCATATGCCTTCTTCTGTCCGGCGCGCCCTCGGGACGGGTGCGTCATCTATACGTGTATGGCCGCGGCGCGACGACGGCGCGCCGCGACCTGGTATTCGTCCGGGGGTAGCCCGGCACCGGCCCTGGCCGATGCGGGCAGGAGACGGTAGGAACTAGTCCTGGCTCTTGGACAGCACGGCCACCTTGGTCCCGGCGCCCTTCACGAAGCGGGCCGGATTCACGGCGACGCCATTGTAAAGGACTTCGAAATGCACGTGGGGCCCGGTGGACCGGCCGGTGGACCCCATCAGCGAGATCTCCTCTCCCTTCTTCACGATCTGGCCCACATGCACCAGGATCGTCTCGTTATGTCCATAGCGGGTGGCGTAGCCGTTGCCGTGGTCGATCTCCACCAGGTTGCCGTAACCGGAGCGGTCGCCCGCCCAGGTCACCACCCCCGCCGCCACCGCCCGCACCGGTTCGCCCTCGGTGCCCGCGAAGTCCATGCCGCTGTGCATGGAGAGGTCCCCGTCGAAGGGGTCCACCCGCATCCCGAATAGCGACGAGACGTAGCCATCCGGCACCGGCGGACCGTTGGGCTGGGCTGCCAGTTGTACATTGCGGTCCAGCAACAGGTTTTCAAGCACCCCCAGCTTCTGTTCCCGGTCCTGGACCTTGCTGGAGAGCTGGTCCAACTGGGCCATGAAGTCCTGGGCGCTGGTGTGCTGGCTCACGCCGGGGACCTCGGGACCGCCCTGGGGCGGCTCCTTGCTGAAGTCGAACTCGCCGCGCTTGAGGCCCGCCAGGGTGGTGAGCTGGCTGCCCATGGCATCCAGACGCATCACGTGGGCCTGCAGCACCGCGAGCTTGGCGGACATGGCGTCGATGTCGGCCTGGGCGTCGCGCTTGGTGCGGGCGATCTCGTCAGCCTGGGCCTTGAGTTGCACCTGCACCGGATCCGCGGCGGCGCGCGCCTGGGACAGGCGGTCGGAGGTGTAGTAACCCGCGGCGAAGATGCCGGCGCAGACCAGGAACAGCGCCGCGGACAGGCCACCCACAGCCAGGGGGTGGGCCAGGTCAAGCTGCCGCGCTTCGCCACGGCGATTGAATACGATCAGGTTCATCCCACTTACCCCGCAGAAAACTCCTGGCCTTCTGGCTTACCATCTACCGATGGAGCGCAAGCGGCCTGACCCTCTATCCGGTCTCCTCGCCACGCCGGGGACGCATCTCACGTCCCTCACCGCGGAAGCGCGCAGGCTGGAAGCCCTGCGCCAGTGCGTGCTGCGTTCCCTGGACGCCGACACCGCACCCCACTGCCTGGGCGCCGACCTGAAAGACGGCGTCCTGACCCTGTTCATGGACAGCGCGGCGTGGACCACCACCCTGCGCTATCAGCACCAGGCGCTGCTCGCCTCGGTGCAGGCCGCCGCGAGGCAGCCCTGCCATACCCTGAAGCTCAAGGTCCTCCCGGACCCCAAACCCGGCGTGCCGCCCCGGCCCGCGCCCAAGACGCTCTCTCCCGACACCCAGCGTCTGCTCGAGAGCACCGCCGACGGCATCGAAGACGCGTCCCTGGCCGGATCCCTGAGGCGTCTGGCCCGCGGCTCCAAGCCGCGCAGTTAACGATCGACCGTTATTCTTGGTTCTTAGACCTGCCTGAGCCAGGTCAGAATGCGTGCGCCGGCGCCAGGTAGGAGATGGGCGCCGTCGCCGGATCGTCGTAGGTCACCTCTTCCCAGCATTCCTTCTGCTTGAGCAGCGCACGCAGCAGCATGTTGTTCAGGCCGTGGCCCGACTTGTAGGCGCTGAAGGCGCCGATCAGGCTGTGGCCGAGCAGGTACAGGTCGCCGATGGAGTCCAGGATCTTGTGCTTGACGAACTCGTCTTCGTAGCGCAGGCCGTCCTCATTGAGGATGCGGTAGTCGTCCAGGGCGATGGCGTTGTCCAGGGAAGCCCCCAGGGTCAGGTGCTTCTGGCGCAGCATCTCGATGTCGCGCATGAATCCGAAGGTACGGGCGCGGCTCACTTCCTTGACGAAGGAAGTGGTGGAGAAGTCCACGGTGGCGGTCTGGGTGTGCTTCTTGAAGACCGGATGGTCGAAGTCGATCTTGAAGGTGACCTTGAAGCCGTCGAAGGGCTCGAAGCGCGCCCACTTGTCGCCGTCGCGCACCTCCACCGGGCTCTTGATGCGGATGAAGCGCTTGTGCGCGTTCTGCTCCTCGATGCCGGCGGACTGCACCAGGAACACGAAGGGTCCGGCGCTGCCGTCCATGATCGGCACTTCGGGAGCGGACAGGTCCACGTAGCAGTTGTCGATGCCGAGGCCGGCGAGGGCGGACAGCAGGTGCTCCACGGTGGAGACCTTCACGTCGCCGTCCATGATGGTGGTGCCGAGGGTGGTCTCGCGCACGTTCAGCGCGTCGGCGTGCACCTCGGTGGGAGGATCCAGGTCGACGCGGCGGAAGATGATGCCGGAATTGGGCGCGGCCGGACGCAGGGTCATGTAGACCTTCTCGCCGGTGTGCAGCCCGACACCCGTCGCGCGGATGCTGTTCTTGAGCGTCCGTTGTTTGAGCATCGTCTAGGAGGTCCCTGGCTGCGGTGGATTCCCGCAGGTCCCTGCGACAGGCGGCAAGGCCTGCCGCTCCTGCGGCCGAGTGGCGGAAATTATAACACCCTCCCCGCGCCTGACCCAAGGTTCAGGCGCGGGGCCACGTCCGCTCAGCCCCGGCGCTTCAGTCCGCCTGGCGACGCAGGAAGGCCGGGATGTCCAAGTAGGCCTGGTCCGACACATCCGGGCCGTCCTCGCGCTGGCGGCGCTCGAAGGTCGGCCGCTCCAGGCGCTTCCAGTCCGGGTGTCCGCCGTCGGTGCCGGTGGCCTTCACCACCTGGATCATCGGGGTCTGCTGCACTTCGGGCTGGGGCGGGGCAGCCGGAACCTGGGGCGCCGCGGCCATGGCCGGCTTGGCCTTCTGCTGCGGAGGCTGCTGCACCGCATGCGCGGCGCGGCCCAGGCCGGTGGCCACCACCGTGACCTTCACCTCGCCGCTCATGGAGGGATCCAGCACCGTGCCCACCACCACCGTGGCGTTCTGGTCGGCGAAGGCTTCCACGGCCGCGCCCACTTCCTCCAGTTCGCCGATGGTGAGGTCCATGCCGGCGGTGATGTTCACCAGCACGCCCTTGGCGCCGGCGAAGTTCACGTCCTCCAGCAGCGGGCTGGAGAGCGCCGCCTCGGCGGCACGCCGTGCGCGGCCTTCGCCCACGGCCCCGCCGGTGCCCATCATGGCCATGCCCATCTCCGACATCACCGTGCGCACGTCGGCGAAGTCCACGTTGATGAGGCCGGGCCGGGTGATGATGTCGGCGATGCCCTGCACCGCGCCCAGCAGCACCTCGTTGGCGGACTGGAAGGCGTTGAGCAGGGTGATCTCGCGGCCCAGCACCGTCGCCAGCTTGTCGTTGGGGATCACGATCAGCGAGTCCACGTACTGGCTGAGCTCGGCGATGCCCTTCTCGGCCGCGGTCATGCGCTTGCTGCGCTCGAAGCCGAAGGGCTTGGTGACCACCGCCACCACCAGGATGTCCATCTCCTTCGCCACCTGCGCCACCACCGGCGAGGCGCCGGTGCCGGTGCCGCCGCCCATGCCGGCGGTGATGAACACCATGTCGGCTCCCTTCAACACCTCCTCGATGCGGTCGCGGTCCTCGAGGGCTGCCTGGCGGCCCACGTCCGGGTTGGCGCCGGCGCCGAGGCCCTTGGTGAAGCTGCCGCCGATCTGCAGGGTGGTCTTGGCGTTGGCCTTGCGCAACACCTGGGCGTCGGTATTGATGGCGACGAAGTCGACACCTTCGATGCCCTGGGACACCATGTACTGGATGGCGTTGCCGCCGCCACCGCCCACGCCGACCACCTTGATCACTGCGTTCTGGGCCATGTCATCCATTAGTTCGAACATGTCCGGTCTCCTCTATCTATATATATAAGAATCCGAAATCCTCTGAGCCCTCTTGCCGCGGCGGCCGCCCTCCCGGAGCGGCGCCACGGCCCTCTCAAAACGAACCCTGAAACCATTGCTTCATGCGGTCCCACATCTCCGTCACACCGCTGGGCGCGCGCTGCGGGCCGGCTCCGGACGGCAGGCTCTGGGCCCCGAACAGCAGCAGGCCGACACCGGTGGAGTGGATCGGGTTGCGCACCACGTCCACCAGCCCTGACACGTATTGGGGCGCGCCGAGGCGTACCGGCGCGTGGAACACTTCTTCCGCCAGATCGACTGCACCTTCCATCTTGGAGCTGCCGCCGGTGAGCACGATGCCCGCCGGGATCTGCTCCTCGAAACCGCTGCGGCGCAGCTCCGCCTGGATCAGGCTGAACAGCTCCTCGTAGCGCGGCTCCACCACCTCGGCGAGGGTCTGGCGCGCCAGGCGCCGCGGCGGGCGTTCGCCCACGCTCGGCACCTCGATGGTCTCGTCGGCGCTGGCGAGCTGCGGCAGGGCGCACGCATACTTGATCTTGATCTCCTCGGCGTGGTGCGTCGGGGTGCGCAGCGCCACGGCGATGTCGTTGGTGACCTGGTCGCCGGCGATGGGGATCACCGCGGTGTGGCGGATGGCGCCGTCGGTGAACACCGCGATGTCGGTGGTGCCACCGCCGATGTCCACCAGGCACACGCCCAGGTCCTTCTCGTCCTCGTTCAGCACCGCGTAGCTGGAGGCGAGTTGCTCCAGGATCACGTCATCGACCTTGAGGCCGCAGCGCTCCACGCAGCGCACGATGTTCTGGGCAGCGCTGGCCGCGCCGGTGACGATGTGTACGCGCGCCTCCAGGCGCACGCCGGACATGCCGATGGGCTCACGGATGCCATCCTGGCCATCGATGATGAAGTCCTGGGGCAGCACGTGCAGGATCTTCTGGTCCGCTGGGATCGACACGGCGCGCGCCGCGTCGATGACCCGCTCCACATCGCCCGCGGTGCACTCCTTGTCGCGGATCGCCACCACGCCGTGGGAGTTGAGGCTGCGCACGTGGCTGCCGGCGATGCCGGTGAACACCGAGTGGATCTGGCAGCCGGCCATGAGCTCGGCTTCCGCCACCGCGCGCTGGATGCTCTGCACCGTGGACTCGATGTTCACCACCACGCCCTTCTTCAGGCCGCGCGAGGGGTGTGAGCCCAGCCCCACGATCTCCACCCCGCCCTCGGGGAGGATCTCGCCGACGATGGCCACTACCTTGGAGGTGCCCACGTCGAGTCCGACGATCAGGCGCTTATCGGGTCGTTTCGCCATCAGCATCAGGCCCCCTGTCTCGTATGTTCGGCCGCGGGCTTCCAGCCCACCGCGAAACCGTTGGTGTAACGCATGTCCACGTAAGCCACTGCCGCGAGCTTGGCGGCGAGCGCCGGCAAGGCCACGGCGCTGAAGCGCGCCAGGCGCGCGGTGGCATCCTCTCGCCCGAGCCGCACCTCGATGCCGTCGTCCAGCACCACCGTGGCCGCGCCGCGCGCATCCACGCTCAGGGCGGCGATGGCGAGGCCACGGGAAGAGATCAGCCCGATCAGCGTGTTGTACTGGGCCAGCACGTCCTGGGCTTCGTCCTCGCGGCCGGACAAGGCCGGCAGCCCGGCATAGGCCTTGTCGGTGGAATGGACGAAGACCTTGCCCTGGGCATCCATGAGGCCGTCACCGTTCCATCGCGCCACCGGCGCTTCCTCCACGATGTCCACCCGCAGGGTATGGGGCCATTCACGGCGCACCTGGGCCTCCGCCACCCAGGGCAGCGCCTCCACCGCATCGCCGATGCGGTCCACATGGGTGGTGAAGAATCCGCTGCCGAGGTTGGGGATTACCGCGGCGCGGACCGCGTTGGGATCCACGTGCTGCAGCTTCCCGCCCAGGGTGAGGGTGGTGAGCTTCGGGCCGGCCAACACGGGTCGCGCGAGCCAGGCGAGCAGGCCCAATGCCAGCGCCAGCACCACCGCGCCGGCCACGCCCAGCACGAAGATGCGCTTGCGCCAGAACTTCACGGGCTGCTCGGGCTTGCGTGCGTTCATCCGGCCTCCGGGTTGCGCAGGGTCTGGTTGAGCCAGGTGGGCAGTTCCGTGGACACGGCGCCGATGTCGCCGGCACCCAGGGTCAGCAGCAGGTCGCCGTCCTTCAGCACCCCTGCCAGGGCCTGGGGCAGGTCCTGGGCCCGTTGCACGAACACCGGGTCCACCTTGCCGCGGTTGCGGATGGCCCGGGCCAGGTCACGTGAATCCGCGCCGGCGATGGCCGGCTCGCCGGCTGCATACACCTCCGTGAGCAGCAGCACGTCCACCTGCGAGAGCACCTCGGCGAAGTCTTCGAACAGGTCGCGGGTCCGGGTATAGCGGTGCGGCTGGAAGGCCACCACCAGGCGGCGCTCCGGCCACCCCTCGCGGGCGGCCTGGATGGTAGCGGCCAGCTCGCGCGGATGGTGGCCGTAATCGTCCACCAGCAGGATGCGGCCGTAGCGAGTCTCCACCTCGCCCTGGATCTGGAAGCGGCGGCCCACGCCCTGGAACTCGGCGAGGGCCTTCAGGATGGCCTCGTCGGAGATGCCGAGGTCGTGGGCGATGGCGATGGCGGCGAGTGAGTTCAGCACGTTGTGGCGGCCCGCCAGGTTCAGGCGCACGTCCAGGGGCTTGGCGCGCTTGGGGATCCAGGCCTGGAAATGGGTGATGCGGCCCTCGCGACGCACATCGCTGGCGCGGAAGTCCGCATCCTCGGCCATGCCATAGGTGATCACCGGACGGCCGATCACCGGCAGCAGGCGCCGCAGTTCCGGATCGTCCACGCACAGCACCGCCAGGCCGTAGAACGGCAGGTGTTGCAGGAACTCAACGAAGGTGGCGGAGAGGCGCGCGAAATCGCCGCCATAGGTGCCGAGATGGTCGGCGTCGATGTTGGTCACCACCGCCATCAAGGGCTGCAGGTGCAGGAAGGAGGCGTCGCTCTCGTCGGCTTCGGCGACGAGGTAGCTGCCGGTGCCGAGGCGCGCATGAGTGCCGGCGGACAACAGCTTGCCGCCGATGACGAAGGTGGGATCGAGGCCGCCCTCGGACAGCACGCTCGCCACCAGGCTGGTGGTGGTGGTCTTGCCGTGGGTGCCGGCGATGGCGATGCCGAAACGGAAGCGCATCAGCTCCGCCAGCATCTCGGCGCGGCGCACCACCGGGATGCGGCGGGCGCGGGCCTCGGCCACTTCCGGGTTGTCGGCTGACACGGCGGTGGAGATCACCACCACGTCGGCGTCCGCCACGTGCGCGGGGTCGTGGCCGACCATCACCCGCGCGCCCAGCGATTGCAGGTGATGGGTCACGGCGCTGGGCTTCAGGTCCGAACCGCGCACCTGGTAGCCGAGGTTGATCAGCACTTCGGCGATGCCGCCCATGCCGGCGCCGCCGATGCCGACGAAATGGATGTTGCGGATGCGGCGCATGAGGTTGCTCAATGCAGGCCTCCCGCCGCGAGGCAGCGCGCCGCGACCTTCTGCGCAGCGTCTATGCGAGCCGCAGCCCGCGCATGCTTGGCCATCTCCAGCAGCAGGTCGCGATCCGCAAGCAACTCCTGCAGTTGTACCGCCAGTGCCGCAGGCGTGGCATCCTTCTGCGCGATCAAGCGCGCCGCGCCCTCGTCCACCAGATAAGCCGCGTTCCTGGTCTGGTGGTCGTCCACCGCCGCGGCGAAGGGCACCAGGATCGAACCCAGGCCTGCCGCCGCCAGTTCCGCGATGGTCAGGGCGCCGGAGCGGCACACGGCCAGGTCGGCCCAGGCATAGGCCGCGGCCATGTCCTCGATGAAGGGCGCGACCCGCGCTTCCACACCCAGCTCCCGATAGCGGGCGCTCACCTGCTCTGCGTCCTTGGCGCCGGTCTGGTGCAGCACCTCGGGGCGCAGTCTCTTGCCCAGCTGCGCGATGGCCGCCGGCAGGTTGTCGTTCAGAGGCTTGGCGCCCTGGCTGCCGCCGATGATGAGCAGGCGCCGCGCGCCCTTGCGCTTGGCGAAGCGCTGCTCCGGGGGCGGCAGCGCCGCGATCACGTCCCGCACCGGGTTGCCTACATGCTCCGCATGGCGGCCGGGACCGAAGGCGCCGGGGAAGCCCTCCAGGATGTTGTTGGTGACGCGGCTCAACACCCGGTTGGTGAAACCCGGCACCGCGTTCTG
>Ga0207664_10002124_pt1 | contig 13053 bp, 7 predicted proteins | sample LARL83metaG_FD_184349 | JGI IMG/M metagenome (GOLD analysis project Ga0207664, IMG submission 184349) | Corn, switchgrass and miscanthus rhizosphere microbial communities from Kellogg Biological Station, Michigan, USA - LAR L8-3 metaG... | ecosystem: Host-associated > Plants > Roots >...
GGTGCGGCTGCAGGACGCGGGCGCGGAGCTGTTCGTCCTGGTCGCCGACTACCAGGTGCTCACCGACCGGGACGCCGCCGGGGCGCTCGGCGAGCACGTGCTCGGGCTGGTGCTCGACTACCTGGCGATGGGGATTGACCCGGCGCGGGCGACGATCTTCGCGCACAGCGCCGTCCCCGAGCTCAACCAGCTGCTGCTGCCGCTCCTGAGCCTGGTCAGCACCAGCGAGCTGGGGCGGAACCCGACGGTGAAAGACGAGATCGCGCACTCGCGGCAGGCGTCGGTGAACGGGCTCATGTTCACCTACCCGGTGCACCAGGCCGCGGACATCTTGTTCTGCAAGGGGAACCTGGTCCCCGTCGGCCAGGACCAGCTGCCGCACCTGGAGGTCACCCGGCTGGTCGCGCGCCGGTTCAACGAGCGCTACCCCGGCCCGCGCGGCCCCGTCTTCCCGGAGCCGGACGCGCTGCTGTCCGCCGCGCCGCTGCTGCTCGGCACCGACGGCGGGAAGATGTCGAAATCCCGCGGCAACGCGATCACGCTGCGGGCCACCGCGGATGAGACGGCCCGGCTGATCCGCGGCGCGAAGACCGACGGGGAACGGCGCATCAGCTACGACCCGGCCACCAGGCCCGAGGTGTCGTCGCTGGTGCTGCTCGCCGCGCTGTGCCTGGACCGCGACCCGGCCGCCGTCGCCGGCCAGATCGGCGACGGCGGCGCGGCGGCCCTCAAGCGGGTGGTGACCGAGGCGGTGAACGAGCGGCTCGCGCCGCTGCGCGCGCGGCGGGCCGAGCTGGCCGCTGACCCGGGCTACGCCATGCAGGTGCTGCGCGAGGGCTGCGCCCGGGCGCGCGCGGTCGCCGCGGTCACCCTGGAGGAGGTGCGCGACGCGATGGGCATGCGCTACTGATTCACGACCGCTTCTGTCCGGTGTCTATTTTGTCGGGGCATGGGCGCGCCTGCGGGGTTTTCCGGCGGTTACCGGATAGCCTCCCAGTGAGACGCGCTCCGGCGGGACGGGAACTCACGCCGGCCGGGGCCGACGGGTCACGGGTCGGTGCGCGCTGCGGGTCAGTGCGCTCAAGCGAAGGGGACGCGGATGCGGATTCGCTGGACGACCAGGATCGCCATGGCGGTCGGCGTGCTCACGCTGATCGCCGGCGTCGCCGCCGGCGGTACGGGCAGCGTCTCGGCCGGCCGGGTCGCCGGCAGCGCGACGGCCGCGGTTCACGTCACCGGGGCGCGCTAACCGCCACCGCGGCGCTTTAACAAAGGGCGCCACTCCCCCGGAAGGCGACTCCGCCCGGTTACCCCGCTGTCTCGTTGCGTGAACCAGTTACGCGGCCGGTCCGTGATACATGACATCGGACAGTTAGCTGGGGAGCACGATGAGCCACTGGGACTTCAGCCGCCCGCCGGACCGGCGGCAGGACGCGCCGCGGCAGGCCGGGCCCGGCGATGCCGCTTACCCGGACAACGCGAGGGTCACGGGCGACCCGTGGCCGGCGCGCGATGACCGGGCGCCCGATGACCCGTGGTCGGATGGCTATGCCTGGGCCCCGGACGAATCTGGTGCGGCCGACGACGGCGGCTGGCCTGCCGACGGCGGGCCGGCCGACGGCGGCTGGCCCGCGGGCGACCCGTGGCCGGCCGATAACGGCTGGACGAGGGACGACCACTGGCCGCAGGACGGCTGGCCGGCCGGCGACGGCGTGGCCGGGAGCGGCCCGGCGGATGAGGAAGAGGGCGAGCCCACCGGGCCGTACCCCATCACGTACGAGCGCGACGCCTTTACCGCGGCTGATGCCGGCCCGGCCGGGCCAGCCCGGGACGAGGACTACGAGCCGTGGCCGCCCGCACCGTATCCGCCCGCACCGTATCCGGCCGGGCCAGGCCAGCGCGAGGACGCGGCGGTGCTGACCGATGACACCGCCACCGAGGGATACGCGAAGCGGACGGACAACTCCGCCAGCGGGCGCCAGTCCGGCGCCTCCTGGCGGGCCGCCGCCTGGCCGGGCCGGCGAGGGCCCGTGGTGGAGGATCTCGCCTGGCCCGGCCAGGTTCCCGGCGAGCCGGGAGAAGACTGGGATTACGAGGACGGCGGCCGGCGGCGGGGTGCCCGCCGCTGGCTGATCCCGGCGGGGGTCGTCGTGGCGGGCGCCGCCGTGGGCGCGGCCGCCGTGCTGCTCACCAGCGGCCGCCCCGCAGGACAGGCGAGCCAGGGCGCCAGCCGGACCCCCGTCACCCCGGCGGCGAGCAGGACGGCGCACGGCACGACCGGCGCGGCGGCCACGCCGACCGGGCCGACCGGGCCGCCGCTCACCACCGCCGAGGCACAGCGGGTGCTCGCCGGGTACACCACGGTCAACAACGAGGCGAACGCGCAGCGCAGCGACACGCTGCTGGCCACCATCGAGGCCGGCTCAAGCTACGCGATCGACGCCGGGCTCTACCAGATGCAGCGGGCGGCGGGGGCGGCGCCCTTCCCCCCGTTCAGCCCCGTCCAGGCGACCTACTACATCCCGCGCGCCGAGCCGGCCACCGGGCCGCGCTGGTTCGTGGTCCAGGTCGCCAACGCGTTCACGTCCGACCCGGCGAAAGTGACGTCCGCCGAGTACCTGCTGTTCACCCAGCCGGCTCCGGGCGGCCCGTGGCAGGACACGGTCGAGCCTTACCTGGCCTCCGGCGCGAGCGCGCCAGCGGTCGCCGTCGGCACTGACGGCCTGGCCACCGCGGTCGGCCCCGCCGACCCCACGGCCGCCGTCGCCCCCGGCCGCCTGCCCGCGGCCACCGCCGCCTCGCTCGACGGGGCCGGCGGGCAGGGCACCGTGACGACCCCGGGCAGCCTCGCCGACCGCGCCGACCAGCGGACCTGGCAGGCCGCGGTGCAAGGCGGGCAGGTCAGCGACGCGCACTCGCCCGCCGCGGGCGCCGACGGCCAGGAGTTCGCCCTGCGCACCGCCGACGGCGGCGCCCTCGTCTTCTACACGGACGCGGCGCAGGTGACCATCACCCCGCCGTCCGGCGCGCGACTGCAGCTGACCGTTCCCGGCTTCTACTCCGCCGGCCAGGGACTTGCCCAGGCCCGGGTGAGTTACCTGGAGCAGTTCGCGGCCTATGACCCGCCCGCGGCGGCCGGCGGCACGGCCCGCGTGGTGGCCAGCTACTCCGCCATCACCGGCGCCGGCTGACCCCCTGCCCGCCGGCGTCAGCGGTCAGCGGGCGGCAGGGGCGCGTCGAGGGACGGGAAGGTGAACTCGCCGCCCAGGTAGCGGAACACCGGGTCGGCCGGGTCGGGTTCGCCCGCGGCGAGCAGACCGGCCGCGTACGCCTCGGCGTCGTCGCGGGGCTGGTAGCCGAGGGCGCGCGCCCCGTCGAGCGACACCAAGCCGCCGCGGGTGTTGGCCGACACGCCGTAGACGACGCGGAAGCCGGGCGACGGCGCGGCCAGGCACGCCTCGAAGAGCCGGCCGGCGTCGTCCGGCGACAGCCAGGTGGCCAGCATCCGCGCGTTCAGCGGCCGGTCGAAGCAGGACAGGATCCTGACGCAGACCGCGTCCATGCCGTAGCGGCGCGCGTAGAGGGCGGCGAGGGCCTCGCCGGCCGCCTTGGAGACGCCGTAGTAGGTGTCGGGCGCGGGGCGGGCGTCGTCGGGGACGGGGAACGACTCGCGCGGCGCGAACCCGACCGCGTGGTTGGACGAGGCGAACACCAAGCGCGGCACCCCGGCGCGGCGGGCCGCCTCGAAGACCGTGTAGGTGCCGTTGATGTTGACGTCGAGGATCGGCGCCCACGCGTCCTCGGTCGGCACGCCGCCCAGGTGGATGACCGCGTCCGCGCCGGCGCAGGCCGCGGTCATCGCAGCCATGTCGGTCACCGACGCGGTCACGGACTCTTCACCCGGTCCGGCCGGCGTGGCGAGCGGCACGATGTCGAGCAGGCGCAGCACCCGCCCCGGACGGGCCAGCCGGGGGCGGAGCATCGTGCCGATGCGCCCGGCGGCCCCGGTGATGAGGATGGTCGGCATGAGTCCCGATTTTAAGCCGCGTCCCGGTGGCGGCCCGGCCGCGGGCCGGCCTCCGCGCGGGAGCGGCCCGGCGGACGCTATAACTAAGGTTCATGATCGCAGCGGATGAACTTCGGCGCGTGCTCGGCCCGCTGGGCATCTGGATGCCGCCGCCGGCCAGGATCGGTATCGACCCGGGAGCCTACGCGCGCGAGATCGAGGCGGCCGGCTTCACGTCGGTGTGGTACCCGGGCGTGAACTCGCCCGCCGACCTGGCGGCGCTCGAGCCCGCGCTCGCCGCCACCGAACGGCTGGTGCTCGGCACCGGGATCGCGAGCGTGTGGACCTGGCAGGCGGCCGACCTGGCCGCCCTCGCGGAGCTGACCGCCGGGCTGCGGTAGCCCCGGTCAGGTCTCGGCGAGCAGTTCGCTGGCCTGCGCGGCCAGCGCCCGCATGCCGAGCCGGTCCGCGGCGGCGCCGGCCTCGGCGAGCAGCCGGGCCGCGGCGCCCGGCGCGGCCCGGCTGCTGCCGTCTCGCCCGAGGTGGATAAGCGCGCGGGCCCTGTCGGCTTGCAGCCGGGCCGCCTGCGGCGGCGCGCCCGCGACCGCGGCGCTCGCGGTGTCGAGCAGATGCAGCGCCTCCTCAAAGTCGCCGGCCGCCAGCGCGAGCAGCCCGGAGTACCGCCCGGCCGGGCCGAACAGCACCGACGGCCAGCCGGCCAGCACGAACTCGCCCGTGTGCGAGCTGAGTATCGCGCGCAGCCGCGCGATGACCTGCGGGAGCAGCCCGCCGAGCGGGTCCTCCCCCGCGCCGGGCCGCACGGCCGGGCTCATCGCCAGGCACGCCTCGGCGAGCAGCGCGGCGACCGACACCGTCCAGCCGTGCGGCGGGAACGCGGCGAAGCCGTGGTACTCCTCGTCAAGCGCCCGCAGGTGGGCGGCCGCGGCGGGCAGGTCGCCCTCGTCGCAGCTGGTGAGGGCGAGCCCGGCCCGCCAGATGGGGAAGAAGGCGTGCCCTTCGATCTGCCGGTAGAGCTCCGGGTCGGTCTGGCTGATCCGCTCGCCGCGCTCGCGGCGCAGCCAGTACACCTGGCCCTGCCAGGTCTGCTGCAGGGTGTCCGCCACCTGGGCGCCCTCGGCGTGGGCGCGGGCGACGATCGGCGCGGCGACGGTGAGCAGCCTGGTCTCCGCCGCGGCGAACCGGCCGTGCCACAGGTCGAGCACCGTCTCCATGGTGAGCTGCATCCACTGGAAGGCGTGGCCGGCCGGCCGGGTCCGCTCGTGGGCGAGCAGTGTGCCCTGGGCGCTGGTGACCTGGCCGAGGCGCAGCTGGTCGATGGCGAGGGTCATCAGCGCCTGGCTCTGGAAGTACGGTGACCGGGCCAGCAGGCTGACCCGCTCCAGCTGCTGCGACAGCTTGACCGTTTCGGCCGGCGGGTCGTAGTCGTACAGCGCCCAGTGCGACTCGTTCAGCACCTCACAGGCGGCGGCGGGCGGCAGCCCGTCCGTCTGGCCGAGGGCGGCGCGGGCTAGCGCGATGCCGTCACGCCTGATGTGGTCCGCCTCGGTGCCGAGCACCGGGATCGCCAGGGTTGACTTGCGGGCCAGGTGCGCGGTGAGCCGCACGCGCAGCGCGACCGCCGTCGCGTCGTCGCGTCCCGCCAGGGCGGCGATGCCGTCCCGCAGCCCGTGCAGCAGGTACCAGTCGATCTTGCCGGGGTCGGTCCACCGGCGGGCGAGCCTGACCAGGGCCTCGGCCCGCTCCACTGGCCGGCCGTCGGCGATGTCGTGGGCCAGCTGGTACTCGCGGTCCGCCTCGATGACAGACCCGCGCTGGTCGAGCGCGTCGCCGAGCGCCAGGTGCAAGTACGCCCGGGTCTCCTGGTCGGCCGGGTCACGCTCGATCCCGGCTCTCGCCCACGTCTCCGCGGCCTCGCCGCTCACCCGCTCGGCGCGGGCCGCGGCGAGGAAGGCGCGGGCCGCCTCGTCGGCGGGCAGGTCGCGGTCGGCGCCCAGGGCATGCCCGGCGATGCGGACAGGCAGCCGCGGATCGGGATCGGCGGCACCGCGGACCCGTTCGGCCAGTGCGGTGAACGCGCGCCGGTGCAGGTCACGGCGCAGCGCCGGGTCGGTGTCAAGCCAGGCGGTCACCCCATCCCGGTGGCTGCCGTGGGTGAACCTGACGCCTGCCGAGGTATCGATCCACCCCGTCCGGCGGGCCCGCAGTTCCTCCTGGTCGGCCTCCGCACTGGGCAGGTCAAGCATCCTGGCGACGAGCGCGGTGTCGATGGCCAGGTCGGTGGCGGTGATCGCGGCGGCCGCCAGCCAGGCCGACGGGACCGGGGAGTCCGCAGGCCCCCGCTCAGGCAGCCGGCCAGGCACCGCCGCTGCGGCAATACCCGCCCCGGCCTCTGCTTCCCCGGCGGTGGCGGGCGGCTCGTCCGGCCAGACAGCGGCCAGCTGGTCGCGGATCCGCACCGGCTCGCCATCAGTCGCCGCCGCGATGCGCCGCACCTCCTCGCCGTCCGGCGCCCGGCCGAGTAGCTGCCGTAGCCAGCTGCCGATCGCCTGCTCCGGCAGCGGCGCCAGGCGCAGCTGCCCGGTCTCCGCGCGCACCGCGGTCACCGCGCCGGTCCAGCCGCTGTCATGGTCACCGCGGTCGTCGGCGCCGGAGTCACCGCTGGCGTCGCGGCCGAGGAGCGCGATGCCGACGGGGGCGTCGCGCAGGCCGTCGAGCAGCAGGGCGAGCAGTTCCCGGCCGCGCCCGGTGAGCCGGTCGGCGTCGTCAAGTGCCACGATCAGCCCGCGCCGGGTGGCGAGGTGCCGCGCGAGCAGGGCGAGTGCCCGCGCGATCTCGGCGAACCGCACCTGCTGTGCCTGGTCGGGCTCGGGGGCGGCGGGCGCGTCCGCCCGGGGCGCGACGAAGTCGAGCAGCGCGCGGCGCTGCCCGAGGGTGAGCGGTGCCGCCCGGCTGTGGCCCGCCCCGATGTCCCGGCTCGCGGCCGGCCACAGCCGCTCGGCGAGCTCCTGCCAGGGCCGCAGGTCGCCGGGCTGCCCGGCGCCGATCAGGACGACGGGGAGGCCGGCCGCCGCGGCCGAGGCGGCAAGCTCCTCCGCGAGCCTGGTCTTACCGCGCCCGCTGGCGCCGCGCACGGTAAGGACGGCCGGGCGGCCGGACCGCACCGCGGCGGTCAGCCGGCGGAGCGCGGCAAGCTCGGTCTCCCGGCCGACGAGCACGGGCGGGCTGCCGGTGACGGGCGGGCGCGGCGTGACGGTCAGCGGGCGGTGGACGTCGATCCCCGCCTCGGCGAGAAGAATCAGGTCATCGGCGCGGGCGACGAGGCCGTCGCCGACCTGGCGGTCCATGATCCGCCCGGTGCCGCGCCTGGCCGCGAGCAGCCGCTCCGCCTCGTCGGTGCCCGGCCCGTCATGCAGCGCGATAAGCAGCCCGGCCAGCCAGGCCGCGCCGCGGCCCTGCGCGGGCACGCCGACCGGCCGGCCCAGCCAGGCGCGGGCCGCGTGGTACGGGCCGCCCGCGCGGAGCGATGCTTCCGCCAGGGTCCTGACCAGGAACGCGCGCGCGTGCTCCAGGTCGGCGGCGAGCCGGCGGCACGCCTCGGGCGGCCCTTCCGGCCACAGGTCGGCGAACGGCTCACCGCCCCACAGGCCTGCCGCGCTGATCAGCACCTCGAGGGCCGCGGGCTCGTCGTCGCCTTTCAATAGCGCTTCGGCCTCCCGCGTCAGCGCGAGAAAGCGAAACGCGTCGACCGCTTCATCCAGTGCGACGGACGCCGCCGCGACAAGGCGGTAATTGCCTTCCTTGCCTTTATCAGGAGGAACATCGAGTCCGCTATCACACTCACGCAACACTCGCCGCAAAGACCACATCAGCGTGCGAACGTCGCGGTCCTCGTCGCCCCAGACGGCGGCGGAGAGCTCCTGCCTGCGCACCCGCCTGCCGCTCGCCGCGACCATGAGGGCCAGCGCCTTGCGCAGCTGCCTGCGCAGCTCGGCCGGCCTTCCGTCGCAGCGCAGTTCGACCCGCCCGAGGATGACGATCGTTCCCGCAGGCACGCCGCTCCTTCCGGAATTCGTCCGGGCCGGTCAAAGAGTATGAGTCGCAGATTAGACATTGATTTTACCATTGCGCCCTATATTCAAAGGGCTGCCCGCCCGGGGCGGGTTCCGCGTTTTCGCGGGAGCGGGCAGGGTGCGGCGGCACGGGGCGTGGGGGCCGTGCCGCCGTGCCCGGGGCGCTCGGACGAGACGAGGGAACGGGGCGTGCTGCCCCAGCCCGGGACGCGACACGGCACAGGCGACAGGCCGTACCGGCGCGCCCGGGGGCGCACGATACGGTGGGCGGGTGATCCGCGAGCCTCTCTCCGTGCCTGGCCGGACCGTGATCTTCGACTACGGCGAGGTCATCTCGCTGTCACAGTCGCCGGGCGACCGGGAGGTGATCGAGCGCCTGGCCGGGGTGAGCGACGGCGGCGGCGCGGGCAGCGAGCGGTTCTGGGCCGCCTACCACGCGCACCGCGACGGGCTCGACCAGGGGAAGGGCGGCGTCGCCGCTTACTGGCGGGCGGTCGCCGACGAGATCGGCGCGAGCTGGGACGAGGCCCGGGTGCACGAGCTGTGGGCGGCGGACTTCCGCAGCTGGCTGTCGGTCAGCCCGGACGTCATCGACCTGCTCGCCGACCTGCGGTCCGGCGGCACCCCGCTGGCGCTGCTGTCCAACGCCGGCCCCGACTACGGCAGCTACTTCAGGCACGGCCCGCTCGGCGACTTCTTCGCCGCCTGCTACGTCAGCGGCGAGCTCGGCCTGCTCAAGCCGCACCCGGAGATCTACCGGCACGTCCTGGACGACCTCGGGATCGCTCCCGCCGAGGCGGTCTTCATCGACAACCGCGCGCCCAACGTGGCCGGCGCGCAGGCGCTCGGCATCACCGGCCACGTGTTCACCGGCGCCGCCGCGCTGCGGGTGTTCCTCGCCTCACTCGCCACGCCGGCTGCCCGCTGAGCCCTCCCGCAGGGCCGGTGGCCCCGATTCAGGACATGGCGGGCGTGGCTGGCCGACAGCTCGCCCTGCGTGCTATGTCGGTGCGATACCCGAGGGACCGTACTTCCACGCGGCGAAAATAGCACGCCCCGTGCCTGCGCCATTTCTTCCCTGAGCTCAGGACGCCGTCGGCGGGTGCACGGTGGTGACCGTCCCGTCGCCCCACACGATCGTGACGCTGGCCGGCAGCGCCTGCCCGTACCCGCCTGGGACGAAGCCGGCGGGGCCGCGCGGTTCGCCGGGCGCCCCGGGATCTCCCCGCGACTGGATGCCGACCCCGCCCGTAACGTAACCCTCCCCCGTAACGCCGGCACCACAGGCGGCGCCGTCACCGCCCGCGATGCCGGCCGCGCCCGGGACGCCGGCCTCGCGGGTGATCACCGCGGCCGAATTGCCCGCGGCGGCCGCCTCACGGTAGGCGTCGTGCAGCCGCAGCAGGTCGCCGTGGGCGCCGAGTACGGCGTCCACCCGGTCCCAGAACCGGCGGGACTGCCACAGCCGGCCCGTCTCCGCGTGCCCCACGGTGGTGACGGAGACGACGGCGTGCCTGGCGAGTTCGGGCTGGGTCAGGCCGGCGGCGCGCCGCCGGGCGGCGAGGCCGGCCGACAGGGCGCGCGCCGCGGCGGCCAGGTCACGCTCGGCCCGGGGCGCCGCGCCGCCGGCGACGCGCGGCCTGGCGTTGCGGCTCGGCCCGGCGACCAGCACGCCGTCCGCGACCAGCGCGCGCAGCGCCCGGCGGCAGGTCAGCGTGGAGTACCCGGTGACCCGGCTGAGCGCCGCGCCGCTCGGCGCGGGCTGTCCCGGCCGGAGCGTGCCGTCGGCGACCTGGGCGCGGACGGCCGCGGCCACCCGGGCCCACTTGGGCAGGCTCCTAGCGGCGGTCATGGCGCGGGCGTGAGGTGGAGCGTGCTCGGGTGCGCGGCATCGTTGCCTCTCCTGGTGGCTACGGCGTGGGGGAACTGCAGTTGCCGGACCCAATGATACTCGATCGCACTCGACTACTATCAAGAGAAGCTCCGAAGCATCCGGCGCCCGTCAATCCACCTGCCGGCGAACCGCATACCGCGGCCCCTAAGACCAGACGGCCTGAGCTGTCCGCGGTTATCTCCCTGAAAGAAGGCACCGGCACGGACGAGCCGGATCGCCGGAGCCGGTCAAGGATCGTGTTAAGCTGCCGCGCAGCGTCGTCCGCGACCTGCTGCTTCCGCTCTCCAGGCTCATAATTCAAATTAGCCACCGCCGCCAAGGCTCGCCTGATCTGTGCGAAAAAAGCCGGGTAATCGTCGCTCAAGGTTCGGGCACGCTCCGCGAACCACTCGACAACCGGGTGTCGCAGGTTCGCCGGGCACTGCGGGGCGATCAGGATATCCGGTGAGTCATAAGGTGCCACCGTGAACGGGAACAGCACGGGTAGCCCGGCCGGAGAGACCGGGCGGTTCGCGCTGCACACGGTCACGTCAAAATAGGCCCCCCAGCCCTTCGGCTCGCTTATCTCAACATCCAGTTCAAGTTGAGCAACGGAGAGCTGCAGGATATCGTAGAACTCTCGCTGAAGGAACGAAAAATCGTCCTCGGCCGACCACAAACGATGCGGCAGCCATAGTTTCACTGGACTACGCTCCGCCAGTGAACGCAGTTCACTGACGGAATAGAGATCGCTCTCTGTCGGACGAGCGTCGGCATTGGTCCTGGCTGGGATGATACGCTCCACTCCCCATTCTCGCGCAAGGGGATCATCCTGAAAATCTCCGATTGTTTGATCATCGAACTCCAGCGATGTGATGAGGTTCTCCTTCATGAAGTCTTCGGCGAATTTTCCTTCAGATGTTTCTCGATGGGCATTCGCGGCACGGCGCGCCGCAAGTTGCAGTGCCGAATGGATATGGCAGGACAAGGTACGCAAGGTGTCACGCGAGATCGACACGTCAGGTCGCAATTGATCGAGCAGGCTGACCGTGCCGATCACGATTGCCCGGCCGCGAGGAATGAGCTCAGCGTATTCCGTCGATGACAAACGGGTTGACTCCATCCTGGTTGAAACCGAGATCCCGTTGTGACCGAGCCAGTTCCAGGACGATCGCGGAACCAACTTGCCGCGCTCTATGAATTCGTCGTATTTAACTCTGTAGGTGTTTCTCGCTCCAATGTGATTATCATCTGTGGACATTACGCCAGTCCTGCCGTCAAGCATCCTTTGAGTGCTTGCGAAGATTCGCGCGTGATAGGAGTCATTGAAATCCCGCGATTCGACATCCGGCCGCACCGAACGCAACCATGACTGAAAATCCTCTAGGGCGCGCTTGTCAATATCCACGTGTACTTTAATTTCGAAATCATCGTTTTCGTCTGAGTCCCAATAGTAACTCTCCTTGGACAGTGACAGACTGTCGTAACTGACGCAGTTATGCAGGATGCGCTTCAGGTCATCCGGCATTTCAGTGCAGAACTGGGCGGGAAAGGCGGGCAGCAAGCTCGGAGAAACTTCTGCCTCCGCAGTTATCGCCATCAGCTGCCCGCGGAGGGCGGCGGACGGAGAATGCGTGGTCAGGTCAAGCGGGACGGCGATGACGGAGAGCTGGATCAGCGGTGACAGATCAAGCGGTGCAATTTCCGTTGGGCGGCTCAGGATCGGGTACCTAATGGGACCCGCCGCGATTGGCTTTTCCAGCTGGGAGGCCGCGCACTGCGCCTGTTCCGCATCGTTGATGTAGACTCGGACAGGCGGAAAGAAGAACGCCTTTTCAGCGTTCTCAAGCAGGGTCTGGATCGACACATCGGCCTTGGCAGGGTCGATCCTGACCGCGATGCTCGTTCCCGCATCTTTCCGGTAACCCGAGGCCTCGGGTTTCCTTCCCGGCATCGGGCTGGTCGCCATGGGCCGCTCCCGCATGACGAAGAAGTCGTCGATGCTGTCCAGCGAAAGGCGCAACGGCGCGGCCATCTTGCCATTGGCGAGAACCCGTCGGGTGGACACCTCGATCCGGTCACCGACCAGGAAGGACGAGAGCACACCGATGCCGAACCTGCTGATGGCCACGAACTGCTGTTGCGGCTTGTTCTTGCGGAGGATGTCCGCCTGCAGGTCGTCGGAACGGTAGTAGGACTTCCCAACGCCGAGGAAGTACTTCTCGACGATTTCCTGGTCCATGCCGGTGCCGGTGTCGTCGACGCGGAACCAGAAGTGGCCGCTTTCGTCCTCCCACGCCGATACCCGCACCTCCATGCTCGCGGGGTCGGCGTCGTGCAGGTATGTGTTCAGCCGACACGCGTCAACCGAGTTCTGCAGCAGTTCCCTGATGAACGCGTAGCGGTTGGCGTAGAGTTGCTCGCCCATGAACAGGCGCAGCACCTCGTGCCGGTCGAGGACGAAGCGGTACTCGCCGTAACGGTAGCCGTCGCTGACGATGCCGGAACGGTCGACGCTGCCCGGCAGCGGCAGAGACCGCCAGCGCCGGTCGCAGAAGTCCAGCAGGATCCGGCAACTGCGCAACTCCTCCTCGACCACGTCGAGGAACTTGCGGATCGCGTTCTCGACCGCGGGCTTGCGAGGGCTGGCGAAGGCGAAGAGCGCGTAGCTGGGCGTCCGCTGCACCGGGAACTTAAACCCACGGAACGCCAGGTGCTTGGTCCACTCGGTGTTGCTGACCGACCGGGGCACCCCCGTCGTCGCCGATAGCCGCAGGTGGTCGTAGACGGCGGCCGGGGAACGGTTCGTGCCGAGGTCGAGGATGTCCGCCAGGCGCAGCAGGATGGCGCACATCCGCAGGTCGCAGGAGCCGAGGAACGCGGTCGGGAACCGGTCGGTGCGCAGCTCGCCGACTCCCTGGTTGTGGCTCTCGCACAGGTCGGCCAGGCCTTGGGTGATGGGGATGTCGTCCCAGCTGAGCAGGCCCGATCCCAGCCGGAACAGGTGCTCCGCCACTCGTTCTGCGTGCCTGGACCGGCAGTACTGCACGATGACGTCGGTCGGCGGGACTCCTCCCGCCTGG
>Ga0207664_10002125_pt1 | contig 13049 bp, 8 predicted proteins | sample LARL83metaG_FD_184349 | JGI IMG/M metagenome (GOLD analysis project Ga0207664, IMG submission 184349) | Corn, switchgrass and miscanthus rhizosphere microbial communities from Kellogg Biological Station, Michigan, USA - LAR L8-3 metaG... | ecosystem: Host-associated > Plants > Roots >...
GGACTCTGGTGCCAAGGTCGCCGCCGTGGGGTGCCTGGCCGAGCGCTACGGCACCGAGCTCGCCGACGAGCTCCCCGAAGCCCAGGTGCTCAGCTTCGACGACTACACCGACATCGCCGCCCGCCTCGACGACGTGCTGGCGGGCCGCAAGCGGCCGGCCCACGTGGCGCGGGACCGCCGTACGCTGCTGCCGGTGAGCCCGGCAAGCCGCCAGGAGGCCAAGCAGGCCGGTGTAAAACCGACCGTGGACCGCACAGAGCTTCCGGTGGGTGTAGGGCCCGCCTCGGGGCCGCGGGTGGTTCGCAGGAGGCTCGTCGGCGGCGTGACGGCGCCGCTCAAGATCGCCTCCGGCTGCGACCGCCGCTGCTCGTTCTGCGCCATCCCCGCCTTCCGCGGGTCTTTCGTCTCCAGGCGCCCGCCCGAGCTGCTCGCCGAGGCCGCTTGGCTGGCCGGCCAGGGCGTGCGCGAGCTGGTCCTGGTCAGCGAGAACTCCACCTCATACGGCAAGGACCTGGGGGACCTGCGGCTGCTTGAGACGGTCCTGCCCGAGCTGGTGAAGACCGAGGGCATCGCCCGCGTGCTCGTCAGCTACCTGCAGCCGGCCGAGGTCAGGCCCGGGCTGATCGAGGTGATGGCGTCGACTCCTGGCGTGGCGCCGTACTTCGACCTGTCGTTCCAGCACGCCAGCGGGCCGGTGCTGCGCCGGATGCGCCGGTTCGGTGACCGGGCCAGGTTCACCGAGCTGATCGAGCGGGTCAGGCAGCTGAGCCCGGACGCGGGCGTCCGGTCCAACTTCATCGTCGGTTTCCCCGGCGAGACGGCCGAGGACCTGCGGGAGCTCGAGCTGTTCCTGAGCGAGGCCCGGCTGGACGCGATCGGTATCTTCGGCTACTCCGACGAGGACGGCACCGAGGCGGCCCGCTTCGACGACGCGGACAAGCTCGATGACGACGAGGTGAAGCGCCGGGTGAGCGAGTTCGCCGGCCTCGCCGAGGAGGTCATGGCCCAGCGCGCGGCTGACCGGGTGGGCGAGACCGTGGAGGTGCTCGTCGAGGAGGTCATCGGGGACGGCCGCTATGAGGGCCGCGCCGCGCACCAGGCACCGGACGTAGACGGGTCGACGACGCTGCTCGCCGGCCGGCCACTGGCTCCAGGCGACCTGGTGGCGGCTCAGGTGGTGGAGTCGGTAGGAGCCGACCTGGTGGCCCGCGCGTAACCTGGCGACCGTGAACGACGCCAGGGACTCAGCCGCGAAGGACGCGCCAGCGCCCGTGGGGCTTGTCAACATCGCCAACGTGCTGACGGTGGTGCGGATCCTGCTTGTCCCGGTGTTCGTGGTCTGCCTGGTTCATGGCGGCACGATATGGCGGCTCGTGGCGCTCGCGGCGTTTGTCGCCGCCTCGTTCACCGACTTCCTCGACGGGCAGCTGGCGCGCAAGCGCGGGCTGGTGACCGATTTCGGCAAGATCGCGGACCCGATCGCGGACAAGGCGCTCACCGGGGCCGCGCTCATCACCCTGACGGCGCTCGGCGAGCTGCCCGGCTGGGTCACCGCGCTGATCCTGTTCCGCGAGGTCGGCATCACCCTGCTGCGCTTCGCCGTCATCAGGCGCGGCGTCATCGCGGCGAGCAACGGCGGCAAGCTCAAGACGCTGCTGCAGATCGTCGCCATCTGCCTGTACGTGCTGCCCCCATCGCTTGGCTTGTCCCCGATCGTCAAGGAAACCGCCATGGCGGCGGCGCTCGTCGTTACCCTGGTGACGGGCGGGGACTACGTGATACGGGCGGTGCGGCTGGTCCGCACGCCGGACGACAAGGCAGTCAGCGAGGGGCGGCAGAATGTCTGACAGCACGGCAGCGGGTGAGCTCGCCACGGAGGTCATCCGCACGCTGGTGCTGGCCGGTCACACGCTGGCCACCGCCGAGTCGCTGACGGGCGGGCTCGTCGCCGCGGCGCTGACCGACGTACCCGGTTCATCCAACGCCTTCCGTGGCGGCGTGGTGGCGTACGCGACCGAGCTGAAGGCCCAGTTGCTCGGCGTGGACCCCGGCATGCTCGAGCGGTACGGGCCCGTCCATGCGCCGGTGGCCGCGGCGATGGCCGACGGGGTCAGGAACCGCCTTGGCGCCACGATCGGCGTGGCGACCACGGGCGTCGCGGGCCCAGGGCCGCAGGACGGCCACCCGGCGGGCACGGTGCACGTCGCGGTGAGCCTGTCCGGCGACACGGTAGTTAGGACGATGGCGCTGCCGGGTAACCGCGACGAGGTACGTAGACTGACAGTGGAACGGGTACTTGGTTTGCTACTAGGCCGACTTAGGGAAGAGTGTCCTTGATTACAGCGTTACGTCGGTAGTGAACACGCCGGGTTGTGACCTCGCGAATTAACCGTACCGAAAGGTACGGTGGAGGCAGCGATGGTCGCGATCCGGTAACTTCGCAGGGAACCCCGGCAAGCGGTTGCGCCCAGGAAAGGAGTGCGACGATGATTCTGCTTCGTCAACTGCTCGGCGACGTGCTCCGTCGGATGCGCGTCAGGCAGGGCCGCACTCTACGCGAGGTGTCCGCGTCCGCACGCGTATCACTCGGCTACCTGTCAGAGGTGGAGCGCGGCCGCAAGGAGGCCTCCTCCGAACTGCTCGCGGCGATCTGCCAGGCGCTCGACACGCCGCTGTCGCAGGTCTTCCGTGAGGTCTCAGACAATTTCGCCCTGGCCGAGCTGCAGAACGAGCCCGTGCTCAGCGGCCTCAGCGGCGCGCTGCGCGAGCCCGGCCTGCGCATCCCCGGCGAGCGGCGGCCGGCCGAGCGCGCGGCGGTGGAGGTACCCGAGGCGGCCGGCCCGCTGGACGACGGCCTCGACGGCCTCGACCAGCTCCCCTCGGTCGTGGGCGTGTGACCGCCGACCCTATCGGTTCCCTTACCGGTTGAAGCCTTCGCAGGCCTGGGTGCTTACACCCAGGCCTGCGGGCTGTCGGTGAGGACCGCGACCGCGGCGGGAAGCTCGCCGGACACGATGTCCGCGAGCGTTACCGTCTCAAGCACGGCCCGCTCGTTCGCCCGCAGCGCGATCCATACCCGCTGCAGCGGCGCGGCCGCGCCCGGGTACGTCACGTTCTCCGGCCGCTCGCCGCGCACGCCGAGCAACTGGCCGTCGATGGCGCGGATGATGTCCGCGAGCGAGATCTCCGACGCGGGCCTGGCCAGCCAGAAGCCGCCGTCCGGCCCGCGCTGGCTGCGCACGATGTTGCTGCGCCGCAGGTGCGTCAGGATCGTCTCGAGGAACTTGCCTGGGATGTTCTGCGCCTGGGCGAGCTGCTCGGCCGTGACGTGGCCATCGTGCGCCGCGGCGAGCTCGATCGCGGCGCGCAGCGCGTAGTCAGCGCGTGCGGAGAGTCGCATGACCGCCATTATGCTGCATCCCCGATCGGAATAGTGACAACGACGCGGACTGCAATCGTTCGCAGGCCAAGGCTGCCGCTCGCCGGTATACATAGATGGAGGCAACAGGAGGGAGGACGGCGATGCCACCCGCGATGGCCCCCGTGCGCGAGGTCACCGTCAGCCTGACGGTCAACGGCGCCCACCGTGAGGCCGCGGTCCCCGCCCGCACCCTCCTCGTCCACCTGCTGCGCGATCACCTCGGGCTCACCGGCACTCACGTCGGCTGCGACACCACCCAGTGCGGCGCCTGCACGGTGGCACTGGACGGCGTGGCGGTGAAGTCGTGCACCGTCCTCGCCGCTCAGGCCGACGGCTGCGAGGTCACCACGATCGAGGGCCTCGCCGGTGCGGACGGGACCCTCCACCCGGTGCAGCAGGCGTTCCAGGATGAGCACGCCCTCCAGTGCGGTTATTGCACGCCTGGCATGGTCATGGCGGTCCGCCAGCTCATCGAGGACCACCCTGGCCCGACGGAAGACCAGGTCAGGCACGCGCTGGACGGCAACATCTGCCGCTGCACCGGCTACCAGAACATCGTCGCGGCCGCCCTCCGCGCCGCCCGGGCGGTCTCGCCGGAGCGGTCAGACCAAGCGGCCAAGCCACCGATCACCGAGCCACCCGCCACCGAGCCACCCGCCACCGAGCGAACCCCCACCGAGCCGGAGAGATAACAGCAAGAAGTGTTCCCCGCCGACTTCGCCTACGCTCACGCCCGCTCCCTTGACGAGGCCCTTGACCTGCTCGACGAGGCGCGTGACGCTGGCCAGGAGGCCAAGCTCATCGCCGGCGGCCAGTCCCTGCTGCCCATGATGAAGCTCCGCCTTGCCGTCCCCGAGGTCCTCATCGACATCGGCGGCCTCAAGGAGCTGCGCACCGGAGGCTGGACCGCAGCCCCCGGCGGAGGATTCAACGTGCTGCTCGGCGCCCTCACCACCTACCGGCAGCTCGGCCGCGACCGCTTCTACGGCGAAGGTCACCCGGTCAACCACGGCGAGCAGGAAGGCCGTACCGGCATCGTCCCGGCCATCACCGACGCCCTTGCCGTCCTCGCCGACCCCCAGGTCCGCGCCCGGGGCACGATCGGCGGCGCAGTGGCCCACGGCGACCCCGCGGCCGACCTCCCGGCGGTGCTGCTCGCCCTCAACGCGACCGTCACCGTCGCGTCCCGCAAGGGCAGGCACGAGGAGACCGTCCCCCTCCGCCCGGGCGGGTACCCGCCCCCCCTCCGCCCGGGCCACGCAGGCTCTGGCGCGCGGCTCGCGGACCGGCCGAACGTGGGCAGGCGCGAGGTGCCCCTGGAAGATTTCCTGCAGGGCATCTACACCACCGACCTGGCTGAGGACGAGGTCATTACCCACGTCCGCATCAGCAGCCCGGACGCCCGCGGCAGCGCCTACGAGAAGTTCCCGCACCCGGCCAGCCACCTGCCGCTGGCGGGCGTCTGCGCGGTGCTGCGGCTGGCGGACGGCCGCATCGACGGTGCCGAGGTAGCCGTCACCGGCATCTCTCCCCGTCCTTACCGCGCCAGGGAGACAGAACGGATGCTGGCCGGCGCCGACCCCGTCCCGGACTCCCTCGCCGCGGCGGCGGCGCAGATAACCAGGCTCCCGGACGGCAGCGAGGCCACCTTGCTCGGTGACCAGCACGCCAGCGCCCCTTACCGTGCCCACCTGGCCGAGGTCCTCGCCCGCCGCACCCTCGGCCGGGCCCTCGACCGCGCCCGGAGCAACGCATGAGCCTGATCGGCCAGCCGCTTACCCGCCGCGAGGACCCGCCGCTGCTGACGGGACGCGGCCGGTACGTGGACGACTTCACCCCGCCGGGCACGCTGCACGCTTACGTCGTCCGCAGCCCGCTGGCGCACGCGCGCATCACCGGCGTCGACGTCACCGAGGCCCGCGCGGCGGACGGCGTGGCCGCCGTCTTCACCGCCGCCGACCTGGCGGAGCTTGGCGTCGGCCCGCTGCCCGGCGCCGAGGGCCTGCCGCCGGGCGCGCAGAATCCCGCCTACCCGCTGCTAGCCGGCGAAAAGGCGCTGTGGGCCGGCCAGCCGGTCGTCCTGGTGATCGCCGACTCGCCGGAACGCGCCGCCGACGCCGCCGAGCTTGTCGTTATCGACTACGACGAGCTGCCCGCGGTCACCGCCGTCATGGACGCCGCTGGCTCGTCCGCCCCGCTGGTGCACGCGGGCGCGGAAAGCAACGTCGCCTTCCGCAAGCGCCTGACCGCGGGCGACGCGGACGGTGCGTTCGCCCGGGCCGCCTACCGGGTCCGGCAGCGGATGACCAGCCAGCGGATCGCCCCGGTGGCACTTGAGCCGCGCGGCGTGCTCGCCTACCCGGCCGAGGACGGCCGCCTTGAGGTGCGCGTCCCGACGCAGCGCCCGCACGGCTACCGCAACTGGCTGTCGAAGATCCTCGGCCTCCCCGCGGCGGGTATCCACGTGACCGCCGGCGACGTGGGCGGCGGATTCGGCGCGAAGGGCCCCATCTACCCCGACCAGGTCGCGGTGATCGCCGCCGCCCGCGCCCTTGGCCGTCCGGTGAAGTGGATCGAGGAACGCGCTGAGTCCTTCACCGCCACCACGCACGGGCGTGACCAGGTAGCCGACCTTGAACTCGCCGCGGACGCCAACGGGATCATCACCGCGCTGCGCGGCACCGTGCACGCCAGCTTCGGCGCCTACTTCACGCCGAACGCCCCCGGCTCACTGCTCGGCCGCCTCGGCCCGATGCTCCCGCAGGGTTACCGCATCGAGCATTTCGACGTCGAGCTGATCGGCGTCTTCGCCAACACCACCCCGGTCGGCCCGTACCGCGGCGCGGGCCGCCCGGAGGCGGCCTACTTCACCGAGCGCCTGGTCGACCTGCTCGCCAGGGCGGCGAGCCTGGACCCGGCCGAGCTGCGCGGCCGCAACTTCATCCGCCCCGCCGACTTCCCGTACACCACGGCCACTGGCCTCACCTACGAGAGCGGCGACTACCAGGCCGGCCTCGACCTGCTGATGCAGAAGCTCGGCGCCGTGCCCGCGACAACCGACGGCCGCCTCTTCGGCCGGGGCATCGCCGCGTTCGTCGAGCCGGGCGGCATCGTGCCGCGGGCTCCCGGGCCGGACGGCACGATCGGTGACCAGGCCACGGTCACCGTCGGCCCCGACGGCAAGGTGACGGTCGCGGTCGGCACCAGCGGCCACGGCCAGGGCCACGAGACCGCATTCGCCCAGCTCGCCGCCGACCTGCTCGGCGTGCCCTACGACGACGTGACGGTGGTGTTCGGCGACACCGACACCGCTCCGTTCGGCTACGGCACGTTCGGCTCGCGGTCGCTCGCGGCGGGCGGCACCGCGATCTACCAGGCCTGCCAGGCGGTACTTGACGCGGCCCGCCGGGTGGACGCCCCGATGCCGGTGGCCGAGGCGGCGGCCCGCCTCGGCGGCATCTCGGCGGGCGGCTCGTCGGGCGCGCCGCCGGAGACCTACGCCTCCGGCGCCTACGGCTGCGATGTCGCCGTCGACCCGGACACCGGCGCGGTGACGCTGCTGCGCGTGGTCGCCGTGGACGACTGCGGCGTGCTGGTCAACCCGCTGCTCGTGGAGGGCCAGGTGCACGGCGCCGTCGCCCAGGGCGTCGGCCAGGCGCTGACCGAGCAGGTCAGCTACGACGAGAACGGCCAGCCGATGTCCGCGTCGCTGATGGACTACGCGGTGCCGTTCGCCGCCACGCTGCCGCGCATCGAGTCCTACTCGGTCGTCACCCCGTCCACCGTCAACCCGCTCGGCGTCAAGGGCATGGGCGAGTCCGGCACCATCGGCGTCACCCCGGCCCTTGTCAACGCCGTCATGGACGCCCTGTCCCGGTACGGCGTCAGGCACCTGGACATGCCGCTGACCGCCGAGAAGGTCTGGTCGGCGATCAGCGAGACGGCGGGCGGTTCGGAGTAAGCCGCGCACGTTCTGGATCAGCGGACGGCCGTGGACACCGTCGACGGAAGTGCCGGTGAACCCTATGCCTGCGAATCTGGGCTGGTGCGCCCGGGTGGCCAAGTCAAGTGATAACTAGGCGCGGCGGACGCCGGCGGCGACGCCAACGGGCCGCGTGCGGGAGCGTGGCGCGGCAGGGCAGAATGCATACGTTCGGATGAGCATTTCCCGCGAGGCGCGGGGGAGAGGCGGCAGGCTCACATGAGCGAGGCCCTGCGGTACATCCTTTTCTACAAGAGCGGCGACCTCTCGCTCGCGGCGGAGCACTTTCCGTCGCATAAGGCCAGGTACACCGAGTTCATGCAGCGTGGCGTGCTGCTCTCCCTCGGTCCGTTCTCCGACGGCTCGGGCTCGATCGCGGTGTTCACCACCCGCGAGGCGGCCGAGGAGTTCGCGTCGGACGACCCGTTCGTCCTGAACGGCGTGGTCAGCACGTGGACGATCCGGGAATGGCGCGCGGTAACCGCCTTATTTTTTCATTCCCGCTGCTATACGCAAAAACTGAACATTACTTAGCCGCGCAGGCGCAGGCCCCTGGGGGTGTGGCGGAAGCCGGCGGACTCCAGGGCACGGGTGAGCGGTGAGTCGAAGGCGACCATGCCGCCGTCGGCCTTCTCCACCGTGATCCGGCCGAGCGCGCCGTCGCGCACGGCCCCGGCCAGGGCCTTGGCGCACGGCTCGAGCGCGGCCGGGTCTTCCGTCCAGGACAGCAGCGTCTTGCCGCCGCGCTCGACGTACAGCACGAGCTCGCCGTTGAAGAGCACCACGACCGCCCCCGCCTTGCGGCCGGGCCGGTGCCCGGTCGCGGTCTCGTCGGGACGGGCCGGCCATGACAGCGCCGCGCCGTACGGCTGCGCCGGGTCGGCCGCGGCGAGCACCACCGCCCGCCTGGCGTCCTCCGTCCGCACGGGCTGTCCCGGCCAGGGCGGGCTAGCCGGGCCGGCGGGGAAGGCGGTGCGCTGGCCGCCGGGGAGGCTGGCACCCGGGATGGGGCCTGGGCTGGCGTTCGGCGACGCCGGGTCCGCGGCCGTCGCCGCGACCAGGTCCCCGGCGAGTGCGCGCATCCGGTCGACCGCCCCGGGCAGCGCGAACTGGGCCCCGCCGAGGCCCTCGACGAAGTAACCGCGACGGCACTGCCCGGTCTCCTCCATGGCGCGCAGCACCGGGTACACGGCCCCGAACCCGCCGGGGATCCGCTCGGCCGCGACCGCGCCCTTGGTGACCACGCCGTGGCGCTCGAGCAGGGTCAGCGCGAGCGCGTGCGCGCGCATGGTGGCCGCGCCCGGGTCGGGCACAGCGGGCCGGTCGCCGGAGAGGCCGCCCGCGGGACCGCCGTCCGTTTCGGGCAGACCGTACCGCTCGGGCAGCAGCGACCAGCGGCCGGAGACGGTGGGCGGCCCGGTGCGCGTCGGCATGGCCGCCCGCCGCGGACGCCTGCTGTAGCCGCCGTAACCCCCGGAACCGCCGTACCCGCCGGAACCTCTGTAGCCGCCGGAACCGCCGGAACCGCTGTAGCCGCCGGCGAACCCGCTGCCGCGGCCGGCCGGCCGGGGATTGAACACGCCGGGAACCGACCCGCCGCTCCCCGGCCTGCCGTAACCGCCGCCACCGGGCCCGGGTCGGCCACCACCGGCGCCGTAACCGCGCCCGCCGAGTCCGGACCCGCCGTCCCGCGAAGTGCCACCGTCCCGAGTCGTGCCGCGGTCACCGAGCTCCGCGGCCCAGCCGGGCTCGGCGGAGGCGGCCCGCCGGGGCGCGGCCGGCCGGCGGACCGGAGTGCCGCCCGCGGTGACCACGCGCAGCGGCGCGAGCGTGTCGTTGGTGACCAGGCCCGCCCAGGCGAGGTCCCAGAGCGCCTCCACCAGTTCGGCGTCCTGCGCCGGGTGCCCGTCGAGCACCGCCGCCACCCGGTCGCTGAGCATGCGGAAGAACATGCCGCCGCCTCCGGCGAGCGCCGTAAGCAGCGCGCCGTGCAGCGGTGTCATGGTCAGCTCGCCCGGCTCGGGCAGCAGCAGCGGCGCCGACTCCGCGGGCGCGAGGACCAGCCAGCCGTCACCGCTGCCGACCGTCCCCGCGCCGGCCCAGGTCACCTCGCCGGCCGCGGTGAGCTCGTCGAGCAGCGCGGGGGAGTAGCCGGGTACCCGGCCCGGGAGCACCAGGGTCTCCAGGGCGGACGCCGGAACCGGCGCGCCGGCCAGCCGCTCGATCGCCTCGAGGACCGCCCCGGCGTCCGGTCGGCGGGACCGGCCCGTCCCGATGCCGTGCCAGGCCGGCAGGAACCGGCCGAGCACGGCAGGCGGCACCGGCTCCGCCTCCTTGCGCAGCCGGGCCAGGCAGCGGCGCCGCAGCATGCGCAGCACGCCGCTGTCGCACCACTGGGTGCCCCGCGCCCCCGCGAGGAACTCGCCCTCCGCGACCCGCCCGTCGGCCGCCAGCCGCCGCAGCGCCATCGCGACCACGGCCACCCCGAGCCCGTAGCGCGCCGCGAGGTCGGCGGCGGCGAACGGCCCGTGCGTCCGCGCCCAGCGGGCCACCAGGTCGCCGAGCGGGTCGGGCAGCGGCTCGGTGAACGCCTCGGGGATGCCGACCGGCAGCGCCACCCCAAGCGCGTCCCGCAGCCGTCCCGCGTCCTCGATCGCCGCCCACATCTCCTGGCCAGCCACCCGGACCCGGATGAGGCGCCGCGTCGCGGCGAGCCCGTCAAGCCACCCGGCCGGATCCGGTACCGCGCACCGCGCGGCGACCTCGCCGGAGGTCAGCGGCCCCGAGGTACGCAGCAGGTCGGCGACGGCCTCCGCGTCCTTGCACTGCCGGGCCGCCGACAGGTGCTGCAGGTCGGCCTCGGTCTCCGCGACGACCGCCGGGTCGAGCAGTTCGCGCAGCCCCTCGGTGCCGAGCAGCTCCGCGAGCAGCGCCGGGTCGAGCGCGAGCGCCTGCGCGCGCCGCTCGGCGAGCGGAGCGTCCCCCTCGTACATGAACGCGCCGATGTACCGGAACATCAGGTTCCGCCCGAACGGGCTCGGCGTGGCCGTCTCCACCTCCACCAGGCGGATCCGCCGCGCGGCGAGGTCACGCAGCACCTCGGTCAGCGCGGGCACGTCGAACACGTCCTGCAGGCACTCGCGGACGGTCTCAAGCGTGATCGGGAACCCGGGGAACTGCGCGGCGATCTCAAGCAGCTGCGCGGACCGCTGCCGCTGCTGCCACAGCGGCGTCCGCCGGCCGGGCTGGCGCCGGGGGAGCAGCAGCGCCCGGGCCGCGCACTCGCGGAACCGGGAGGCGAACAGCGCGGACCCGCCGACCTCGGCGGTGATGATGTCGCCGATCTCCTCCGGGTCGATCAGCGCGATCCCGGCGGGCGGCGGCTCGTCGGAGTCGGGCACCCGGATGATGATCCCGTCGTCGGTGTGCAGCGCCTGGACGTCCATCCCGCCGTAGCGCTCGCGCAGCCGCGCGGTGATGGCCAGCGCCCAGGGCGCGTGCACCCGGTCGCCGTACGGCGAGTGCAGCACGACCCGCCAGTCGCCGAGTTCGTCACGGAACCGCTCCACCACCAGTGTCCGGTCGTCCGGCAGGTGACCGGTGGCCTGCCGCTGGTCCTCCAGGTAGGACAACAGGTTCCCCGCGGCGAGCCGGTCGAGGCCGCTGGCGACAAGCGACTCGGCGGCCGCGTCCGGTCCCATCGCGGCGAGCGAGCGCAGCTTCGCGCCGATCGCCTTGCCGAGTTCCGCGGGCCGCCCGGGCGTGTCGCCGTGCCAGAACGGCAGCTTGCCGGGCTGCCCCGGCGCGGGCAGCACGAGCACCCGGTCGGGCGTGATGTCCTCGATTCGCCAGGACGAGGCGCCGAGCACGAAGACGTCCCCGACTCGCGACTCGTACACCATCTCCTCGTCGAGTTCGCCGACCCGCCGGGGCGCCTTGGCGTTCTCCGGCCCGGCCGGCAGGAACACGCCGAAGTAGCCGCGATCGGGGATCGTCCCGCCGCTGGTCACCGCCAGTTTCTGCGCGCCCGGCCGGCCGTGGATGACGCCGGCCACCCGGTCCCACACGATCCGCGGCTTGAGGCCGGCGAACTCCTCACCGGGGTAGCGGCCGGCGAGCATGTCGAGCACCGCCTCGAGCACGGACCTGGTCAGCGTCGCGAACGGCGCCGACCGGCGGACCACGGCCTCCAGGTCGTCCACCGCCCAGTCGTCGAGCGCGGTCATCGCGACCACGTGCTGCGCGAGCACGTCGAGCGGGTTGTGCGGTACGCGCAGCTCCTCGATCTGGCCGGACTGCATCCGGTCGACGACCACGGCGGCCTGCACCAGGTCCGCCGCGTACTTGGGGAAGATCACGCCGCGGGAGATGTCGCCGACGTTGTGCCCGGCCCGGCCGACGCGCTGCAGCCCGCTCGCCACCGACGGCGGCGACTCGACCTGGATGACCAGGTCGACGGCGCCCATGTCGATACCGAGCTCGAGGCTGGAGGTGGCGACGACGGCGGGCAGCCGCCCGGCCTTGAGCGCCTCCTCGATCTCAGTCCGCTCCTGCCGCGACACCGACCCGTGGTGCGCCCGGGCGATAACCACGTCGGGGACGTCGGCGCTCGCCGCGTCCTCCGGCGCGCCGCCCGCCGCCACGAAGGCCCGCTCCGCCGCCAGCTCGTTCAGCCGCCCGCACAGCCGCTCCGCCAGCCGGCGCGAGTTGGCGAACACGATCGTGGACCGGTGCGCCTGGATCAGGTCGAGCACCCGCTCCTCGACGTGCGGCCAGATCGACCGGCGCGGCTCCGGGTCCTGCTCGCCGTCGGTCATGCCGGGCGGCCCGGTCGACATGTCCGACAGGTCGCGCATGTCCTCGACGGGCACCACGACCTCGAGTTCGATCCGCTTCGAGCTGGCCGGCTGCACCACGGTCACCGGCCGGGAGCCGCCGAGGAACGAGGCGACCTCGGCCGGCGGCCGCACGGTGGCCGACAGCCCGACCCGCTGCGCCCGCGCGCCGCCGGCGCCTGTGCCTGTGCCTGTGCCGCGCAGCGCGTCAAGTCGTTCGAGCGACAGCGCCAGGTGGGCGCCCCGCTTGGTCCCCGCCACGGCATGGACTTCATCGACGATGACCGTCTCGACCCCGCGCAGCGTCTCCCGTGCTTGGGAGGTGAGCAGCAGGAACAGCGATTCTGGCGTGGTGATGAGGATGTCGGGCGGCCGGGTCGCGATCTTGCGCCGCTCTTCCGCGGCGGTGTCTCCGGTGCGCACCGCCACCTGGATGTCCGGCTCGGGCAGCCCGAGCCGCCGGGCCGCCTGCCTGATCCCGGTGAGCGGCGACCGCAGGTTCCGCTCGATGTCCACGGCGAGCGCCTTGAGCGGCGACACGTAAAGCACCCGCGTGCGCCGCTTGCGGTCGGCAGGCGGCGGCGCGGCGGCGAGCCTGTCGATCGCCCACAGGAACGCCGCGAGCGTCTTGCCCGACCCGGTCGGCGCGATGACCAGGGTGTCGGCGCCCGCTCCGCCGGTATCCAGTCCGCCGATGGCCCGCCAGGCCTGCGCCTGCGCCTGCGTGGGCACCGCGAACGCGCCCTCGAACCACGCCCGGGTCGCGGCCGAGAACCCGTCAAGCGCCGCCGCGCTGCTCACTGGGTCACTG
>Ga0207664_10002128_pt1 | contig 13041 bp, 9 predicted proteins | sample LARL83metaG_FD_184349 | JGI IMG/M metagenome (GOLD analysis project Ga0207664, IMG submission 184349) | Corn, switchgrass and miscanthus rhizosphere microbial communities from Kellogg Biological Station, Michigan, USA - LAR L8-3 metaG... | ecosystem: Host-associated > Plants > Roots >...
CTGGATTTCCCGTTCCCATTGTTCGCTTCTACGCCCACCCACGGAACTTGCGTGAGGACCGGCAAATCCAGCAACGCCATGACGTCAGCTTCCGTCCGGATTGACTGATCGCGGAATTCCAGCCACATCGCCAGGACCAATCCAAGGACAAGGCCGCCGCCCAACCCGCCGCCTGCAAACAGCAAGCGGTTCGGGAAGCTCGGGGCATCGGGCAGACCGGCTGGCTGCAGCACGTGCATCTGTTCGCCTTGCTGCTCCCGTTCCATGTCGATCTGCGTGTCGGCCAGGTTCTTCTTCATGAGCAGGTCGTTGTAATTCTTCTGCGCGGTATCGTAGTCGCGGGTCAGCTCCTTGTATTGCTGATCGATCGCGGGGCTTAGCGCTACGCGGCCTTGATACAGCTTGATGTCATCCTGGATCTTCTGTTGCGCACGCGTGGCCTGAGTAATCGTGTCCTGCTGCTGGTGAATCTGGAACCGGAGCTGTTGAATCTCGGGCGGCTCTGCCAGATTATTGCCATTCGAACTCACCGTGGTCGGATTGGCTGCTGCAGCGTTGGCTTCATCGATCTTTTTCTGCAACGCCTTGATGTCGTTCTTGGCTTTGACCACTTCCGGATAATCATCGGTGTACCGCGTTTTCAGCTGCAGCAATTGGCTCTGCAGGTCGGACATCTGTTTCTGTAAGGTTTTCGGATCGGTGCTGTCGGCAGTCGACTTCCAGGCCGCCAATTGCTGAGCCAGCATGGATTCGGCATAAGACTTGTCCTGCTGTGCGCGATTCAATGTCTGGGTGTTGGCTTCGAGCTGCGAGTTCAGCGCCATCAGATACTGCATGTTCTTGTCAGAATCAGTAGGCAGCTGCCCCGGAAAGCGCCCCTTGAACGCGGCCATTTTGCCGTCAAGATCATCCAGCTTGGCTTTCGCGTCCTGCACCTGGCGCCCAAGGAATTCCGCCGTCTCGCGCGCAATAGCCTCGCGGTCGGCGAAGTTCTCCCGGATCATGATGTTGCTGATCTCGCTGCAGATCGCCTGCACCACCTTGGGGTTGTTGCCCGTGAAGTTCACGTTGAAACCCGGTACATCGCCTTTGTTCTGCCATGGCGCGCTCATCACTGCGGCTTGCACCGCCTGGATGGTGACGCCCTTGCGAATCTGGTCGAGGGACATTCCGAGCGGGCCTTCCGAAAGCTTCAGTTTGTCCACCATGGGGCGAAGCTCTTCGGTGCTTAACGCGCGCTGCTCCAGCCGGGTGATGCGCTGACTGAGATCTTCCGTGACCACGGGCTTCACATAGCCCTCAGGCACCTTTTGCTCTTCCACCAGCACCAGCGAGGTCGAGGTGTACTTCGGGGTGAAAGCGTAGGAGACGGCAAAGCCGATGGCCGGCGCCAAAACCGTGGGCAGCAAAATCACCCACAATCGGCGTCGTAGCATTGCCAGGTAATCATCCAGTGTCAGTTCGCGATTCATCATCGTCAGTTTCCGTTCTGCCAGCTTGGCTGGCGCAAACCTAATCGAGGCGGATCGGCCGCGGATGCCAGTTGATGCCGATCTGCCCGGTATGGCGCGTTGTAGTCAGTCCGCAGACCGCCGAAGGCCCGCTTCCGGTGCACGACCCAATTCCCATATCGTTGAACTGGTAGCTGGCAAACGCGCTGAAGTGCTGACCCAACTGCCGCTGCAGCGAAGTCCCCGCGTACCAGTACTGGTAAGACCGCGAGTGCACACCCGAAGTTGAGGTGCTATTGGCTTTCTGCAGATTGGAGTTATGGGAGTAACCCACGTCGGTCGTGGTCGTCCAATGACGCCCAAAGAGGTGTGCGATCGAAACCCGCACTGCATTCGTATTCGCGCCCGCAAAGAATCCCGATCCGGGCGTGACATAACGCTGGTACATCAGTTGCGCGCTGGTGCGCGAAGAAACTGTGTACCCAAACATAACTGACCCGTTGGCCGCAATCGCCCTGGTTTGCGGCACCGCGACTACAGTGGGTGGTTTTGTGGGCAGGATCTGCGGGGGATTATTCACGATCACGTACTGCGGCCCTCCTGCCAGCGTAAGGTTCAGTTTTCCGGTAACGCGGTGTCCGTAAAGTGCGCGCCACACATTAGCCTTTACGCTTCCGCTGCCGGCGCGCGGGAAATGGATCTCCTGGAAGGCGTAGTCAACTCCAATCTGGTCCTTGCGGCTCAGCAAGTGGTTGTAACCGATCTGGCCGTTGGTTTGTTGGCTATTGATGATGTTGAACTGCTGGCTCGTGGTCAGGTTCATGTAATGAGCCAGGCTATAGCCGCCCGACAACGTCACCGTGCTGCGGGGAGATAATCCCTGCACGATGTCAATGACGCTGCTGTTATCGATTCTTGGCTGATAGGCAATCGAACCATACGAAACGCCGCCGATACTACCTCCGCCCAAGCCTGTGCCAAGTCCGGCACCCGCGCCTGCCCCGGAAATTCCATTCCCGAGCGAAGAACCGAAAGCAGCGGCGCCGCCGAAAGAGTTAAATCCGAAGGAACCCTCGGGAAGGTAATCAAAAGAGTCCCGGATAGCGAGTTGCCCGGTGCGCCAAAGGATGCGCTGCACCGCGGCCAGCGAATGTTCCTGCGTAGCGCGCCCTTGTCCCTTTGTGATCAACGGCCCCGCGTAGAAATCGCCACCGGCAACATAGTCGAGTCCGAACTGATACTTCCGCCAGATTTTCTGTAAGTCCGCGGACACCAGCGCACGGCTGATTTCTGAAGTGTGACTGTTCTTAGTGGAACCACCGGCGGCATTGGAGTCGGCCGATTCACTCAGTTGCACCCCCGGCATCAGGTAACTCCGGCCGCCGAAAGCAGGCTCCGCTACCGGCTGATCAAGCCCGGACAGCGGCGGATTCTCAGCATTGTTTTGCTCGGCTGGCGCGGTAGCGGCGGGAACAGCACCCGAGTCACTGGAACCCGAATCGTCTTGGGCCACGGCCACACTGACGTAAACCAAAACGGCGATGACCAGCACCAGCGAACGCCGGACTATGATGGCGATGAAGTTCATAAATATCCTACGGGACAACGATTGTGTCTCCGGGCTTAAGCACTAGGTTTTGGTCCATGGCTTGACCCTTGATCAGCTTCTTGTAGGGCACCGCAATCTTCTTCTGGACCCCGTTGTCATTGCGTAATACGTAAATCCCCTTGGTATTGGCAAACTGGCTGAAGCCGCAGGTCGCGAGCGCTTGCAGCACCGTCATATTCGGAAGCAAGTTGAGCGAGCCTGGATGGAGGACCTCGCCCATGGCGTAGATCCTCTGACTATTCATCGCGGTGACGGTGACGGTGACGTGCGGGTCTGATAGGTATTTCTTAAGTTTCTCCGTGATGTCCGCCGCCAACTGCATCGGAGTCAGTCCAGCCGCTTTAATGTCGTTGATCAGCGGCAGAGAAATCATCCCATCGGCGCGCACAGGCAGCGTGCTGGTCAAATCCGGTTCTTTCCAGACATGAATGGCGAGGGTGTCTTCGCCGCCAATAATGTAGGTCGCGTTATTCACTTGCGGAAGAGGAGCCGGTTCCGATTTATCCGCCGCCGGAGGATTGGCTTGTGCAATCGCCGGTACCATACCCACGGCCAACAGAACCGCGAGAAAAAGTTTGTGTGTACGCTTCATGTAGTCTCCGTGGCTACGAGGCCCCAAATTCGCCATAGCCGATTTGCTTCAATTTGTAGAGCAAGGCCTTGTAGCTAATCTGCAACTCCTGAGCGGCACGCCGGCGGTTCCAGCGCGTCCGCGTCAGCACTTTTAAGATCAATTCCCTCTCCGCTTCCCGAGACGCCGCACGCGATGCTTCCTTCAACGACGTCTTCTCGCCGTTAGAGCGGTTATCGCCCCGGGTTAGTAGCGAACGAAGCCCTCCCATGGCGACCGACTCATTTCCAACCGCCACAATGGCGCGAACCGCAGCCTCCAGTTCAGGCAGGTTTCCGGGCCAGGAGTGCTCGACAAACAATTTGTGAGTGGCAGGACTAAGCACCGGCACCGGCCGGTGGTAGGCCTCCGAATAACGCTGGAGAAAAAAAGCCAGCAAGTGCGCGATGTCCTCTTTGCGCTGGCGCAATGGCGGAACCCGCAGACATACTCCGCTGATCCGGTAGTAGAGGTCTTCTCGGAAGTTCCCCGAGCGAACATCGGCGTCAAGGTCGCGTGAACTGCTACAGATCACTCGGATTTCTCCACGGCCATTCCCGTTGCTGCCCTGCTTGGCCAGGATCTCGAGCAGTTTCTTTTGGGAGTCTTCGTTCAGTTCACCGATTTCGGATAAGTAAAGTGTGGCTGTCTGCGACAGTTTCGAATCCAGCATCTCCGGACTTAAGTCGACGCAGTTCCGAACATGAAACCGCTCAACCGAGCCTCCGGAGTTCACATGGATCGTCCGGGCCAAACTCTGCTTGCCGGTTCCAGGCTCACCGATCAAAAGTACCGGCACGTGGCTCTGCGAAAGCTCGCGCACAAGCGCCACAACAGCGCGCATGCTGGGGCTTACTGCTTCGAGCAGCGGGAGATCGACAAAATCATCTTCCCCAATCGCCACATACGCGGGGACCTGTTGGTAGTTATGTTCCATGATCTAGTCGCGAAAAGGTTGGGGGGAACCGCACTTCGCGAGGCAGTGAAATGCTTTCATTTGCACGGCTGGTGCCAGACACGATTCACAGGCATTGCTATCTCCAAAAACTCCATCAGCTAGCGTTTTCAAAGGCTTAAATGTCAGGAATTGATACCGCGATCCCCATGCTAGGGTACTCGGGATGCTCAGAAAAGAGAAAAGTTTTTCCCACCCTGGCGTAACCTCGTGGAGGTAACTTTTGTCCTGGAACTATCGAGCTTGCAGGTAAGATACTGAAAACTATATGGCAAACCGTGGAACCGATATGGCATGGGGCTCGGGCTGCAGTGGAAAGGAATTGTCCTTCTGGCGGATAGCGGGATCCAAAGTTGGCTAATCAGGAGGATGTCATATCAGGAAATAAAGCACTTAACGACCCAGAAAAGCCGTAAAGGGGGGCGAACCAGCGACTCGCACGGCTGCAAAATTGCAAAGCTTAGTGCGGGAATGCCTACGCGTTTGCGCGCCCATCGATGGCAGAACTAGTACAAACTATGGAAGTCCCTCACGCCCCAGCGTTTTGGCGCGAGAAGGGTCCGCGTTGGCAGCCGATCGTGCTTGTCGGCTTGGTGGTCTGGCTGTATGCCCCCATCCTTGCCCGGTTGGCGCGGCAGTGGTGGACCGACCCGAACTTTTCTCATGGCTTTTTCGTCCCTGCCTTCTCACTCTACGTCTTATGGCAGAGCCGGGATAAATTGCGAGAGGTTGACCCGGCGCCATCCTCGTGGGGCCTTTTGCTGGTGCTTTTTTCGCTTGGCACCTTAGTTTTAGGTGTCTTCGGCGCGGAACTCTTTCTGTCTCGAATCTCCCTGATCCTGTTGCTCACGGGAATGGTCATCTTCCTCTATGGCTGGCCAATGCTCCGCGCCACGGCGTTCCCTTTGGCCTTTCTGGTTTTGATGGTCCCCATCCCGTCGATCGTGCTGAATCAGATCACTTTTCCATTGCAGATTTTTGCTTCAAAACTTTCAGCTACCCTTCTGCCGATGCTCGGGGTGCCCGTGCTCCGGGAAGGCAACGTCATCAACTTGCCCGCTATGCCACTGGAAGTTGCGGATGCTTGTAGCGGCATACGCTCCTTACTCTCGCTCACCTGTCTCGCTGTGATGTACGGATACCTGCTCGAAAAACGGGTTGGCATCCGGGTCCTCCTGGCTATCGCTTCTATTCCGATAGCCGTCATTGCGAACGCATTTCGCATTGTCGGCACCGGGTTGCTGGTGCAGTATTGGGATCCGGACAAAGCAGAAGGTTTTTTTCATGCGTTCTCCGGCTGGTTGATTTTTGTGGTCTCGCTTTTGATGCTGTTTGCGCTGCATCGCTTAATCACACTCGGCGAACTTCGTCAGGAGAAGCATTTGTGAAACGACACTGGCGCTTCGCCGTTTCTGTCATTCTGCTTGCAGGGGCCGCACTCGTGCTGGAGGCGCGAAACGGCGCCGAGATCATTCCCCAGCGCCCGCCTCTAGCTTCGTTTCCGCGCACGTTGGATGGCTGGAACAGCAGTGATGTCCAGATCACGCAAGATGTGCGGGACGTGTTGGGACCAGGCGATTTTCTGCTACGCGATTATCGCGATGCCAGCAGCAACCGCGACGTCTACCTGTTCATTGCTTACTTCGCCAGCCAGCGCGCAGGCGACACCATCCATTCGCCCAAAAATTGTCTGCCCGGGGCTGGATGGGCACCCATACAAACGGGCCGAATCACAATCGAGGCACCCGGTCATGCGCCCTTCCAGGCCAACCGGTATCTGATTGCGAAGAGTGACGATCGGCAGTTGGTCCTCTATTGGTATTGGGCGCATAACCGCGCCGTGGCCAGTGAGTACGCAGCCAAGTTTTACCTGGTAACCGACTCGATACGGATGCACCGCACCGACGGATCACTGGTTCGACTCAGCATGCCGCTCGCGCCGGGTGAAAGCGTCGAGAACGCGCAGCAGAGCTTGGTCGCGTGGGCCGGAAAGGTTGTCCCGCTGTTAGACACGTATATCCCACGATGAAGGAGTCGTAAACTGCGCGGGTGACACTAGTAACTTTTGAGTCATCCGTGAATGCAGTACGGTAGTCGGTTAATGAGATTTAGGACTCGAGCGCAGGCGGCGCTCAGGGGAGAGTAGTAATGAAGCATTCTTCAGGTTTGCGGTTGATCTTGGTGCTCGGATTCGTGGCCGTGTTTCTTGCCGGCTGTTCCCGCGATCCGAATGTCCGCAAGCAGAAATATTTCGAAAGTGGCGAGCGCTATTTCAACAAAGGGAAATACCGCGAAGCGATCATCCAGTATCGCAACGCCACGGAGGTGGACGGTACCTTCGCTGCGGCGCACTATCAATTGGCGCAGTCCTACTTGAAGTTACAGGACTGGCAGCACGCCTATGCCGAATTGAGCCGGACGGTCGAACTGCAACCGGAGAATTACAAGGCGCGGCTGGATATGGGCAACCTGCTCGTACTGGATGGCCAACCCGATCACCTCAAAGCGGCCCAGGACCAGGTTGACGTCCTGCAAGACAAGCAGCCCAATGACGCCGACACTCACATCCTGGCCGCCAGCATCCTGAGCCGAAAGCAGATGTTTAATGCCGCGATTGCCGAATTGCAGAAAGCCATCGCGCTGGCCCCGGCCCGAGGCGACACATATTACGACCTGGCTAGCGTCCAAGCGCAGGCCAACTTGCCCGAAGCCGCCGAAGCTAACTTCAAAAAGGCGATCGAACTCAAGGCCACGGGCGTCGATCCTCGTCTCGCCCTCGCCGGTTTTTACCAAGCACACAGCCGTTTTGCGGAAGCGGAACAACAAATTCAGCAGGTCATTGCCGCCAATCCGAAAGATGTAGACGCACGCTCGGCCATGGCCAAGCTCTATATTTCCCAAGGGAAGCGGGCTGAGGCAGAAACGTTCCTGAAACAAGTCAAGCAGGATTTTCCCGACAATTCCGTCGGCTACCGCATGCTGGGCGATTTCTATTTCGCAGTCGGCGATCTGGATAAGGCAACCGCCGAGTATGAATCGCTTTATCGCGACCACGCAAAAGATCTGCAGGTACAGAAGAACTACATCCAGTTGTTGATTCTCAAGAACCGCACCGACGAAGCCAACAAGCTGAATGAAGACTTTCTGAAGTCGCATGACAAAGACGAGGAAGCGCTGACCTACCGCGGCGAAATCCAGATGGCTCAAGGCAAGACCGGGGATGCAGTGCGAACGCTGCAGTCGGTTGTCACCTCGGATCCCGACATGGCCGTTGCCCACTACCAGTTAGGCATGGCACTGAACAAGAACGGCGACCTGGACCACGCCGCAACCGAGTGGCGAGAAGCCATCCGTCTCCGTCCTAACATGCTCGATGCCTACCGCATGCTCGCGCTCTACTCCATGCAAAAAGCGGATCTCTCGGCGTTGCAGGGTTATGCCGGTCAGATCATTTCCCTGGCGCCGGCTGCTCCGGAGGGTTATGCCATGCGGGCTGTGTCGCTGATGAGTCAAAAGCAGTTTGCAGGAGCGGAACAGGATGCCCGAAAGGCAATCCAGCTTGCTCCTCAAACTGCAGTGGGGTACCTGCAGATGGCGAACCTCACCGCCTTGCAGCAGAACTACTCGCAAGCCGTCCCGTGGTACGAGCAAGCACTAAGCCGTGACAAGAACTCCATCGATGCGCTGCGTGGGCTGCTGAATGTGTACCTCGTGCAGAAGCAGTTTGACAAAGCATTGGCCGTCGTCAACCGGCAAATCGAGCAGAGTCCGGCCAATAGCTCGTTCTACAACCTGCTGGGCGTGGTTCAGGCAAGCAAGCAGGATAATGCGGCAGCGATTGCGGCTTATAAGAAGGCTGTCGATTTGAATAAGAACAACACCGACGCCTACCTCAAGCTGGGACAATTGCAGGCCAAAACTGGAGCGCTCGATGACGCTCTCGCGACCTGCAACGCTGCCACTCAGAACAATCCCAACGAGCCTGCCTTCTACATGCTTGTGGGAAGCATCTACGAGAAGAAGAACGATCTCGAAAAGGCCAAATCGTACTACGATAAAGTCCTGCAACTTAAGCCGGACGACCCTCTAGCATCTAACAATTTGGCGTACATCCTCCTTGAAACCAATGTGAACCCGGATCTCGCACTACGCTTGGCGCAAACCGCGCGCCGCGGACTCCCTGAACTCTCAAACGTGGCTGACACCTTGGGATGGGCGTTTTATCAGAAAGGTATCTACAGCTCCGCAATCGGCATGTTCCAGGAAGCTATCAAACTGGCGGCCAAACATAAAGAACCCGAGAGTGCGACTTATCACTATCACCTTGGTCTTGCGTATGCGAAATCCGAGCAGCCCATGCTGGCCAAGCAGCACCTGGAACGGGTGCTGAAACTTGACCCGAAATACAGTGATGCCGACGACGTCAGAAAGCAGTTAGCACAGCTGAAATCCTAAGCCAACTAGAGGCTCAGCCTTGATTGCATGTGAATGGCTGCTCTCTCACGGGCAGCCATTTTTGTTCCTACGCAACTGAGTACTTTTGTTGTCAGTTTCTCCGGTACGAGTGAAGACAACTTCGTCTGCTCAAATTTTGCAGCGACGGCATCTCTTCGTAAGTACCTGAAATCACAGCGTGCAACCGAATAGTTGCCGTGGAATTCCGGTTGCAGTCCGGTCATTGGTGTTCGTGTATCTTGGGGCACTTCGCGCGTTTTTGGGCTGCCCGTAGAAGCGTCAGGAATGCTAGAATTCCTGCCTCATAGGGGAGGATAAGGTCTGATGAAAGCTTTTGTGTTACGCGGCGTAACCGCTTTGCTGCTGGGCGCTTCTCTGATGGTTTCCTTGAGCTGCGCGCGAGACCAGGAGTTGGTATCTATTTCGATCGTGCCTAATCAACAGGGATTTTTAGGACCGGATCCGTCACTTACGGCGCAACTACGCGCGGTCGGTACGTACATCCACCCGCCGGTACAGAAAGACATTACCGATCAGGTGACTTGGACCTCGCACATTCCTAACCTGGTCACAGTAACTTCGAGCGGCGTGGTGTTCCCGACCGGCATTTATGCCTGCGGAGGAGCAATCGTCGCTGCCACGGTGAATACCAACACAAGCGCCGGCGGACGTTCTTCCTCTGGAGCGATCATTACTGGATATGCAAACGTCACCGTCGACAATCTCAGCGTGCCCGGTTGCCCAGGGTTTCAAGGTAACTCATCGCAACCCACACTCACGGTGGATTTTGCTGGCGGCGGGAGCGGCACTGTGGGCAGTTCGCCGGCGGGACTCGCTTGCACAAGTGCGTGCAGTGCAAATTTCGTGGCGAATACAACGGTGACTTTGACGGCCACCCCGACTGCGCCTTCAACCTTCGGCGGGTGGGCTCCCGGGAGCTGCGACAGCAACCCGACGGCGAACAGTTGCAGCGTTCTAATGTCGGGCAACCGCACGGTAACGGTAACATTCGCCCCGTAACCAGCGACCTAAGTTTTGGGTCTACGACGCCCCGGCAGACAGCCGGTGCGTCTTTGTTTGCGCAATCCCGTACTGGCGGATTTTGTACAGCAGCGCTTTATAGCTGATCTGCAGCAGCGCGGCTGCTTGCTTGCGGTTCCAGTTGGTTTCGTCCAAGGCCTTGGCGATCGCCTCGGCCTCTGCTTCATCTTTTGCGGAGCGTGCCAGTCCCTTGAGGCCTCCGGGGTTTTCGGGAGCGCTCCCATTGCTGCGCTGCGGCGCGGGATCAAACTGCGCGCCCGAGCCATCGCTCCGCGGCTGCAATTCATGGATCGCCAGCTTCTCGTCCCCGAGCACCAGGTAACGCTTCACGAAGTTGCCGAGTTCGCGCAAATTTCCGGGCCACGGATAGTTCAAGCACGCTTGCATAAGGTCCGGCGTGAACGGCAGCGGCGAACGAGCATACTGCTCGGACAGCCGCGTCATGAAGTGCTTCAGGAGAATCGGAATCTCCTCTTTGCGCTCGCGCAACGGTGGAATGTGCAGCGTGAACGCGTTCAAACGGTAATACAAATCTTCCCGCAGACGCTTGTTCGCAAGGGCCTCGGGAATGTTGATGTTCGTTGCCGCAAGAATGCGCACGTCCACCTTCACGACCGAGCGGCTTCCCAGTCTCGAGAACTGTTGGTCCTGAAGCACGTGCAGCAGCTTGGCTTGCAAACTCGGCGGCATTTCTCCGATTTCGTCGAGCAGGATCGTACCCTTGTTGCAAAGCTCGAACTTGCCGGGCTTCGCATGGGTTGCGCCCGTAAACGCTCCCGCTTCGTAGCCGAACAATTCGCTCTCCAGAAGATCGGCCGGGACCGCTGCGCAGTTCACTTTCAAGAATGTCCTGTGTGCGCGCGGCGATAGCTTGTGAATCAGTCGCGCCATCACTTCTTTTCCGGTGCCGCTCTCTCCCAGCATGAGCACCGGGATGTCGACGTTCGCCACCAGCGCAGCTTGCGAGCGAAGCTTGCGCATGTTTGGAGAGGCGGCAACAAAGAAGGTTTCGTCACCCAGTTCCTCGACCTCACCCGTGTAGTTCTGCTGGTTCATTCCCAGGCATTGGTCGATGACGTTATCGAGTTCAGCTTTTTGAAACGGCTTGGTAATGTAATCGGTCGCGCCAAGGCGAATTGCTTGGACGACTTTTTTCGTGTCACTCACGCACGAGAGCATCACGACTTTCACGCCCGGGCGCAGCTTGCGCAAGTTCTCGAGCGTTTCCAAGCCATCAATGCCCGGCATGAGAAGGTCGAGCAACACCAGATCCGGGTTCATACCCTTCTGGACGGCTTCGATCGCTTCTTCGCCGGTGGACGCCGTGGCGACCTGGTGATCTTCAACTTCGAGAATGGTTTTGATGTACCGCAACATTCCCGGTTCGTCGTCAACAAGTAAAATTTTGGCTTTTTCGGTCATTTGCCTGTTCCTTGCGATTTCTGCTGTTCCGTTCCACTCGCCGGCGGTTTCAACGGGAGAATAAAAGAGAACTTGCATCCAGCGCCGGGTTCGCTCTCGACCCAGATCTTGCCTCCCATACCGTTTACCAGCCTGCGCGCAATCGCCAAGCCGAGCCCCATGCCCTCTGTCTTGTCACTGGAAGGTAAGCGAAAGAAGTCGTCGAAGATTTCCAGGTGATACTCGGGCGGAACCCCTGGCCCGGTATCAGAAACGCTGATCTTCACTGAGTTGGGAGTGGAGAGAGGACGACGCCGGCGTTCCTGATGCACGGCTGGTACGGCAGTGGTGCGCCGCTCCCACATGTAAGGCTCCGCGTGCAACCACACCGTCCCTCCAGAGGGCGTGAACTTGTACGAGTTCTCCAGCAGGTTCGATACGATTCTTTCTACCTTCGGCGCGTCAAATGGAAATTCGATGACTTTCTCATTGGCGAGGAAATAGAGCGCGAGTCCCTTTTCCTGAAAGCGCGGCGACCACAAACGGCAGACCTCCGACAGACAGGCATTCACATTTGCCGTCTCGAATCTCATCCTCAGTTCGCCGGTTTCGAGCACGCTGAAGCTGAGGAAGTCCTGAATATAGCGTTGCAGACGCTGGCCATTGGAGCGCATGTCGCGCAATACTTCGCGCTGGCGCTCGTTGAGTTCGCCCAGTTTTTCACTCTGCAGCAATTCTACGTAACCGTTGAGAATTGCCAGAGGCGTTTTCAGATCGTGCGCCGCCGAGGCTAAAGCATTGGTGGTGCGCAAATAGCGCTCGCGCAATTGCGAGTATTCCTGCATCTCCTTCGATCCCGAGATGCCGGTGGAAAGCCCGGTTTCACTCGCCGCCGCTGTCGCGGATACTTCTTTGGCTGGTATAGACGACACGGAAATCTCTTTCGACACTACGAGTCCAGTAAGTTAGCGGGGGAGGGAAACGGCATCAGGTTGGCCAAAACAGCTGAGTACCGACAATCGAAATGCTAGGGTAAGGGGCACGCCAATGTCAATGAAAAATGCAAAAGATTAGTCACTTTCGGTAAATCCTTTCCCGTGACTTGCGTGCGAAATCAGCTTCGGCGCCGCTTCAGGAGAGCTCAGCAAACACTTGATTCTGCTGGAAATACAATGCCTGGCGCGGCTTCCGGATGGTATCAGCCTGGCTCTGACGGGACTAACCCGAATGATGTACTTCGTTTGGCCCCATAGGTGCGACAAGAACGTTTCCGTAACCACTTGTGGGGGCACTAGTTTGGACCAGCGTAAGACGGGCATGGAGCGACGCGAGTGGGTGCGGTTGCCGCTCGCAATTCCGGTATTCATTCGAAGTCGTGATCAAGGCGGCAAGGATTTTTTGGAGTTTGCAACGGCACTCAACGTCTCTGCTGGAGGCGCACTGGTAGCTGTCCACCGCGCCCTTCGGCCAGCAGCGCAGGTTTCACTGGAAATCCCCAGCGCCCCATTAGCCGCCTCGG
>Ga0207664_10002129_pt1 | contig 13032 bp, 9 predicted proteins | sample LARL83metaG_FD_184349 | JGI IMG/M metagenome (GOLD analysis project Ga0207664, IMG submission 184349) | Corn, switchgrass and miscanthus rhizosphere microbial communities from Kellogg Biological Station, Michigan, USA - LAR L8-3 metaG... | ecosystem: Host-associated > Plants > Roots >...
GCCACGCCTGTTTCGTTCCATCGCGCAGCTTCCGCCTCTGGAAGCGGAGGTTTACCGCTGTCATTTCGAAAAGGGCCTGTCCCTGGAGGATACCCTGGTTTCGCTGCGGCCGGCCTTTCCCGGGCTGACCCTGGAGCGGCTTGCCGCCGCCGAAGGGCAGATCCAGGAATCGCTGAGTTCGCGGCAGCATTGGCTCCGAAGCACGCAAAAACTGCAGCTGCAATCAATGTCACAGGAATCGAACATCGGCGTAATGGAAGCGCCGGCCAATGACCCGGCCGACCCGCACCCTAACCAGGAATTGGCGCTGGCCTCTCGCGAACAGGAACACCAGCTCCGGATAGCCCTCCAGAAGTTAACCAAAGCTGAACGGCTGCTCATCCGCCTGCGTTTTGAACAGAGCCTGACCCTGGAAGAGATCGCGCGGCTGACGGCGGTTGATGATGCACAGCGGATGCATCGCCAGATTGCCGCGATTCTTGAGAAACTGCGAAAAAACATGACCTGACCGTCGGAAAAGCGCAGCTGGTGTCCGTGAAATAGGAGTGGGACAGAAAATGCCCCAGCCTCAGCTTTTTAGTCATGGATGAATACGAACTAATTCGGACCATCGGGTCAGGACCACGAAAAATTGCGCCGCGAAGATGGAACTGCCCATCCGACAAGGTGGTAGCCGCCTATTTAGAACAACATCTAGGGCCGAAAGAAAGGGCACGTCTCGAGGCACATCTCTCAGATTGCGACTTCTGTCTGGATATCCTCGGAGGGCTGGTTCGGCAGCAGAGGGCTCCGCAACTTTCGGAAGCCCCGCCTCAGTTGATTGGTAAGGCAGCCAGCGCCATACCCGCAGGAACCGGGTGGCGAAGCCCGCGGCGATGGGTGCTGGTTCCGGCGTTCGCCGCCCTCGTTGTTGCCGCTCTGGTCTTGCTGCGAGCGCTGCCACCTGGCCGGTCTTCGGCTTCGATATCCGCTTCCGCAATTGAGAAGTCGCAGCCGCCCATGGCCCGCCTGCAACCCCCATCCCAGCCTACGGACGAGCAATATGTCCGCAAGCTGAGGCCGGCGCAGATGGTGGAAGTGCTGGAGCCTCAGCCGGAATCGGTGGTGCTTAGATACCGCTTACGGTTTCGCTGGAAACCGGTGGGCGATGCTGCTTACTACGAGCTGCGGGTTGCGAATTCCGAAGGTGACTTGACGTGGCAAGGACAGGCGTCAAGTCCCACGGCGCAGCTGCCACCCGAGTTGCCGCTACAACCGGGGAACTACTTTGTATGGGTGCGTGCCTATCTGCACGATGGCAGGACAATTAAGTCCGAGCCGGTGCCCTTCACAATTGCCAGATAGTCACTGGAGAATGTCGGGTGAAAGTAAGTTTTTTATTGCTGTTCGCGGCCTTTCTGTGTGCAGCTCCGGGGAGCGCGCAGAATCGCCCTGCCCGGCCGCCAGATCCTGACGAACTGATTGCACACGCGCGACAGACGTACATTCAACAAGGGCCAAAGGTGGCGCTTCCCGAGTTCGAACATGCCCTGGAGACGTTCCGCGAATCCAAGGACCAGCGCCGGGAAGCAATCACCCTCGGTTACATGGGGAATTGCTATCGGCGCGCGGGCGACCTTCCACGCGCCCTGGACTATGTACAACGCGCGATGGCGATTAAACAGGAGCTTGGCGACAAGCTGGAAGTGGGGAGATCGCACAACCAGTTAGGCCTCATTTACTGGGACAGGGCCGAATACGGCAAGGCGATTGGCCATTTTCAGGAAGCTATCGCGCTGGGACATGAGCTCAACGAGCACGAACTGGAGGGCCAGGCGCACAACAACCTGGGACTGGTCTATGACGAACTGGGCGACTACCGCCAATCCCAGAGGCAATATGAGCAGGCGTTGCGGATTCACCGCGCCTCGGACAATCAGCGTGGCCAGGGCGACACCTTGGCCAATATGGGTGGTGTTCACCTGCTGCTGGGTGAATACCGGAAAGCTCTGGAGTATTACCAGCAAGCTCTGGCCATCCATGAGCGCCTCGGGCTCACACCCACTGCCAGCATTGAGCTGGGCAACATGGCCATCTGCTACACGGCATTAGGTGACAGCGAAAAGGCGCTGTCCAGCTTTGACCAGGCGCTGCGCCTGGCACAAGATGCGGGACTGGAGAAAGAACAGGCGGACTGGCACAAAGGCAAGGGCGAAACCCTGTTGCGTTTGGGCAAATTTGGGCCGGCCATACAGGAATATGAGCAGGCGCAGAAGGTCTACGAGCACGCGGAGCTCAAACGCGAATTGGTGGAAGCGTTGAACGATACCGGAAATTTATACGTCATGCTGGGGGATTCTTCCTCGGGGGAACAGGACTTCCGGCACGCCCTGGAGATCGCCCAAACTATCGGCAATGATCGCGGCATCATGACCAATCTGCTGTCGCTTGGCAATCTGGAGTGGCGGCGCAAGCGCTACCCGCAAGCCGAAGGATTATATGAGGCTGCCTTGAACCGAGCGCGCAAAGCAGGTGATCAGGACAGCGCTGCGCAAGCGCTAATGGAGCTGGCGCTTGAGCATGGCCGCGGGGGCAAGCTGGTTGAGGCACAGACGGAGGCCAAAGAAGCACTGGCAGCGGCGCAAGGCTCAGCCATTCCGCCGCGTGAGGCCTGGGCTCATTACGCCTTGGCCGAGACCCGGCGGATGGGCCAGCAATCGGAGGCGGCCCTGGGGGAATACACTGCGGCTTCCGAAATCGAAAAGATGGTGCGGGACCCCGACCTCGACTGGCAAATCGCTTATGGACGCGGGCAGTGTCTGGAAAAGCTGGGGCGGCTGCACGAAGCGCTGACGGCCTACAAGCAGGCCGTAACCATCATCGAGGGTGTGCGTGGCCAGCTTGCCGAGGAACGTTTTCGCGCAGGCTACGTAGAGGATAAATATCAGGTCTATGTGGCGCTGGTGGAGCTGTTGCTGAAGTTGCAGCAGCCGGGTGAGGCCTTCGTTTATTCCGAAAGATTAAGGGCACAAAGCTTCCTCGACCAGCTCAACCGGGGCATGCCCGGCCCCCAAAATGCAGTGCAGCGACAGACGGAGATGGAGTTGAGGGAGCGCATCCGTCAGCTGCGCAGGCTGATCAATGCAGAATGGACGCAGCCGGCCAACCAGCGCCGCGGGCAGGCACTGGATACATTTTCCAAGGATCTGGCGGCTGCTGAGCGTGCTTACCAGGACTTGCTGGACGATCTGCGTCGCTCCGACCCGACCTATGTGACATGGCACGCGCTGGCCCTTCCATCCGCGGCGCAACTGCAAAAGCTGCTTCCGCCCAACACTGCTCTGATCGAATACGTGATTGCGGAAGACAACCTGGCCATCTTTGTGCTCACTTCTGAGAAGATACGCGCCACGACCGTATCTATTCGGGCGGAAAACCTGCGCTCGCGGGTGGAACTGCTGCGGGATCTGATTGTACGTGCGAATGGGCATTCCTGGCGACTTCCAGCAGCCGGTCTGCGTCATGTGCTGATCAGCCCAGTGGAGCAGCAGGGCTGGCTCGCAGGCGTGCAAAGGCTATATCTTGTGCCCAATGGCGTTCTGAATTATTTGCCATTTGCTGCCTTGGCGCGCACAGCAAGCGAGGGAGGCCGTTTCCTGGGAGATGAGTACGCTCTCGCCTATCTGCCGTCTGCCGCAGTGCTGACCTTGCATCGCGGCCCTGCGCCCAAGGGCGACCTGCTGGCCATGGCGCCGGCGCGCGCCCATCTGAAATATGCCGCTGATGAGGTGACGGACGTCGGTCGGCTGTTTCCCTCCAAAAAGCTGATCCTGACCGGCAAGAACGCCACCAAGGATAGATTCGAGCGAAGCGCGAGCAATTATCGCTTCCTTCACCTGGCTACACATGGGTATTTGAACCGTTACGCCCCCCTGCTTTCAGGATTGGAGTTGGAGGCCAGCGGCCAAGACGACGGACTTCTGGAAGTGCATGAAATCCTTGGGCTTCATCTACACGCCAGCCTGGTAACACTCAGCGCATGTGACACCGCCTTAGGCAGCGGCTATTTCAGCGAAATACCTGCCGGCGACGATTTTGTAGGTTTGACACGCGCCTTTTTGACTGCAGGGAGCCGGACGGTGCTGGCCAGCCTGTGGGAGGTAAACGACAAGTCCACGGCGCAGTTTATGGCCGACTTTTATCGCCGGCTTCCCGGCAACAGCAAAGCAGGCGCTCTGAGCGCCGCCGAACACGCCATGCGGAGCAAAGGTGGCCCCTACGACCGGCCTTATTTCTGGGCTCCATTTGTGCTGGTGGGAAGTATGGATTAAATTTTCCGGAAAAAGCTCAGCCGAGTCCGTGTAATACGGACAAGCAGTCTTTTGAAGATGGCAGGTGAGAAACCCATGCGAAAACAACCCAAGACGCTAAGGGCTTTAACCGGCGGGTGTTTGGTCGCTATCGTGCTGGGGTTCAACGTGCAGCGCGCAGCTGGGCAGATCACTGTCACCTCCGCCACCCCAAATAATGCTCAGCAGGGCACGGTTAACCTTAACGTAAAGGTTGCCGGTAGCGGATTTGCCAATGGTGCGACAACCACCTGGTACGTCACCGGCACAACTGACACCGGCGGTGTCATGGTGAACTCAACCACCTTCGTCAACTCCAGCCAGGTGGTGGCGAACATCACCATTCCGGGGAACGCAACCGTCAGCGGCTACGACATCGTGGTCAAAAATACAAGCGGCCGCACCGGTGTGGGGAGTGATCAATTCACGGTCAATCCGGAGGCTGTGACGTCTATTGTGTCCAATACCGACACAACCGGGGCCGCGGTGACGGTTCAGGGCGATGATCTGGTTCTTAACTCCTCAGGGGCTTCAACCTATGAGAATGATCCCAACAGCTGTTCCACTTATTCAACTGCGGCGCAAAAAACCTGCATCACAATGAGCCTGCTGCCTAATGACTGGTATTTGCGCGCCTACTCCGGCAGCAATCGCAAGATACGTCTAAGCTTCCTGGCACTTCCCGGTTCCCCGGACGAGTCCGCGCTTGATGGCCTCTACCCGCTGGCCGTAGCCACCCGCTGCTTTAACGCAAGCAATAGTTGGGTGAGCATTCCTTTGACGATTCCGGCGAACACTTCCAACAACCGCTGTTCCCTGCGGTTTAATTTCACGGCTGCCAACGGCACGGGTTATTTTTATGTCATGAGCCCGAGCTATGCCGGCACCGGTTGGTCTACGGTCGCCTGCGTTGCCAGTTCGGCCACGGATGGTTGCACCGCCTGGACGATCGCTCCGACTCCCGGTAATCTGCTGCCAAATCCGAGCCTGGCGAGTGTGGCTAACCTCTACACGGTGGGGAAGGCGGGTAGACTGACACTTGTCGGGACATACAAAATGACTTTCAACATTACCCTGACGCACCCGTAACACAGAATTATAAGGGGACAATTTTCTTTATGGTCTGGGTGAGGTAACGGATATGCCGGACGCAAACGCGAAACATTCGGCCGCCAGCCAAATGACTGGATCGCCCAAGCAGGTCAGCCTGCATTCGGCTTGGCTGCAATTCATCCGGTATTGCACTGAACTCGGGCATGGAGAAATTGAGAAACTGAAGATCCAGGATGGACTGCCCATGATCGCTGAATTGGCCGTAAAGAAAATAAAGTTTGCTCCTTAGGGAGCACTGAAAAACCAGGTTCCGCTTCGGCTGGCCGAAGCTCTCGGAGGCCGTCGGTTCGAGTCCTAATGGACTTGGACTGGCGGCCTCTTTGTTTCGAAGCAGACAACTTACTTAAGGAGAATACCCATGAGGAACTTAGCGCAGATTCTCAGGAATCCAGCGGCAGGCCGTTTGTTGTGTGCCTTGTTTGCGCTGCTCGTCGTCGCCTCCGCCGCGCTGGCGGGCAGCAGGTACTCGGTCACGGCCACAATCTCAAGCGGCTGCTGCGATGCCAACAGCAACTCTTATACCCTGCAGGACGACGGAGGGGGCCCGTATACCAACGCTGGCTCGCTTCTTAGCCAGATTACTCCCAACAACGGCCCGACCAACTATTACCAGTGGAGTTTCGATTTGAGCAACTCCTCGCGCTCGTTCAATCTGACACTAACCCCGGTGAATGGCTCACCCGCTGGACCGTTTGCCGGTCCGATGCCATTTAATGGCCAGCTCTATAGCCGCTGCTTTACGCCCAGCCTGGGCCTCCAGAACTGGACGCAAATTGTAACTTCAGACAACAACTGCGCCATGCGGGCGAACTTTAGCTATGGGGGAGTCGGTTACTCCCTGGTTATGTCCCCACAGGTTTCGGGGACCGGCACCGCGACGGTGACCTGCACGAGCAATTCCTCGCCCTGCAGTTCGTGGAGCGACGTCCCGACGACCGGGCCAAACGCTTCGAATGCCAACGTTGCCAACCTCTATAACGGTGGGACCTTGGTTGGACAGTATTACTTGAGCTTCAACATCAGCCTTAGCCATCCCTGAAGCCCGGCTTGGCCGGCGGCACCCGACCTGAACGGTATGCAACCCGATGCACACTACGCACCCCGAAGCTCACGCTGGTTTTTTTGCCGGCGTGAGCTCGGTAGCTGATGTCCGTAAAAACGTTTCTAGCGAAAAAAGTCAAGCTGTGTCCGTGTAATAGGAAGGACGCACTTTCCAGGACGCAGGGAACGCCGTGGCCAAACAAGCGTCCGCAGAGGAGCCATTTATGCCGCTGAGTCGACAGATTCTGGGTGCCCTGGCCGGGGTGGGACTGGCATTGCTGCCGGTGTCCACAGGCGGAGCCGCACTCTCCGAGCATGCGCCCAAACCCGCCAAGCAAGCGAATATCCAACCGATCCTCAGGCCCAGTTCGATTGCTGGAGCAGCAAAGGCGCACTTGGCAGGAAGCTACGGCAAACTGCCTTTGAGCTTCGAAGTTAACCAGGGACAGGCGAGTGAACAAGTCAAATTCCTCACTCATGGGCCTGGCTACACCCTATTTTTGACTCAGACGGAAGCGCTACTTTCACTCGATACTCAGAAATCGGGAAGCAGAGATCTCAAGGAAGAGCATCACGCATTGTCACGTCGGAGCCGTCCGTGGCCGGGGAGCGCGGAGAAAGAGCACTCAACCAACGATCTTGTGCGCATGCGGTTAGTCGGTGCTAATCCGACACCCGAATTTTCGGGGATGGATGAACTCCCGGGTAAGGTCAACTATTTCGTCGGGAACGATCAGAAGAACTGGCGTAGCAACATTCCAACCTATTCAAATGTCCGCTACAAGAATGTCTATCCGGGCATTGACCTGGTTTATTACAGCCGTGAAGGGCAGCTTGAGTACGATTTTGTCGTCCAGCCCGGAGCTGATCCCAGCGTCATCGCGCTGGGTTTCGAAGGCGCATCAGATGGGCAACGCCTGCCGCGGCTGCGAATGGATAAGACGGGCAATGTCCTCATCGAAGGGGGCTCGAGTGCCCTCCGGTTGACTAAGCCGGTGGTGTATCAGCCGAAGGTTTCCACCACGCGTACAAGTTCACAATCTGTTGCCAGGAATACCAGGTCCGTACGTGGTCACTTTGTCCTGACATCCTCAAACCAAGTTCGCTTCGAGCTTGGTCCATATGACAAATCGCAGCCGCTGGTGATTGATCCCGGCCTGGTCTACTCCACCTTCCTTGGTTTTCAGGGGTCCGGCTCCAGTATGGCCGTGGACTCTTCGGGAAACTTGTTTATCACCGGGCCGACGAACCAACCGAATTTCCCCACCACTCCCGGCGCTTCCAACACGACCGGCGGCGTGGCGTTCGTGGCGAAGGTGAATTCGACCGGTTCAGCGCTGGTTTACACCACCTACTTTGGGGGAACGACCAACACCGGAATTGGCGGCGAGAGTGGGCCGTTTATCGCTCTCGATTCATCGGATAACGTCTATTTGACGGGATATACCACGGCAACGGACTTCCCCGTTACGACGGGGGCTTTCCAGACAAAGCTGGAAGACACGCAGGGATGCATTCCGTTCGTGAGCAAGCTGAATCCCACCGGTTCAAAACTCGTCTACTCGACATATCTGGGAGGAAAGGCGGGGATAAACGTCGGCTATGCGATTACCGTGGATTCTGCCGGGAACGCGTACGTGGCTGGGCTTGCCAGCGGAAGCGATTTCCCCACTACTCCCGGCGCCTTCCAAACCGTCAACAACGGAGGCGCCAGCCCAGGTATTTCCGGCGATGCGTTCGTTACTGAGGTCAAGCCTGACGGGAGTGGGCTGGTTTTCTCTACCTTCCTCGGCGGGACGACAGGTGGTAACTTTGCGTCGTCGGTCGTGGTAGACAGCACGGGCGCAATCTATGTCGCCGGCGGTACGGCTGCCACAGATTTCCCAACGAAAAATCCATACCAGGCAACGCTGAGCGGAACCGGTTTCAATGGCTTCCTCACGAAATTTGCTCCTGGCGGTTCGACCTTGGACTACTCCACTTACTTTGGCTCCGCCGGCAGCAATCTGGGCGCGACGGTTGTAGGTGTTGACGCGTTGGGAGAGGCTTATGTCGCCGGCGGGTCGCTCTACGCGAAGTTCAATACTGCAGGCTCCTCCCTAATCTATTCCGCTCCCGGCCTGCCTGCGGGAAGCGGATTCGCGGTGGACGCGTCGGAAAATATATATGTCGCCGGCCAAGGTAACACTGCCGGGCTTCCACTGGCCAACGCCATTCAAGATACCTATAACGGTGGGAACGACTGTTACATCGGGGTTGTAAACCTCAAGACTTCCGCCCTGGTTTTTGGCTCGTACCTGGGTGGATCTGAGCGGGAATTTGGCTGCGGTGCGGCTTTGGATTCAACCGGCCACGTGTACATAACGGGGTGGACGGCCTCGGTTAATTTCCCGCTGCTCGCCGGAGGATTGTCGAGTAGCTTTACCTGCTGCACCAACGCGTTTCTCACAAAAATTGATTTATCTGCCGCAGCCACCCCACTGGCAAGCGTGACGCCTACAAATCTGACCTTTCAAGCAACAACTGGAGGCACACAAACTGTCACCGTGAAGAACACAGGAAACACGGCTTTGAATATTTCCAAGGTCGGGTTCCAGGTTGCCTCAAACTCGTTTGGCGAAACCGACACCTGCACCGGCGCGACCATCGCTGCCGGCTCCTCTTGCTCGGTTGATGTTACGTTTATGCCGCAGACAGCGGAGAATGACCCCGGCCTGCTCTCTATCTCTTACAACGGCGCGGGCAGTCCGCTATTCGTGACTCTAACCGTGGTGGATTACAGCTTTACTCCCAGCGCGCAATCCCTTGTCTTGAAGGCGGGTGCATCCGGGAGCTTCAATCTTCTGGTTTTACCCCTGGGTGGCCTCAGTGGAACAACCGTGACCATCAGCTGCACCGGGGCTCCTGCGGAATCTACGTGCAATCCCTCGCCGAGCAGCGTGGGACTCGATGGTTTGCACGGTGGCATTGTGAAGGTAGCCGTCTCTACGAGCGCGGCAACAGCGGCTTTGCGACCACCTAATTTTCCATTCTTGACAGCTGCCATCTTTACGCTGCCCCTGGGGCTCATGGCATTTCCATTAGTGGGTATTCGTCGGCGGACCATTCGGCCTGTGCTTTGGGTTCTCGCACTGGTGCTGCTGCTGCTGGCCCTACTGCCTTCGTGCGGGGGAGGAGGCGTCCATGTCCCTCCGCCACCGCCCTCTCCCGGGACTCCAGCTGGCACCTACACGCTTACAGTAACTGGAAGCTCCGGCAGCGTAAGCCACTCCGTTCCAATATCGCTGACGGTAAATTAACCCGGGAAGGTGCGAACTGTGGTTATCACGCGCCAATGCGGTACACAGGTCGCTCAGACTTTGCCAGCAAGTGTATAAGCAAGTACGCGAGCCTTCGCCTGTCTGGAATGTGCTCGCTTCGTGAGACTGCGGTCGTGGAGGATTTGGTCAACACGGGTGAACTTCAGCAAGTCGAGGGCGAGATATTTGATGCTCGCCGCGATTGGCTGTTTCGATATATCTATTACCGCTGTTCGCATGGACAGGAAAAAGCGAACATTGCGGCATCAACCTGATGCGGATTCACATCGACACTTGCGTCGAAAAGCAGTGCGGAAATTTTTGGCTGCCTGACGGCCAAGAATGAAGAATGGTCGGCCTTGGCGGACGATTTGCGAACTTTGCTGCAGCTGCCCAATGGTCCGGAGTGCTTTTTCAGCAGTTTACAACCCGAAGGCTTGGGTCTCGTCCGGGTCAATGAGAGTAATGGGGATTTCTCGCCAGTTATCAAGGGTCGGCGGTCACCGAATTACTTGATCACGCAACCGTGAGTTGTGTTGGTCAAGAACGGGTCAGATGCCGAGCGCATCCTTGCCATCGAATTTGTCGGTTTCTTTTGTCCAGCCGACGATCCCGTCTTTGGTCTTGATTTCCACCCACCATTCCACGCGGCCTTCCTTGAGTAGCTTCGCATTGCACTTATGACTGCAGCCAGCATCTGCCACCCCGCTCCCGTCGAAATCTTCCACCCAGTAGCCGTTAAACCAGGCGCTGAAAACGCCCTCGCCTTTGTACATGTAACCATAAATCGTTTCCCCTGGCTTGAGACCGTAAGCGGCAATAGGGGCGGTCACCTGGATTTCCGATGGCTCGAACGTGATGTGAACGCCGGTGATCGCCGTGACCGCTTCCCCCTTGGATACCGTGATAACGGGCTTGCGATCTTCTTTCCACGTCGAGAACAGTTGGACGTGGTCACTGGCTGTCCATGCACCGAACTGACAGCCCTCGAACGGACAGGCTTTCTCGTCAATTTTTGGCAGCGTAGGTTTGGGCGCTTTTTGCGGCGTGAGCGAAGGATCGAGCTGCGGAGCTGCCAATAACATCAGCAGAACGACGATCTTGAGCATGCTTCAAGTTACCAGCACCGAGCGACGTAATCACGTTTCGCAGGTCTCGGCACGTTTGGCGCTTAGGCGGCGTGAGCCGCCTGCCGAAATCCTGAGCAACGTCGAAGGAGCAACCTGACAGGTAGCGAAACGAGAGCTGGTCGGCCCTAGCAGACGATTTTCGAACTTTGGTCCAGGCCCCAACCGGGCTGGCTACGTATGTCTGAAAACGCCTCTGCCCCATCCTGCCCTTCCTCCCCTTTGCAAAACAGCAGACGGTAGGGCACCGCAAGTATCGGATAGGCCACCCGGCATTGGTTCGGCTGCGTGGCAAGTGAAAAACTGGGGAACGTCCCGTCTGTCCCCAGGTTTCCCCTGGAGCGGTCTGGTCAGGAAGGACGAAAAGGCTCGCTCATTAATTCCATGAGGCCCTGCTTTCGCTTATCGTCGAAACCATTCAGCCCATAGCGAAGGTTCCGATACTCCGTCCACGACGTATGTGTCGCGAACAGACGGTCCCATAAAGAAAAGATATTAGAATAATTCGAATCTGTCTCGGCCACCAGACGGGAATGATGGATTTTGTGCATGTTGGGGGTGACGATCAACAATCGCAACCACCGATCAAGGCGGTGACTCATTTTGACATTAGCGTGCTCCAGAAGCGCATTGAGACTTGAGATACTCAGGTAGAGAGGAACGATCCAAAACGGCAGTCCAAAGACGGCAATCCCGAGGCCCAGCCAGAGTGCTCGCCAAATGGTCTCACCGGGATGCTGCCGGAAGGCGGTTGTGACATCCACTTCCAATTCGGAATGATGGACACGGTGAAACCTCCAGCCGGCTGACATCTTGTGCAACAGGAAATGCGCGATGTAAGCGAACAGGTCCAAACCGGCTATACCCAATACCAAGAGGATCCCGGGGTGTAAGCGCATTCCGGAGAGCAACCCAAAATTGTTGCGGACCACTACCCCCGATAATGCAGCCATGAGCGAAGCGAAAGCCAAATTGACCAGCACCACTCCAAGCGCCAGTACCAAGTTTGGCAGCGCCCGCCGCAACCTTCCCGATCGATAGCGAAATAATGGGACCAGAGCCTCGATCGACCACAACAGGGCGCACGCTATAACCAGTACTGCCAAACGACTCCGGTCGGTAAGCCACCACTCCATGAGTCCCCGCTCCGCGGCTCGGACGTTTGGTCGACATTCCTTCCATCCGAAACCGCTACCTATCTTACAAGTTGATGTTATAGAGACCAACAGTGTTACTTTATTTCTTCAACCCAACGTGCCACAAACAACTCGCAACAGACACGCCCAAAACCACGCCAGCGGCACTCCAGACACACGAAGCATCACGCGACGGAATACACGGGCTGCGTCGCACGACTGTTCAGCCGATGCCCCCCGTGGCAGCTTGATGGCCGTGGCTTTGCATGCAGGTATTATGCCCCGAAATACCAATTGCAAAGAAATCGCCTCAGCACTCTTTAACCGTTTGTACCAGGGGCGGTGCAGGATTCTCAAAATACGTGAACGCCTTTATCGGAGTTGAGATATAGTTCCGGGCACCGCGACTCCGGAGCACTTACTCAAAATAGTCGAAAGCGTCTTGAAGAAGTTCTCATTGCTATTCGTCGTTGTATGTACCGCTACGGCTTTCATTAGCGCCCAGCAATCCGGCAACAGCAGCAGTGCCACGCCAAGACCAGATGGTGGCGCGGTGGCGCCCCGGTCCTTAAGGCTCTACGTCTTCGACTGCGGAAAACTGACGATTCGTGACCCAAGTTTGTTCGGGTTGTATCATCCTCGGCGCTCGTGAGGAAGATTGAGCACCTGTGCAGGTAAACGCTAGTTGCAGAATAATCTGATTTCGACATCAGAATCGGCCTAAGACTCCCAATTATTTAGCGCTGATCGTGATCGGAGCCGGCAGTCACCGGAAGGCGCTGCGCTTTGAGTATTCTGGGCCAACGAGCTCACGTGGGGAGTGAATGCCGACGATCCCGAAGTATGGTCTGGGTTCCGGAGTAGACTACCCACATGGGAACGCCTGCCCATGCTCCTGAAAAACTTGAGCGATACCGGGGTGCTCTGACGCGATACATCCGGTACCTGACACGGGATGCAGCCGATGCGGAAGACCTGGCGCAGGAAA
>Ga0207664_10002130_pt1 | contig 13023 bp, 10 predicted proteins | sample LARL83metaG_FD_184349 | JGI IMG/M metagenome (GOLD analysis project Ga0207664, IMG submission 184349) | Corn, switchgrass and miscanthus rhizosphere microbial communities from Kellogg Biological Station, Michigan, USA - LAR L8-3 metaG... | ecosystem: Host-associated > Plants > Roots >...
GCGTTCACTTCCAGCAGGCCTTCGGGCAAGTTCATCTCGATGCGCTTGCTTTCGAGATCTACCCGCACCAAGAACTCCTGCGCGAACGGGATTTCCAGTTCGCTCTTGCCCGATCCGATCACCAGCAGCGGCGCTTCGCCTGCTCCAAACCGGACATCGCTGATCACGCCAAGTTCTTTGCCGCGATCAACCAGCGCGCAACCCACCAGATCGTTAACGTATGCCGCGCCTTGGTCCAGTTGCGCCCGCTCACTACGCGGAACCTGCAATTCGCATCCGACCAGCGGTTCACCTTCAGAGATCGAATCCACGCCCGCAAACTTCAGGACCACGAAATCCTTGTGCGGCCAAGCGTCTTCGATCTTCAACTCCCGCCGGCTGCCATCTTCCGCCAGCGCAAACACCCGCAATCCCTGATGCAACCGGTCCGGAACGTCGCTGTGTAACTCGACGGCTACTTCGCCGTGCCGCCCCTGCGTCTTGACGACGCGTGCGAGAGTGATGAACTCGGAAGGGCTCTTCATGCTTGTGCCGTCCCTCCGGGACTCATCGTCATTTTGACCGCCTACCCAGGACTTCCGTCCCTTCGACAAGCTCAGGACAGGCTCTGGGCTAAGCTTGTTCCGCTCCTCCGGAGCTGGGCTGTTGCCACGTGACAACCTTCAACGGGCTCCGGAAAACTGGCTGCTACCGATTGCACTCACAGATGCTGATCGTGACCTTCTCGGCGTACTCGGCGATCTCTGCGGTTGAATGTTTTGTTCTAAATCCGTGTTGATCCGCGTTCATACGCGGAGGCGAAGTTCCTATTCCAGGATCTCCAACTCGTAGCGCTTATCCGCCTTTGTCCCGGAGGCATGCAGCAGGTTGCGCATCGCTCGTGCGATCTTTCCGCCTTTGCCGATCACTCGGCCCATGTCGTCTTCGGCGACTTCGAGTTCGATCACAATTTCGCCGTCTTCATCGAATTCATCGACAAACACCTTGTCCGGCGCATTCACCAGCGACTTGGCCACGTGCTCGACAAGCGCTTTCGCATTGGCAGTCGGTTCGGTCAAAGTCAACTTCTCCTGAAAGTCTTCTCCACGGATTAACGCGGATCTGAAAAACCCTGGAACCGCAGAGATCGCCGAGTACGCCGAGGAATTCAGAATCGCAGTTCTCTGCGAACTCTGCGTTCTCGGCGGTGAAATTGGTTTTGCTACGACGCGGTGGCTACCGGAGCGGCTGCAGGAATCGCAAGGATCTTTCCCACGCGTTCCGAAACCTGCGCGCCCTTGGAGCGCCAATAATCAATGCGGTCGCGCTTGAGCTCGACGCTCGCCGGATTGGTCCGCGGATTATAGGTCCCGACAATCTCCACCGGGCGGCCGTTGCGGGCCCGCGCCTTTTCGATCACCACCACACGGTAATGCGGTTGTTTACGCGCACCTACGCGCGACAGACGAATCATCAACACTGAACTGGTTTCCTTTCTTGTAATGTCTTGTCATCCCGAGCCGGCCGCTTTTGGCGGTCGAGGGACCTAGGCGCGCCGTGCGAATGCCTCGCGTTATTGGCGAAGCTCGGAAACGCACATTTGGCGCGCTTCCTATCCGAAAGGAGGCCATGGGTCAGCCTGGGCTGACGTCCCGAGCTGCCATGCGGCAGATAGGGACCGGCGGAACAAGACAAGTAATTATTATCCTAGAGCTTAGCCGGATTGGCAAGGGGTGCAGGGGTAGAGGGTCTTCTCCGAAATAGTGCCTTGTTGTTGAAACTTGAGGGGCTCTCGATTATTGCTGCGGTTGCGTTGTGGGGGAGCTGCCACCATCGATCGCAATGGCAATAAACCATAGTCCGAAGCCAAGGACAGCGCCTGCGGTTGCCGCCACGGATGTTGGGGAATGCAGTTCTATTCCCAGGACCATCGCAGCCGCTCCAGTCAGTGCCGCGACTGCGTAAACTCGGTACGCAAGACGGAGGAATTTTTCATCACGAATGTCGCGCACCCATGCCGCCGCCGATTCCTGTCAGCATGTCCAGCAGCGTCGCCGCGACTGGTCCGGTGCCTTGCCCGTCCGGCCACTGCAAATAGCGCCAGCCTGCCAGCGTCGCAGGCCAGCACGGGGCTGCTGAGCCGGTTGATGACTCGGTACCGGTAGAATGTGATCGACCCAGCAAGCATGGACACTGCAACGTAGCGCCAATCGTTCATCGCTGCCGGAGGCGGGGCCCAATCATCACGTCGCAGGCAGAACTTGAAGAATGGCTGGAATCATCGGTGTTCGTTTTTTCAATGATTCAATGATCCGTTGACTCAATGATTCAATCCCTTAATTCTTCTATGTTTGCAGTACCCCAACTTTAAACTCCGGCACGTCCGGGTTCAGCGCCGAAGCTTCCAGGGCCGTCACAATCGAGTCCCGAGTCTCCATGGGATCGATAATGCGGTCGATCCACAGTCGTGCGGCCCCATAGCGTGGATCCATCTGCTCGTCATAGGTCTGCTTAACGGATTCGTAGAGCTGCTTGGTTTCTTCTTCGGAAAGCTTCTTACCGCTACGTTCCAGTTGGCGGATCTTGATTTCCACGAGTGTGCCTGCGGCAGAATCCCCGCCCATGACAGCGTACTTCGCGGTAGGCCAGGCAAAAACGAACCGCGGATCGTATGCCTTGCCACACATGGCGTAATGCCCGGCTCCAAAAGACCCACCGATAATCACCGTGATCTTCGGTACCACCGAGTTTGATACGGCATTCACCATCTTGGCGCCAGCCTTGATGATCCCGCTCCACTCCGCGTCCCGGCCCACCATGAACCCATTCACATCGTGCAGGAATACCAGCGGCAGCAGGTTCTGGTTGCAATCCATGATGAATCTGGCTGCTTTTTCTGCGGACTCGGTGTAAATGACCCCGCCAAACTCCACCCGCTTGTGGCCTTGGTGATCGGTACCTTGCGCGTGCATCTTCTGGTTCGCGACGATCCCTACCGCAAAGCCGCCAATCCGGGCATACCCGCAGACCACGGTCTTACCGTACTCAGCTTTGTATTCGTCGAACTTACTCGCATCGACAATTCGGGCAATCACCTCTTTAATGTCATAGGGCCGCGCTGCTGAGGACTCGTAAATGCCATAGATTTCTTCTGCCGCCAACGCCGGGGGCACTGGCTTCTTCCGGTCCCAGGGAGACTGCCGCCGGTATCCCCATTTCTCCACGATCGAGCGGATTCGCTGCAGGCAAGCTTCATCATTGGGCTCATGGAAATCGACGGTTCCGCTGATGGCTGAGTGCATCGCCGCGCCGCCGAGTTCCTCCGCGGATACTTTCTGCCCAATGGCGGCCTGCACCAATGCTGGCCCCGCAAGGAACAACCCGCTTCCGTCTGTCATCAGCGCGTGATCGCACATCACCGGCAGATATCCACCCCCGGCCACGCACATGCCCATAATGGCGGCAATCTGTTGAATGCCCATCGCCGACATCACCGCATTGTTACGGAACACACGGCCAAAGTCGTCGGTGTCGGGAAAAACATCTTCCTGCAGCGGCAAAAACACCCCCGCGGAATCGACCAGATAGACGGTGGGAATGCGGTTTTCAATCGAGATGTTCTGAGCGCGAATGACCTTCTTCGACGTCATGGGGAAAAAGGCCCCGGCTTTCACGGTGGCGTCGTTGGCAATGATCATAACCATGCGAGTTTCGATCCGCGCCAATCCTGTAACCACGCCCGCTGCCGGCGCTCCACCCCACTCCTCGTACATCCGGTACGCTGCATAAGACCCCAGCTCGAAGAAGCTTCCCGGATCGACCAGTTTCTGAATGCGCTCGCGAGCGGTCAGGCGTCCCTTGTTGTGCTGGCTATCGATGGCTTTGGCCCCACCGCCCTCCCGAATCTGCTCTTCTTCGTTGCGGACGGCCGAGACCAAGTCCGCCATGTAGCGCATGTTGTTCTCAAAACGCTGGGAGGTTGGGTCGATTTTCGTGCTGAGGATAGAACTTGAAGTTTCGCCCGCCATGCGCTTGCTACGTTAAATCACGCGGGCAGAAGGCGCAAACGTGGAGAAGGTCGCACTTCGGGCGTCCCACGTTGTCCGGGTAGTCAACGGATGGGCGGCACGAGGTGCAGCGGTTTGTATCGGTGCATGCCTTCAGGCATGCCGATTGCAGTCCGCACAGTGAGACGGGCTTCAGCTCCAGTGGTCTTTGCAGCGGCTAAAGCCGCTCTCTTGAAGAATGCAAATGGCATGGCTCAAGTCGTGCCCTCCCGAAAAGGTCTTAACGCCTGCCGCACTCGGTTTACACGTTGCGCGGCAATTTGTTCTACACTTCTCGCCCAAGGAGAACAGACATGCCGCTCTGTCAAACCGGGGGATATCGAGTAAAGCCCGCGGCCGTCAAGAAGGTGAAGCAGGCAATCAAGGATTTCGTCGCGTACGTCGAAGCCAACGAACCGGGGACAAGAATGTATCTGGCGTGGCAGCAGAAGGACGATCCCACGCACTTTCTACACTTGTTCATCTTCGAGGATGCGGCGGCGCAGGAGCGCCACGGGCAATCGAAGGAGGTCAGGAAATTTGAATCCATCTATTCGCCGGAGCTAGTGGGTGGCGACGTGGTTTTCACCGACTACGAGATGGTCGCCGGAAAACTTCCGGGCGACGCGACGAAAAATGGCGCGAAGAACAACGCGAAAACAAGCCGGACAAGGTAGAGCTGCCGAGGGGTCTGGCGCTAACACGGTTGCACAATTCCTTCGCCCGCACTAGAATTCGCGCGGTCATTTAGCCTGACAAATTGTTCGCATGGGAGGTTGTATGAAAGCAAAGACGTGTGTGCTGACGGTCGCGTTTTGCGTGGTTGCTGCAGTGGCGGCCTTCGCCGCCAGCAATGCGCAAATGGGAACCTGGAAGCTGAATGAGTCGAAGTCGAAGATCGGCGCGGGCATGCCGAAAAACGACACGGTGGTTTACGAAGCCGCGGGAGACAATGTCAAAGTCACCATCGACGGCACGGCGGGGGACGGCACCAAAACCCACAGCGAGTGGACGGGGAAGATGGACGGGAAAGACTATCCCTCAACCGGGAATCCGAACGAAGACACCCGAGCATACACGAAGGTCAGCGCCAGCACGTTGCGGTTTGCCTCGAAGAAAGACGGCAAAGTCGTGCTGAGCGGGACAGTGACGGTCTCAGCCGACGGGAAGACACGCACGGTTACTAGTACTGCGAAGGGCGCAGACGGAAAAACGGCTAAATCGGTTCTCGTGTACGACAAGCAGTAGCCTGATTCGTCGCTTGGGGCAGCCGCTATGGTTGCCCTGAGCGCAGGATTTAACAAAAGCAAATATCTAAGGGCGGCATCGGTCAAATCCTGAACGCAGGGACAGGGTGCTCAGTGCGAAAAACCAAGTCAGCTAAACCTGTGACGACGGTAGAAGACTACTTCGCTGCGCTTCCGGCGAATGCGCGGAACATGCTGGAGAAGCTGCGGTCGGTGATTCGTTCGGTGGTGCCAAAAGACGCGACGGAAGTGATCAGCTATCGCATCCCTGCGTTCCGGCAGAAGAAGATCATCGTTTGGTATGCGGCCTTCTGGGACCACTGCAGCCTGTTTCCTACGGCAGTGGTGATCGAAAACTTCAAAGATGAGCTGAAGAACTACACCATCTCCAAAGGAACAATTCAATTTCCTCTCGACAAACCGCTTCCGAGCATGCTGATTAAGCGCATTGTGAAAGCGCGGCTGACGGAGCTACAGAAGTAATCCGTTGCTTGGGACGGGTCGACGCGCTGTTGAGTGCGGTAGGGACAAGTGCGCCACGTCGCCGCGGGAAATCAGCACACATCACAATTTGTACTGTAGCTAGAACGCTCCTGGTTAGGCATGCGCCGCGGATGCTACCTCCTCCGCCTTCTCGGCCTGCAGCTTCTGTCGGATATGTTTGCCAATCTCGTCGATCTGTTTCATCTGCTCAACCGTATGCGCATTCAGCGTGGGATCCTGCAGCCCGGTTTCGCAGACAAGAAATAACGCTGAAAGGTCGTCATTGAGTTCCTTTCTCAACGTGGAGCAGGCTTCTGTGCGCGCGATTTGGATTTCGCGGTGTCTCTGCGCCAGCGCGGTTCGTACGGTTCGCACCACGCGATCAATGTTGCTGATGGCAAAGTTCACAATTACAGGCGCGGCACTGCCGAGGTGTTGAAGCAGGGAATCAGCCTGAAGGGGCGACGCCTCACACAGCGATTGATCGAGCAAAACGGCCGAAAAAGCGCGGGCCTTCAGTTCGGCCCTGGCTTCCTCCAGATTGGAAGCAATTTGTACCGGCCGATCCAAAGCATTCTGAATAGTCTCTGCGCACTCTCCCGCTCTTTCTGATGACCAGATGAGTAGAATCATGCAATATACATCGCACGTTTCCAGCCAAACATTAGGTCCACCTTGAGGATTGAAAACAAGGGCCGACGCGGTGCCCTCACGAGACGCGCCGGGTTCAGCTTGGCAAGGGCAGTCCCGAACTAGAACTCCGCGCCGTACTCCTTCAGCTTGCGGTACAAGGTGGTTTTTCCGATTCCCAGGAGTTTCGCCGCCATGAGCTTGTCGCCATTCAGGCTGGCGATCGCAGTTTGGATGGCATGCCTCTCCAGGTCGTCCAAGGGTAAGATCTTTTTCTCGATGGCCAAATTGCTGGTCAATTTTGCGGGAGAGCCCGTGATGGAGGTGGGGAGGTCCTGCTTTTCGATCGCCCGGCCGGAGTTCAATGCGCAACAACGCTGTAAGCAGTTCTCGAGTTCCCTCACATTACCCGGCCAGTCGTAGGCCAGCAGCGCCTTCATGGCATCGTCGGTGAGTGCGTAGCCGCACCCGTTCTCTTGCGACAGGCGGTCCAGAAACGCGGTTGCGAGAAGCGGGATGTCTTGCCGGCGCTCGCGGAGCGGCGGAATATGCACGCTGAGCACGTTTAACCGGAAGTAAAGATCCCTGCGAAAGGACCCGTCGACAACGGCCTGCTGCAAGTCGCGGTTGGTGGCAGCAAGAATCCTCACATTGATAGGTACGATCTTTGTGCTTCCGACCGGCCGAATTTCCTTCTCCTGCAGCACGCGCAACATCTTCGCTTGCAGGTCTACGGGAAGCTCAGCGACTTCATCCAGGAAGACTGTGCCACCTTCCGCAATGGCCAGCAGGCCTTCTTTCGACTGCGCCGCGCCTGTAAAGGCTCCCTTTACGTAGCCGAACAGTTCGCTCTCGATGAGTGTTGGCACCAACGAGCCGCAGTCGACCGGGATAAATGGCTTCTCCCGAAAAGGGCCGGCAAGGTGGATCGCCCGGGCGACCATCTCTTTGCCGGTGCCGCTCTCGCCAATAATCAGCACGGGATGCAGGCTGTGCGCTGCTTTGGAAATGATGCGGTAGAGTTTGTCCATCTCGGGTGCCCGGCCGATGATGTTGCCGAAGCCCTGCTTGGATTTCAGCTTCTCGCGGAGCATCCGGTTTTCCAGTTTCAGGCGCAGATGGGCGGCCACACGCTCTAACGCCAGGGTGAGTTGACCCAGCGTAAATGGCTTTGTCAGGTAGTCATAGGCTCCCGACTTCATGGCCATCACCGCATCGTCGACGCTATCGTTGGCGGTTAGCACGATCACTTCGACCTCGGGACGGCGCGATTTGAATTGTTCCAACAGACCCACGCCCGCAAAGCCCTGAAGCTTCAAATCGAGCACGACGGTATCAATCTCCTGTGCTTCCAAAATGCGCAAGCCTTGCTCGCAAGAGTCGGCCGAGGTTGCGCGATAACCTAACGTTCCGGCCAACTCCCGCAGTGCGTCTCTCACCGTACGATCATCTTCGACGACCAGGAGGTTTAGCGGCGCCGGTGACGACAGGGGTTTGACAGCGGCAAACGAAGGAGCGATGGCTGCAGTCATAGCATTTACCTCGACATTCCCGCACTGGAACTTTAGGGAGCAGTGCCATTTTGGAGGCGCCGCGGTTCCAAGAGAGGAAACTCCTCCCTATGTGGGAATCGTAGTCATCGAGTCTGCGCTTGTTTAGGACGTTTGACCCCGGCGGTTGTGACCGATGAACGTATTTTCAGGATAAAAGCTGTGCAACCTTTGCGAGGAGGTCTGCAGGCTCGGGGCGTTCGGTGTAGTCGGGATTCACGTAGGCATAAAGCGTGTGGGTTGCGGACACGTCTCCGACATTCGGTTTCAATATATAAGTCGCCGGAATAGGCAATTCCCAACCGGCGTCCCCGTTTACGAAAGGCAAGTTCACCAGAGCACGCCGATACACTTCCTGCTGATACTCGGGGACGCGATAGACCAGGCCGAGCTTTCGCCCGACCAGGTTGCCCGCATCGCTCAACAGAGGAAATTGCAGCTTGTGCTGGTCCGCCATTAAGAACGACTGATGCACAGTTTGCGGCGAGATCGCGACCATCGATGCTCCCAGCTCTTCCAGTTCGGGAACGATAGCGTTCATGGCCTCCATCTGGCCGACGCAGAAGGGACACCAGCGCCCGCGAATGAAGCAGAGGACGAGCGATCCGCGGGAGACGAGGTCGGCAGAGCGCACCACTTTGCCATTTTGATCTGGAAGCTCAAAGTCAGGCGCGGGATCGCCTGCTTTCAGCGCTTTCTCCGCAATTCCCGCACGCTTCAGTTCTCCAACTGCTTTTGCATGGATCGCCTGAATCTCGGCGGGAACATAGCGTGCGATGAGTTCGCGTCGCTCAGAAAAAATTTCGTACAACCGCCGCGTATCCGTTACAGGAGCCGATTCTTGAAGGGAGCGCCATTTCATGACAAGAGGCCGTTACTCACGCTTGGTTGCGTGAGGTTCTCAGTGATTCTCAATTCGAATAACAATTCCAAAAATATTGCGCCGCGAGGTCCAGCCATTAATTCTTCCTCGGTTGTTCCCAATCGGATAACGATCACCCGAAACGGCTTTCACGAGATGTAGGTACTGCGCGCCATTCACCTTGTGCATAGCACGATTTGCCCGATTCCGATGACCTCGCCATTCTTGAGAGGATCGACCGTTACGAGTTGACCGCTGTCAATCTTCCCGCTCATGCTGTTTCCACGCGGGCGGAAGGATACTCTTTCACCGCGAGACAGCGCTTCAATGTACTTCGTCGCCCAACCCATTTTTCAGTTCTCGACACACAAAATAAAAGAAGGCGCATGCTCGCACATGCGCCTTAGAATTTTAACCGTTTTGCGAACGACCAACGACCAACGACGCCTGAAGCCTATCTTCCAAAATACTTCGCGTTCTTCTCGGCGTAATCCTTCCACTTCTCCGGCAGATCGTCGAGCGCGAAAATGGCCGACACCGGGCAAACGGGAACGCAAGCGCCGCAATCGATGCACTCTACGGGATCGATGTAGAGCATCTGTTCGCCGGCGTGCTTGGGGTCGTCTTTCTTGGGATGAATGCAATCGACCGGGCATGCGTCCACACAAGCGGTGTCCTTGGTGCCGATGCACGGCTCTGCTATGACATAGGCCATGAGTGCGATTTCTCCTGGTGGTGCGTATGTATACGGAAACATCAATTCTAGCAAGAATCGAAGGCAAGTGGCACAAGGCAAACGGTCATGGGGGCGAAGTCGGGCTGCTTCGCCAATCGCCTCACTGCGAAGTTCGGGGTCTCGAGCGACACGGTGACGGCCCTATAATCCTGGTATGTTGCCTCGCGTAGGATTACTTTTTCTTCTTCTATTGGGAAGGTCTACCGCACTGTTGGCGTCAGCTTCATCATTGAGCGGTACTGTCCGGAATGAGCAGGGAAATTTGGTGAGCGATGCCAGGATCGTCCTGCATTCGGCAGATGGCAGCCAGCGTTTCACGGCCACGACTTCTCGTGAAGGCGCATTTGCGTTCGCGGCCGTGCCTTCGGGTGATTATGAACTCGAACTCACCAGCGGCGCGGGAGTTTACGGCGCGGCTAAGCCAATTCATGTCGGTGCAAGCAAACTCGCGCTTAACCTGAAACTTCCTTCGCAAAGCGGAGCGCTCCCTGTAGTGGTCGAGGTGCTTGCCGATCCGCAAGCGCAAGCTGCAAGCTCGTCCGGAGGCGAACACCTCACCGGCAGCGAAGTTTCCAGCTTGCCGCTCAATTCGCGTGACTTCAGCAAGCTCCTGCTCCTGGCTGCCGGAACCATGACCGACGCCAACGGCGCCGCGAATTTCACGCAACAATTTGCCGTGAATGGCCAGCGCGGCACCGCAACTGTGTTTTCGATGGACAGCGCCGACACCACGGATCCCGAGATGGGCGGCGCGACGTTTTCAAATTTCAACGTCGACGCTATCCACGAGGTGCAGGGCAATGCGGGGGTGATGACCGCCGACATTGGACACGGAGCGGCGAGCTACACGAACGTGGTTTCCAATTCCGGCACAAATAAGGTCCACGGGACGCTTTTTGAGTTTGTGCGCAACGCCGCTTTCGATGCTCGCAACTACTTCGATCCGCCGAAATCCGTCAGCGGCCGACGGATTCCGCCGTTTGTGCGCAATGAATTTGGATTCACCATCGGTGGGCCGGTGGTGCTTCCGGCATACAACGGCCGCGACCGGACCTTCTTCTTCGGTGAATATCAGGGATTCAGGCAAGTCCTCGGTACTACCCAGGTGGTTCGCGTACCCACGCTAGCCGAGCGACAGGGGATCGACACCACCACTTATCCTGGCGACACGCTGACTGTGCCGGTGAATGCGGCGGTGGTTCCCATCCTTAATGCCTACCCGCTTCCTAACACGCCGAATGGAAGCTTCGGGCCGCGGACCTACGCGACGTCTTCTAAGGTGGTGACCACCACCGACCAGTTTTCAGTCCGCGTGGATCATCGCCTTTCCGAGAAAGCGAATCTCCTCACCCGCTTCAGCCTCAACCAGGTCACCGGGCCGATCAACAATCCGGATCAAACGGCCATAAATCCCGGTTTCGCAGTGCAGTTCTTTGATCATCAGCGAAATGCCGCAGTGAAATACTCACGCACCATCAATCCGCACTTTACCTCGGATACGTCGTTCGGCTATATCCGCAGCACGCCATTCTTTCCCGCGAGTGATCACACGAACCCGGGTATCACTTTTGGCGATGGTCTCTTTGAAGCCTTCAATGCACCGTCCGGGCAAATTTTTGGTTCGTACGGGAACCTGTACCAGTTGAAGCACGATATGGTTGCCATTCGCGGGGCACACAGTTTCAAGTGGGGCGTGGAAATTCGCGTGAATCGCGATTCCACAATTTTCGGATTGAATCCGAACGGCACCTACACCTTCGGGGGCGGAGCGGCATACTCGCAGTACAACATCCCGTCGGCGAGCGGCACTCACGACATCCACGTCGGCGATAAATTGCCCGATTCTCTTGTTGGCTTTCTGACAGCCACGCCATATTCGTACAGCATCTTCGCGGCTGCGGCTTTGACTCCCATCGGCGACCGCTATAACGAAGCGGGAGTTCGCCGCGAAGCTTACAACTTCTACTACATGGATACGTGGAAGGCCACTTCGCGTCTCACGCTGACTTACGGCCTACGATACGAGCTGAACAGTCGTATCCACGAAGCTGCGAAGCGCACGTCGACCACGGTCTTCACCGACGCGAGCGGCAAGCCTGCGCCTTATTGGGACCACACGGCGCAGCAGAGTTACGTGGTGAATCCGCAGCCGCCCTACAACCAGGACTGGTCGGGCTTCGGCCCTCGTCTGGCGATGGATTACTCCATCTCGCCGCACAGCGTGGTGCACGCCGGTGGTGCAATCACCACTCTGCTGCCCAATTTGTGGCAGGACAACTTTCTGACCGGCGGTGTGCCCTTTGTGTACCCCGCATTCGTCAGCGCTACCCCGTCCATCTCGGTCCCGTTCAGCAACACGATTCTGGCTTTGCAGGTTCCGACCGCTTACGCCGTCAACGGCCAGCCGGTGATTCAGAACGGACCTTCGCACAACATCCTACCCAACACCCTCCTCGACTTGGATCGTCTTCAAGCCGATATGTCTGCCAGAATGCCGAACCAGCTAGTTCCATTGGTTCCGGTTAGCGGTTTTGAGAAAGAGTTTCGGAACGGCTACGTAGGTTCGTACACCCTCGGGGTGGACCACGACTTCGGTGACGTCAAGCTCAGCACGGCCTATGTGGCGACGACCGGTGTTCATCTCGCCAGAGCCTACTCGCCGAATGGCTACGGCGGCGCGAGTCCTGGGTTTGCGCCCTACACGCGCTTTGATTCAGCCGGAAACCCAACTGGAGGTTACGGGGCCGAGACGATCATGACCAGCGGCTCCCATTCCAGCTATCACTCCTGGCAAACCAGCCTTACGAAAAACTCGGCTCGTTTTGGTCTGGGACTTCAGGCCAGCTATACGTTTTCGAAGTCACTCGACGACACCAGTGCGGTGATTGTCGGAGCAGGTTCAGCAGGCACGATTCTGCAGACTGGCCCGCAAAATCCCTGGAACCCGAGCGCGGACAAAGGGCCCTCCACCTTCGACGTCACCCACGTTTTTGCGGCCAGCGTGATTCAGCTTCTGCCGCTCGATCGCGTCAGCTTTTTGCGGCCGCTGGGAAAGACTCTCACGTCGGGATGGCAGTTCCTCAACGTCACCACGCTGATGACCGGCTCGCCGTTCAGCGTCTACTCTGGTATTCAGCAGACCGGAGCGGGTTCGGCGGGCGCAGATCGTCCGGACCTTGTTTCCAGGCCGCACTTTTCCACGAGTCGTCCAGCAAGACAGGATTACTTCGGGCGGGGCGATAACAACAGTTCCTTTTTCGTTATCCCTGTTAACTTGCCCGGCGGCACTGGCCCTAACCAGGGCCGTTTCGGAACTCTTGGCCGGGACACTTTCCGCGGTCCCGGCTTTCATAATTTTGATGTTGCGCTCATCAAAGACACGCCCTTCGGTCGCCGCGGCAACGCCGAACTCGGCACGCTCGAGTTTCGCGCCGAGTTCTTCAACGTCTTCAATATCGTGAATTTCGGACTTCCCAATAACATCGTGACC